>Ga0326728_10003632_pt1 | contig 47267 bp, 40 predicted proteins | sample MB3enrmetagenome_FD_207602 | JGI IMG/M metagenome (GOLD analysis project Ga0326728, IMG submission 207602) | Lab enriched peat soil microbial communities from McLean, Ithaca, NY, United States - MB31MN | ecosystem: Environmental > Terrestrial > Soil > Wetlands > Peat | place: USA: New York...
TCCGAATAGCCGCCAACGGCATGGGGAGCTCGAGGGGAGCGGCTGCGCTCCCCTCGAACGTGATCCGACACGACGGAGGCTGGCGGGACTTTTTGCTCCTGCAAAAAGCCCGACAGACTCCTAGAGGCGAGCCCCGCAGCAGCCGACGGCAGAGGCGAGGAGTGAGCGCGCGCTGGCGTGTCCGTCGGCGAGCCTCCCATCGATGTCGTCGAGGTTGGCGTATACCTCGACGAGGTTGGCAAATACCTCGACGAGGGTGGCGTCTACCTCGACGAGATGGACGTCTACCTCGACGAGGTTGGCGTCTAGTTCGACGAGATTGGCGTCTATCTCGACGACAAACGTCTCGAAACAGACGCAGTTGGCGTCATATTCGATTCATATGGCGTAAACGACGTCCATGGATACGCCAAGCTAGGCCACGAACAGGGTGCCATCGACGCAGAAGGCGCCAATGTGAATGAGATAGACGCCAGTCTGCGCAGCAAGACGATGGAATACGCCCATCCATGCGCCAATAGTTCACAGATTCGCGCCATCCTGCTCACTGCATGCCGTTTCCTCGCGTGGGAATGCGCCACCTTGGACGATCTGAGCGCCACCGCGCGTCACCCGGTCGGGCAAGCTCGCTAACGGACCGCGGCCCGAGCCCGGGGAGATCCGTCGTGACACATTCGCCACACGGCCGAGCCGTTAATGCCGACAGATCTTGCGCGTGAGCTCGCCAACGGGAACGCTCCGTCACAGATCGGTGTCAATCCGGCCGGGAATGTTTCGGAGAGTTCGCAGTGGGCAGGTGCGGGAAGGGGTAAGGATGCCCGCCGTGGAAGTGACGCGCGTAGCAGGCGCTCAACCCGGAGGCTCCCCTTGCAGGATGCGGACTGCGCTCAGATCGTGGCAACGAACGCAACGAACCGATGCGCGGTTCGTGCGATGAGGGCGAAATCCAGCGTAGCTCGCCGGCGCGGGCCTATCGGCATCGGAAATGACACAATCCCGCCGAGCGGGACGTTGGAAAAGCAGCCCAGTGTTGGTGGATTGAGACCCTGGATCGTCTCGAAGACGTGGGGCGGCATTGCTTCCCGCGCGCCCGCTATGCGCGACGCCCTTTCGGCCCTCGAGCGCTTCGCGTCGACGGACGTGACCATCACACTGAGCGGAGAGACCGGGTCCGGCAAGGACGTCATAGCCCACGCGATCCACGCGGAAAGCCGTCGAGCCGGCGGTCCCTTCGTGGTCTTCGATTGCGGAGCGGTGGCCGCGAACCTCGCGGAGAGCGAGCTCCTCGGCCACGAGCGCGGTGCCTTCACGGGAGCCGTAGCGGCCCATCCCGGCGCGTTCGAGCGTGCCCACGGGGGAACACTCTTCCTCGATGAGGTGGCCGAGCTCCCGCTCGACTTGCAGCCCCGCCTCCTTCGAGCGCTCGAGAGCCAACACGTGCGCCGCGTGGGCGGCAAGACCGTGCGCGCAGTCGACACGCGAGTCATTGCGGCGACGCATCGGGACCTCAGGGCGGAGGTCGCCGCCGGGCGATTCCGGCAAGACCTCTACTTTCGCCTCGCGGTCGCCGTGGTCAGCCTGCCGCCGCTTCGCGAACGGATCGAAGACCTCCCGGAGCTCGTCCGCGCGCTTCTCGTGGACCTCGGCGGCGGTGACCTGCTGGTGTCGGCGGAGTCCATGGCGGTGCTGGCGGCTCACAGCTGGCCGGGCAACGTGCGGGAGCTCAAGAACGTGTTGGCGTGCGCCGTCGCTCTCGTCGATCGAGGAGCGAGGGTCATCGAGCCGCGGCACCTGCGGATGATGATGCCCTCGGCCGACGGACTGGCGTCGCCGCTCGAGGGGATGGCGCTGGGCGGCAGGCCGCTCGAGGGGATCGAACGCGTCGCGATCCACCAGACGATGGTCCAGGCTGACGGAGATCGCGCGTGCGCCGCGCGGACGCTGGGCATCCCAGTCGCGTCGCTGCACGAGAAGATCCGCAAGTACGGCCTGTGACGTCTCTGACAGAACGGTGGCCTGGGCGAGCTTCCCGCTTTGCCAAGGCCGCCGGCTGTGGCATGTTCCGCGCTCGCCGGCGCGGCGTAAGTTGGTGCGGTAGCCAAGTGGTCAGGCAGCGGATTGCAAATCCGTTATATGTGGGTTCGAATCCCATCCGCACCTCTCGAAGGGGCTGAAAACAAAGGGGTGCCGTCGGTCGGGAAGGCGGTCTCGGAAACCGATGAGCGCTAGCGTCGAGGCGTCTGGTGGTTGTGCTCCTAGCTGATCACGATCCGTGCCCGTGCGGAAGCGACCGATCCGCTGGCGGGTGCTGCCTGCGAACGTTCCCGATCCGCAAGGGGGATGGGCGGCTCGTGTACGAACGGGCCATCGTCGTCCCGCAGGCGGACACCAGACCACCCCCGCCGGTGACGGGTAAGGCGGTCTCTGGCTGCTATGCGGCCTGCCTCTCAGACTGCGACGGTGAGCTCGAAGACGAGCACTTTGTCTCCCACCGAATGCTCAAGATGCTTGCCGGAGAGAGCAAAGCCTTGACCGTCAGAGGGATCGATCCGAAGGACCCGGACGGGGTGCGCAGTGTCGCCGTGAAGCGGATCGCAACTCGCGCGTTGTTCGCGTCACAACCGGGCGCTTCTTCCGATCGACACCGCCGGAAACCGGTTCTTCGAGATGCTCTCGACTCTTGGGAACCTGCTCGAGAATGAGTCGAAGCGGACGGAGCGGATCATTGCTCTCAACGGTCACGATCTTGAGCGATGGTGCTTGAAGGCACTATGCGGATTCCTCGCCCGAGCCGACCGGTGTGCTTCCGAAGCGTGGGTCCGCATCCTTTTTGGGAGTAGATCGCTTCTTCAGCCGCTTGGCCTCTACTTCTACGCTGAGGTGGGTGATGTTTTGGCAGGAGAGGGTATCTCCCTCGAGGAGGTCCGCGTGAAGGGTGCGGAGTCGATTGGACTTGTTGCGCGTCTTCTCAGCCACGAGCTCGTCTTCTCGATGAGCACAGACACTCCGGTGACCCTCGAGCGGCACGTGGGCAAGATGCGCGTATTCCGTCCGGAGAGCTTTACGTTTCGGAACCCCACGAGCGGGTCGACGCAGGTCCTGTGGCTCTCGTGGCAGGACTCGCTGTATCACGCGCCGATCGACGTCGTATGGGGGGCCATCGGCTAAAGGGCCAATCATTGGGGTAGCTGATGCCTGCAAGGAATCCGTCAGCGGATGCCTCTCGGGTCGAGCCCCCTCACCAGATGCAGCAGCCTGACCTCGGCGGCATCGTGGTCGCTGGTGGACGTCGCTTCGCGTGTCAAGACGCGGTTCCCCACTTTCACCCTGGTCTGATTCCTAGCACGCGTCAGCGGACAACGGCTGAGCCGTTGACGCCGGTTCAGCTGTGGTTAGCTTCCCTTTGGGTTGAGCTAACGACCCGCGGAGCGATATGGCTAAGATCTACGGGGAACGATGGGAGACGGTTAGCTCGCTCGACGAGGGTGGCCAGGCCAAAGTATTCATCGTGAACGACCTCCATAATGAGGTCACGGTACCTTCCGTTCTGAAGCGCATCATCAGGTGGACATCACGACCTGCGACCTCGATCTGCCGAAGCGCCTCTCGCACAAGCTCTCGATGAACTGCGGGAGCGGGGCCTTCCACGGCTCCTGCCTGGGATTGTCGATCTTGCCGCGCTTCTTCGGGTTCATCCCCAGCTGAACCACCGCCGACCCGGATGCATTCGAAATAGACCACCCTCGCCAATCGCTCCCCTTCGTGCGAGACAACACGCCATGCACATCGCTGCACGCGCCGTCACGACTCTGCTCGTTCTCTCTTTGGCGTGCGCTGCCAAGGCTCCTCCCACTTCATTGGCTCCGCCGCCTACGGCGTCAGTTGCACGCTCGCCCGTGCCAGCCAACGTCGAGATCACCGCTGCGTCGGCAGCTCCCATCCGTGTCGCCTCTCCTACAGCATTTCCCCGTCCATCCCAGCTTGCGTTCAACTCAGTCGAGCTCCCCGACGCATCCGCGCCCGCCTCTCTCGACTACATCGCATACGAGCCGACCGCAGCACGCGTTTGGGTCCCCGTGGGTAACACCGGGAGCGTGGACGTGTACGACATCGCCAGTGCCACATTCAAACGTGTAAACGGATTCAAGACGGCTCAGCGGGAGCGCAATGGAAGGATTCGGACCGTTGGCCCGAGTGCGGTCGCCATGGCGGATGGCATCGCCTACATCGGAAACCGAGCGACGAGCGAGGTGTGCCCAGTCGACACGCGCACGCTCACGATCGGAACGTGCCTGAAGCTTCGATTCCCCACCGATGCGGTTGCGTGGGTGTCCGCTATGAAAGAGGTCTGGGTTACGACTCCACAGGATCAGTCGATTACCGTGCTGGATGCCTCGAAGCCGAACGCGCTCAAGGTCAAATCGACGATCAAGCTCGTTGGAGCGCCCGAGGGGTATGCGTCGGACCCATCGCGGGGCCTCTTCTTCACGAACCTCGAAGACAAGAACAAGACCGTGGTACTTGACATTCATACCCACGCCACAAAGGCGACTTGGAATGTCGACTGCGCCGACGGGCCACGCGGGATCGCGGCGGATAGCGAACATGGTTTCGTGTTCGTGGCGTGCACCGACCGCGTTGTTGTTCTGGATGGCTCCCACGACGGGGCGAAGCTCGCGACAATCGACACCGGAGCCGGCGTGGACAACATCGACTGGGTGCAGCCCCAGCGGCTGCTCTACGCGGCGGCCGGCAAAGCAGGGATTCTGACGATCGCGAGGATCAGTGACGTCGGACAACCCACGGTGGTGGCAACGGGGACGAGCACCGAGGGAGCGCGTAACGGAGTGGCGGACGCTCGCGGCAACGCGTACGTGGCAGATGCCATGAACGCGCGCCTTCTTGTGTTCGCGTACGCACCGTAGCGGAATCGATCACCGGTGGGCATCGAAAGGTACCCTGGTCGCCCTGCTCGCCCCAGGCCACCCGCCGGACCATCGCACCCGCCCTTGAGGCCAGGCATCGGATGGTTCGTGACAGTCTCTCGGGCGCTCCGCACGTTTGCCCGTCAGGTCACTCAACGTCGTCGTCGGACCGGCCACGACGCTGACTCGCTTATCCGCGGCGGACGATCTCGACGGGCGCCGACTCTGCCTCGTCGAGGAGAGCGGGGAGCGTATTCTTGGCCTCGGCGACAGAGACACGCTTCATGGCCATAAGGACAGCAAATTTCCGCCTCTTAGCTCGACCAACAAGCAGGCGATTGCCGAACCGCGTCGCTTCGCGGTATGCGAGGCTCGTGTCCAAACGGAGCCGCAGCGACCGCGTCCGCGCGCAAACGCAGCGAGCGCTCAAGGCGGGAGACTCGGGGGCCCTCCGGGCGGTTGCAGCCCGGAGTCCTGCGACCGGCGCGAAGGCCATCATCGAGTTTCTGCGCGCATCCCCGCCGGATGGCGTGGGCGATGACGTGTTCGCCCTCGCCGCCCAGACGAGCGAAGGCCTTCGCGCCAATCGAGAGTTCGAGCAGGCACTCGCCCTGTGCGAGGCGTGCGGAAGGCGCACTCCGGAATTGCGCATCGAAGAGGCCATCGCAGCCTTCGCATGCGCGCGAGACGACCGGGTCCGAGAGATCGCGGACCTGGATGCGAACGTCGCTCGCAGCGTTGCTCCGTGGCTGGCTGCGACGCAAGGAAAACGCGTCGCGCCGCCCACGTCCGGTTCGTCCCCAGGTCGCACGGCGACCGTCGAATGCTGTCGAGCCGTGTCGGCTCTCGTTGCCGGGAACAAGAACGCGGCGAAGGCGGCGCAGACGGCCCTCAATCGGGTACCTGTCGAGGCGAGAGCGCGCTTCTTCGTGTCCGAGCTCCTGGCCGCGTCCCGCGTGCTCGCGCATGCGCCGGCAAGATCCCTGGCCGCCGACGCGGTCCTCCTTGCGAAGTCCAGTGCAGTTCGACGATGCACTCGAACAACGTCCGCGTTGGCCATGGCCGTCGCCCGACGAGCTCCCGAAGCCTTTCTCGATCACCTCGCGCACGACATGGGGCTGAGTGCCGACGTCAAGGGCGAGGCGGGCGTCTACGCCACGTGTGCCACCGGGGGAACGGAGCCGGAACAGGCTCGCGTGTCCATGCTCATCGCCAAGGTCGGCGCGAGCGCATTCCCCGAGCCAGACCGAGGCAGCGCCGCTCTGTACGAGGGATTCGCATTTGCGATGTCGGACCCGGCCCGCGCCCGTCGCGCGCTCGACGAAGCTGTGGCGTGGGGAGGCGACATCACCGAAGCGATGCGTGGAAAGCTCGTCTTGGCTCGGACAGTGAAGAGAGCGACGCCCGATGCGCTGCGCGAAAAGGCCACCGCCGCGCACCGCGTGCAGCAGCATCTCGAGCGGGACCCGCTCGCAGGGCCCCTCGTCGCGCTCGCGGTGCTCGACAGAGCGGACGCTATGGCCGCGATGGGCAAGCACGCGGAAGCCGTGGAGATGCTCCGGCGAGCCCGCGACCAGGCCAAGGCGAAAGGTTTCCTCGGCGAGCGCCTGGCGACGACGCTGGACGAAGTCGAAGCGCACGCGTGTTTCGAGTTGGATCCCAACCGCTCTCGAGAGCTCATCGCGGCGCTGCTCGCGAGGGACCCCAAGCACCACGACGCCTGGCACCTGCGCGTGGAAATGGCTCGTCGCGACGGATACGCCAAGGTCGCTGACGACCTCGTGCTCGAGGCGGCGAAGCTCGGAGTCTGCCGCGACTTTGCTGAAGACGCGCGATCCATTCGAGCGGCCCGTGGCGAAAGCGTTGCGCTCGTTCCAGGGATCGTCACGGCCGGGGAACTCGCCGAGGAGGTCCGGGTGCGGCTTCGCAGGACTCCCGCTTGCGACGATCGCGGCGTGGAGCTCGCGGCTTGCCGGCGCGCCCTCGAGCCGGGAGCACGCGCGGCCTTCGATGCGGCCCACGTGGCCATCCTGGGCGTCGTCGGCCAATTCGATCGCGCCATCGACCTCGTGGCCGACCGCATACGGGAGGCTGAACTCGACGCGAACTCCTTGGGTCAGGTTGTGGCTCCTCTCGTGGTGCTGCTCGAGCCGAAGCCGCTGAGGGAAGCGGTCGACCGATGGGCCAATGCAGGCGCCAGTCCCGAGCTTCTCGAAGGGATCTTCTGGTTGGTTCTGGGGTCCCGCGAGCCGGCTGTCGCCGAGGGCGTGTGGATGCGAATCTCGCATCGACTTCGGGCCTCCCAGGTGCGTGCTCTTCAGAACGGCCTTTCGGTCGCGCGCGTGGGAGACCTTCCGGAGACCGCTGTCGATCCGAGGACCTTGCTGTCGCGCGCCGACCGAAGTCTACAGCCCGCCTTCTCGATCATGGACCTCATGGAGGACCTCCCTTGAGTACTTCCGAGCGTTCTGAAACCGGCTCCGCGACCCACCTGACGCGGTCCTTTCGCGAGGCACGCCGCGTCCTCGGAGTTGGCTCAGACGACGACGCTGCCGCCATCAAACGGGCCTATCGAAGGGCCGCCGCCTCCTCTCCTCCGGATCGCGACCCCGAAGGCTTTCGCCGCATTCGCGACGCGTACGAGCTGCTGTCGGACCCCTTCGAGAGAGCCTCGGCGCTTCTCTACAGCCCGGTTCCTCTCACTCCGGCGCCTTCCTTGCCGCCGTCGCCCATCCCGCCACAGCCCACAGCCCTCGCCACCGAGCTGCTCAGGAGCATTCTCGGCACTCGTGCGCGCGCGGACTTGGCAGCGCCGGCGGCCCCGGCTCGCGCCACGCCGACGCCATCGCGTGCCAGCGGCGAGCCGCCGTCGATTGCCCGAACTCCGAGATCCCCGTCCCCTCGCCCAGAACTGAACGGAAATGACAGAAGCCCAACCGACGGATGAAACATCGGCCAGCCTTTCCGAGGTCATCGCGCGCCACTTCGAGACCTTGATCGCGGAGGTGCGCCGCCAAGGTCGGGCGTGCATCGCGGCCCAAGCCGCAGCCGAGTCGTGCGCCGAAGCTGTCGCCGCGCTGCGGGACGATGTCGCGCGCATGGGGTCGAACGAAATGCCGACGGGCGCCCGTCCCGTGGAGGACGTCGTTCGTGCCCTGTTGCCATTCTACGACGCGCTCGAAAGGGCGGATGGGCAGGCACGCGAGAGCCTGCAAAGGCTCCCTAGCCAGGCCCCGCCTCGCTCGCTTCTCCGTCGCTTGTTCGACCCGAGAGGACCGTCCCCTCAGCCGAACACCGATTTGCGCGTACTGATCCGCGGATTATCCGTGCTCCGTGCACAATTCGAAGAATCCCTCCGCGACCTCGGCGTCGCGTTCGACCGGCGCGCTCGGGTGCCTGTCCACGCGGAAGAGCACCGAGTCGTCGACAGGCGGGTCGCCTTAGGCGGCGAGCGTCCAGGCACCGTCGCAGAGGTCATTCGCGCGGGCTGCGAAATGAACGGAAGACGCTTGCGTGAAGCCGACGTGGTCGCGTACGTGGCGGCGGACGAGTGACCGATGGACACGAGATGCAAGACATCCAGGGAGAAGAGATTTACGTGGAAGACATCGTCGTAGGCATTGATCTCGGAACGACCAACTCCCTGATAGGCACGGTCGTCGACGGCAAGGCACGACTCTTTGCCGATGCGGCCGGTGCCGAACTGCTTCCGTCCGTGGTCGGAACGGATTCCACGGGAGCGCTGCTCGTCGGTCGGGCGGCACGCAATCGACGTGTTCTCGACCCGACCGGAACAGCGGTGTCCATCAAGAGGAAGATGGGCCAGAACGCTGTCGTGCGCGTCGGCGCGAGGGAACACAGTCCGGAGGAAGTCTCGGCGATCATCCTCGGGGCCCTGCTCGATCGTGTCGAGAAAGCGCTCGGCTCCCGCCCGACGCGAGCGATCATCACGGTGCCCGCCTACTTCGATGATCTTCAGCGACAGGCCACTCGAAACGCGGGAGAGATCGCCGGGCTGCGAATCGAGCGCCTCGTCAACGAGCCGACCGCGGCGGCTGTGACGTATCACTCCGGAGCGGAACAGCGCGTGATGGTCTACGACCTGGGCGGAGGGACATTCGACGTTTCGATTCTCGATCGAGATGCCGACTTTCTCGAGGTCAAGGCAAGCCGTGGCGATACCCATCTCGGAGGAGATGACATCGACATGGCGCTGCGCGAGCTGGTCCTCGACCGCCTCGGCGATCGCAGAGCGGGTGTCGAGAAGGACCTTCACGCGATGACTCGCCTGACCGAGGCCGTCGAGCGAGCGAAGATTGCGCTCACCGATCGGGAGGAGGTGCGTCTGTTCGATCCGTTTCTCTCCGGCGAGGGCCCGGACGCCGCACACCTCGACATGCTGCTCCGAAGAGAGGACGTGGAACGAGTCGCCAAGCCGTTCGTCGACAAGACGCTGCGATGCATCGACGACGCCTTGCGAGATGCGAAGACTCGCCCGAGCGAGCTGGACAGGGTCTTGCTGGTGGGTGGGTCGAGCAAGATGCCCATCGTGGCCAGGATGGTTGGCGCGCATTTGTCCATGCCCGTTCAGGTCGATGGCGATGCCGACCGCGCCGTGGCCCTCGGCGCGTCCATTCTGGCGGGACGCGCGGGCGGCGCCGAGGTCGATGAGGTCCTCGTCGACATCACGCCGCACACGCTTGCGGTCGGGGTCGTCGAACAATCGGATGTCGACTACGCGCTCGAGGAAGACGAACTCCTCGCCGCGCCGGTCATCGAACGCAACTCGGTGGTGCCTCTTGAGAGAACCCAAACCTTCTACACACACTTCGAGGACCAGCCGGCCGTTTCGATTCCAATCGTTCAGGGCGAAGGCGAATGCGTCGGCGACAACACAAAACTCGGAAGCGTTCAGGTGCAAGACCTCCCGCCGTCGCCGGCGCACAGCCCGATCGCGGTCACGTTTCGACTGGACCTGTCGGGGGTGCTCCACGTGACGGCTCGACATCTTCCGTCCGGCCGGCACGCCACCGCCACGATCGCCGACGGCCCCTACCGACTCACCGATCGAACACGGCTTGCCTCCCAAGCGAAAGTGCAAGCCCTGCGAGCGGGCAGGGTGACGGTCTCCGAGACCGAGTCTCGCCCGACGGAGTCCGACATGTCTCTGGCCAAGGCGATGCTGGCTCGCGCAGGCCGCGCGCTCGAGAAGCGAACGGACGCGGACGACGCCCTGCGAACGAAGGTGCAAGGTGCGATGTCCGCGCTGTCGGCGGCTGTGGAGGCAGGGGGAGCGACGACGCAGGAGCTCACCGACGCGCTTTCGGATGCGCTGCTGGATTTGGTGTAACTGGTCCTCTACGTCCCCGCCCCACCCGTCACCGCCAGCTTCCCCTCGCCGCGCTCCCCGTCCTCGCCGCTCGAGCCGCGCACCCACCGAGTGCACACGACGAAGTCGATCACGGCAAATACGACCATCAACAGCGGCCACACCTCCATGTGCGCGACGTCGAACGCCGACCGAAAGTTCGCGCCCACGAAGTAGAGACAGCACAGGCGAAAGACGTTGAAGGCGATGAGCGCCGCGAGGCCAACGACGGTCGCAACCGCTCGCCGCCACAAGAGCCCCGGAAACGCGAGCGTGGCCGCGCAAAAGAGGATATTGGCCTCCATCGCGTCGCAACTCTTCACGATGCTCATCGCGAATCGACCCTGGATGGTCGCGCCCGACACGATGATGTTCCTCTCGAACACCCCGAGGACGAAGCCGACGGCGTGCGCGTAGGCCTCCAGATACGCCGTGAACCAGCGCTCCGAGCCGCCTACCTTGTCGTAGGGAAAGAAATACAGTCCGAAGAGGACTGCCGCGATCGCCGCAGCGGTGACAACGAAGCGAACCCCCGCGCGAGCATCGGTCTGGTTCGCCGCGTCGCTCATGGCGCCATCCCTACCATGCCAGCGCCGGCATGGTGTCCCTGCCGGCCGCGTGTCGCCCTCCAGTTTTCGGAATGGGTGACCTTTCGGAACACGAACGTTGCGGGGGCGCTGCTTGCGGGGACCGCGCGTCTTGCCGTAGTGCTCTCACGTCATGGCCTTGGATCGAGGACGCATCGCACGGCTCTTTCGCTGGCGACGCCGCGAGGCTCGACGTTCGCCTCGCACGGCCTGGGTCGCAGCCATCGCGAAGTTCCTCGCGGTTCTCGTCGTGGCTCTCTACCCGTGGGCCGGTCTCGCCACGGCGGCGTGTACTGTCTTCTGCGCGGTCGTCAACACGGCGGATGTCGTCGTGTTGCCCTCCGCCCCAGCGAAGATGACCTATGAGCTCGGGGCGCGCTCTGCCGAGTGGCGACCTCGCGTCGTCGTTCGCAACGCCGTGACCGGGACGACGCTTCACAGCGCCGTCCTCCAGATCAAGCGGAGCTGGTACATCCCCCTCGTCGTCTTCGTGGCATTGGCGATCGCGTGGCCTCTGGCCGTGCGGTGGTCATCCGCCCTCTGGATCGCCGGGGGCCTCATCGCGCTTCACCTGACCTCGGCGATATGCGTCCTCGTATTCGCTCTGCGCGCCGGGGTCGTGCCTTCATCCGGCGGCGTGCGGGCTGTCGTCGAGACAGTCTATCGCGTGCTTCTCACCCCTAGTCTCGAGTACGCCTTACCAGCCTTGCTATGGCTCCTCATCAAGACCCTCACCGGGGAGTGGTCCTGGAATCGCCTCCTCGTTGTCGTCAGTGCACGCGCACGGTGAAATGCACCACACGCGCCGGCGGAGCATCCCCAAACGGCCGCCTCAGGGCTACTTCGACGGGGGCCACGCCAGCACCGACCGCCATGAAGCGATAGACGTCGGCCTTCGGGCCTCCAGGGATCTCCGTCGCGATCTCGCTGGTTCGGTCGCCCTGCAGCGCCAGGACCTTTGTGTCGACGGGGGTCAGCGTCCACACGTATCCGGTGCCGGAATTGCTCGCGAGGCGCAGGGTCACCGGGCTGCCGCGAGCGACGTCGACCGCCTTGCCGTCGTCGTCGACGTGGAGGACGACTTCCCCCGCCGGGACTGTGGCCGGCGCGCTGGGCGTCCCGTTGGGCACCGCGGGCTGCGGCGGTGGATCGCTCCCGTTCGCACACCCGTGGCAGCCCAACATCACGCCGAGCGTCACCAGGCTGACCACTGCAAGTCCGACCTTGATCATGGATGGCTGCCACGGTACCGGCCTGCGCCGCGTCTAGCAATAGGCCGCCTTCGAGTGGCCTCGGGGGAGCTCGAGGGGGGCCCCCCCCGCGGAGCGCCCCCCTCGTCGATTGCAGGCCACGCTCACAGCGGCGGATTGGCGTTCTTCGCAAGCTCGACGAAGTACGCCCCGAACCAATCTCCAGCATGCGGAGCACCCGGAGCCGCGTCCTTCGCCTCAGGGCCGCACGACTTGTCGAACCCCGGCGCCTTCGGATCGGCGGCGCCGTCGGACTCGCCCGGTGGCTTGACCCAGTAGTACGCGTCGATGAGCGCGGCCGGGTTGGCCTGCGGGCGCTCGCCGAGGCCTGCGCCCTTGACGTTGCACCAGCTTCCTCCGCTCGTTCGGATTCCGTCGCGCCCGTTGCGGCTCGTGTCGATGAGGAATCCCTTTCCGGTGATTCCGACTGTGGTCAGGTCCTCGTCGAGCTTTTGAACGTACGAAAGCTCATCGGGGCATGAGAGCGAGGGCGCCAGCTTGGGCAAGTCGCCGCCGCGGAGCGAGTCGTAGTTCGCGACGTTCGTCGCGAATCCGCGGATCTTGTCGGCACCGCCGGCCTCTGCAAGGACGTCGGAGAAGATCTTCGCGATCTTCGAGCGGTTGCCGTCCCATCCAAGCCATCCCGCGTGTGCCGCGTCGAGATACAGGGACACGTTCGGCAGGCCGAGTGTCTTGATCGCATACGCGATCGAGTGCTGATAGACGGGCGCGGCGGCCGCGCACTTGGGCTGGTTCATGTTCGTCGCGAGATTCGCGAGCGAGTCCGGCTCGAGGATCGCGACGATGCGCTGCTTGGAATGGGCCTTGAACGCAGACGCGATCTTGTCGATGAACTCCGTCTGGTATCGCTTCTCTCCACCCTTGGCGATCGTGAGCTCGCCCGCCGATGCGCTCGCCGAGCAGTCGCGCTCGGGAAGGTCGTAGAGGACGAACACAGACACGACCGGCTCTTCGGGCTTCTTCTCCGTCTTGTCCGCTTTGCTCGCCTTGTCGGCCGTCGGTTTCTTCGGCGCGACCAGGGCCGCGTCGAGCGATTTGCCGACGCGCCCAACGCTCTTGATCGAGTCGAGCCACACGGCGGTCGGGAACGCCGCCACCTTCTTCAAGAGTGCGGCGTCCGTCGGGTTGGCCTTGGCGGCCGCCTCGACCTTCGCGACGAAGCTCGCGTCGGTCGCCAGCCGCGCCCCCGCGAACGGATTGCCCTCGGGCGACGGCGGGGTCACCTGCACGGCGGGCGGCGCAGGCGCAGCATCCACAGCTGCCTGAGCGTCGGGAAGTTCCACGACCGGAGCCACCGATGGAGCCGAAGCCGCCGACGGCATCGGGGGCGGGGCGGGGTTCGCGGGCGGGGGCTCGGCGCCTCCGCAGGCGGTCATGGCAATCGTGAGTGCTACGAAGCTTGCAGGGCGAATGAAGCTTGCAGGGCGAATCATGGTGGGTAGTCCTCGGTGGATCGGCTTGCTCGCGTTGCGGCTCAGAGCGGCGGATTTGCGTTCTTGACGAGATCTACGAGGTAGGACGGGAACATGTCTCCGCCGTGCGGAGCGTTCGGGGCGGCGTCGGCATTGTCGGGGCCGCAGTTCTTGTCGAAGCCCGGCTTGGACGCATCCCCACCGCCGTCGGACTCGCCCGGATCCTTCAACCAGAAATACGCGTCGACGAACGGCGCGGGGCTGGCCGCCGGGCGGGCGCCGAGGCCTGCACCCTTGACGTTGCACCAGCTGCCGGACTTGGTCCGAATTCCATCGCGTCCGTTTCGACTCGTGTCGATGATGAACGCCTTGCCCTTGATGCCGGCTTCCGTGAGCGACGCGTCGAGAAGCTTGATGTAGCTCAGCTCATCAGGGCACGGATCGGTCGGCTCGAGCTTGTGGAGATCCCCGCCTTCGAGCGAGTCGTAGTTTGCGACATTGGTGGCGAATCCCCGAATCTTTTCCGCGCCGCCGGCCTCGGCCAAGACCTCGGTGTAGATCTTCGCCATCTTGTCGCGATTGTGGCCCCATCCGAGCCAGCCCGCGTGGGCGGCGTCGAGATAGACGGCAACGTTCGGCATCGCGAGCGTCTTGACGGCATAGGCGACGCCATGGCGATACGCGTGATCGGCCTTTGCGCACTTCGGCTTGTCGAGATTGGTAGCCAGATTCGGAAGCGAATCGGGCTCGAGAACGGCCACGACGTGCAGCTTCGGATGTGCCTTGATCCCGGCGGCGATCTTGTCGATAAACTCCTTTTCGTATCGCTTCTCGCCGCCCCTATCGATCGTCAGCTCGCCGGCCGACGCCACAGCAGCGCAATCTCGCTCGGGCAGGTCGTAGACGATGAACACCGCGAGCTGGGGCTTGCCCGTCTTCTTCTCGACGGCTGCCACGTCGTCGAGCACCTTTGAGACCGTGTTGGCGCGCTCGATCGATTCGAGCCAGATGGCGACCGGAAAAGCCTCGACCTTCTTCATGAGCGCGGCGTCGCCCGCGCTCATCGTCTTCGCGGCTTCGTCCACCAGCTTGCTGTAACGCGGGTAACGGTAGAACTCCTTGCCCGTGAACGGGTTGCCTTCAGGCGCCGGAGCGACGATGTCGACCGGTGGCTTCGCCTGTCCGAGTGCTGTGGGAGGCGGGAGCTCGGTCGCCTGAGGTGGCGTGGGAGTGAGGGTGGCTTGCGTACCGCCGCCCGGGGCGGCGGCCGGAGCCGGCAGGCCAGAGTCTGGCGCTGCGGGCGCTGCGGCAGCGACGGTGGCGGGAGGGGGCGCTTCCCCACCGCACGCCGCGGCGAGAACGAGGATGGACGCGAGGAAGGTGCGAGTTGCCGATCGGATCATACTTATCCCTATGACGGAGAGAGTGGGAAGGCGGGGAGCTTGTGGTCGCACGCCGAGGGTGGCGACGTCAACAACTCACGAGCGTTGGGGCGCGATGATCCGCCGACGCGCGTTTCCTTGTCAATTCGCAATCGGAGCCATGTAGAGTGCGAAGGACGGTCTCAATCCAATGGCCGGCCTATTCACGGTCGTGGTGCTCATCGTGGCGGGGCACGAACCGGACGCGATGACGCAGGCGCTCGCGCGTGCCGTGGACGACGCGATCGGCCCGAACGTTCGCGTGGACGTTCGCGAGACGCCGGTCCCGGCCAACACGGACGAAGCCGCGCTCCTCGAACGAGGTGCTCACGCGAGCGCTCTTGCGGAGATCGAGTCCGAGGCAGGCGACAATCACCGCGTGCGTTTGCGCGTCCACCTCGCCGCCAACGGTCGCTGGTTCGAACGACACGTCCTTTTTGGGGCTGCCGACGCAGACGCCGAGCGTGGACGTGCCCTCGGCTATGCGCTCGCCGCGATGGTACCCCCTCCCGCGGTGCCCCCTCCCACGGTGCCCCCTCCCACGGCGTCCCCTTCCACGGTGCCCCCTCCCACGGTGCCCCCTCCCACGGTGCCCCCTCCCACGGTGCCCCCTTCAGCGCCGCCGCTTCCAGCGGGATTCCCTCCGGGGCCGCCTCCTCCAGCTGTTCCCCCATCAGCGGGACCACCCCCAGGGCCGCCCCCTCCAACTGTCCCCCCTTCAGCGGGACCCCCTCCAGGGTCGCCCCCTCCAACTGTCCCCCCTTCAGCCGGACCCCCTTCGGCGGGATCCCCCCCAGGGTCGCCCACTCCGACTGTCCCTGCTCGTGCGTCCGAGGCGCCGCCTGAATCGCGCCGGCGCCCCGAGGTCCCCACGTCTGTCCCCGCCACCCGCTCGATGCCGCCTTCGGCAGAAACATCCGAATCGGTGCCAGAATTGACGCCGGGGAGCACCCCAACGCTGGCGTTCGATTTCTTGGGGCTGGTGGCATTGGACCCGGACGGGGCAGCGACTGTCGCCGGAGGCGGAGTGACTGGCCAATGGTTCCCGCATCGCCATTTCTCGCTGCGCCTTGGGTTCATCATCCGAGGGGGAACCGTCGAGGTGGCGAACGCGGCCATCCTCGATTTTGCAGGAGGGGCCGGCCTGGCGTGGCATCCGTGGCGGGCAGTCCGCGGTCGGCCCTTCGGACTTGCCGTCCGGGCAGACTACCTCGTCGAGTACCTATCGATGACGCGATACCCAACTGGCGCTCCAGGCGTCGTCGAGGAAACGCAATCCCGGGCGGTATCGGCGGTCGACGCGTTTGTCGAAGGATCAGTTCGGCTTGCCTCCGGTCTGGAGCTAGTCATCGGGCTGGGAATCGAGGACGATTTTAGCCCCACCTACATCACCGTCCGTGCGGCGCAAGTCGCCACGATCCCCGAGCTCCGTGCCATGGCAGAGACCGGGCTTCGCATCGGGTTCTGACGCCGAATGAGTACTGCCTGGACGCCGCGTCATCGCGGTACATCATGACTGCATGGTTGCACGCGGAGCCCAGGCCTCACGGCTGCATCTTGTCCCGAACTCGCCTCGGGACAGCGAGTCGCCTGCGCCCACGCCGCCGCTCGACGACAGCGAACTGCTCGCAGCCATGCGCTCCTCTCGGAAGAGTGCGGCGCGGGCCTTCCACGATCGCGTGCGTCCACAGGTCGACCGGACGATTCGTCGCCTGCTCGGTCCCGGCGATCCTGAGCACGAGGACGTCGCCCAGCAGGCACTGATCGAGCTAGTGAGTACGATCGGTCGCTATCGCGGCGACTGCTCGCTCGAGTCCTGGACAAGCGTCGTCACAGCGCACGTGGTCTACAAGAGCATCCGTCGTCGTCGCTTCGAGCGACGCGTATTTTGCTCTCTCGACGCTGAGCACACCGCGCAAATCGCGGGGCCTGTCGACATCGGTCGAGACGCCATCACACGGAGCGTCATGACTCGGGTTCTGGGGCACCTAGAGGGCATGGACCACGACAAGGCGTGGACGTTCGTTCTGCACGACGTCTGTGGCTATGATTTGCGCGAGGTGGCCCGTATTACGAACGTCAGCATGTCGGCCGCGCAGACACGTCTCGTCAGAGGGCGCCGCGAGCTCCACGAACGGATCGGGGGCGATCGGGAACTCGCGTCGAGGCTCGAATCCGTCGAGGGCGAGCGATGAGCACTCCGCGTTACTCACAGCTTGCGAGTCGGCTCTTGGCGCGCGAGGCGCAGAGCGAGATGGGCACCCCTGTGGGAGTCGAGGAGCGCGAACGCGCCATCGCTGCGATCGAACGCACAATGGATCGACGAAGGGTTCGAAGTCAGCGTATCCGATGGGCCGGCACGTATGCGGCCGCTGCGGCCCTCGTGGTGATTTCCGCGGGTATCTCGGCGGGTGTGTCTCGCCTGCGCTCGCAGCGCTCGCTCGCGCTGATGGCATCGCCCCCGCCGGTGAATCCACATGACGATCTCCGGATCGTCGGGCATCCGCAGGGAGCCGGTGCGCGAGTGCTTGGGGCGGCGGGCGAGTCGGACCTGTCCGATGGCTGGGCGCTGCAACCGGGCAGTCGCGTGATCACGCCCGCCACGGGCCGAGCTTCTCTCACATTCTCGACGGGAACGACTGTCGCGCTCGGCGAGGGGGCGGACATGACGGTTGTGTCGCAGGGCGCGAGCGAACGCTTGCGACTGGACAGGGGTGCGATCGACCTGAAAGTCGCCAAGCAGGCTCCCGACCGTCGCTTCTTCGTGGCCACGCAGGACGCCGAAGTTGAGGTTCGGGGCACGCAGTTTCGCGTGTCCATCGTCCCGTCGGATCGCGCGTGCGGCGACGGAACGCCGACACGGGTCGTCGTCACCGAGGGCGTTGTCGTCGTTCGCGCGCGAGGCACCGAAGCGCGCGTCGCGGCTGGGGACCGATGGCCGAGCGGTTGCGTCCACGAGGTGGCCACGACCGCGAACCCTGGTGCGTCGAGTCTGCCTTTGGCGAACCGTGGACCGCGCGGCTTGCCTGGCGCATTAGCTGTTGGGACATCCGGTGCTGTTTCGAGCTTGACCGATCAGAACGATCTCTTCGCCGAGGCTCTTACAGCGAAGAGACAGGGCGATGTCTGGGGCGCGGTCGGAGCTTTCGAACGGTTGAACGCGCGTTTCCCAGGCAGCCCACTCGCGGAGAGCGCGGCGGTCGAGAGGTTGCGCCTGCTTCGCGATGCGTCGCCGTCTCGGGCGAGGGTTGCAGCGCAGCAGTACATCGCCCGCTATCCGAGCGGATACGCGCGCGCCGAGGCCGACGCCATCGTGGCTTCGTCGCCGTGAGAGCGTGGCCCGTCCTCAAGCTAGTGTGGTTTATGGCCGCCGCCGGGTGCGGAGCGGACACATGGGCCTTCGAGCCGATCGACGACGCGGCGGCCACGGGCTCGTCGAGCGCGACGTCCGACGACAGCGGAAGCGAGTCGAAGGGGGATCGTTTTTGCGACGGCGGGGCGTGTCTCCAGTGCCAAGTGGGCACCGATTGCCCGACATACGGACGGTATTATCTGTGCATCGAGGCTCGGTGCGTACCCGCGTGCGACGATGCCGGTTGTGCAGTCGACACTCCGTGCGTGGTCCAGGGCGGTGGTGCGGGCTGTCAAGACCCGTGCGAGGCGGGTGTCTGCTGGGAGTGCACCACGGATAGCGACTGCATCGGGAGCAACTTCGGCGGGGTGTGCGCGCGGGGACGCTGCGTCGAATGCCAATACAAGAACGATTGCACCACCCAGAGGCGCCCTATTTGCGACGAAGTCAACAATCGTTGCGTCGAGTGCGTGTACGACTCCGACTGCCCGGTCGCTGTCACGTGCAACGTGCTGCAGGGGACGTGTACAGGATCCCGAGATTTTTGACGTGCGCGCTTCGTTCTAGGGAACTTTGCTGCTCGTCAGGATGTCCTGGAAAGCCCGATCGAACTCATCGTCCGCACCCACCGCGGCTGCGCGTGGAGGTCTCTTCGACTCGGCCGCCTGTAGCTTTCGAATGCGTTCGTGAACGTCTCGGAAGTTTGGCACCAGTCGCGCGGTCCTCCCGAAGTATTCGAGCGCTCGCACGCTCATCTTCTTCACCTCGTACGCGGCGCCGATCTCATAACAGAGGGCGGCTTCCTGCTCGCGGGTGCGCTCCGGTGACTCGAGGCCGCGCACGAACGCTTCGATTCCCGCGTTGAGATTGCCTCGTTCGAGGTGAATCATCCCGATCATCGATTGGCAGACGCAGGCGCGATGGACGTCGAGCGTGGCGGTTTCAAACTCGCGAATTGCGTCGTCGAAGAGTCCCATCTCCTTGTACGCCACCCCGAGATCGTAGTGACTCTGGGCATCATCGAACCCAATCTGCTTGGCCACGCCCGCTTTGAACTTGGCAAAAACCTCTTCGACGTCGACGGCCTCGCCGCCCGGAAGCGCGCTTGGTCCGGGCGAAAGACCGCTCACCCGATCGCCGCCGTCGTCCGCTCCGAGCGACGCGGCAATCGAGAACGAATGATCGTGGCCCGACGTCCTCGGCGAGCGCCGCGTTCCCGACTCGCCAGGTTCGGCTCCCTGTGCAGCATCCACCTCGGCCATGCGCTCGCGCAGCAGCGGATGATTCGGGTGCCGGGCGAGCTGTTCGCGCAGGATGGTCCTGGCGTCTTCGTAGAGCGCTCGCGAGACGAAGAACTCTGCTTCGTCCAGGGCAGACTCGAGGTCGCGCGTGGCTGCTTGGCTCGACGGCCGTTGCGGTTCGACCGCCAGAGGTTCGTCAGGGGAGGAGATCGAGGGGGGCCGCGGAGCACCCCCCTCGTCGATCAAGACAGGCGCCGACGGCTCGGGCGCGCGCGACAAGTCGGGCTCCGACACCGGATACGCGGGGAGCGGATCGTCCGTGAAGGGAGCGTCGATTTCCGAGAGCTCCGGACCTTCGACGGACGAATCCCGCCGGCCCCGGAGTCCGGCGAGGCCTTCGCCGCCAGAGGTGTCATCGATCGGAAACGAGGGAAGGGCAGGTTCGGGCTCTCGAGGCTGGAGCGAGTCGATGCCGTTCGAGAATGGGGGCGGGTAAGTCCCACCGACGGCATCCCTCTCCGATGCGAGCTCGTATCCGAGCGCGTGGAGCATCTCGAGGGCCTTGGCATTGTTGGCGTCGTACGCGAGAGCATCCTGAATCGAGCGGACGGCCGCTTCCGTGTCGCCCCGGTCTACGAGCATCGAAGCGATCACGAGGATCTCGGTGACGGCCTCACCCGCGCGATTGGCTTCGAGCAAAACGTCTCGCAGCGCCTCGTGGAGCTCCAGAGTGCCGGGAGCCCCTCGCAGGGCGGTTCTAAGGACGTCGGCCGCCTTCCTAAACAGCTTGGCCCGGCGGAACGACTCCGCTTCCGTCAGGGCATCGCCGATGACGTCCGACTCCGCCGGTTCAGGCTCGGAGGCGTTCGGGCCCTCGACGATCTCCTCCACGTCTGCGTCGTTTAGAGTTTCCTCGGGGGAGCTCGAGGGGGGCCGCAGAGCGCCCCCCTCGTCGATGCTCGGGGGAGAGTGCGAAGCCGGCGGTGACAAGGCGAGGGCTCGCGCGTCGAAGTCAACCAGATCCGCGTCACCACGCGTCGGCGCGGTCCGCGCGATCTTCGGCGGTGCGCTAGGCGGTCGCGCCGCGACCGGCGGAGCCTCCGGAATCAGCGCGGGCTCGATCCCGGCGAGCTCCATCACTTCTTCGTCGTTCGGCACGAGTTTCCGGAGCCGGCCGACCACCTCCTCGAAAAGTTCGATCTTGCCGGTCTCACGGGCCAGGCGGGCGAGCTCCTTCTGGACTTCGATGGCCTTGCCGGTCTGTCCGATCTGGGTGAACGCCTTGGCGAGGAGCCCAAGGGTGTCGAGGTCGCGTGGATTCGACTGGAAGCACACCTGGAGCTTGGCGAGCGCTTGGAGGCCGTCGTTCGGGCCATTGCGCGCAAGGTAGAGATCGGCCGCAATACGCGCATAAGTCGCGTCCGGCTTGTGGTGGAGCAAGCGTTCGAACACCTTCAGGGCGTCGTCGTTGCGCCCTTGGCGCACGAGCTGTCCGGCTGCGATGCCGAACTCAGCCACTGCGGCGTCGATGTCTTTGACGCGAGAGAGACCCTCGGCGAGGCGAATGTGAGGGATCGGATTTGACGGATCGAATGCGACAATTCGTTTGAAGATGTCGACGGCTTCTGCGTCGCGCCCGGTCTGCTGGCAGCGCGCTGCAACCTCTTCCAGGGCTCCGATGGCGTCGCTCGTCAATCCGAGCTGCTGGTAGAGGTCGGCGAGCTTCGGAATGATGTGCGCGTACCGGTCTCCGAGCTCGAGGGCATGGCGGCTGACGATGTCGCGGATCTGCTTGTAGACCGCGATGGCCTTGAGCGAAAAGCCGTGGCTCGAGTAGTAGCGACCGACGCGTTCATAGGTCGCGACCGCCTCGGCGTAGTTGTCCATCTTCGAGTACAGATCCCCAATCTTCAGAAGCGTCCGCGCGTCGCTCGGATCCTCCTGGATGATCTTCTCGTACTCAGTGATCGCCCGGTCGTATCGTTTTCTTTCGACGTACTTCTGGGCGGCGGCGAGCACTCTCTCGCGGTCAATCGCCACGATTTGGGCTGGCTCCTCGGGCTCGGGGACTAAGAATAGCTACTCTTTTGTTACGTCTATTTGTGAGAAGAAGGATAGCTCGCTCGCACCCCACGTGCATACATCCTAGCCTGCCTTTCTCGTGACGGGCCCGCTCCGTCGCTGCGGCTCGGATGTTTTCGGTTCGCCTCGTGCCCTCTCGACGGCGTGTAGCAGAGAACGTAGGTTCAGGCACACGCATGCCGTCCACCCACTCCTCAGGCCACGCGCCGTCGCGCTCGATTCTCTACAGAGCTCCGTTCTTCGCGGACGGCTCGGCTCCGGTCGACGCGGAGCTCGCGCGTCGTTTGCTCTCCATCGCCCTGTCGCGGGGTGGAAACTACGCGGATCTGTTCTTCGAGTATCGGGCAGCAGGCGGCATGGTCTACGACGATGGGATACTGAAGAGCGCCTCGCGGGGGGTGTCGATGGGTCTCGGAGTTCGTGTCCAAAAGGGCGACGGGACGGGGTACGCATACGTCGAGCGGCTCGATTGGGACGCCATGAAACAGGCTGCGGAGACTGCATCGCAGATCGCGTCCGGGGGGTCTGGGGTGGTGGCGGTCGATGTCCGAAGAGCCGAGGCTCCGCGACGCTACGCGGTCGGCGAAGTCACCCTCGACGTCGCTGGCGTTCGCAAGCGGGAGCTACTCGAGCGCGCGGCGTCGGCAGCGTCGGCGGCCGACGCCTCGATCGTCAAGGTCGAAGCCAGCCTCTCCGAGGAAATTCGCGAAATTCTGGTCCTGACGAGCGACGGCCGTCTCGCCACCGACAGCCAGCCCCTCCTCCGATTCGGCGTGCGCGCCATCGCGGAGCGCGGCGGAAAGCGCCAGGAGGGTTCGAGCGGCGGGGGCGGTAGGACAACCATTGGATATTTCGAAGGAAAGAGCCCCGAGGACCACGGTCGCGAGGCAGCGCGCCAGGCCCTGGCCATGCTCGACGCCGTAGAAGCTCCGGCCGGGCAGATTGCGGTCGTTCTCGCCCCCGGCGACAGCGGCATCCTCCTTCACGAGGCCGTTGGCCATGGGCTCGAGGCAGACTTCAATCGAAAGGGGACGAGCAACTACTCCGGAAAAATCGGGCAGAACGTGGCGAGCGAGCTCTGCACCGTCGTTGACGACCCGACGCTCCTCCAGGCGCGCGGCAGCTTGAACGTGGACGACGAAGGCCGGGAGCCGCGGAGGTCGGTGCTCATCGAAAACGGCGTCCTCGCCGCCTATATGAACGACAGGCTGAGTGCGCACCACTTCGGAGTCCCCGAAAGCGGCAACGGCCGGCGGGAGAGCTTCGCATGCGCACCGATGCCCCGGATGACGAACACACTCCTGCTCGCTGGTCCCCACGACCCCGATGAAATCCTACGAAGCGTAAAGCGAGGGGTCTATGCGCGAAAATTCGGTGGCGGTCAGGTGGATATCGCCAACGGCGACTTCGTCTTCTCGCTGACCGAGAGCTACCTCATCGAGGACGGAAAGCTAACGACGGCGCTCAAAGGCGCAAATCTAATCGGCAATGGCCCGGAAGTGCTCCGTCGCGTCAGCATGCTAGGTAGCGATGTAGCCGTGTCGGACGGAGTCTGGACGTGCGGCAAAGAAGGGCAAAGCGTTCCGGTGGGCGTGGGCTGCCCGACCATCAAGATTGACGCGATCACCGTCGGGGGAACGCGGGTCGGGTGATGGGTTCCCTCCCTTTCGGCGCAGGGGAGGGGAGCGGTGCATCGTGGGAGGCGGGGGCAGGGGCTGAGGCGGGTGCACGGGGATTCGCGAGCAGAATGGGGGGAAGGCTCTAACTTTTCTCGACGAAAGCGAGCGCACACGATATGCGTGGACGCTGTGACTGTAGCCGTGAAGGCAGGATCGCTGGTCCTTGTAGTAGGTCACCGTCCGCACCTCGAAAGTCCAAACGGTGCCGCAGCGATGCTGCGTCAGCTCGGATCGGAGGTCCGCACTCTCGACCTCTGGGATGACTTTCAAGAACCAGTCGAGCAAGCGCGGGCGATGGGCGGAGTGCGCGCCATGGTGTTCGAAGCCGGCGATCGGCCGGACTTGGCGACGGCGGCCCTTCGTGCAGCTCGAAAGATTCACGAGCTCTCCGATGTGCCGACGATTGTGGCCTTGCCGCCGCGTCAGGTGACCGCCTTCGACCCGTCGAGTGGCTTCAACGACTTCATCGTCCTGCCGTCGCCGCCTTCGGAGCTCTATGCGCGCATTCGGGCGCTCGAATGGCGACGGAGCGAATTCTCGACGGAGGAACGGCTGAAGGTCGGGGTGCTGGTCGTGGACCGAGCGGCGCACGAGGTCAGCGTGGACGGGCAACGGGTCGTGCTGACGGCGAAGGAGTTCGCCCTTCTGGCGTTCCTTGCGGCCAACCGCGGTCGCGTCTTCTCACGCGAGACCCTGCTCGCCCGTGTGTGGGGCAGCCGCTACGAGGGGGGGGCGCGGACCGTCGACATCCATGTTCGGCGGCTTCGAGCCAAGCTCGGGGAGGCCCTGCCCCTCGAGACGCTGCGAGGGGCGGGATACAAGGTTCGAGCGCCCATAGACTCCGCCAAGTCACGATGAGCGTGCGGCTCGTAGTCAGCGTAGGCTGTCCGTGTGGCATCGGGCCCGAGGTGAGCGTCGTGGCCGCGGCGGCTGAGCGGCGTTCGAGGGTCGTGCTGGTCGGAGACTTTGCGACCGTCGTGGCGGCAGCTCGAACGCGCGGGGTCGACGCCGCCCGTTTCGTCCGCGTGAAGCGTCCCGATGCGGAGGTCGAGGCGGTGACCATCGCCGTGTGGCAGCCGACGCCAAGCCTGGCGGCGAGGGATCGCAAGCCGGGTGCGCCCACGGCGACCGCGGGCGCGGCCGGGCTCGCGTGGATCAATGCGGCCTGCGATGAGGTCGGCCGATCGCGCGGTGCCGCGCTCGTCACGGGTCCTGTGAGCAAGGACGTCATCGTTCGATCGGGGGCGCCCGGGAGCGACGAATTCACCGGTCACACCGAACACTTGCAGCGGCGGCTCGGAGCGAAAGAAGTCGTGATGGCGTTCTGGTCTCCGAAGATTGTGACATCTCTCGCCACCACCCATCTGCCGCTTTCACGGGTCGCGCGCGCCATCACTCCGCGCGTCGTCGAGCGTTCGGTCTACTGGCTCGCCGACCTTCTCGCGAGGCTGTCGCCTGGAGTGCCCCGTCTCGTCGTGGCGGCGCTCAATCCCCACGCGGGCGAGGCGGGGCTCCTAGGCTCCGAAGAGCGAACGCGGATCGTGCCCGGCATTGAGCGCGCTAAGCGTCGGCTGAAGGCCGCGGGGATCGAAGTGGACGTCGAAGCAGCGCCTGTTCCCGCCGAGAGCGCATTTCGACTGGCCTCCGAGGGCCGGTGGGATGGCGTGGCTGCGATGTACCACGACCAAGCGACGATTCCGATGAAGCTCCTCGGTTTCGGCGATGCGGTCAACGTCTCGCTCGGTCTGCCGATCGTGCGCACGAGTGTCGACCACGGGACGGGCTACGACCGCGCGGGAACGGGCACCGCCGATGAAAAGGGCATGCGGGCGGCGATGGATCTGGCGGTAAGGCTCGCGTCACGGTGGCGATGAGGCCACGCAGCGCACGTGGAGCGAGGTGGGCCCAAACGCGAATGCCACAACGCCTTCTTGAAACGAGACAGTCCAGGCGTACGTGGAGTTGAAGCCCGCCAAGATCGACGATGAGGTCCAGAACGCGAGGTTGTCGGTCGGCATCGTGGGAAATGCCACAGGGTCGATCGCCGGGTCTGCTCGGCTGTCGTCGACGAGTGTTAGTAGTTCGGCGACAGTCGGCAGCCGCCAGCCTGTGGTACCGCCCAGGGTGAGGTTCTGGCAATAGGCGACAGCATCGGTCCAGGGGTGGGTCGTCACGGAGTCGACGGCCTGCCAGATCAAATGGGTCTGCGTGTCGACGATGGTATCGGTACTGGTTCCCACGGAGAAGCGGCCCTGCGGGGCGAAGGCGCGACTTGATCGCGCCGCCGCGAGCCCGATCGCCGTGACGGCCAAGAGGAGCCCCACGTCCGCGGTCCAGCGTCTAAGTCTGCGAATCTTCGTGAGGGGTTTGCCGTACATATGGTTCGGTGCGCGCGTGGGGGAGATTGCCGAATAGGGCGCGAACTTCTAGTCGTGGACGCAGCGCACGCGGAGGCTCTGCACTTGCGACAACTGGGATGGCGGGCCTGCATCATTGGTCAGCGACTGCAGATACGATTGTGCCGCGGTGAAATAGTATCCGGTGGCGCCATATTCAAAGTCAACGGTCCATCCTGAATCAAAATTCCCGTTGATTTCTCGGTGGACTGTCGGGGAGGATGTCCAGTAGTCGGCGTCGTCCCAGGTGTTTGGAAAGTACGTCACGTCAATCGCTGGATCCCATCGGTTGTCTTCGATGAGCGAGAGCAACTCTTGAACGGACGGAAGCCGCCACCCTGACGACATGCCGCCGAGATTCAAAGACAAGCAGTACTGGTAGGCCTGGGGCCACGTGGCCTTGGTCGACGGCACCAAGGTCTGCCACGTCAGATGGGTCTGCGTGTCGGTGACCGTCGAACGGTCCGCCGAAGGCGTGTAGCGAGCAACAGGCGTATCTGCCCTTCCCGAACGTGCCATAACCAGGCCGACCAGCGCCAGTGTCAGAAAGGCGCCGAGCCCGGCGGCAATGCGGTCGAGCCGCCAACGTGTCCCATCTGGCAGTTTCCGCAGAAGCGACTTGTTCATCGCACGCACCGGACGTAGTGGACGGCGGTCTTGTCATCGTAGGCGACGAGTTGAACCGCAAACCCAAAGTCCACGTACCATGCCCAAGTCGGGTCTTTGGCGAACGCCGTCGACGTCCAGAACTCGTCCGGGGGAGTGTCGGGAAAGGCGCTTTGATCGAGGGCCGGATCCTGGGTGACGTCGAGCAGCGACACCAATTCGATCCGAGCGGGCAGGCGCCAGCCGCCGTCGTCCAGGGTTAGGTTCGAGCAGTACGCCACGGCTTGGTCCCAAGGCAGGGCGAGGGTGACCACGCCGCCGTCTGTGGCGACCGACGTCTCGAGCGTCCTCTGCCACGTGAGTCCGGTCACCGTGTCGTAGACGAAATCGAGGCTGCTCGCGTCGTAGGATTGGGGATTTGGCAGGGCGTCGCTCGGCGTATTGGGCATACGCCAGTTCGCCCAAACGGCCACCGCGTCGCTCTGATACGCCGCTTGAGCGTCCGTGGGAGAGCCCCCACTCGAACTGGACGAAGAGCCGGTGCCCCCACCGGACGAACTGGTGCCGCTGCTCGATGGCTGGCCACCCCCGTCGTCGCCCAAGTCTCCCCCGTCCCACACCGCGTCGTCCGCGGGCTGGATTCCGAGAATGGCGTTGCAGCCGCCGATCGCCACAGCGAGCGGCACTCCAAGATACACTCCCCATATCGCCGTGGAACGCATCGAAACCCCTAAAAGCTACCGCGCAAGACGCCGCCTACGCCCTGCGGGCCGACGGTCGGAAGCGCCCGAAATGACAGAGTCCCCGGGGACGTGTGTTCCTCCCGCGGACGACCCCACATATACATCGCGGCGCCGGCGACGGCCAGCACCCCTCCGCCGATGAACGCGGCGCTCGACACATCCCCGGCGTTTAGCGCGTCTTGCCGGTCCTGCTGTCCGGAGAGCGTGCAGAATGTCCCTCCGTTCAAGCACTCAGTCTTGGAGTCGTTGTTCTTGTTCATCGCAATGACACCAAATGTTCCCCCGACGCCGAGGCCGATGACGGCCACCGCGCCGGTGACAAGACCGGCGACCTGCCATCCCGTAAGACCGTGATGGGTATCGGCCGGGGGCGCCGGTTGGGAGTCCGCAGAGGAGGGCGATTCCATGCTCTCTGGCGGCGTCGTTGTCGAGCCTTCCGCGTCCGAATCCTGATCGCCAACCGGACGTACGGCCGGGGCCTCGAGCACTGGAATCGTTACCGTCCGGCGATCGCCCGTTGCATCCATCCACAGGGCGGTGCGCCAAGGCCGCTTCTTCGGGGCCGACACCTCGATCGTCACCGCACCGCCATCGACGGGCACGGCCGTTCCGAGCCAAGCCATCGGAATCGCCGCGCCGTTGCGCCGCACTTCGATGCCCTTCGGCGTTGCGTTGTCCGCGAGCACGATGGTCAGGCTCGACAGCTTCGGTTCGAGTTCCACGGCTTTGGCGTGCGCGGCGCCAGCTCGATCCGCCCGCCCCTCCATCTTGGAGCGCGCCGCCACATCCTCGTACTCCGCCCACGCACTCGCGAGTTTGCCTTCGCGCTCGTGGCAGAGGGCGAGGGCCAGGAGCGTTCCCGAGGCCGCATCGAGGCGATAGCTCTCCGACAACTTCGGACACGCATGCAGCGTGTCACCCTGCGCGAGCAGCTCCTTGCCGTCGCGAAACAGCACCTCGGCCATGACTACGTCGTTCGTGTCCGCGGAGGCACTGCGGCTCGCGCTGCCAATCGTCCCTAGCGCCGCGGCGAGCGCCGACGCGCTCACGATGAGTCTCATCGAGCCACGCATCCATTCATCTCCTGTCCTCGAGCAGGCCCTCGATCGGCTCGGAAGAGCGCGTCGCTTGGGCCGGAGTTTCGATCGCGGGTGGGAAGAGTCTTGCCGCCACACCCTCGGCCGCTCCGTGCCGAGCTCCGGGCTCGGCTGTTCCCGAGTCAGCGCTGGCTCCCAGCGGCTTCGCGCGCAAAGAGGGTCGAATCGCCGCTGCAGTGACCTGTGTCCCAGGGCGCGGAGGGGCCGTCGAGACAGCAGCAGCGCCGGCTAGCACCGACCGCGCATCCACGGAATCGACAGCGACTGCCACGGGGGAACCCGAGGGGGGCCGCAAAGCGCTCCCCGGGTCGTTAGCTGGAGTCAGGACCGTCGGTACCACGGAAGGATGGATCCCTTCGGCCGGTCCGTTCGCGAGGACCGGCATGCTGTTCGGCGCGCCGGCAGCGCCAGTCCCGCTCGCATCGGGTCCGCGAAGCGGCCACGCGTTGCGAAGGCCGACGACGACTACCGCAGTGAGGCAAGCCGCTGCGAGGGAGCTGATGAACACGGCGCGATTGCTCTGCCCCGTCTTGATCTGCTGACTGTTCACTGCACGTGGGGGAACCGAGACGGCGGCCGGAGCGATGGAGGCTCCCTGCGATGTGCTGACCGTGGCGGTCGGAGCGTTGGAGTCTCCCGGCACTACGCTGATTGTCGGTGGCGGGGACGGCGCGGCGGAGGGAATTGTCGCCGGGAGGGGCGGGGGAGCCGTGCGTGCAGTCGGCCGAGGGGCGGGGTCCGGCTGCGAGACGTGGCTTGGCATGTCCCGAATCTGTGCCTGGACTCGTTCGAGCGATCGGCTGAGTTCCTGGACGACGTCGGCATCGCGACGCCGGCCTTCCAGCACGACCACTGTCGGGTCCAGATCCGGGTCTTCGGCGTCCGCAAGTTGCCTGGAGCTGGACCGTGTCGGCGAGCTAGCCTCCGCGCCTCGGTTCGCATGAGCCGACGTGAACAGCTCCCCAACCATGGGGTGGGCTCGCGAGGCTCGCGCCGCGTTCAGCGCCTGGTGGACCTCATCGTCGAACTCCAGCGATACGCCGCCCGTTGCGTGCCCAAGCGATGCGCGAAGCCAGTAGGCGCGCGATTGCGATGCCCGCAGGGACCGCTGGCGACGCGAGCCGACGCGAGCCTCGAACTGTTCCAACGTCATCTTGGTCGATAGCAGATGGAGCGCACGACGGTCGATGAACTCGCGAACAGACCCGCGTTCCGGGTCCGCGAGTCCGAGCTCGACATCGTCGAGCAAGCCGTCGTGGTGCCGGCGTATCCACCAGCCGTTGGTCGCCGGGTCGTACCAGCACAAGTGTCCCCCGGGCAGAACGTCGAACGCGTCCTGGACGCTGCCGCTGAAGCAGCGCCGCTCCTTGCTCGTCGGCTCGAAGAACGCGGGCGTGCAGAAGTCCGAAACGAGCACGTCGTTGACCAGATAGGCGTAGTCGGGATGCTCGCAGGGATCGCAGATCCCGCCGGAGAACTCGACATCGCCCTGGTCCGACCTCGGCGAAACCCCGGGAAACGTGCGGCTTCCGAAAGGGTCTGTCACCATCTCCAGACAGATGTGGCTCGCCGTGACCGACCAGCTCGGGCACATTTCGACGAGCGCGTAGGGGTGCCCATTGCGGTCGATGTGGATTCCGGCCTCGCTCGCGAGAGCCCGGAAGGTCACGACGATGGGCCAATAGCCTGCCGGGACATCTTCCAGGCTTGGAAACGAGTCCACCGTCGCCGAGACCTCCCACACAGGTGCGAGGTCACGGGTGACCTGCTTCTGCAGGGCAGCGCTCACCCGCGCGAGCTCCGACGGATTCAGTCCGAATTCCGGTACGAGGGCAATGTGCCGTGTCGGCATGGTGTTCCGTGTGTCAATCCCCCCGAGACGCCCTTGTGATGCGCTGCTGGCAGACGGCTTGGAGACCGTTTGGGGCGCTGCGACCCAAGTTTCCAGATCCAGGAGAGGATGGTGAAGGTTTCCAGATCCGCAGGCGTAAGGCGCCGTAGGTCGCCAGCGTAATGCCACTCTAGTTGTTCGAACGAGCAACATTAATGTTACGAACGCGTTACCTCGACCTTCGCCATCGCCTTCCATCGACGAGGGGGGCGCTTCGCGACCCCGCTCGAGCTCCCCCGCTACGTGGACAATAGCTTGAGAATGGCCGCGGCTTGTGCAGCGGCTTCGGCCGGGCTCATGGGAGCGTCGGCATTGATTTCGCTTTCGTCGATGAGCTCGCGCGGAATGTCCATCAGAAAGCGACTGGGCGTCCGCGGAACCGTCTTGCCGCGCAAGACGCGTGCCTTGGCGCGTGACAGCACGAGATGTTCGCGTGCTCGGGTGACGCCGACGTAGAAGAGGCGTCGTTCCTCTTCGATGTCCCCTGCTCCCTCGGCCATGTCCGTCACTCGCGCGTCGAGCGTTCGCGCGTGGGGCAGGTACCCCTCTTCGCAGCCGACGAGGAACACGACAGTGAATTCGAGGCCCTTGCTCGCGTGGAGCGTGGCGAGAGTGACGGCGTCGGTCGCCTCGTTCTCCCCGTCGCCGAAGTCGAGCGTCAGCGCTTGGAGAAAAGCAGCAAAGCCTTGTCGGTGGTCGGAAGGTTCGTTCGGGCCGTCGCGCTTCTCCCGGCGGGCTAGAACGGACAGGACCCATTCGACGTTGGCCCATCGTTTGGCTCCGGCGTCGCCGGTGGGCGCGCTCGCGCGAAGCTCCTTCTCGAGACCGATCCGTTCGCAGAGCTCGCGCGCGACCTCGCTCGGGGCACGTCTCTGCGCGAGGAGCGCGGTGCGCGCCGTGGACACGACGTGCGTGAGGGCATGGCATCCTTCGCGAGCGGCCCGCGATACGTCGTCCAATGCATCGACGCGCTCGACGGTCTGCCAGAGAGACCACTTCCTTTCCGCGGAGTGGAGCGCCAGGCGCTCGAATGTCGTATCCCCTATTCCGCGAGGAGGGTAGTTAAGGATTCTCCGCAGGCTGATCTCGTCGGACGGGTTGAGCGCCAGCTTGAGGTACGCGAGGACGTCTTTGATCTCCTTGCGCTCGAAGAATTGAGTGCCACCGAACACGCGGGCAGCGAGGCCCTGTTCGCGCAGCTCCTGTTCGAGCAGGCGCGACTGAACGTTCGAACGATAGAGCACGGCGAAATCGCGCAGATGATAGCCGCGGTCTCGAACGAGGGTCCGGATCTCACGCGCCACCCACGCGGCCTCGATGTCGGGTGTGGCGGCGACGACAGCGCGGACGGGCTCGCCCCCAATGCGATCGGTATAGAGAATCTTTCGCCACTTGGCGTCCGCGCGTTTTGCAATGACCGCGTTGGCGACGTTCAAGATTGGGGAGTACGACCGATAGTTGTGCTCGAGTTTGACGACGCGCGCGCCTGGGAAATGGCGTTCGAACTCGAGAATGTTCTTCACGTCGGCTCCTCGCCACCCGTAGATCGCTTGGTCGTCGTCTCCGACGGCGCATACGTTCTTGCGTCGTGCCCCGAGCAGGCGGAGAAGCTCGAGCTGGACGCGGTTCGTGTCCTGGTACTCGTCGACGAGGATGTGGGTGAACCGTTCTTGCCAGCGAGCGAGCGCTTCGGCGTCGCGCTGCCACAGATGGACGACCTCGCAGACGAGATCATCGAAGTCCAGGGCGCGGTACTGTCGAAGGGCGGCGCAATATCGCGGAAGGATCTGCGCCGTCATCGCGTCGTAGTCGTCGCCGGATCGAGCCTCGGGCGAATGGTCGATATCGGGTGCGAGCGACGTCTTGGCGTTCGAGATGCGCGCGAGGATCGCCTGGGCGTCGTACGCGCGGTCGGCACCCGCGTCGCGCAGGAGCTGTTTGACCAACGAAGTTTGGTCCCCCTGGTCGAATATCGTGAACGCCCCACCCAGGGATTGGCGCTCGCGGCCGAGGACCATGAGTCCAAACGAGTGGAACGTCGAGACGACGAGGTCGCGTGCTCCCGAGCAATCGCGGCGATCGACGAGCATCCGACCGACGCGGTCGCGCATCTCGCCAGCGGCCTTGTTCGTGAACGTCAGAGCCACGATGGCGCGAGCAGGAACGCCCGATTCGACGAGGCGAGCGATGCGGTGGGTCACCACACGTGTCTTGCCCGAGCCAGCTCCGGCCAGCACGAGGAGCGGTCCCTCGCCGTGCTCAACGGCTTGCCGCTGGGCTGTGTTCAAGAGTGGGGAGGCGCCCATCGCTCCACCCCATAGCGCGCTTGCGCGATCGTACTAGCTTGCAGCGGGCGCCCGCGTATGCTCATCCGCAATCCCATGTGGTTGCGTCGATCGATGTGGCTCTCGGTGACAGGTCTTTCGATCTCTTGCGGAAGCGCTCCAGCATTGCCGCCGCAGGCGCCTTCGGTGCCGGCTCCGCCGCCGGCCCTGAGCGCAGCGGAGCGACCGCCGGCTCCCCCGGATGTGAGCGAGGTGGCCGAGCCCGCGGGGCTGGTGCTCGTCGGCAAGGTGTCGAAGCTGCAGGGAACGCTGGCGACATTGGCTGCATGGACGGGCAAGTCGTTCTCGCCGAACGATGCGATCACCTCGGTCATCGCCGACGAGGCGGTGCCCTTCGTCGATGCCGGTGGGCCGATCGATTTCGCCGTTCTCGTGAGCCCGTCGGGCTTTGCGCTGCATCCGCGCACGGCCGTATCCGTCGCTCTGCGCGACCCCGGCGCGGACGGAACTCGCCTCGCCGAGCGGTTCAAGCTGGTCCCGCAGGGCAACGGGGTCAGCCTCATTCAGACAAGCGGCCCGCACCACGCTGACACAGACGGCGAAGATGACAAGTCCGACCTCGATGTGTGCGAAGTGGCCCCCGCGTTCGGGCCAGCCCCGACGCGGCTCGTATGTGGCTCCGATGCAAAGGCACTGACGGAACTCGCCCCGTGGCTCACGCGCACCGCGACGCGATCGACCGCGACCGCCGATGCGACTCTCAATGTCCGGCTTCAGCCCCTGAGGGCGCTCATGAAGTTCGGCCGGGGTTTCGCATCCACCTACTTGCGCTCTTCGGTCGATCGCCACCTGGGTGGGTTGCCCATCGTCAAGGAGTTGGGCGGGTTCGTCATCGACGACCTCGTCGATTTTGGGATCGACCTCGACTCTGCGGCGTTCGACATCACCACGTCCGACTCGCAACTGGCACTCTCAGCCTCCCTGAAGTTCTCGGGCCACCAGTCGACTCTGACGCGCTTGCTCACGGCCCACCCGGAGCGCACGGCACCCGCCCCAGCCGCCTTTTGGAGGCTCCCCGCGGAGGCAAATGCAGCGTGCTTCGATCGGGGCGGCGACGAATCGGCGTTTGCCCGGCTTCGTACGGTCTTCGCCGATGCGATCGGCCATTCATTCGGCAAAGATGGCCTCAAGGACCCCGAACAGAAGCTCGTCGTCGATGCGCTGGGGAATATCTTCTGGCCTGCTGCAGGTGTCGTGGCGAGCGGTTTTGACGACGATGAGGTCAGCGCCGCGGTCGCTGCGCTCCATTCGATAGGGTCGAAGTCCACCAAGCAGCAGAAGGATGCAGCCGAATCTGCGGTCGTCGAGGCTCGGGGAGGGTGGTTGATCGGCTCGATCGAGGCTCCGATCGCGGATGTTGCCGGCCGCGCCAAGAGCCTCGGTGTCGACCTCGATCGAATCGCCGGAGCTCTAGGGCCCCGCTCGAAGTCCTCGTCGAACAGCGTCCCCTTGCTTCGCGCCGCGCCCCTCCCGAAGGGCCCCCAGTGGCCCGCTTTGGCGCAGCACTTCGTGCTCACGATCCCCGCGGGAGATCCGCCGCCCAATCGAGTCGTCGGTCAAGGGCCTACGGTTCACATCGTCATGGCCCCCGAAGGGGCGCGCACCTGGGTTGCGTTGGAAGGTCGCGGAGAGCGTCTCGCGAAGCGGCTCGCCGACACGATGGCGGGCACGGGCAAGAACCTAGGCAGTCGGCCGGAACTGGGGGCGTTCAAGTCGGAGGTGGGCGCAGGCGGCTTCTTCACGTTGCGCTTTGCCGAGGGCCTCAAAGGGGGGCAGTCCGCGCTGCCCCATCAAGGGAAAGTTCCCATTCCCTTCTCGGTAACGTCTCAGACTGGCGGGGATTCCGTTGTGATGATTCTTCGGATTCCGAAGGACGCGATCGAGGACCTGTCGGCGGGGGCGGGTTTCTTGCTGCCGTGACCGCTGGCGCCGAACGGCCGCAGCTCGCGCGCGATGCACCCCGAACCAGTCAGTTCATGGCTAAGTCCGGTCGGCGCTGTCAACGATAGCAATCTATTTTCTCTTTTGATTGGGGGAGTGAATCCGAATCGTCGCGTGCGACGAAGAGCAAGGGTGACGGCCCAACTTGTGAAGGGTCGTCAGGCCGGACGCAGTCCATTCGCGCGCCGCGCGCGAGGAGGGGCTCCGACTCGAACCTCCGCGAATCCCTTGCCGGAGAATGAAGAATGGCTTCCTCGCTACGGCTCCGCTCACCAGCGTCGACATCACGGCCCGCATCGCAAACGCTACGACCGATGCGCTCACCGTTCCCGGCATCTCGCTGCCAGCCGGTGCGATCGCCACTGCGTTCGCGATCGGCGGCAAGACCGGACAGACGACCAACCCGCTCCAGGTGCTCCTCTTCACCGACTCCGCGCCGCCCGTTGGTCTGCTGACCTCGTGTCTCCCCCCGGCCCCATGATTCGCTCATCGCTCGGGTGCAAAGCCGCACGAGAATTTAGCGCTCGTGAGCGTCGAAGCAAAGACGCTCGCGAGCGCTTGCCCGCGTGGTGGACGATCCTTGGGACTCCGGCTCGCCCGTGGTAGCGTTCGCGCCACTGAAAGACACTGGGCAGCTTCAATGACTCCCGAGCCGTTGCTCCCCCGCGTGGCCCGCGGCGAACCAGGCGCCGTTCGGGAGTGTATTGACCGCTACGGTTCGCTCGTCTGGTCGCTGGCACGCCGACTCTCCGCCACGCAGGCCGACGCGGAAGACTCGGTTCAGGAGATCTTCCTGGACGTGTGGAAGAACTCTGCGCGCTACAATTTGTCCGTCGCGTCCGAGCCCGTATTCATTGCGATGATCGCCCGGCGCAGACTGATCGACCGGGCGCGCTCGCGTAAACGCAGCCCAATCACCGACCCGGTGTCGGAGTCACGCCTGCAGATGCCGGGTGCGGCCAACACACCCCACGCGGAAACCTGTGTCGACGTTTCGCTTGCTTCGGAAGCTGTCGCCCAGCTTCGGCCGGAGCAGCGTCAGGTGCTCCTTCTGGGGATTGGGCAGGGGCTATCGCACGAAGAGATCGCCGAGACGTTGAGTCTTCCCATTGGCACCGTGAAGACCCACGCGAGGCGCGCGCTCCTTCACGTGCGCGCTTGGCTGACCGACTCCTCCGGAGCCAGGAAGGCGGCCGTCCCATGAGCGAATGGATGCCTGATCGCCGGTACGAACTGCTGATCGAAGAGGCGCTCAACGGCCTCTCCCCGGAAGAGCGCGTGGAAATCGACTCGCTCCTCGCGGGAGCGGATGATCGGTCTTTCGAGCGTGCGGCGGCGGCGGTTGATGTGGCGATGTTCGCGCGTGCGGAGTCGCTGCCGACACACCTGGCGGCGAAGGTGGAGGCTGACGCGCTCAGCCGGTCCGCGGGGCAGACGACGCGAGCGTCTGGCGCGCAGGTGAGTGCGATGCCGGCGCCACGACGAGGGGACTGGACGAGGTGGGCGGGCTGGATGGCGGCTGCGGCCTCTTTCGCCGTGGCGGGTGCTGCGTGGCTGACGCGGCCGGGACCGCCGGCTCCGATAGCAATCGTGGTGCCGCCTGCGCCTTCCCCAGCGGTGTCGGTCGAGGAGCCTCCTCCCAAGGCTTCGGTTGACGAACTGCGGCAAGAGGTGCTCGCAGCAAGAGACGTAGTGCGCGTTGACTGGACGGCCACGAAGGATCCCGCGGCGCACGACGCCGTCGGCGACGTCGTATGGAGCGAATCACTGCAGCGGGGCTTCATGCGATTTCGAGGCTTGGCTATCAACGATCCCGCACATTCCCAGTACCAACTCTGGATTTTCGACCCGACCCAGGACGAAAAGACCCCCATCGACGGTGGCGTCTTCGACGTCCGCTCGGCCAATGAAGATCTCATCGTCCCCATCGATCCGAAGCTCCACGTCACGCGGCCGACGCTGTTTGCGGTGACGGTGGAGAAGCCCGGAGGGGTCGTGGTGTCGAAGCGCAAACGGATCGTCGTGGTCGCGTCCGTGAAGTCGTGAGGCGCCGGAATGACTGGGGCGCGCGAACCTTACTCACGTAGCCGAACCGTCGCCTGCGCGTCGAGTCCACTGACCTCGACGATCCGATCGTCCGATTGTCCGAGCTTCACCGGAATCTCACGCCATCCTGGGAAGCTCGCCGCGTGCACCACCGCTCGGCCCCCGTGGATGTCGATGGCCTCTCGCGGCAAGGAAAGGGCGACCGGCAGCGGCGCGAGAGCGATAAACCCCTCGAGGCGCTCGCCGAGCGGGTGACGATCTTCGGGTCGATCCCAGGCGATGCTCGTCCAGACGTTGAGCACCCATCCTTCCGCGCGCTCTCGCGCGCTCGCGACTCCGATCGTCCGCTCTGCCATGCGCGCACCCATGCGGATCACCTTTCCGGTTCCGAGTCGCGTCATTCCGCCTGGGGTTCGGATTTCAACGTCTTGACCGAGAGCAACGAGCGCCGCATCGATCGATTCGATCTCGATGCGGAAGTCCTGGCGAGTGTCGTCGGCGACCTCGAAGAGGAGCTGCCCCTGCCCCGACTCCGCCCCCGTGACGACCTCTCCCTCATCGACGTGGCGAGCCACGACCACTCCGTCGAATGGGGCTTCGATTCGGGTCATATCGAGCCGCCGTTCCATTTCCACCTCGGCGGCAGAGGCAGCCGCGCTCTCGTTCTTGGCGGACCGAACGTCGCTTTGACGGGGGCCGTTCGTCGCCAGGTCACGACGCGCTCGCGCTGCATCGAGCCGTGCCCTTGCAACCCCCGCAGCGCCCTCGGCGTCCACGCGCTCGGCGTCGGAGATACTTCCCGTCGCACTGAGCGCGGTCGTACGTCGCAAGCGATCCTCGGCGAGCGCGAGCTCCGCTTCGGCGGTGCGCACGTCGGCCGCCAGCGCGGCACGCTCCTCGTTGCGCGCTCCCTGGGAGACGGTGGCCTCGATCTGGCGGCGCGCGTCGCGTTCGCTTCGCAGCCGCGCGATCTCCGCGTCGAGCACAGGATCATCGATTGTGGCGATCAGCTGGCCCTTGATCACACGGGCTCCCTCCCTCGCCAGCACGCGCGTCACTTGCCCATCGACACGAGATCTCAACTTCGCGACGCCGTCGACCGACTCGATTTCGCCGCGGCCGATCACACGGCGGTGAATCAAGCCCGGGGCTGGTCGAGCGGTTCTGACAGGAGCACTCGCGAGCCACACGCGCGCGCCGAGCGCTATCGTCACGACGACCGCCGCCAGCAGAGCCCAACGTCGAGGCGTCACGACGCGCTCTCCGTAGACGATCTGCCTTGGCGCGCCGGCATTCGATCTCCCGCCACCCGACCATCCGCTATTTCGATGACCCGATCGGCAAACTCTTCTAGGCGATGATCGTGAGTGACCAGCACGATACTCCTTTTCGGCGTGAGCTGCTCGCGAAGGAGCCGCATGACGTTCAAGGCGGTCGTTGAATCGAGGGCGGCCGTGATCTCGTCCCCGATGACGACATCCGGCTCGACGGCCAGAGCGCGGGCGATGGCGACTCGTTGCTTCTGTCCGCCCGAGAGTTCGTCGGGAACGTGCGTCAACCGGTCACTCATCCCGACCCGGTCGAGCGCTGCGCGCGCGCGCTCATTGGATTCGCGAGCGGCCATTCCGCGCAAGCGGAGAATCTCGCGCACGTTGTCGAGGGCTGATAAGGCGGGAAAGAGATTGTAGGTCTGGAACACGAATCCCACATGCTGCCTTCGCACGCGCGCCAATGCCCCTTCGCTCGCCCCGGTCATCGCGTGCCCGCACAGCTCGACGTCGCCCTCGCTCGCGCGCAACAGTCCTGCCAATACGCAGATGAGCGTCGTCTTTCCCGACCCGGACGGTCCCATGATGAGCGCGAGCTGCCCCGCCGCAATCTCGAGCGAGATGTCCCGGACCGCATCGACCGCCAAGGCTCCGCTCCCAAAGCGCTTTCTCACGTTGCGGGCGCGTATCGTCGGTGCCATCAGCGAAAGACCTCCGCGGCCTCGAGCCGAAGCACGGCTCTGCCGCTCCAGAGACTGGCGATGCCGCACATGAGCACGACTGCGCCGAGCGACTTGGCGATCACCGCGGGGGTCAGGGCCACGGTTAGTCCGACGCCTTGCGCGCCACTGGCCAGGAGTTCCGCTCCCGCGAGTCCGAGCGCTCCACCGCACACGGCCAAGGCCAGTGCCTGCCACACGACGAAACTTACGATTTCGACCGCGCTCGCGCCAAGGGCTTTGAGAGTGGCGAGCTCTCGACGATGGTCGTTGACAACCGAGAACAGCGTCTGCCCCACGATGACGACTCCGACCACGAGTCCCAGGATCGCGCCGAGCGCCAGCGCTGCGCCAGCGCCAGCCCCATCGACCCAGTACGCTTCGGTCATCCGCGCAAATGCCTTCGCCTCCATCACCTGAAGATCCCCTTGACGCTCGATCGTGGCACGGACGTCGGCGAGGCACGTGGAGTCCGCCAGGTCGAGCACGAGGTAGTGCGCCTGACCGTCCGAGAGGCCGGTCAGGCGTCGAGCCACGTCAAGATTCGCGAAGACATAAGGCGAGAGGGTGAACCCTCGAATGCCCCCCGTCACGGCCGCGATCCAGACCCGGTGTTCGCCGATATCGATCTCGTCGCCAATGGTTGGCGGTGGAATCTCGAGACGCCCGAGGTCCAGGGCATCGACCGAGACGCGCGAAGCCCCGCGCAAGTCGTTCGGCAGGCCCCTGCTGAACGTCCATGGAAACACGACACCGTCGACCGGCTCGAAGCCGATCACCTCGATGCCGATGTGCGCTCCACTCAGGGTACGAAACTGCGCAAAACCGGAGATGACGCTGCGCGCGCGCCGGACGCACGGATGGGACGCTGCGATGGACCGTGCGCCGGACGATAGGGGCTCGGAGAAATCGAAGACGCGGGTGCTTCGGGGAATGACCCACACGTCGCCCCCCATTCGATTGATGATATCGGACGACGTTTGCAGGAACCCCGCATACATGCCGAGCTGCGACAGGACGAGGACCGTCGCAAAGGTAACGCCCGCGAGCGATGCGAACAGTTTCCCGCGTTCGTGCAGGAGGGACCTGAGCGATATGCGGAACATGAATCAAGCTTTTCTCATCGGGCCCCGCGAGTGTCCCAAGTGGTCAATCCGGCTCGCCGGAGCCTCTCCAGCAGCACTGCCCTTGCGACGCTCCCACTTCGATCGCGGTGCCATAGGGACCTCCGCGACTGATGCGAAAACCGGTCGCGTCCAAAGTTCCTCCGGAGCATGAAGTGAGACTCAGATCACAGAAGGGCTTCAGGACGATCCCGCCGTCGGACTCCGATAGGTAAGTCGAAGCGCTATCGTATATGGCCCCGGAGCACACCCCAGCATTTCCCTGGGAATCCGTCCATTGGACCGGATTGAGGTCCATATAGCTCTGATTCGTCGGGGAGGAGCTCCCTTCGAGGGCAATGGTAAACTGAAGGGTGGGCGGTTGGCAGGACGCAGGGTTCTGCCAGGTTGAATCACAGGCTTCGGTCGGGTCGTCCAGCGGCCCCCACGGCGCGACGACGATGGGCCCGCCATCCAGGGCGACGTTCGCGGTGAAGCTACCATTCGTCGGGCACGGGTTCTGGTAACTGTGTTCGCTGCAGCCCGCCGTCAGCACGAGACCTATCGAGCAGGGCCTGACGCAGCGCTGTGGGGATCGCAATGCCATCAGGGGCACGCTATCGCAGCGTGACGGGGTCGGGGAAGCCAGAACCTAAATCGCGCGTCGGCACGTAGACTCCCGTCCAAGCGACACTCCCGTGCATTACTCCTTCGCGCGCTTGATGATCGGCCAGGCCGCCTTCCCGAGTTCGACGATGAGCACGGCGTCCTCCGGCGTGTAGTCGGTCGGCTTGTTGCCCACGCCGAATACGCCAGCGATGTGGTTGCCTTCCCATATCGGCGCGTTCAGGTGCCGGACGACTTTGACGTGGCCCGCCGGATAACCCTTCTTCGTCGGCTTCTTCAGTGCCTCGTAGTCGTTGGTGATGATCGCTTGCCGCTCGCGCACCGCGTCTCCCCACATCCCCGTCTCCTCCAGGGGGTACACGATCGGCTTGTCCATCACTTTGCACATGTCCATCGCGGACTTGGACCAGCCGACCATCGTGAGCACGTCCTCGGCGTCGTTCATGGTCGCGTAGTAGGCAATGGTGCTTCGGAGCAACGTGGCGCCGTCATTGACCAGGATGTCGACAAGTACGTGTCTACGGCCCTTGGTGGTTGACAACTTCTCAATCAGATCACGCATGGTCTCGCTCCTATCGATAGTGTTCTGCGTCGGTCGTGTGTCTGCTGCGCGTGACATCGCTCCGTAACAGATGTTTTCCCCTCGCATGCGCGGGCAGGAGAGACGGTGGTCGCACACGTCGCACGAGCGCTTCTGGTGGGCGACCGCGCGGGGTCTGAGTCGTTCATGATCGCTCGGGCTCGAGGTCATCGTTTCAGTATTGGAACTGCGAGAGAACGGCTTGGAGTCGCCCTGCGACCTCCCCGAGCGCCGCCGCCGAGACCTGGGCCGCGTCGGCGGTCGTTCTCGCCTCGACGGCCGCGCGTGCGACCTCGCCGACGTCATTGGCGATCTCCACGCTCCCGCTCGCGGTTTCGCTCACCGAACGAGAGATCTCCGCGACGGTGGCCGTCTGCTCTTCGACTGCCGTCGCGATGGCCCCCTGGGTTGCGCTGATTCCACGCACGGTAGTTCCAATGCCCTGAATCACCGCGACGGCGGAGCGCGACGTGGTCTGAATCGCTTCGATTCGGGTCGCGATGTCTTCGGTGGCGCGAGCCGTCTCGCGCGCCAGCTCCTTGACCTCGCTGGCGACGACGGCGAACCCTTTGCCTGTTTCGCCGGCGCGTGCGGCCTCGATGGTGGCGTTGAGGGCAAGAAGGTTCGTCTGCGCGGCGATCGAGGAGATCACTTTGACCACGTGTCCGATCTGCTCGCTGCTGTTGCTGAGCTGCTCGATCGCGGTCGTCGCTCGGTCCGCCTGGGAGACAGCCGCCAGCGCAACCCGCGTCGCGTCGCTCGCATTGCGCGCGATCTCCGTGATGCTGGCGCGCATCTCCTCGATGCCTGCCGCGACGCTCTGGGCGTGCTCGCTCACGGTGGACGCGGTCGTCAGAGCGGCCTGCGCGCGGTCTGCCGTATGTCGCGCGTTTGCGCTGGCACCTTCGGTCACCGTACGGAGTTTCTGCCCTGTATCCGCGACGCACCGGCTCTCGCCCGCGATTCGGACGAAGCTTCCGCACAGGTCTTCGGTGGCCCCGTTGATGGCTCTCTTCAAGCGTTCGTGTTCTCCGACGAACGCGCTCTGGACCCGGGCGCGAAGATCGCGATTGGCCATCCGTTGAAGGACCTCCAGCGTCTCGCCGACCGGTGCGAGCAGCAGATCGAGCGATTCGTTGATTCCCCCGAGCACGGCCTTGTACTGGCCCGCGAGAGCTCCCGTTCTTGCTCGATGGTCCAGGCGACCTGCCCGCGCGGCCTCGGCGAGGGCGAGCGACTCACTGACGAGGAGCTGAAGGGACTCGATCATGCGTACGAACGCGGGAGTGAGCTGGTCGCGCTCCGACAGCCGCCCACGGCCATTTCCGAGATTGCGCAGCCGGGCGAGATCGCCGAGATCTCCCGAAGCCACGTTTTCGGCCAAGCCCGCGAGGTCGACGAGGCGCGCGTGGACCTCGTTGACTGCCGCGTTCATCGTGCCGAAGACACCGGGGAAGTCGCCCTCCGCGCGCTCGTCCAAGCTGTTGACCGCGAGCGCCTGGAGGATGCGATTGGCTTCGGCGACCCCATGGAGGCCAGCGATGCACTCGTTGAGGCTCGCGCGAACGAGCTCGAAGTCTCCGGTCTGAGCCTCGACGAGAGGTTCGGGGATGTCTCCGCGCGCAATCACATCCAGCTTCTCACTGACCCGAGCGAGGGGCACGACGATCGCGTCGAGGATTCCGTTGATGCCGGCGATCGCTCGACGGAATTCTCCGTGGTGGGCGTCGGCATTCGCTCGAGTCTGGAGTTTGCCCTGAACAGCCGCCGATCCGAGCCTTCGAACGTCGGTGATCACGGCGACGGTACTGTTTCGGAGGCGGCGGACTGCATCGGCGACGGCATCGAGGGCGTCGATGACGACGGCCGTCTCCGGAGTTGCCTCGTCGAGCTCCAACCGGGCAGCGAAGTCCCCTTGAGACGCTTGGTCTATCCAGGTGATCAGTTTCGGCACCTCGGAGGCGAGCAGCGCGACCGCGACGGCTCCGCCGCTCGAAGCGGGATGCAGCAAGGCGATGGCGCCCTTCTTGCGAGGTGTTGCCGTCACGCGAAGCCGATAGGGGGAAAGCCCCGGACGATCGACATCGACTTCCCCATGAATCGTCTGACCGCTCTCGAGTGCCTCGGCGATTGGACTGCTTCGTTCCGTGGCACCGAACAGAGCCCACGCGGGCTTGCCATCCCAGTCGGACGCCGTCCCCTTCAAGAGCTCCGCGGCCGGCGCGTTGACGTGAACGACGACTCCGTGGTCGTCGACGGTCAAACAGGCGACGCCGAGCGCCGCGAGTTCGTCCGAAGTGATCCATCCCACTCGAGACCGAGTCGTCGCCCGGGCCGGAGCCTCGGCGCCCGACTGCTCGCTCGATCGATTGGCCACCATTCAAACGACAAGTACGGTGCGCACCACCCTATTTGTTAAGGTCCGAATGGTCGCCGAGGGTCGGGTCGTGTGGGGCCGCAATCATTCCGATTGCGGTCTGGAAGGCCGGTGTATTTCGGTCGAAACCGAGTGAGGCCTTTGGCTGCCTCGCCCCGTGGCTCTCGGTCGAGGGGAGCTCGATTGGGGAAGCGGCCTGGCCGGGTCCGGCCTTGTCACGAGGTCGAGGGCCGGAAACGAAGTCACGTCCAGGGAGATCTGGGGGGAGGGCATCTGTCCCGACTCCAGCGCCTTGACGACCTCGTTCACCGCCGTGTCCGCGGTGGCCGGCATGACCACGGTAGCGCATAGCTCCTGCGTCGTGACGCATGCCTGTCCCCCTGCGGGAGTGCCGTCGCACCCTGTCACGGGGATGTTTGCGAGACCTGGTTGCTGCAAGTCCATGGCAGCGGATACGAGGGCCGCGCGGGCTCCCATCGCCATGCGGTCGTTCTGGGCGCCTACGGCGCAGTTCGCAGGCACGGGTGCGCAGCCCTTCTGCAACCAGTCGCGAACCGCCTGAGTTCCGCTGGCGACCGACCAGTCTCCATTTCGGATGACCATCTCGATGTCGGTGTCAGCCAGCTCGCGCATCACCCCTGCCAAACGCAATTGGGCTGACGAGGCATGAAACAACCCCGTAATGTACAGGATCTCTCCTCCGTTTGGGAGGAGCTTCCTAAAATGTTGGCCCTGAATGCGCCCGATCGCCTCCTGGTCGGGGATGACGGTGAAGATGGGTACTCGAGGGAACGCTCGGCGAAGTTCCTCGATGTAGGGGCACCATCGATTGAGCAGGACGAATCCCACCCCCAACCTCGCGGCTTCCGCTGCCGCGGGGCGCAAGAAGGCCTCCGCGACCGGACTCACGACGAGCGCTTGCGGGCGCAGAGACTCCGGCTCGGCGAGGCACTCCGAAATTTGCCTTAGCTGCTGATTGGCGTTGTTGCGAGCACTCAGCTCCGTGAGCGCGAGGTGATGTCGCTTCGCTGCGGCCCGGCAGGCGTCTCTCTGGAGCACCTGATAGTCGTTGTTCAGCGTCATCAAGAAGTTTGCGATTCGGAGGCGCCTCGGCATCCCTCTCACCAAACAGGGGCAGTCACAAACCACCCTCTCCTCGTGAAGTGGCCGAAGATTGCGAATCCATCAGCCGATCGTACCGTTCGCACGTATCTACGGCGGAAACGCTGAAGCTCATTAGCTCTCGTTCCTACGTGCTCCTACAGTGGACACGTCGGCACTTCGCTGACTCGTGTACCCTGCCGCCCGTGAGCCGTGGCGGGTCCCTCGAATGACTTCACGAGTGGAGCCCGGCTTGAACCGTCCCCTGAAGCTCGTTTCGCCGCCGATCCCTCCCCGGAGGGATGATTTCCCGGGGGACGACACGGATCTTGTCGAAGGATTCCGGCGGGGCGACCCGCTGGCGCGCGCAGCCCTCTACGATCGGTACGCCGACCATGTTCACCGCGTTCTTTACCGCATCCTCGGATTTGACCGAGACCTCGTCGATCTGCACCACGACGTCTTCGTGCGCGCCCTCGTTTCGCTCCCGAATCTCAAGGACCCGAGCGCGCTCAAGGGCTGGCTGACCATGATCGCCGTGCACGTTGCGCACGCGTCGATCGCCCGCAGAAAGCACGGTGGATGGCTCTGGTTCCTCCCGAGCGACGAGCTTCCCGAAGTCGAATCGAGCCATGCAGGGACTGACGTGAGGGACGCGCTGCGGGCGACGTACGCGATCCTCGACAGGCTTCCGCTGGAGGAACGCATCGCGTTTGCCCTTCGGTTCATCGACGGAATGGAGCTCACGGAAGTGGCCGCGGCGTGCGACACGTCGCTCGCGACGATCAAGCGGCGCCTAGCGCGAGCTGCGGCCCACTTCGATGCCGACGCGCAGAAGCAACCAGCGCTCGAGGCATGGGTGAAAGGAGGTGCCCGATGGGGCAATCCGAGCGAGAGTTGATGGATCTCGGGCAGCGCGTGGCAGAGATGCAAGACAGTGCGCCCGAGTCGCACTTCGATCGGGAGCGCGGGCGAGAGCGGTGGCTCGGGGCGGTTCTCTCGGCTTCGTGGAAGCGACGGGCGGGGCGCTTCGCGGTCCCCCTCGAGCTCCCCGGGAGAGTGCGGTGGGCTGCGGCACTGGCCGCGGCGGCCCTCGTCGCGCTCACCGTCATGCTGGCTCGACCGCGTCCTCCTCTTAGGTTCGAGGTCGGAACGGCCGAAGTCGGGAACATAGGGGAGTGGATCGCTTCTGAGTCGGCAGCGGCGAGTCGGGTTCACTTCTCGGACGGCTCCGAGTTTCGACTCCTCCCTGGCGGACGAGCTCGGGTCACCGCAGTCGGCGCGAACGGCGCTGAGGTGGCACTCGAACGAGGCGTCGTGGCGGTCTCGGTCGTGCACCGCGAGGGCGCGCGGTGGATCTTCCGGCTCGGGCCCTTCCAGGTCCACGTGATAGGCACGCGCTTCGAGCTACGCTGGGATCCTGCTTTGGAGGACTTCGGCGTTGCCGTCCAAGTCGGCGAAATCACGGTCTCGGGCCCGGTCGTCGGCGAAGCCCGATCGGTGGGTGCGAACGAGCGCCTCGCGATCTCGGCCTTGAAGGGCACGCTGGAGGTCACGGTGCTCGACGGGGACGCGACGCCTTTCGCGACTCCAGCCCCATTGGCTTCGTCGGCGCCTACGGCCGAAAACGCTGCACCCAGCTCCTCGAGCCCCGACACCGCGAGTCCGACCCTGTCCCGAGCCTCGCATGCACCGCGCATCACCCTCGAGCGCGCGGCGAAGCTTCCGAGGGCGACAAGCGAAGACGACGCCGACGGCTGGCGCACCCTCGCCGATGGGGGCCGGTACAAGGACGCGCTGGCAGCGGCCGACCTCGAAGGGTTCGACGCGATATGTGCGTCCGCGAACGCGCACGATCTTCGAATGCTCGGAGACGTCGCTCGCCTCGGCGGAAGTCCGGCGCGTGCGGCTCGCGTTTTCGAGCAGCTCCGCGCGCAGTTCCCCGCCTCGCCCGAGGCTGCGGCAGCCGCGTTTCTCCTCGGCAGGATCGCCCAGGACCAGCGCCGAGACTACCCGGCTGCCGCGGCATGGTTCGGTCGCTATTTGGTCGAGCAGCCGGGCGGTGAGTTCTCTGCGGAAGCCGCGGGTCGCATCGTCGAAGTCGAGGACAAGAGCGGCGACGAGGCTGCTGCCGGGCGAGCTGCGGAGCGCTATCTGGCCTTGTACCCGGACGGGTCGCACGCGGGATACGCGAGGCGCGTCCTGGCGCGAAAAGAGCGTTGAACGGCGTGCGCCGTCGCGTCGGTGGAGTCCTGTCTGGGATGGGGGTCGTTCTCGCGAGCCTCGTTCTCGGGCCCAGCGCGCGTGGCCGCGATCTCGAGTCGGGCGTCCCGCCGACGGTCGCCATCGTGTGCAGATCCACCGATCGCTTCGGTCTGCGGCTCGTGGCCGAGTTCGAGGCGCTCGGGCTTCGCGCGGTGGTCGTCGAACCCGCCGAGCCCCCGTCGCGAGATACGCTCGAGGCCATGGCGCGCCACGAGGGAGCGATCGCGGCGATTCGGGCCGTCCCGTCCGAGCGGGGGGCCGAGGTGTGGGTCGCCGATCGGGTGACGGGAAAGACCGTCATTCGAGAGATGGTTGGCGGGAGCGACACGCCGGACGGCGAAGCCGCCCTCGCGCTTCGAGTCGTCGAACTTCTACGTGCGAGCCTTCTCGAGGCGTCGTCCTTGCCGACATCGGCTGGCGAGGTCCCTGCGACGGCAGAGATTGACGCGAAGTTGCAGGTCCCCGTTCCGGGCGCACCCATCGAGAGGCCCCCGCTGACAGTCCGCCTGTCGCTCGCGCCCGCCGTTCTCGCGAGCCCCGGCGGATTTCCCCCAACGGCCTCGCTCGACTTTGGCTTGACGTGGATGCCTGGCGAGCACGTCGGCTTTTCGGTCTTCGCAGCAATTCCCTTGACGTCGGCGCGAATCACGAGAGCCGAAGGCAATATCGACCTGTCGGTCCCCCTGCTCGGGGCCGGCCTGCGTTTCGCGTTCAATCCCGCGGTGAGTCGACTTCGCCCCTTCGTCGACCTCGGGGTCGCGGACGTGTGGATTCAAACCATCGACATCGCTAGCGCAGGGTTCCTCGCCAGTTCCCCGAGCGCC
>Ga0326728_10003634_pt1 | contig 47238 bp, 41 predicted proteins | sample MB3enrmetagenome_FD_207602 | JGI IMG/M metagenome (GOLD analysis project Ga0326728, IMG submission 207602) | Lab enriched peat soil microbial communities from McLean, Ithaca, NY, United States - MB31MN | ecosystem: Environmental > Terrestrial > Soil > Wetlands > Peat | place: USA: New York...
GCCCTATCTTGAATCCGTTGATCAAACACTGGCTTGAGTAGACACTGGATTTCTTTTTATTTGGAATAAATCTATGAGTAGGATTTCGATTGCCGCCGCCGACCAGGTCTTCGTCCTCACCGGCGCGGGGATCAGCGCGGAGAGTGGTCTGCCGACCTTCCGCGCATCGGACGGCCTGTGGGCCGGGAATCGCGTCGAGGATGTCTGCACGCCCGAAGCCTGGCAGCGCAATCCCTGGCGGGTCTGGGAGTTCTACGCGGCGCGGCGCACGGCGGGCGCTCATGCCCAGCCGAATCCGGCGCACGTCGCGCTCGCTGAGTTAGAGGCAACGCTCGGCTCCCGCTTCTTTCTCTGCACGCAGAATGTGGACGACCTGCACGAGCGGGCCGGCTCGCGCCGCCTGCTGCACATGCACGGTGAACTCAACAAAGCCCACTGCGAAAACGATTGCGGCCACGCGCCGGTCGAGGATCGCGCCATTTACAAGAGTCTCGCCGAGGTGGGCCGCTGCCCGTGCGGCGGACGGTTGCGTCCGCACATCGTCTTCTTCGGTGAGATTCCGCTGGAGATGGAGCGCATTGAAGAGGAAATCCGGAAGACGACGCTGATGCTAGTGGTGGGCACTTCGGGGTCGGTTTATCCGGCGGCCAACTTTGTGCATTGGGCGCGGCAGTACGGCGCGCGCACCGTCTACGTGGGACCGGAGCCGCCGCTGAACGCCGCAGCCTTCACGCACGTGGTCGAGGGCAAGGCTGGCGAAGCGCTGCCGGGATTGTTTGTTATCGAGCGGAGTTAGTTTGAAGCGGAGTTAGCACACAGCGGAGTTAGGGAAACTTTGATAAAGTCGATGTTTTGAACGGGCACGGCTTTGTAGCCTGCCCTGAGCGCAGCCGAGAGGTGCCGTAAAACTCTGCAATAACTTGCGCGGTGAGAAACAAACATCTACGGATGAGATTCCATGCATTGCCTGAAATGCCGGAGCAGTGTAAGGTGCTATTCATGATGCAACGCCGATTTACTATATCTGTAAGACTTGCCATTGGCTCCATTCTCAGCGGCCTGCTGGTCTGCTTCAATGCTCCCGGTGGCCTTGCGGCTGAGCCCGAACCGGCGGCTGTGGCAGCTTTCAACTCGTATATTAGTGCGGTGGAATGGCGCCTCGCCCAGCAGCATCGGTTGCAAGACGGCTTCCTCGCTCCCCTCTTATCGGCCGCGCAAAGCGAGATGCGGTTACGCAAGGGAGAGATCATCGTCGAGCAGATCACATCTTCCAGCGTTGCGGATCTGCCCGGAGCGATGCTGCGCCACTGGCGCGGCACGGCCTTTGTCCCCGGAGCCGCGGCGGCGGACTTCGAACGGCTGATGAAGGACTTCAATGCTTATCCGCTACATTATGCGCCGCAGGTGATGACGGCAAAGGTGCTCTCGCGGCAGGGCGATCATTTTCAGGTGGTGATGCGGGTGCGCCAGAAGCACATCATAACTATCGTGATGGATACAAGTTATGACGTAACCTTTGCGCGACTCGATGCGCGCCACGGATACAGCATCTCGCGCAGCACGCATATTTCTGAGATCGACTCCCCTGGCACTGCCAGCGAGCGCGCGCTCAGATCCAGTGAGGAGCACGGCTTCATCTGGCGGCTGAATACTTACTGGAGTTATGAGGAGCGAGACGGCGGGCTTTATATGCAGATTGAGTCGGTCACTCTCACACGTTCCATTCCACGCGGGCTAGGCTGGGTGGTGGGGCCGTTTGTAGAGAGTGTACCGCGCGAATCGCTGGAGTTTACCTTGCGCTCCACTTATAATGCGCTTCGCAGATAGCACTGTATACAGGCTCTGGATGTGCGGAGTTGCAAATTCATCCAGCTTAAGTTGCTTTTTGGGAGATCACTGGGCCTTCGCGGCAGGCTCGGCTTGAAGCGGCGCGCGGGCCGAGAAGCACCATCCCTCGCCATGCAGCCAGCAGCTCTCATCTTTTTCATGGCTGTCGCAGCGCAGCGATTTGACCGGCGCGCCTTGATCGCGCCGCAGCGCTTTGCCGAGCAGGCCGCTCACTTCGCTGTCGCGTACTCCGCTGAAATCAATGAAACTCACTCCGCACAAAAGCCGCGCTGCAAAACTATCCTCTCGTTTGCGGGTTAGCAGCATCATAACTCCCGGTCCACTAGTTACAGTCATGGGAAAGAGAAGTCTTCCGCCGGGCCTGACGGCGTTGAGCCACGCGGGCAGCGGATGCGTAACTCCGGCGCTCACCACAATCACGTCGGCGGGCTCAAACAGGCCGCGGGAACCGTCGCCATGCACGACGGCCGCCTGAGGCCACGGCTCCAGCGCAATGCGCGCTCTCTCGGCCAGCGCCTCGTCGATCTCGATGCCAGTAATACTTCCACTCGGACCAGCCAGCTCGGCCAGGATGGCGGTGTAATAGCCCGTGCCGCAGCCCAGGTGCAGCACGTGATCGCCGGCGCTGACGCCCAGCTGATCGAAACACAATGCCCACAAGCTGGGCTGGCCGTTGTTGATGCCTTTTTCCCCGTCCAGCTCAATGAGTACGTTGTGATAGACGCGCCTGGGATCGGTGTCCTCCGTCGCCCAGTATCTCCCCATCCCTTTGATCCGCCAGGGTCCGGGGCCAACGAAGCGCTCGCGGGGCACCGTTGCGAAAGCGGCGAAGAGAGCTGGGGAGGAGATGTGCGCCAGGGAGCGCAACTCCTCCGCATAACATCGCCGTGCGGCTTCAATCGACTCGGTCATCGCGTGCTCCTTTCGAGAGAATGATGATCGTGACGATGACTCATATTTCAGACGATCTATACCTGGATGACCAACTCGCTGTATTGCTTGAGCTGCGGATCGACCGTGACCAGATGCAGCGGCTCGCTGATGGCCTGAGCAATCAGTAAACGGTCAAATGGATCGGAGTGATAAAGCGGCAAGTCGGCTACCAATACGGCATGTCTTGAAAAGACAGGCAGTTCGATTAACCCGCCTGCCATGAATTGCTGTGCAATTATATGGGGATTCGCGGTGATTTTACCCAGACGGGCCTTGATCGCGATCTCCCAGACCGAGGCCGAGGAGACGTAAACAGCGTCAGCGTTGAGCATAAGACGCCGGGCCATCTCCGGGAGGCGTTGCGGCTCGTAATATTGCCAGCAGACGATGTGCGTATCCAGGAGAATCTTCATCAGCGGCCTTCAAACCCAGCCAGGATCTCATCCGGCAGAGGCGCATCAAAGTCTTCCGCAATCCAGCCCTTGCCTTCCAGCAGACCAAAGACAATAGGCCGTTTTTCAGGCTTGAGGCTGGTCAGCCGCGCCATCGGCTTCCCCCCACGGGCGATCACAACGTCGGTGCCGCTGGAGGCCAGGTCAACGAGCTTGGAAAGCTGGGTTTTGGCTTCATAGATGTTCACAGTGGGCATGGAAGACTCCTCTGCTTGACTAGGTCTAGTCTAGTCTACTTTTTCGCCTCCTGCAACTTTACCCCCAAAAAACAACCCAACAAGGCCGGCGCAGGAGGGATTTTCGGGCAGGAATTGGCCAAGAATATGCCAAAAAATCTGCATCTCGAGATGCAGGTTTTATAGCGTGCAAATGTCACAGTCGCGGGCACTCCAGCTCCCGATTTTGAGACCTGAGATGGTCGTGTGCTCTACCAGCCCAGAACGTAGGCAAAGAGCAGCGGCGCGACGATGGAGGCGTCCGACTCGATGATGAACTTGGGCGTCGCCTCGCCCAGCTTGCCCCAGGTGATCTTCTCGTTGGGCACGGCGCCGGAGTAGGAGCCGTAACTGGTCGTGGAATCACTGATCTGGCAGAAGTACGCCCACAAGGGAACGTGTTCGCGCTGCAAGTCCTGATGCAGCATCGGCACCACGCAGATGGGGAAATCGCCGGCGATGCCGCCCGCAATCTGGAAGAAGCCCAGCGGCGTTTCCGCAGTGGTATAGGTGTACCACTCTGCCAGTTCCATCATGTACTCGATGCCGGTGCGCACCGTGTGGACGTTCTTCACGTCGCCGGAGATGCAGTGACCGGCGTACATGTTACCCAGCGTGGAATCCTCCCAGCCGGGGACGAAGATGGGCAGGTTCTTTTCCGCCGCGGCCAGCAGCCAACTATCTTTAGGATCAATCTGATACGACGCCTTCAAATCGCCGGAAAGAAGAATCTTGTACATGAATTGATGTGGGAAAAACTGCTCCCCCGCCTGGTCGGCGCGCACCCACTCCTTCAGGACTTCGTTCTCAATACGCCGCATCGCCTCCATCTCCGGGATGCAGGTGTCGGTGACGCGGTTCATGTGCCGGCTCAACAACTTGGCCTCGTCGGCCGGTGTCAGATCGCGGTAGTGGGGCACACGCTCGTAGAAGTCGTGCGCGACGAGATTAAAAACATCCTCTTCGAGATTAGCGCCGGTACAACAGATCCCGTGAATCTTCTCATGACGAATCATCTCCGCCAGCGACAGGCCCAGTTCGGCCGTACTCATCGCGCCGCCGATGGTGACAAACATCTTGCCGCCCACAGCCAGCAGGGCGTTGTAGGCTTCAGCGGCATCCACCAGCGTCGCGGCGTTGAAGTGGCGATAATGGCGCTTGATAAACGATGAAATTGAAGGCATAGCGGATAGTTCTCCCACATCCAAACTACCATACGCGATATGACGGGGGAGGAATGGCCGAAGCCGCTTGCGGAGCAATTTTCTGCCGCTGAAGACCATGGCGAATGGGGCGCTGATGGTGGGCTAGTCGAGAACAGGACAATAGGGTAAAATCATCGAAGTAGCCGAGAACGCATTCGATCCAGCCAGCTCGTTCAGCGGACGCCCTGTACTCTGCTCTCCGCATTTCCCGTCTAAGAAAACGCGGGGAAAACGGCAATTGATTTTTCGCGGTCCTCTATGGGCTGTGACGGCATTGGTGTGAATGGAATTGCTCGCGCTGCACTCTCCCCTGTTTGCAATTCGATGAACCAGCAAGAGGGCATTCAGGAGAAGAGTCCTTGATCAACGGAAAGCGTATTGCGGTTGTGATGCCGGCCTACAACGCCGAGCGGACTCTGGAGCAGACTGTCCGCGAGCTGCCTGATGTAGTGGATATCCGGATTCTAGTGGATGATGGCAGCAGCGATCACACCGCAGCGCTATCTGAAAAGCTGGGCGTGCGCACGTTTATTCATGATGCGAATTACGGCTATGGGCGCAATCAGCAAACCTGTTACCGCGAGGCTCTGGCCGCCGGCGCCGATATCGTGGTGATGCTCCATCCCGATTATCAATACTCACCGGCCCTGGTTCCCGCGCTCGCGGGCATGGTGGCCAGCGGAGCCTATGACATGGCGCTTGGCTCTCGCATCCTTGGAACGGGAGCGCTGAAGGGCGGGATGCCACTCTATAAATACATTGCCAACCGAATATTGACGGCGGCGCAGAACCTTTTTCTAGGCGTGAAACTCTCGGAATACCATACAGGTTTCAGGGCGTTTTCGCGGAAACTATTGGAGACTTTGCCGCTTCTGGAAAACTCCGACGACTTTGTTTTTGATAACCAGATGATAGCCCAGGCGGTTATGTTCGGCTTTCAGATAGGAGAGATCTCCTGCCCGACGCGTTACTTCGCGGAAGCATCTTCCATCAATTTCAGACGGAGCGTGAAGTATGGCCTGGGAGTAGTAAGCACGACCGCCACTTTCGTCGCGCATCGGATGGGATGGATCCACGCTCCCATCTTCAATCCATCAGGAAGAAAAGTTGTTCTCCCGCATGACTTAGGCACGGCGCCGTTTTCTGATCTTCCTGTCGAGAATGAAATCAAGGGAGAACAATGAAACAATGACGACTTATACCGGTCATACCCTGCGCGCGGAAGACACAGGCTCGCGCCGCTGGCTGATCCCCGTCATCATTCTTGCCGCATTTGCTATCCGCATGGTGGTAGTCTTGTTTACCTTTCGCGGCCTGCCCTTCGCGGAAGAATACCAGTCCCACGCGCAGTTTGGCTGGGAGATGGGCTGGATTGCGCGCGCGCTGGCCAGCGGCCACGGATTCAGTTCGCCTTACTATCCATGGAGCGGGCCAACCGCGATGCAGCCGCCGCTTTATCCCTTCCTACTCTCCTTAGTTTTCAGGCTCTTCGGCATTTATTCGATCACATCCGGATTCGTTATCCTCTCCATCAATAGTTTGCTCAGCGCGCTCACATGCATTCCCATTTACTACAGCGCCAAATACTCGCTGGGCGCGCGCGCGGCCAAGATAGCCGTCTGGACATGGGCCTTGTATCCCTTCGCCATCTACTTCTCCGCCGGCCGCGTCTGGGAGTATGCGCTGACCGGCCTGCTCTTCACCACCTGCTTCTGCATTGCGCAGCGCATTCACCACTCCGTAAAGCCCCTCGCATGGCTGGGATGGGGCGCGCTTTTTGGAATCACTGCGCTCTCCAACCCCTCGGTGCTTTCCACACTGCCGTTTCTGCTGCTGCTGGCGCTCTACAGAGTGCGCCGCTCCGGTGGACGCTGGCTGCTCTACGGCGCGCTTACCGCAGTTGCCGCAATCGTTGTTCTGACTCCGTGGACGGTGCGCAACTACCGCGCCCTGGGTATTCTCTGCCCGGTGCGCGATAACTTCTGGCTGGAGGTTTACGACGATAACTCTGGCGATGCTTCCCTCGATCCGAGTTTCGCGCATCCCGACGCCAATCCGGCGGAGATGCAGAAGTGGCTCTCCATGGGCGAGGCAGGCTTTCTCAAGGACAAGCATGACTTAGCTGTGAATTATATACATCAGCATCCGGAGTTTATCATTCGTAAAACAATGCGCCGTGCTTTCTACTATTGGACGGGTTTCTGGAGCCTCTCTGCTCAGGAATTAAAAGAACAGCCCTACGAGCCGGGTAATATATTTTATGTTTGTTGCATTTCATTCCTGATGCTGCGCGGCGTCCTCCGACTCTGGCGCAGGAACCGCGCCGCCTCTCTGCCCTACTTGATCCTTATCGCCGTATTTCCGCTGACTTACTACATCACTCATTCGCTGATGGATTATCGCCAGCCCATCGAGCCGGCCATCCTGGTGCTGGCCATCTCCGGCGCGCTGCCGTTTAGACGCATGCACCCCAGCCGTATCCTTCATTGGATTGGCACCGAGCGCGCGCTCGAGCCGGCATTCGCCGCGGAGTCTACGACGGTATAGGCGCACAATGGGTGCCCCACCCTCGCCATGTTTTCTTTTGTGGCTTTGGGGTCCCCAACGACAGGTCTTCGTCGGTGGGGTGATCCAGGGTGGAAGGCCACACTCCACACCGGCGGAATTTAATTCTTCGCCGCTTCCAGCAACTCGTTAAGTTTGGCCATCACCGGGAAGGCGTCGGCTACGTAGACGACGTCGGCTTTGCCGCGCGTCCAGCCGCAGTTGGGGTCCAGGCTGATGGCGCGCCGCGAGCCGATGAAGCGCCAGCCCACCACGTGCGGCTCCTCGCCGTGGCAGCAGGTGGAGAGGCCCTTTGCGTGGCGCGGCGTCGCGCCGGTTTGCCCGATCTGATTCAGGTGGGTCAGGAAAGGAAGCACAGAGTTGCCCTCGCCGCCCTGATCGACCAGCGATTTGCTGCTGCCCAGCGACGCGCTGGTCGCGTGCAGGAAGCCGAGAATCAGCTCGCCCGCCTCCGCGACATGCACTTGGCCGTCGGGCTGCTTCTTGGTCCAGCCGGCGCCGGCGACGAACAGAAGCTTCGCATCGGGACGGATGGTCTGCGCGCCTTGTGTAGGGGCGCGGAAACCTCTGACCGTAGTGCGAATCTCCGGAAGCTGAACGGAGACCTCTTCGATTTGCGCTGTGCCGGATTTCCCTGCGTAGGCTGCATGAGTGCCCGCATCGAGGAGCAGGAACCAGGGGCGCGCGCTGCGGCTGAGAACCGCTTCAATGCGCTGGCGATAGAACCAGCGGCTGGCTTCGACGGTCTCCGCGCCGCCGAGGGCGGTGATATGCGTATCGACAAAGCCGCCGAGGCGATGAGCAACACCGGCCATGATGCGCGTGAAGCGCGAGGAGCCGGGAGCGAGAACGATGGTTGCGTTTGCGGCTCTCTGGATGGCTTCGGCGGCGGCGGCGTCCGAGGCATAACGCGACTGAGCGAAGGCATCGCCGGAGACGGCAAGCAGGCGCGGTCCGGCGGAGGGAAGGGAACTGGCCGCCGTTGCTGCATCGGCGGCGATGATGCCGATGGTGAGCGGGGCGGAGAGGCGCGCGGCCAGCTCCAGCCCGGCCGTCACGGCTTCGAGCGAGGCTTTGCTGAGGGCGGAGCCGGTTTCGTCTGCGTGCGTGAGTACGAGGATGCTTTCCATTATTCGTCTCCAATCCATTCGACCAGCTCGGCGGCAATCTGATCGGGGGTCATGTCTTTCACCACGCGGGTTGTGCGCTGCTGTTTGGGCAGGCTCACTGAAAGGTAACTGAGGCCGTTCGCATCGAGCTTGGTGACTTTAGCTTTGGCCAGGGCAGGCATGATGGTACGCATATTGGCCATGCCGACTTGCGGATTGTTTCTCGGCTCGGCAAGATTGCCGGTGGCCCAGCCCAGCACGGCGGGCGTTCCGGCGCAGACCGAGACCTGATGCTTGCCGCCTTCCACGCGCTCTAAAACCTCAAAGCTGCAATCGTCGCGCAGATCGATTTGATCCACGCCCTGAAACTGGTCGGTGATGCCGAGGCGCTCGCCGACGAGTTGCAGTGTCACGCCCGCGCCTCGCGTCGCTGACTCCCAGCCGCCGAAGAGCAGCAGCTTCTCGCGGTCGAGGCCGGGCAGTGCGGCGATGGTCTCGGCCAGCACGACGGCGGTTGAGTGCGCGTCGGGAAAGCCGCCGATGGGGCCGTCAATGGCAACCAGTTCGAAGGCGACCTTCTGCGCCACGGTCATCATCACCTGTTGCAGCTTGGCCTTGGGGCCAAGCGAGAGCAGCCAGAGCTTGCTGCCGGGGTTCTTCGCGGCGAGCGCAGCCGCTTCATAAAGAGCGCTGGCGGCCCAGGGATCGAGGACCGCGGGCAAGACCATCTCGTTCTTCAGCCCCGGACCGGTGGGCGTGGTGATTGGTTCCAGCGTTTGCAGCGGATCGGGAACGATCCCCGCGCAAACCACGATGTGCAGAACATTTGCCATTGAAAGTTTCCTTTATTGCAATGTTATTCGGAGATTCCTGAGGTAAAGCAATTCCAAACGGTGCCGTCAGGTAAAAGGAGATCATATTCCTGGCGGATCACCGTGCTATCCGTATTATGAATGTCCTTTGTGAGACGGGCCTGATAGTCGCCTGGAATGATGAGAACCGAGCGCCCCGATATATTCATGGCGGACCCAGTTAACTCGATTTTCTTTCCATTCAACAATGCATCAGTAAGGAGTACGTCAACACAGTGGTCGCAGAAGTTTCGAATATGTGTTGCGGAAATATGCACCTTGATAACGTAATCGGCTGGGTTGGGCTTTTCCGGGGTCTGCCCAAATCGCGTTTTCTGTCCGTAGATCAAAGATGTGGAGATGAGCAACAGAGATAACGCAACAACTAATTGCCTCATCGGTTCCTCCCTGAAGATTATAGTCAATGATCCGTTCATTGAGAATGGGAAAGGTCTCAGTTTTCCGCCGAATGCAGGCCGCCGGAGCCGGCGCTGAATCAGAGCCTCTTATAATCCAAGCATCTCCAGCAATTCCTCCACCGAAAGCCGGTGGTGAGCGGAGATTCGTTTGAGGATGCTGGCGAGGGTTCCGGTCTTGATCGGCTGATGAGCGGGAATGACTTCGTGATTCTCTCCGTCACTATGGGTGGTCACGCGGATATGTGATCCCTTTTGACGTGTGACTTCATAACCCAGGACTTTCAGCGCCCTGGCCAGTTGCGCTCCGTCAATGTCGCGCGGCAATCTCATCAGGCCAGTACTTCATCGCGCACGTAATGGAGGCGGATGATCGCGGGCCGCTGCATCGTCTCGTCAAAGTAACAATCCACCGCATCCTTGACCATACCGCGCAATTCTTCGAGAGTCTCGCCTTGCGTATGGATTCCATAACCCAAGGCGGATGCAACGTAGCCTCCATCCGCTTCGTCCTCACGCACATCGAAGATAATTTCATTCATGGGGAAAGCTCCATCCTCTCAGTTTAATGCTACACCGGCAGTACACCCACGGCAACCGCGAAAGGCCTCAATTTTCTGCCGAATGCAGGCCGCCGGAGCCGGCGCTGAAGGCTATGTTGGAGTGCTCGCCGTCGGGGGACTGGCCGCAGTTCCACAGGCATGCGCCGCAGTGAACGCACTTTTCGCGCTCGAAGGCGGGCACGCCGTCCTCGCCCTGCGTGAGGGCCTGGCCGCTGCACATGGCAATGCAGGTCTTTTCGCCGCACTCTTTGCAGAGGGCGGAGTCTCGGAAGAGTACGTGGTCAGAAAATCCGGGCATCGCCTGGACCTTGCCGCCGATGAGCAGCGCGTCTTGTTGCGTGACCAGCAGGCGGCCGTCGAGGGGAATCTCCGGCCAGCCGCGCACCGAGAGCAACGCATCGTGGAAGGTGCGGTCCTCGGCATGGGCCATAGCCACGGCCTGTTTCAGTTGCAGGCCTTCGACTGATTGCGAAGCGAAGGGTCGAATCTGCTTATGCGCCGGTGTAATGTGTGCGCTGAGCGAGAGTCTTCCATGGGTGAGCCCAGCGAGAGCCATGCCGATCATGCCTTTGACGATGCCGTCCTGGAAGCCGTTGCGGGCGTTCTCGGCTTCTTTCGCTCCGCGCTCAACCCAACTGGCGCGGCGGCGGGCTTCGTAGGTAGCGGCGAGATTCTCCTGCGTGAAGGGCTTGCCTGCCCGCAGCAGCTCGATAACCGCTTCGCCGAGTTGCGTGCCGGTCGCCCAGGCCTCGTCGACGCCGGAGCCGGTGAGCATATTGGTCGAGCCGGAGCCTTCGCCGATGCGTGCATAGCCGTCGCCGGTGAGGAATGGCTCGCCGTGCTTGCCCGACTCTTCCAGCGACTTCGCGCCCCAGGAGCGCAGCGTTCCGTCCTTCAGGTACTTCCACAGCGCGGGATGCTGAATATAGTGCTGCAAGTAGCGGTAGGCGGTGCGCGAGGGGTCGCTCATCCACGAGGGGACGAAGATGCCGACCGAGACGAGCCGCTCCGGATGCACGTAAAGGAAGCCGAAGATCTCCGGCTCGGGGTAGCCGAAGCTGTGCCAGACGGTTCCGGGCTGGAGCGGAGAATTTGCGAGATTGAAGTCATCAGGCAGCTCGATCACGAACTTCATTCCCAGGGCCCACTCGCGATGCGCGTGGCCTGCGGGCAGGCCGAGATTGTCGTCGATGGCCTGTCCGACCGCGCCAACCGGCCCGTCGCCAACGACAGTGAAGAGCGCTTTGACATCCATTCCGGCCATGAAGCCGTCGGTTGGCGCGCCGGTTTTGTCCACGCCTTGATCGGCGAGTCTAACTCCCTCAACCCTGTTTCCAGAGAAGAGCGGTCCGGCTACCGGACTGCCCGGCCAGATCTGGACGAGGCCGGTGGCCATAAGATGCGCGCCGATCCACTGATTGAACTGGCCGATGGAGAGGATCAGGCCGCCGTGCTTGTTGAGGAAGGACGGGGTCCATGGCAGCGTGAAGGCATGGTCGCGGACGCCGAGCAGGGGGCCAAGGGCGCGCAGGGCTATGTCGGCGATGCGGAGGGTGAGCGAACGCCGGCTGGCGCCGATGGGGTCGAGCAGGTACATCACACGTTCGGATTTAACGGGGACGGCCATGGGGATTTCGGCCGGGTTGAGGTTGGGGAAGCTGGAGCGGATGGCCTGGGCGCGTGTGACGACGCCGCTGACGCCGGAGGAGATGTCGTCGGCGCGCTCGTAGCAGAGGACTTGCAACGGCATTCCCGGCGTGACGCGGCTCTCGAAGGCCGGATCGGCGGGGTTCTCGGTCCAGGCCTTGGTGAGCGTGGAGAGAAAGCCGCCCGTGGCCGGACCAAAGCCGGCGCAGGCGATGTCCACTTCCATGGATTGACGGTCGATCTCCGGGGTTTCGGTGGTCGCGGCTTCGGTGCTCATGCGGGATAATCCAGCGCTTCGGGAATCATTACTTTGCTGACCGTCTCGGCGGCGCGGTCTTTGGCTAAACGAGAGCCGGTCAGGCAGGCGGTCAATCTGTTTTGCATGCGCAGGAAGTCGCTGTTGCCGGCGCAACCGGCGCAGGGTCCGGCCTTCTGCGGATGTGTGCCATCGGCGGCCAACACATCGAAGGCCATCGCTGAAATGCCGGGCATGGTCTCTTCGTACTCGTCCAGTTCGCTGGCCAGGAAGCAACTGCGATGCTCTTCCTCGTCCCAGGAGGGGTGGCAGTTATAGCCGAAGACCAGTTCGGCGCAGATGCGGGAGACCTCGCCGGCGGCGGCGGCGGCCTGCGTGTGGCAGAGGTCGCTGAGGAACTGCACGGTGCCTTCCAGGCCTTCAGAGGCGACCGGATCTTCGGGTCCGCGCTTTTCCAGTTCGAGCACATCGAGAATCTGATAGCGCGAGGCGAGCAGCCAGCAGAGCGCGTCGGCCAAGGCAAAGGTCACGCCCTGGCGCTGGCCGTGGTAGAGCTTGCCGCCGGTTGGATCGGTGGCGCGTTGCAAATGGTCGAGGGTCCACGCCCACATCTGCATCGCCGAAGCCAGGGTGCAAGCGCCGGTACCGGGACGCGATGATGCGACGAGCCGCATCTCGGAGGTCCAGGCGCGGAAGAGGGCGAGAAAAACCTCCGTGGTCATGGTGACCGTCAACTGGCGGCGCTGCACCGCTTCGGGGCCTTCATAGGTGGCTTCCAGTTGGGCATCCATCCACTTGTTGCCTAGGAAGCCGGGGCAATCCTCGGTGATGCCGTAGCCGCCCATCAGGCTGACCGCCTCGCGCAGCAGGTTGACGCCGTGGCCGGTATTCCACAGCTTGGTGGCCGGGCAGATCACGTTGGCCTCGGCGTCCATCAATACGTACTGGACTAGCGGATCGGCTTCCAGTTCGGCGCGACAGGAGTCGTCCTTGCCAAGCGCCAACAATTCCAGCGCGCGCTGCTCGCTCTCCCTGAGCGCCTTCATCTCAGCGCGTCCGCCCTGGATGCCGCGCTCTTTCAGGATGGCCGTTTTCCGCTTCTCGGCGGGTTCCATCTCGTCGAAGAGCCGCGCTGTGGCAAAGCCCAGCGAGGCGGCCGCTTCGCCGGTAGCCCAAACGTCCACCAGCCGATGAAGCGCATCCTCGCGCTGCTGAATGCCCTGCTCATAACGGATGGAGCCGGGCTTGGCGCCCTCTGCGCCGCGGAAGCGCTGGCGCTGGTAGCGGATGACCGGCTCGACGGCGGAGAGCAGCTTGGCAGCCGACATCAGGCCCACGCCCACGCGGGTGCGCTTGAAGACTGCATCGAGGACTTCACTGTGGCTGTAGTTGGGAACGATGACGCCGTCTTTGATGGAGTAGCCGCCGACGATGCGGCTGGCGGGAACCTTCATGCTGAAGATCGGGTCGCCGGTGGAGGAGAGCTGGTGAACCAGCTTTTTGGTTGGTGTGCCGTGGTCGAAGACGCCCTCGTCAGTCTCTTCCAGGATCACGAAGCAACTGCCCTTGATGCGCGGATCGTCTGACCCAACCGCGGCGGTGACGAAGTTGGCGAAGGCGATGTTAGTGATGAAGCGGCCGCGCTTGTCCACCTGCAGCCTAGGCTCTTCGCCGTCGGCCCACTCGGCCACGCGCACCTTGCCGCTCAACATTCCGGTATCAACGCCGACGTAAGGGATGGGCTCGGTCAACACAAATGCTCCGCGCCAGGTCTTACGGTCCTCGCCGGGCTGCGGAGGCGCGGAGAGGCTCTTGTAGTGCTTCAACTGCTCCGGCGTGCCGCGTTCGTGGATGGGCGCGAGCGCCAGGGAGCCGGCCAGGCTGGCCGTGGCCGCGCCGCCGTCTACCCAGGCCAGCTCGAAGGCCGCCAGCGAGAGCGCCAGGTTCTTGGGCCCCGAGATGAAGCCGCCCTCATCCGGCTCCATGAAGGCAGCCGTGATGCCGGCGCGGTCAAAGGCCTCCATCATGCTGGCCTTGCCGGGGGTCCATTCGTGGGTGTTGCGCTCGCCGGCGGCGACCAATTGGGCAACGGTTCCCCGCGCCACGCCGCGCGCCGACTGGACCAGCATCTGCAAATCGAAGCGGTCGGCAAAACGCCATTGAATCTGGCGCACCGCGTCGCCAGGAAGAGTCAGCATGATTCTTTCCTCGATAACCGTAGCTGTACCCATAGATTTTATCCTCAAGCCGCGGTCATAGTGTGAATGACCGGACGTATGATGGGATGTGACCTGGATCACTTTGGCGAGCAGGCCCGCCGTGCCTGTAGCACCAGGAAGAAGCGGCGAATGATTTCTTGAAAATCTTCGGCTGATCCGCGTGCAATACCCGAGCGGGGCCTTCGGAGTGTGATCGGCGTCACTTGCGATTGCGCAATGCAACCTATATGACAGGTACGTAACCGAGAAACCCCAGGTGACCGGCCTTCAAGGGTCTGGCCCTCGAGGTTCCAGCCAAGGAGCAACACCATGATGCAAGCAATCCGAGTGGCGGCCGTGATTCTGCTGGCCGCATCCATAGCGGGTCCTGCCTTTGCGCAGGCGCCCGGCGCTGACACCTACAAGGCCAAGTGTGCGATGTGCCACGGCGCCGACGGGCTGGCCGCCACGCCGATGGGAAAGAATATGAAGATTCTTTCCTTCAAGGCCCCGGAGATGGTCAAAGCCTCAGACGCCCAGTTCATCGCCTCGACGAAGAACGGCAAAGGCAAGATGCCCGCCTACAACGGCAAGCTGACCGACGCGCAGATCAAGGACGTCGTCGCATACATTCGCACACTGCAGAAGTAACGGCGCAAGCGAGGCCTGGAAGTATAAAGAAGGATCGGAGTCTTCATGAAGACTGCTTCCTCGTTTGCGTTTGCACTTGGGGCGCTACTGGCTGTGGCAGCGCCGCGCGCCGCCTGGACGGAGACCGATTGCCTCTCCTGCCACGCGGACGCGGGCCTACAAGACGCCTCGGGCAAGAGTGTGGGCGTGGATGCGCATACCTTCGGCGCGAGCATCCACGGCAGCCTGAAGTGCGGCGATTGCCACGCCTCGATTAAAGACTATCCGCATCCGGATCAAATCACGCCGGTCAAGTGCGAATCCTGCCATGCCGATCAGGCGGCCGGCCTGGCCGGAAGCGTTCACTCCCTCAAGGCCGAGCATCCCTGCACCAGTTGCCATGGAGACGCGCACGCCATCTTTCCCAAGGATGATGCGCGCTCGGCGGTCTATCCGCTCAACGTTCCGCGCACCTGCGGCGCATGCCACGGCAACGATGCTATGGCGAAGAAGCATGGCCTGCCCAACGTCTATCCGATGTACATCGACTCCATCCACGGCTTTGCGCTGAGCAAAGAGGGGCTGCTGGTGGCGGCTAACTGCCAAAGCTGCCATGGATCACATCACATCCTGAGCCACAAGGATCCGCTAAGTCCGACTTATAAGACGAATATTCCCAAGACCTGCGGAAGCTGCCATGCGGGAATTACCGCCAATTATATGGGCGGCGTGCATGGAAAGGCCGTCGCGGCCGGCGATCTGAAAGCGCCGGTATGCTCCGACTGCCACACGGCGCACGCCATTCTACAGCCGACGGCGGATGCCTTTCGCATGCAATCCACGCCGATCTGCGGCTCCTGCCACAAGGAGAAGCTATCCACTTACCGGGATACCTTTCACTCGCAGTTAGGCTCGCTGGGCGGCTATGTGGAGACAGCGCGCTGCTGGGATTGCCACGGAGCGCATGATGTGTTGCCCGCATCCGATCCCAATTCACCGGTGGCCAAGGCTAACCTGGTGGCCACCTGCGGCAGGTGCCATGCGGGCGCCAACCTGAGTTTCGTGCAGTATCAGCCTCATGCCAACGCGCGCAATCGCAAGCTGAATCCGGCGCTCTACTTTGTCCGCTTGTTCATGAATCTGCTGCTGGCCGGGACCTTGGGGTTCTTCGTGATTCACACCCTGCTGTGGCTGATCCGCTCGCGCTACGACCAGATCAAGAAAAAATCCACGGAAGGAGACAACCATGCCTGATCTGGAGCAAGCCGCATTGGAAAGCAGGGAAAAAAGTCACGCAGAAGTCCGGCATTTCATGCGCTTCACGCGCGCGCAGAGATACCTTCATGCCGCGCTCTTCACCAGCTTTCTGGGACTCGCCGGCACGGGATTGCCGCTGCGCTTCAGCGAGAGCATCTGGGCGCGCGGGCTGGCTAAAGGCGTAGGCGGCTTCGGGGCGATTCTTTTCTTTCATAAATTTTGCGCCCTGGTTCTGACCGTGGCGTTTCTCATCCACCTGAAGGAGATAGTAACTCGCGGCATCATCCATCGCGAAAAAGGAATTTTCTGGGGAGCAACCTCGATGGTGCCGAACTGGAAGGATGTGAAGGACCTCTTCGGACACCTTCGCTGGTTTCTTGGCCTGGGGACGAAACCGCGCTTCGACCGCTACGCCTACTGGGAGAAGTTTGATTACTGGGCGGTCTTCTGGGGCATGATTGTTATTGGCTTTTCCGGCTACGCGATGTGGTTTGCGCCGTTCTTCGCGCGCTTCCTGCCCGGCTGGGCATTGAACGCCGTGTTAGTGATTCACAGCGAAGAAGGCTTGCTCGCCATTCTCTTTATCTTTTCCATCCACTTCGTCAACACCCATCTGCGCCCCGACAGTTTTCCCATGGACCTGGTGGTCTTTACCGGCGTGGAGAGCGAGGAAGAGTTCAAGACCAAGCGTCCGCAAGAGTATGAGCGGCTGAAGGCGCAGGGAAAACTGGAGGCGAGAGTCGCGGAGGCGCCGGGGATCTGGCAGATTAACTTCTCCAAAGTCGTTGGCTTCACGGCCATTCTTATCGGTCTCGTTCTTCTTGTGCTAACATTGAGCGCATATCTAAGAGAGTAACGAGGCAAAGCATGTCCTTGCAAAGCAGGCTGACGGGAGACAAGAGCAGAAGGTTTCTTGCCCGGCTTATCGTACTATCCCTGCTTGCCTGGTCCAACGTGGCGTATGCCGAGCATAAGCCCAAAAATAAAGACTGCCTGGCCTGCCACTCCGACTCCACTTTGACGATGGACGTAAGCGGCAAGCAAGTTAGTCTTTACGTAGATGAAAGTAAGCTGAAACATTCGATCCACGGCGATCTTTTTGCCTGCGTGGATTGCCACACGGATGTAAAGGGGCTGATCCACGAATCCACGCCGAAAAAAGTTACCTGCGCCCAGTGCCATGCGGATGCGCAAAAGAGTTACTCTCACAGCCTGCACTCCAAGGCGGCCAAGGCCGGCCAGGCAGCAGCGGCTAACTGCCAGGATTGCCACGGAGGCGCGCATGAGATTCTAGGCGCCGACGATCCCAAGTCGCCGGTCAATCACGCCAACATCCCGGTAACCTGCGGCCGCTGCCATGGGCAGAAGTTTCTCGTTGCATCGAACGGCGAAAGCGCGCAGAGCTTTGTCTCTTACCAGGAAAGCGTGCATGGGCTGGCCATCGAGAAGGGATCGAAGAAGGCCGCGGTATGCACCGATTGCCACGGCGCGCACGAGATTCTTCCCGCTAACGATCAAAAGTCGCCGATTTATAAATTCAATGTTCCCGCGACCTGCGGCAAGTGCCACTCAGCGATCGCAGAGACTTTCATGCAGAGCATTCACGGGCAGGGAATCGCCCGCGGCAACGGATTGTCACCGGTATGCACAGACTGCCACGGAATCCATACGATCAAGGCGCACACCGACCCTAACTCGCCGGTCTCGGAGCAGAATATTTCCAAAGACACATGTGCCCCCTGCCATCAGGGCGTGAGGCTTTCTGAGGAGTTTGGCGTGCCCGGAAACCGCGTGACGAGTTACATGGACAGTTATCACGGACTGGCGGTGGAAGGCGGCTCGGTGGTGGCGGCCAACTGTTCAAGCTGCCACGGCGTACATAACATACTGCCTTCCAGCGATCCCCGCTCGACGATCAATCGCGCCAATCTAGACGCCACCTGCGGCAAGTGCCACATCGGAGTCACACAGAAGTTTACGTTGACCAAGGTGCACATGGGGGTTGGCCCGGCGAAGGACATCGGTTCAAGAGCAGTGCGCTGGGTGAGATGGTTCTATCTCGCGTTGATTGCCGTGGTGATCGGCGCGATGTTCCTGCACAACGCGATTATCTGGCAGAGCAAGGCCGTGGCGCGGCGCGCGATGCAGAATCCCATGATGACGCGCATGAGCGCGAACCAGCGCTGGCAGCACCTGGTTCTGCTGACGAGCTTTATTGTCCTGGTGATTACCGGCTTTGCTCTCAAGTTCCCCAACTCCTGGATAGCCGAGATGCTCGGCAATGGCAACGGCGAGAAGCTGCGCGGCCTTGTCCATCGCATCGCCGGAGTTATCCTGATCGGCGCCGGAATCTATCACCTCTTCTATCTGGCGATGACCAGGGAAGGGCGGAAGCTGATCCGCGATGTTGCGCCTGCGCCGAAGGACGCATTCGATGCCTGGGGCACGATGAGTTACTATCTCGGACTTAGCAAAGAGCGTCCCAAGTTTGGCCGCTTTAGTTATGCGGAGAAGGCGGAATACTGGGCGCTAGTGTGGGGCACGGCGCTGATGGCATTGACGGGAATCATGATGTGGGCCAAGGTCTGGGTGGGCAACCTGCTGGCTCGCTGGTGGGTGGACGTGGCTACTTCAATCCACTTCTACGAGGCGATTCTGGCTACGCTGGCGATTCTGGTCTGGCATTTCTACCAGGTCTTTTTCGATCCCGATGTCTATCCGATGAACTGGGCGTGGTGGGATGGCAAGATGCCGGTCGAGCACTATCGCCATGAGCATGGGCTGGACACTGAGTCGCTGGCCGAGGCCAAAGAGCGCGCCCCCTCCGCCGCTGCGGGCAATTCCGGCGGGGAGAGCGACGATTCATCGCCAGTTCACAAAGAAAAGAAATCATGAGCGCAACATTTGCTCGAGCGGCGTGTTTGTGTCTTGATGGCATTCCATATAGGGCATTTTGGTAATGGGTCAGTTCGGATTTCCACAGGCCGCTGTAGCATCCCGATCTGTGAAATTATGGGTACATGACCATCGGCAAGGGCAAACGTCCGCGCGATCCGAACCAGCTTGCCAGGTGGATTGTAGACCAGTCTACGGAAGAGGCACGGCCGGCTCCCCCACCTCCAACCGGCATATCGGCGTACATGGCCGCTATGGGCCGCAAGGGCGGTTTGGTTGGCGGGAAGCGCCGCCTGGTGACCATGACGCCAGAGGCGCGGAAGAGGGCGGCAGCCAAGGCCGCTCAGGCACGGTGGGGCAAAACGAGAGCAGGTGAGGAATGAACTGGCATCTAATCTTCCTTCTTCCGGTGGCCCTTATTGCTGTCGCGTTTGTTCGGGTCGGCTGGGAGTTGTTGAGGCGCAAGCCCTAGAAGGGGTAACCGTGATTCTCGAAGACAGGCCGAAACTGCGCTTCTTTTTGCGGCTTGCGCTACTTTTGGCTCTTCTTGCCTTCTTGGCTGCGGTAATTGATCTCCTCTACAGATTGGCTGTTCCTCACCCCAACCTAGCGGGGATCATCGTTCTACTCATTCTCGCGGCAATTTTTTTTATTCAATGGAATTCCAACCGTTAAGAGTTGCTATAATAATGCAGATGAAATGGAGAACCCCGCTGCCAGGCGGGGCTCTCTCGATCCTTGATATATAACTGGGGCGCACCGTCTATGCGCAAACCCCCCTGAGCGCATTATAGCGCACAAGGAGGGGCGTGTGCAAACTCATAGCGGTGGAGTAAATTTCTCACCTAAGAAGATTACGTTTCCGTTCGGCAATTCCAAACGCAGGAATGAACGCCATGTTCCCTTTGAAAAGCCGACAGAATTAGCCTCTTCCCCTGTTGCGTCGAACCAGAATTTAGCGCCAGACAGCGGAATCCAACATTTTAGTTTTTGCTCACTTGGATCGTCGAGGAATATCAGAGACATCCTAAGGTCTATCGGTGTGGTTTCCGAGATGACTACGGAAGAGTCAGTCAAGTTTCCATCCTCGATAAGCAGGAGTTGTAATTGCGCTGTCATCCGGCGATATGCTTCGATGATCCAGAATCCGAGCGATGACGAGATAGCGATCATTTACCTTGCCTTTCTGATGGGTTGGGGCAACGCGGAAGAGGTTGCGCCGCAAATGGGCTTCAAATCAACACGCCCTCTTCGTATGATTCTTGAACAAAAAGCAATCAAGACTCCCACCGCTGAACCGTTATTCGAGACTCGTCAATCTCAAGCCAGTGCCGACTTTTACATTCTAGCCAGAGTCCAGGTACGAGCAAAAGCCGCGCTACGGCTTGTGGCGTTTCGTCTGCTGAATACTTGGTGTATATGGTTCGGCGCTGCCCGCAGTTGTCTTTGGCACATTCGACTTCAATCTGCCAAAGAGCTGCCAAATGTAACCCTAGGGGCAGCTCCGGTACTGTGTCCAGATGGATCGCTCCGAGACCAACCAAGCACATCTGCCCGTGCTGCCAGCATAGGTAATCTATTGGCCATTTATCCATGGCTTGATATTGTCCACCTTCGTATCTTCCTAATGGGCTTTGATGCGGGAGAACAAATTCATGGTCGGACTGATGGCAGCGGAACTGGCACACAAAGCGCATCTCCATCTTGAACACCTTTCGCATTGAATGCTCGCCATCATAATTGAGGAATACAGGCACAGTCCAAAATATTTCTCTTGACATCCTAAAGCTGCTTTAGCATAATAGTCAATATGAACTGCTTGGATTCCCAAACTAAAGCGCAAATCGTGAATTGCCTGATCGAAGGCTGCTCGATCCGGGCAACCTGCCGCATGACGGGAGCGGCCAAGAATACCGTTGTGAAGTTGTTGGCCGACATGGGAACAGCCTGTGCCACCTTCCACGATCTCCATGTTCGCAACCTTCGGGTGCGCCGGATGCAAGCCGATGAAATCTGGTGTTTCGTGGGAGCCAAGCAAAAAAATGCCAGCGCCGAAAAGAAGCAGGAGGGATGGGGAGACATCTGGACCTGGGTGGGCATGGACTCGGACACCAAACTGGTCATTGGCTATCTTGTTGGGGGACGGGATGGTGGGTGGGCACGCGATTTCATGGAGGATTGCGCCGGCCGCATCCGTAACCGGATACAGCTCACGACCGACGCGCACCGCGCTTACCTGGAGGCGGTGGAAGGTGCATTTGGCGCGGACATTGACTACGCCATGCTCCACAAAATCTATGGCGCTCCGACAGACGAAGAGACCCGCCGATATTCCCCGGCCAAATGTATCGGCTGCGACATGAAAACCATCATCGGAGATCCCGATCCGGCCCACGTGAGCACGTCTTACGTCGAGCGGCAAAACCTCACCATGCGTATGTCGATGCGGCGGTTTACCCGGCTGACGAACGGATTCAGCAAGAAGGCCGAAAATCACTGCCACGCGGTTGCGCTGCACTTTATGCACTACAACTTCTGCCGGATACATCAAACGCTGCGCGTCACGCCGGCCATGGAAGCAGGCCTAGCGGATCACGTCTGGACGATGGACGAATTGGTTGCCCTTCTCCCCAAGCCCACCGTGTCAAAATCGACTATCGACCGAGATATGTTCCGGCGGGTACTTGGGGAGGTTGCCTAATCTTCAGGGTTGTCTCTGAAATGCTTGTTGATTCCCGTTTCGGTCGCATACTCCGATTTAATATCGTCCATGGCGCTGGCGTAATCGCCTTGAAGCGTTCTCAGTTTTGAATCAATATAGGGAAGCGATGCCTCTGTAGCGAATAACGCCGAGAATATGTTCCTACTCAACTCGTCGTATCGCCGGGACAACTCTTCGACCCTTTGAATATACTTGTTCGACATCACGAAAACGTCTGGACCAGACAGCGACCAAATCATGCTTTCCATTCCGCAGTATTGGGCCTGCCCTTTGACGTGGCGCAGGATGTGAACAGCGGATAGTTCTGTAATTGGGAGACGAGACCGGACGAGGCTCTTTTTGAGTAGAGTTCGTGCAACATCCTTGCCTATCCCAATTGCGGCAATACCATCAGCGTCTCTCATGAAGCCGCGCTCGGCAACCCACAAGCGGTGACTGTATTGGTCTTCTCCGGCCCTGAAAGAGCCCCCTATAATGAGCCAAAAATCCAAGTCTGGCTGGTCAGCAACGTGTTCATCGTAAAACTGTTTGATAACGACTCCCGCAACTTCTTCAAATGAACCAGAATCGTCCATGAAGGTTTTTCCCAAACGCTGATGTAAAGCCTCTACAGACGGAACAGGTCCGGCCCCGCCAACCACTAGGCGCTCACCATTATTTCTACTGTAGGAGTAGAGTTTCGGCGTGCTGATCTTCATAAATTGTCCGGTCTCTTCTGTATCTGCTGCGAAAACAATGCGGTCAGACTCCAGTATCCCAAAGACGATGGTCATACGTTTCGCGCTTTCCGGGCGCTGCTTTGGGGTTGGAACCTTTGGATACAGCGGCCTGGGCAGAATGATACGCTGTCGAGGCAGGGTTGCGACATTCGTCGGGTCCAGTCTATGCATGGACTGGAGCGGGGAATGCCACAGGAGAGGATCGGGACGAACTGGTGGTGGTGGTGCTGAATCATGTGAAATCATGCTTGTATTCCTTTCTGGTTTGTGGAAATCCGAACTAACCCACTACCGGCATTTTTGACCTCTTGACAACGCCGTTGCAGCGTATTAAACTCCGGGCCTTGTAGTGTGTTCCCCGCAATTTCTAGAGAATGGAAGAGGTCTATGGCTCAGATGCGAAGGTTTAGCGCATTCGTACTCGCCGCAGCGGCGGCGATGTATTGTGCTGGAATGGCAGCCCAGGGAGGCGATCCGGCGACACTGATCCAGCAGAAGCTGGTCTCTCAGATCAAACTGTCCAAGGCCACCGCCGACCACACGGACATTGTCACGGCCGGCGACATTTTGGTTTTGCAGAAGGATGGGCTGATGATGTGCAGTTCGGCAAGCACCTATGCCTACTCCAACACCTACAGCAACGGAGTTCTGGCCGCGAGCCAAAAAAACCGGGTCAAGGATGCCGTGAAGTCCTTCGGATTTGGTCATGTTCCGGTATTCGGCAGCGGCGTCAGCGCTACGGATGCCGCGAATAACGGCTGCGTATCGCGCAAGTTCGTCGCCGGAGAGAAGTTCTGGGTCACCGGGGTTACCCCTCAAAAGGACGGGATTCTGGTCAGCACCTTCAGCGATCCTTACCCGGACCCTTCGGGAAATCAGGTTCGCTATTACGGCGAGATCAAGTTTCCATTCGCGAAGGGTTCCGTGCCGCCGGTGGACGATTTTGTGAAGACCGTCTCCGAGGTCATCACGGTTCAGCCCGCGGAAGGACAGGGCGATCAAGGCAACCAGGGTGACCAGGGCAGTCAGCCGGCCCCGGAGGCCGCACCGGCTCCAGAGCCCGCTCCCGCTCCCGCTCCCATGCAGACCATTGCTCCGCCGCCGCCGCCCTCTGATGCTCCGCCTCCGACGATTGCCCTTGGCCAGACCAAGGATCAAGTGATTGCCGGATTCGGGCAACCGGCGAGGGTTGCCAAGCTGGGAGCGAAGGAAATCTTCTATTACAAAGACATGAAGGTGACCTTCATGAATGGAAAAGTCAGCAATGTTGAGTAGGCCGCTTGCGCGGCAAGATTAGCACAGCCTGGTTCACAGAGCAGGTTCCCGCTTCGTGAATGGAGCGCGGGACCAGATGATTGAAAGGGAAAAGAGGATCCAATGACGATACAACTTCTCCGCAAAGCCATCTTCTATGGCTCCACAGCAACAATTCTTGCCCTGCTGCTTGGGTTGGGCAGCATGACCAGCTCAGCCGCCGAAAACAAGAAGCCGACGCCACCCGCTCCCAAGCCAACCGGCGGCGGTGCCTCGCACGGGCCAACCGGCGGCGGTGCCTCGCACGGGCCAACCAGTGGCGGTGCCTCGCATGGACCGACGACCGGCGGCGCTACCACACACGGACCAACGACCGGCGGGGCCACGACACACGGGCCAACGACCGGCGGGGCTACTACACATGGACCGACGACCGGCGGGGCCACGACACACGGGCCAACGACCGGCGGCGCCACGACGCATGGACCAACGACAGGCGGGGCCACGACACACGGGCCAACGACCGGCGGAGCCACCATGCAGACGCATGGACCGACGACAGGCGGGGCCACCATGCAGACGCATGGACCGACGACCGGCGGTGCTACTAATATGAACACTGGAGGCGGCGGGACGACCACGCATGGGCCAACGACCGGCGGGGCCACCATGCAGACGCATGGACCGACGACCGGCGGGGCCACCAATATGAATAATGGCGGCGGCGGGACCACCACGCATGGGCCGACGACTGGCGGGGCCACCACGCATGGACCGACGACCGGCGGGTCCACCATGCAGACGCATGGACCGACGACCGGCGGTGCAACGACGCACGGACCAACCACCGGCGGAGCCACCACGCACGGACCAACCACCGGCGGGGCTTCCATGCAGACGCACGGACCGACGACAGGTGGGGCTGCCACCCATGGACCATCGACCGGAGGTGCCACGCATGGAGCAGTCACCACTTCACACACCATGGGCGGAGGCCACACGGCGACCGGAGGTATCGCGCCCAAGGGCAGCAATACACACGTCTCAAGGAGCGGCAGCGCGGTCACCAGGCGGCCTGGCGGCAGAGTCAGCGACGTGCATGACCCCAAGCGGGGGATGGATGTCCATCACGGGCTGAACGGCAATCGCAGGATCTCGGTGGAGCGTCATGACGGCAGCCGCATGGTTGCGGAGCGGGGCCGTCCCGGATACGTGCAGCGCGGATACAGCTATCACGGCCACGACTTTGCACGGCGGTCTTATTACTACCACGGCCATGAATACAACCGCTATTACCGCGGCTATGGCTTCCGTGGGTTGAGTCTGAATATCTACGCTCCGGGTATGTACTATCATCCGGCCTTTTACGGATGGGCGTACAATCCCTGGGCGGCTCCCATCGCCTTTGGGTGGGGATGGGGAGGCAGTCCCTGGTACGGCTATTACGGCGGCTATTTTGCGCCGTACCCGGTCTACCCCAGCGCCTCCTTCTGGCTGACGGATTACATCATCTCGCAGAATCTGCAGGCAGCGTATGCCGCGCATCAGGAGGCCGGCGAAGTGGATGGCGCTCAGTCCGCCGCTGGCGGCCCTCCGGCGCTGACGCCCGATGTGAAGCAGCAGATCGCGGACGAAGTGAAGGGCCAGTTGGCTCTCGAAAACGCCGAGGCACAGCAGACCGCGCAGCACCAGGATGTGGACCCGGCATCCAGCGGGATTGCGCGCATACTGGCTGACGTGTCCGCCGGCCATGCACATGTCTTTGTGGCCGGAGGCGCTTTGGACGTGACGGACCCCAATGGGCAGGAGTGCGCGCTCAGCGACGGCGATGTGCTGTTGTTGCAGGCTTCTCCGCCCGCCGACGCTACCCAGGCGGACCTTGTGGTACTGGCCAGCAAGGGCGGGAATGAGTGCCCGAAGTCCGGCACGGTGACAGTGCAGATGACCGACCTGCAGGAGATGCAGAACCACATGCGTGAGACCATCGACCAGGGTCTCCAGGATTTGCAGGCCAAGCAGGGCAAGGGTGGATTGCCGCCAGCACCGCCTTCGGCGCAAGCTCCGCCGACGCAGACGGAGTTTGCCGCGATTGCGCCTCCGCCCTCTCCCCAGGACGCGGCTGATCTGCAGCAGCAGACTCAACAGGCCGACCAGGCTGAACAGGATGTGACCGCCGAAGCAGCGCAGGACAGCGGCGGGGCGGCCAGCGACGCTCCGGCAACGCCCGCGTCCGTCGAGCTGGGCCAGACTCCCGACCAGGTGCAGGCGGCAATGGGCGCGCCGACGCGGGTGGCCAACCTAGGCTCGAAGGTCATTTATTACTACAACGGCATGAAGGTCGTCTTCGAGGACGGCAAGGTAGCTGACGTGCAGTAAATCCGGGGCGGGAGGGAATCGGTGATTCTCTCCCGCGTCCGCCAAACCCTTGACCTTGTGAGTTGCCGGCGGGGGCGATGCGTTCCAGCGATTTTCCTCTTGGGAAATAGCCAGCCGCATCTGCTTCCGCCCGGTTTTTTACCCTGAAACCGCGTGAAAAAGTGAACAGAAGGAGACCATCTTGGCTAGTTTTTGTGCAAATTGCGGTGCTGCTCTATCCCCCGACAACCATGCCTGCGCGGCTTGTGGCGCGCCGGTAGCCGGAGTCCCTGTTGCGGCGCCGGTTCAATATGCCGCGCCGGCAGCCACTTCAGGCGGCAGCGCGCTGAAGATCGTTCTGATCATCGTTGCCATCGTCGTTGGACTGGGCATCCTCGGCATGGGCGCCGTCGGATTCGCAGTCTGGCGCGTTTCGCGGGCCGTCCACTTCAACGGCCATAACGGCCAGGTGACCATGCAAACACCGGGTGGAACCATCACCGCCGACTCATCGGAGCATTTCACAGCATCCGAACTGGGCACGGATGTCTATCCCGGAGCCCAGAGCGCCCACGGCGGCATGAGGATGAACCTGCCCACCGGCTCAATGGTGACCGGAGTATTTGTCACCTCGGATTCAAAGGAGCAGGTGCTGGATTATTACAAGAGCAAGTTGGGCAGCGGCGCTTCCACCTACGATTCCGGCGATAGCGCTCTGATCACACTCGGCCGGGGCCAGCAGGAATCCATCATGGTGACGATCAGCGCGCGGGCATCGCAGAATGATGGCAAGACGCGGATCGCCATTGTGCATACGATAAACAACAAGCCTTAGCTCAAGCGGCCGCGGTGGTGTTCGGCGGCCCGGATGCCACCGGCCGCACAGGCTGTGTTGAGAATGGATTCCTGCTGCGTCGGACAAGCTCAACCGGAATCAGCCGAGCCGAGGACCCGTGACGTGCGCGAGAGGCGTCCCTGCCTCTACGCGTAGTTGATGGGATTCTTGGTGAGCCACCGCTCGTCGCGCACCTTGCCGATGCTCTTCATTGCGCCTTCGGCGACGCTGGCGCTGAGATGGCGGCTTTTCCAGGCCATGCCGGTGGTCAGCCCGATCGCGCAACCCAGCAAACCATAGGCCAGTGTGACCGTGGCAGCCGAGGACTTCCGGCGGTAAAAGGGATAAGCCACCAGCGCGCCGACACAGGCACCTATCGCCGCGGGAACCAGCGAGCCTTTGACCGACTCGCCCAGAAAGGGAGCAAGAGGTTCTCCGTCAAGAAACTCAACCTGGCCGGAACGCGCTCCCTCAATTCCAGAGTCCACCAGCCGCCGGCCATAATCAACATTGGATTTTACCCAGTTGCCCAAGTCCATGGAAATTTCCTCACCTTCCGCACCGTCCGCGAAAACACACACCAGTTTAGCAGATACTCAACCCACTGTGTTAAGGCCGGGCGCTGTCTTAAATGCGCGTTGAAGGTTTGGCAACATTGACGGAAGCAGTCTCTACTCAATAGATACCGGCCAGCGGCCTATGATTGTCGTTGGAATCGTTGGCTACTCGGCAGAGATTGACTCGGATTATCTCGCCTGATTCGTCTTTATCTTGCACATTTATTAAGGCTTTAAGTCCTTCCTGTACAGCACGGTTGCAATCAGGCAGTATGAGAGTGTACCGCGTGACGTGTGAGCGGGTATGATTGCGGGCGAGGTGAAAATCGTGGAAGTAGATACAGAGTTCCTGCGCAACTACGTTAGGATACTCGATTCGCTACTTGGAATGACGCGGGACAAACTTGTATTTCAGCAACTCGCTATACCTTTTCTTGGCGATGGCTGGAAGGAGAAGTTTGAAAAGGCGCGTTCCGATCCAAGGTTTCTTGGGGAATACGAAATGCATTTGGCTGAGATACAAGAGATGCGGAAGGTGGCAGTAGGGATGCTGGATCAACTCCTGAAAGGCGATCCAGCGCATCCGCCAAACGTCCCAATAAACTAGCTGCTGTGTATTGCACAAGCATCCTCCCTGCTGTATTATCTGCAAAGAGAATGCATCTCAAAGATCGGGGCCGCGTCCTGGCAGACGTGGCCTTTTCATTTTACCGCAGATTCTTTCAGGGGTAAAATGCCACTCATGCAGGATTTCTCCGAAACCTACCGCGCCGCCTCTGATGATGAGCTTGCCCGGTTACACGGGCAGATTGATTCCTTGACCGAACAGGCGCGGGATTCTCTACGGCTGGAGATTGCCCGGCGGAAGTTGAGCGGGGATGATCTCTCCCGGCTCCGCGAACAACTGGCGGAGCACGCGGAAAGTGTCAATCAGGAGTGGAAAGAATCCAGAAAGGCCGATGCTTCCCGGATGGGCAAAAGGTTTGCAATACGGGTTGCGCTTATGATCGCGGGGGCAATCTTAGCGGCCTTAATTGTTGTGTTCGCCCGCTGAGCCCGTTCCAGTCCATGCATAGACTGGCGCTATTCATGCCGCGCGATCAGTTCCCCGATAGTCCAGATGTGGTCTGTAATCCTGGATTCCATGGCCGGCGTGACACGCAGTGTCGAGTGAACCCGGCAAAAGTTGTAGTAGGCGAACCAAAGCGAATAGGCAGCTTGCAGGTTCTCCCACTTCTTCGAGAATCCATTGGTCAGACGGGTCATGCGGCGCATTCCCATCCTGATACTGAGGTTCTGGCGCTCAACGTAGCTCGTGCATATCCGGTCCCGAACCGGCCTTCCCATGATCTCGACTGGGACTGAATCCACAACCTCGGCCGGGCTGTAGCGTTGCTCTCCATCGCGGGGTGTTCCATAGACTTTGATGAGTTGGGCAAAGTCAACCCGATCTCTCAGTAGCATCTTGACGGAGTTCACATAAGGCTTGAATCCGTCGCTGGTCAATTGAAAGCGGCTCCAGGCCGTGGCATAGGCCAGTTTGCCAATAAAATCGTCCGTCGCCTTAGCGGTGCGCTTGCCCAGGTGGTAGGCGAGTACCAGCTTCGTACTGCGCTCTACGCCGACAAAACAATAGGCGTCGCCCACTTCTTCGCCGTCAGCCGCGGACTTGTGGCCCTCTTTCTTTTGGACAAAGCCCCAAATCTCATCCACTTCCACATCATGCACGGTGAGGTTCTGGATCTTAGACACCATCAAAGTCTCGCAACGCTCCCCGGCCAGCACCAGCAGACGCATGAGCGTGTTCCGGTCTGTGCCGGTAATTCGCTCCGTGCTGCGAATCGAGTTGCCCTCAAGCAGCAATTGCAGAGCGAGAACGGCTTTGTCTTGGCTGATGTACATGGAATCCAGAACCCGCGCGTGCGCCTCGGTATAGGTCTTCTTGCAGCTCGGGCACCGGAACCGGCGAAGGCCGTTCCGATGGGTTCCGAACCGCTGGCAATTGAGATTGCAAGCCTCGCAAATCATCGTCAGAGCGTCTTGAGTGTTGTTCATCATGCGTTGAGAATACAGCAAGCGTTCGCTGTTTGTCAACAAGAAAATGTGTTGATAGCCCCTGCCGGGGTCTTCTCTGTGGTGGTGCTCGAATTCTGCTCACGATTATCGCTCCTAACTGATTGAAGGTTAGGATGATAGCATGAGGGGAAGTCTAGGAGGGAGATTCGGAAATATAGTAGGGGAAAAGTAGGGGAAAACGGGATAAATAGTAGGGGAAAAGTAGGGAGATTTTCATTTCCAGTTCTTTGGTCGAATCTCTCTCCTCAAGGTCTTAGCATCCTTCCCGCTCAAAAGAACATGACGAAAGGCTCGATCTGGCTTTGAACCGTCCTTGACTTCGTTTTTCAACCATCGCGTCCACTCCCGATAATACTGCTTCGCCGCCCAGCAAATATCCATAATCCCAGCATCGGGGAAGTTGGCCCGGTACGAGTCTCGCAGTTCTTCGCGTTGGGTCGGCTTAGGCGAGCTCTCGGCGTCGGAGGTTGGAACCTCGACAATCTTTGCTGACTGGATTTGCGGCGCTTCAGCGCGCACCTGCGGACCCGCACTCTTCCAGACGTAGGAATTTACGACTTCCCGGAGCATTCCACTCAGGCCAGCGCGAATCTCATCGTCAGTCAGCCCATGGTACGTCAGCGTTGCCGGTTCGTTCGCTCGTTCCAGTATCTCTATCCTATTGAACACTCTCTCTATTACGCGATCTGCCAGCTTGGACAGCCACGCAGGATACTCCGCTTTACTCTTATATTCGGTGTATTGATCCGCTTCCAGCCTGAACAATTCGCCCGCGTAAACCTCAAGACGATTTAGAAGTAGAGCGCGGAGTTTAGGCGACGGGAGAGACTTCGGCAAACCATCCACCGGAGCTACTTGCATCGGTTCGAGTTGGTCCCAACGCCGCCGATCTGCGCTGTACAGCGACAACTCGATCAGGTCATATATGGGGGCACCTAATGGGGGCCTGTCAGAATCGCTCATCGCTTGCAATCTTTCAGAGCGATCATTCTATCCGGTTTGGGTTCTACTCGGCTTGCTTTTTCGGTCTGCCCCCGCCGAGGGTCTTTCGTTTGGCGGCAAGCTGGCGGAAGTATTCACTGCCTCGCTTGGCCGTCTGAGAGCCGCCCTTGCGCCCCAGGACGGCCGCCGCCGGCAGTTTGGCCTGGGCGATGAGATTACCCACGATACCCTGAGCCGCACCGAGCAATTCCCTACAGCGCGCTGTCGCGCTCTTTGGGAACTCTTCGTCTAAGAGAATCAGCTCTACCTGACCGATGAGCCGTCTGAGCGCGTACATCTCTGTTCTTTGTGACGCCATGAATCAAGGATAAGAGCATTGGAATAAGAAAGCAAGCGATTGCTGTTTTACGTCAACGCAGAATTAAGACAGCACCTTAAGGCCGTATCACAGCCGCACCACATTGTGGACGAAGCACGCTGGACTCCGAGCGCCGCGGGCTGCTTGTGAGCAAAATCAAAAAAATGCTGCCAAAGGCGGACCGAGATCGCGAACATTGTCCCGCTTGGTACGATAGGGGCGGGTGTGGTTGGAATGCGGATTGCATATATGCTCACCTCGCTCGGCATGGGCGGAGCGGAACGGCAGGTGGTGGCGCTGGCGGAGCGCATGAAGGCGTGCGGCCATTCGGTCGCACTGATCCTGCTACGCGAGCGCCAGCCTGAAGAGTGGCCCACCACGATTGATCTCGTTTGTCTCGAAATGCGCAAGACTCCCGCCAGCTTCCTCGCCGGTCTGCTGAGAGCCCGCCGCTGGCTGCGCGACTTTCAGCCGGATTTGATCCACAGCCACGTCTTCCCGGCCAATATGACGGCCCGGCTGCTCAAGATTTCATCTCCGGCAGCGGTTCTCTCTACCGTTCATAACGTTTATGAAGGCACTTGGCCTCGCATGCTGGCCTATCGGCTGACCGATGGGCTGAGCCGCCGTACTGCTTTTGTCAGCCAGGCCGCGGCGGATCGCTACGCACGCCTCAAAGCTGTTCCGGTCCGCAAGGTTTCGGTCCTCACCAACGGGATTGACTTGGCGGAGTTTGCGCCGAGCGCCGAGCGCCGTGGCCTCATTCGCGCGCAGATGGGTGTGGGGGAGGAGTTTGTCTGGCTGGCCGCCGGGCGCATTGTGCCCGCCAAGGATTTTCCCAACCTGCTGCGCGCCTTTGCGCAGGTGCTAGGAGAGATTCCGGAGGCGCGGCTGTGGATTGCGGGAGAGGCGCTTGGGGCCGGCTCCGAGGCGATTCAAGCGCAGGCGGCTGCGTTAGGAGCGTCCGTTCGCTGGCTGGGACTGCGCCGCGATATGCCCGCGCTGCTGGATGCCGCCGACGGCTTTGTGCTGGCTTCGGCCTGGGAGGGAATGCCGCTGGCTTTGGGTGAGGCAATGGCCATGGAGAAGCCGGTAGTGGCTACCGATGTGGGTGGCGTGCGCGAGCTGGTAGGCGAGGCCGGCGTGATGGTGCCCGCCAAGAATGCGGTGGCGCTTACGCAGGCGATGCTGGAGATGATGCGAAGGACGGACGTAGAGCGCCACAGATTGGGAGTGGCGGCGCGGGAACGCATCGCGTCCCGCTTCAGCATCGACGCCAAGGCCGATGAGTGGGAGGCGCTCTACCGGGCTGTGCTGGAGAACGAGCGATGACCGAAGCCAGCATATCCAGCCGCGACAGTGCGCGGGGTACGCCGCGGCGCTGGAGCAGGTATTGCTGTAGGCCTTCACCGTGCTGCTGGTTTGGCGGCTGGTTTGCCGCGCAGGGATGCATGATAACCTTATCGGCGAATGGATCGGGTTGCCTTTTTCATCCGCGAATGCGGTTGAGCGAAAGGCGTGGAGGAGTTGGATGCAAGCAGCAATGGCCTGGGGAGTGATGGGTTGCGTCCTGGCGGGCGCGGCGGTTGGCAGTGGAGGCGAAATGGCGCAAGCACAAGTCAGTCTGGCGCGGAATGCGGTCGTGGCGCTCGATCATGGCTGGCAGTTCCGGCAGATCACGGCCGGCGTCGAGCAGGGCGAAAGCAGCTGGCTTCCCGCCACCGTACCCGGCGACGTGCATCTGGACCTGCTGGCCAACAAGAAGATTCCCGACCCATTCTTGCGCGACAACGAGGCCAAGTTGCAGTGGATTGAGCTGGTGAGCTGGGAGTACCGGCTGAGCTTTGACGTGACGCCGGCCTTGCTCGCGCGAAGTCATGTGGACCTGGTCTTCGATGGCCTCGATGGAAGCGCTCAGGTCTATTTGAACGGCGTATCGATACTCTCGGCCGGGAACAGCTTTCGCATCTGGAGAGTGCCCGCGAAGGCGCATTTGCACGCCGGAAAGAACCTGTTGCGCATCGTCTTCCCATCGCCTATCGAGGCCGCCGCCCAGGCCGCCGCAGGCGACCCCTGGCAGCCCAGGACAAAGACCGAGGCCAAGACCTACCTCCGCAAGCCCGCCTATGAGTATGGCTGGGATTGGGGACCGCGCTTCGTCAACAGCGGCATCTGGAAGCCGGTGCGGCTGGAGGCATGGGATAAGGTTCGCATCAGTGACTTTGCGATTCGCCAGCGCGACGTGAGCAGGGAAGTGGCGCACCTCGACGCCGAGGTGGAGATCGAAGCGGCGAGCGCGGGAATTGCCCATCTGACATTTGAGCACGATGCGTTCGGCGTTTATACACGAAACACAAAGTTTGATGGCATTCGTGATGTAACTCTGCAGGCAGGACGTAATGTCATCGACTTCCCGATTGAGTTCATTAAGCCGGCGCTATGGTATCCAGCCGGCTATGGTGACCAGTCCCGTTACAATTTCTGGGTGAATATCACGGTTGGGCAACAGCTAGTCGATACCCGCAGCGTTGTTACTGGTCTGCGCTCCATCGAACTGCATCGCGAATTGGACAAGTGGGGCCGCAGCTTTGAGCTGGTGGTCAACGGCATTCCTGTCTTCGCCAAGGGCGCGGACGTGATTCCCTTCGACAGCTTTCCTAATCGCGTGACGACAGCCGACTACCGCCGCATTCTGCAATCGGCGCGTGACGCCAACATGAACATGATCCGCCACTGGGGCGGCGGCTACTACGAGACGGACGAGTTCTACGCGATCTGCGATGAGCTGGGCATCATGATCTGGCAGGATTTCATGTTCGGCAACGACTGGCAGCCGGGCACGTATGCCTTCAAGCTCAACGTCGAGGCCGAGGCCGAAGACCAGGTACGCCGCCTGCGCAACCATCCCAGCATCGTGATCTGGAGCGGCAATAACGAGACCGAGAGCGCCTTCAGTTGGGCCGGACGCCCCGCGTATCCGCCCGATGTGAGGCTGCAAATGTGGCAGGATTACCTGACCGTCTTCAGCGGCATTCTGCCGCGCGTAGTGGCGCGGCTCGACGCGGAGACGCCCTACTGGCCCAGTTCGCCCAGCGCCGATTATGAGCCGGTTTCGGCCACTTATCATACAGGCGACGACCACATCTGGGACGTGTGGCACGGACGCGTACCGTTCTCGACCTACGAGACGCACCACTCGCGCTTCGTCACGGAATATGGCTTCCAGTCGTTTCCCGAGATGAAGACCGTCGAAGCCTTCACGCAACCGGAGGATCGCGCGAATATCTTTACGACGGTGATGCTGGCCCATCAGAAGAACAACGAAGGCAACGCGATCATTCACGATTATCTGCTCAAGGACTACTCCGAACCGAAGGACTTCGCGAGCTTTCTTTACGTGAGCCAGGTATTGCAGGCCGAGGGGATCAAGATCGGCGCGGAGCACTTCCGCCGGCTGCGCCCGGAGACGATGGGCTCGATCTTTTGGCAGTTGAACGATTGCTGGCCGGTGGCCTCGTGGTCGTCGATTGATTACTACGGCCGCTGGAAGGCGCTGCAATACTATGCGCGGCGCTTCTATGCGCCGGTGCTGGTATCTCCGCACGTGGAGGACGGGGCGCTGAAGGTCTATATCGTCAGCGACAAGGTGAAGGCCGAGCCAGCCTCTTTGCGCGTGCGTCTGATGGACTTTGACGGCAAGGTGCTGCTGGAAGAACTTCGTTACGTGGAGGTTGCTCCATTAACGAGCAAGGTTTATCTTGACTGGCCGCTGAAGAAGATCACGGACGCGGGAGCGGCGGATACATCGCGGGTTTTTATCGTGGCCGATCTTCAAATTGCCGGCGCAACCGAGATCTCGCGCAACATCATTTATCTGGCGCCGACCAAGGGCGTTCATCTGAAGCCGGCGCAGTTGAAGGTGGAGACCACAGGCGCGAATGGTCGCTACAAGATTCGCGTCTCGTCGCAGGTGCTGGCGCGCAGCGTTTATCTTTCTTTCGGCGATCTCGACGCGCAGCTTTCCGACAACTACTTCGATCTGCTGCCGGGCGAGACGGTGGAGATCACGTTGACCAGCGCGGCTTCGCTCGATGCGCTCAAGGCGCAGTTGAAGGTCATCTCGCTGACGGATGCGTTTGATGGCGATGGACAGGCTGCTACGGTGACGGCGGGCAGATAAATAGCCCTTGTTTGTTTGGCGCTCGTGAACAAGGCCGGTTTGGGTTCGTGGATACCCACCCTTTCGCCAGAAAAACGGCGAAAGGATGGGGCACCAAACGTTTTCACAGTGCAGAAAAAATCAGAACGCGAAGACAGCCTGCACGAAGATGCGCCGCGCGGCCGAGCCTTGCGAGAAGATTCCGCCGGCCAGGTTGGTTGATTTTCCAAACTGAGTGCCCGGTCCGATGATTCCCGTGGTTGGGTCAGGAATCGGAACAATGGTGCCGTTCGGCTGACCTTTGTCGATGTCGTTGAAGAGGTTCAACGCCTGCGCGCTGAAGGTGAGCGAGTACTTGTGGCCGGTGCTGTTGCCGCCGCCACCCAATCCCATGGGACCGCCACCGGGGCCACCGCCAAAGCCGCCCGGTCCGCCGCGCCCGCCGCCTGGCCCGCCGCGTCCGCCGCCCGGAGGCGGTCCTCCGGGGGGTGGTCCACCATCAGGCTGAGGGGTGGTTGCGGAGACAAGTTTGGGTCCGAGGCCGATAGCCTTGCTGATGCGCAAGTTCACGGCTACCGCCGCTGGACCGTTGCCCAGGTTCACAGGAATGAGAGCCTCGCCGCTGGTGGGTGTTGTGTTCATGCAGCCGAAGGAGGTCGGCACGTCGCCGGAATCCGTGCAAGCTGTGGGGTCGGTCGCGTAGGACGGCCGCTGATTGAAGAAGTTGTTCAGCGGGTCGGTATCCAGCGTGATGTTGTAGGGGCGGCCAGCCTGGGCGACCATGAAGGGATTGAGGCGAATTCCCCAGGGAGCGGTGTAATTGGCCATCATAAAAAGCATATTGCGCGCCACAAAGCCGGCGCGCCCATAGTTCTTGTCCAGATTGTAGGCGTCCACGGCGCTGCCGTTGTTGTTGCCGTTGGCATAGGAGAGCGTGTAGAAGCCGGTGAGGTTGAAATTTTTGGTGAAGTTGCCGCGCACGCTGCCGATGAACTGATTTTCTTTGAAGACCGCTTCGGGGTAAGTCTCGTAGAGGAATCCGCCGAGGTTATCCGCCGGGTTCAAATCCGGGGCCTGGTTGGCGTTGCGCGTGACCACCTGGTGAACGCCGAAGGTGTGCATATAAGTGAGCGTAAGGCTGGTGCTGGTATTCAATTGCCGCTCCAGGCTGACGCTGCCCTGTTCGTTGTAGGGCGAGTGATAGCTGGGAGCAACCTCGTACTGCACCGGCGTTGTTGCGGAGGATGTGCCGGTTGTCCCCGAGCAGGTACTCATATCGATCGCGCCCAATGAAGTTGCCGCCGAGGTACAGGTTGGATTGAGGAGCACGATCTGCTGCTGGACGTGCGAGCGATTGATCCCCAGCAGTGTGTTGCTTCCCAACCGATCGTAGAAGAAGCCGTAACCGGCGCGCAGCACGGTCTTGGGCTTCTTGTCCTTGCCGTTCCCATCCAGAGCATAGGCGAGCGCAGCGCGCGGCGCCCAATCGTCGTGATCTGCGATGTGATTCTGCGCCTCCCAGCGCATGCCGCCGGAGAGGGTCAGCCGCGGATTGAACTTCCAGTCGTCTTGCGCATACAGAGCCATATCGAAGACATTGGCGAGCACGGAGTTCTGGCCGCTAGCGTAATTGGCGGAAAAAGGACCATCGCCCTGGTTGACCAGAGTGGCGAAGCTCTGACCAGTAAGCAGCCCATTGGCCATCGCCAGGTAGCTGCCGGGCGATGCAAAGGTGAACGAGCCGTTGAAACCCGCATTCGTCCAGTTCGCGTCCCGCGAGTCGCGCAAACGGGTTCCAAACTTGATGGCATGAGCGCCATGGCTCATGGTCGTCATATTCTGAAATTCAAGGCGTGTGGTGTGATCCAGGCTCTGCTGTCCGTTGTAGCCGCCACCAGTGAAATCTCCTTGAACATTGATGGTGAGCGCCGTCGAGTCGGGATAGTGATTCTCATTTTGCCGCTCGTACTGGAAGCGGCTCTCGTTGACGATGTGATCGTTGATGATGATTGCGTCGCTCATCTGCACGGTGTGGTCAGTGTTCGACTCATGCGTGGAAGCGCTGGGAAGCGATTGAAAATTCAGATCGCCGTGCTCGGACTCGGACCAGAAGCCATAGCGCGCCGTGAAGGTGTTCTTCGCGCCCAGTTGCCAATCGATGCGCGCCGAGGCGTTGTCGCGGATGCGGCGATTGAGGAGATTGACGCCGAAGTTCGTACATGAGTAGTACGGACCGGTTCCAGTGGCGCAGCTTGAGTTCGCGCCTTCGGCGTCGTCCAGGATTGCGTCGTTAATCCCCCAGGCATTGATGCTCCCTGTGTTGCGCTGCTCGGCGCTGACAAAGAAGGAAGCCGTCTTGGAGAGCGCGCCGCTCGCCGTGCCGTTGAACTGATAGCTGTAGTAGGGCGGAATCACCGATCCATTCTGAGTAGAAAAGGGATTGCCGGTATTGAAGGCCTTGTCGTTGCCCTGGATGAAAACTTGCCCGTGCAGCTTGTCAGTTCCGGGCTTGGTGAGAATCTCGATGCGGCCGTAACCGATGTGGTCGAACTCGGCCGAAAAAGGATTCTGATTGATGCGAATCTCGCGAATCGCAGACTTGGGCGGAAGCTGTCCTCCGCTGAAGCCGTCGATATAAATCTGCCCGCCGTTCGGTCCCGCCGAGGGTCCGGCCAGCGCCGTCAACTCGTTCGACAGCTCATCCGGATCGTCGGAAAGCGCGTCCAGATCCTTGCCCTTGAGGACGATGGCGCTGGCGTTGCCGCCCGCCTCCACGTTGACCGCGGGCGATTCGTCGGTGACCGTGACGCTCTGCTCCTCGACGGCCATGGCCATGGAAATCTTCACGCGCATCACCTGGCCGGCCGCAAGCTGAATGGGCTGCGAAGCAAAGGGAGCAAAGCCCTCCGTCGAGGCCAGCACAATGTACTTGCCGGGGGCGAGGCCGCTCACCTGGTAAGCGCCACTAGCGTCCGCGGTTGCCGTGGCCACGGTCACTCCCGCGGATGTGGTGATGGTGATCGTCGCGCCAGGAATCATTGCGTCCGTGGGGTCAGCGACTTGGCCGCGCAAGGTGGCTGTCGCAACTGGAGCCGCGGTAGCCGCTGTTGCCGATGAAGGCGTCGCCACTGCTGGCGCGGGAGTTGGCGCCTGTGCGGCGGCCACACTGGCCGCGCCCAACGTCAAGGCAATAAAAAGATGAGTGAAGCCATGCAATTTTGAGTACACGTGTTCCTCGCTTGTTTCCAATGAATGTTTGTTTGAGACTATTGAGCGGCCGCTTCCGCCGCGCTCGCGCCGCCGTTCATGCTCCAGTTGGAGAGCAGATCCTGGCTGGCCGCGGGAGCCTCCAATAACGGTTCAACACCCGCCAGCAGCGTAATCGCCGTAACCTCGTTTGTGCCGTCGGTCGCAACCAGCATTACCGCCTCGCCCTTTTGCAGATCGCTCAGCTGAATCGCCGGGGCGCGACTCAGCATCTGCTGCGGATCGGGAGCGCCGCCGCCCTGTCCACCATTCTGTCCACCCCATGGACCTCCGCTGCGCTGCCCGCCTGTTGCGCCATTCGCCGCGGAAGCATTACCGCCCCATCCGCCTTGAGCGCCGATCGTCGTCCCCTTCAGCCGCATAGCCAGCATCCGCGCCATCATCTCCGGCAACCGCCGCATCTGCGCCTCCGCGGTGATGTGGATGGCGACCTGCTTCTTCGTCGCCAGATCCTTCACCACCAGCGTTGCTCCTGCCGCATCCAGCGACGTGATGGTTCCGGCGATGTTGCGGAAGCTGCCTGAAACCACCTCTTCGGCGGCAATCTCCGAGCCGTCCGCATTCTTTGTGCCGCGCGCCCGCAACTGATCGCCTGCGTGGATCGCATCGATCGGGGCAGGCTGCGCCTCGTCAAAGCGTACCGAGGCCGGTGCGTAACGCTTGAGTATCGTCGCCTTGACGGTATGCACGGTGATCGTCTTGGCCAGGACTCCCGCGCCGCTGGTCAACAAAATAACGCCCGAGGCGGCATCAACGCTCTTCACCAGGCCGCCCACGCCGCGCCGCTGCCAGTCCTCGCGATCCTTCTGCTGCTTCAGCGCCAGATCGGTTTGTTTGATGGCGACGATGCGCAGAGCCTGGATTGTGGTTCCAGTTGCAGTCGGGTCCGGCTTGACCAGCGCGCGGTCGCCCACCGCCAGATCGCTGAACGAAATCTTCTCCGAGCTGCTCAAATCCTTGGCTCCGGGTGCGATGCGCAGGATTGCCGCGTCGGCGGAAACTTCGACCTGGTAAACTCCGTCGGCATCCGTCTTGACCGTAAGCGTGCTGCCATTGATGGCGGTGATCGTACCCTGGAATGGCTTGGGCGCCTGGGCCAGCGCCACGCCGGCCAGCAGAGCAAAGATCACAGCCAAATGCGCAATCGAAAGCGGAAATCGAATCTTCATCTTGCCTTTCATAAGCCAACTCTCCACCGGCCAACGCCTCTTGGCGTCCGGGATGGGAAAGATCATCACTGTTTGAGTAGACGAATCAGGCCGCCAAAAGGTTGAGGGAGCCTTCCTCAGTGGATAGAGTCTGCTGGAAAGCCCGTGGATTCTAAGATTTTATCGATTCTTATCTTCTAGTTGTCCGATCAATCTTTCGCCAACTCCGCCGTCTCCAGAAAGGCAAAACTGCCCGAGGGTGTGGGGAGCACGTGCGTCAGCCGCCGGTTATGCACTACGACCGTATCCCTATACCAGAGATTGATGGCGGGAAGATCGCGCGCCAGAGTCTGTTGCGCCTCGACGTAATCGGCGCGCCGCCGGGCCGCGTCCGTGCTTTCGGACGCATCGGCAAGCAGCGCGTCGAGCCGCGGGTTCGAGTAGTGGCTGCGGTTGGCGCCCTGAGGAGAGAAGCTGGCTGTCGCGAAGGCGTATGTGAAGATGTCCGGCTGCTCGTTGCCGCCGATCCAACGCAGCGAATACATCTGAAAAGCCCCGCGCGTCACGTCCGAGTAGAATGTGGCGAACTCGTAGCTGCGCAGATCGAGCGCAATGCCGACCTTCGCCAGTTGCTGTTGCAAAACTGCGGCCAGCAGGCGAGTGTCGCCGTCGGTTGACGTCTTCATGGCCAGATGAAAGCGCACGCCGTCACGCCCCGGCGCATGGCCCGCTTCATCCAACAGCCGCGCCGCGCGCGCAGGATCATAGTCGTAGCGGGCGAGATCGCCGGTGAAGGCCCAGTGGCTCACGGGAAGCAGGCTCTCGGCCGTATGAGCGTGGCCTCCGAGCAGCGTCTGGATAATCAGCCGGCGGTCGATGGCGCAAGCAATCGCTTGACGGATGCGCGCGTCCTTGAGTAAAGAGTCGCGCAGGTTGAAGCCGAGGTACTGTACCTGCGTTCCCGGCGCGTCTTCGACAATCAGATTCGGCCGCGTCGCCAGTACCGCCAACGAATCCATAGGCAGCGAATTGACGGCCACGTCGCCCGAACCCTTTTCCAGCTCCAGCGACTCGGTGATTGCGTCGGGCACCACGCGAAAGCGCACGCGCTCAATCTTCGGCGCGCCGGACCAACTAAGCAGATTGCGCTCCACTACAACGTCCTGATCGATCTGCTGGCTCACAAAGCGAAAGGGTCCCGTGCCCACCGGATGACGCCAGAACTCACGCCCGCTGCCCTCCGGAACAACGCCGAATGCGCCGGTGGAAAGATTGGTCAGCAGAAAGTTGTCCGCGTGCTTCAGATGAAAAACAACCGTCCGAACATCGCGAGCTTCGACCGTCTCCACCGACGCATAGGCCGCAGCCTTGGGCGAGATCACTGCGCCGGAGCGGATCGAATTCATGGTCCACGCCACATCGCGCGCGGTCATTGGGCGGCCGTCGTGGAACTGCACGCCCTCGCGCAGATGAAAGATCAGCGTCAGCGGCTCCGGCTGCTCCCAGCTCTCGGCCAGCGCGGGCGTGAAATGAAAGCTCGCATCGCGGGCCACCAGCCCGTCAAAGAGCAGTTCGTCGATGTGCTCCGATTGCGCATCAGTCCCCACGCGCGGGTCAAGGCTGGCCGGGCTGCTCTCGATCAGGAAGACCACCGTCCGCGGATCGCGCTGCGTCGAGTGGCAGCCCGCCAGCGCCACCATCGCGGCCAGTAAAACCAAGGAAGTATGGGTGCCCCAGGTCTCGATTTTGAGACCTGGGAATCTGCAAGCCTTGGTGGCGCTACGCATACGTCACCTGCCCCAGGATCACAGGCCGCGCTGCTCCGGTCGCGCGCGGCAGATTTCCCGGCAGATGATACCACGTCTGCCAGGCCAGCAGCGCAAAGGCCGCGGCCTCTTTGGCCTCGGCGGGCAGGCCGAACTCCTCGCTGGCCGCCAGTTCGCAACCCAGCGGCTCCAGCCTTGCGGCGAGCATCGCCATCAGCGTTGCATTGCGCGCGCCGCCGCCGGAGACGATGTAGTCCACGGCGCGGCCCTTCATTGCGCGCAGAACATATGTTTTGTAACTCCGCGCAATCGTCTCAGCGGTCAACGCGGTTGCCGTGGCCAGCGCGTCTTCGGGGTTCCTGCTCTGCCTCCTGCACTCGACCAAAAACTTGGCGGCGTAAGCCCGCCCAAACTGCTCGCGCCCAGCGGTGCGCGGCGGCTTCTGCTTGAAATACGGATTGCGCAACGCCTCGGCCAGCACCGGAGCAAGCACCGTGCCCTGCGCGGCAAAGTTCCCGTTGCGGTCGTAGTTTTTGTGGAAGAGCTCCTGCGCCAGCCAGTCGATCACCATATTCCCTGGGCCGGTGTCGAAGGCGATCACTGCGTCTGCCGCGGCTCCGGCGGGAATCGCGGTAAGGTTGGCGATGCCGCCGATGTTCTGCAAAACCCGCCCGCGCCTGGCATCGGCAAAGAGAACGTAGTCCAGAAGCGGAACCAGCGGCGCTCCCTGACCTCCGGCGAGCATATCCGCGGGACGGAAATTGGAGACCACCGGAACGCCAACTGCCGCGGCAATCACCGCCGACTCGCCTAACTGCCAGGTGCATGCGAAGCGGCGGCCCGCGTAGCTCTCCGCGTGCGGCTGATGATAGAGCGTCTGCCCGTGGCAGCCGATCAGATCGAGCTTGACTTTGTGCTCAGCGAGCGTCGCGCTGACCGCCTCGGCATAGGCCAGGCCGAGCCGCCAGTTGAGCCGCGCCAACTCGGCGGTTGAAGTCGCACTCGCGTTCATCGCCGCTAAAACCGCACGCCGCAACGCAGCGGGAAACGCGAAGCCCTCATGCGCGAGCAGAGTGAAGCGGGGCCGCGGTTTTCCCGGCGAAATGCGCACCACGGCTACATCGATTCCGTCCGCCGAAGTGCCGCTCATGATGCCGGCCACAGTCATGGTCTTAGCGCTCATGCTGGCTGCGCCTCCACATTCATTTGGGCGCTTCGGATCGTTTCTCCAAAGCGCAAAATCCGCGCACGCAGCGCTTCGAATTGCTTCGCCGTAAGCGCTGGCGGAACGCCGCTCGCAAAGAGCTTTGCACGCTGCCGCGCTGTATGTTCCGCGCGCGCTATCAGCAGCTTTGAAAACGCCGCTGACCGCTCGCCTTCTGCAATCAGCGCTTCATACACGCGTAAAATCATCTCCGGAGTGTGGCAGATTTCCATTAAATCCATCCCCGCGCGAATCGCCGCAACCGCCGCCTCTTCAATCGGCATGAACTTCAGAATTCCGCCCATCTCCAGATCGTCGGAGAAGATGATGCCGCGATAGCCGATGCGCTTACGCAGCACTGTCGTAATCCAGTAGGGCGATGCGCTCGCGGGGCGATTCTTACCGGCAGTCTCGGGATAAGCCGCGTGGTTCACCATCACCATCGGCAGCTCGGTGCGCAGTTCGCGATAGGGAGCCAGATCCTCGCTCCATAGTTCGCGCATACTGCGATGAATTGCCGGAGTCTCCTGATGCGAATCCAGAGAGCCGCCGCCGAGACCAGGGAAGTGCTTGCCACAACCTACCACTTTTTGCGAGGCCAAGCCAGCGAGAAAGTTGCGCGCATAATTCACGACTTCTTCCGCTGTCGCGCCCGCTGCGCGTGAGCCAAGAACTGCGGCCGACGTGGGCAGAGCCAGGTCCAGGACCGGCGCCAGCGTGGTATTGAAACCGAAGGCTTTTACGGCACGTGCGATGAGTTCGCCGTGTTCGCGAACTAGCGCACTGCGGCTCGTTCGTCGCGCCGCCTCCGCCACAGCTTGCGCGGAGGGCATGGGCGCGAGCGCATCGCGCAGACGGTCCACCGTTCCACCTTCTACGTCCACGCAGCGAAAGCTCTGTAGCGCGCACAAGGCTGTCGCCTCATCCAGCAGAGACCGCGTCTGCCGTGCATCCGCGATATTGCGCCGGAAGAGAATCACGCCCACGGGACGCACCAGCTTTAGCCACACGCGCTCCTGCGCAGTCATCTCCGTGCCGCTCAGGCCGACGACCAGCAGACTCCCCGCCGCGTGACGCAACTTCGCCTTCATCCTTTTTCCTTTAACTCACTTTGCAATTCTTCCAGCAGATTCAGCGCCTGCAACGGCGTCAGTGAGTTCACATCCGTCTCTTCAATGCGGTCCACGATGCGCTGTGAGAGCGGCGTGAAGATGGTCAACTGCACCGGCTCCGGAGATGTCTCCACCTGCACGCTCTGCCGCTCCTGCTTCTCGTGCTGGCGGAGCACGTGCCTGGCCCGCTCGATGACGGCCATGGGCAGCCCCGCCAGCCGCGCCACTTCGATGCCATAACTCTTGCTGGCCGCGCCCGGCTCAATGTTATGCAGAAAGACAATCCCGCCCGCCGCTTCTTTTACGCCCACGCGCAGATTGCGGACGCGCGGCAGCTTCTCGGCCAGCATCGTCAGTTCATGATAGTGCGTGGCGAAGAGGGTGCGCGCGCCGCTCTCCGCATGAAGATATTCGACTGTCGCCCAGGCCAGCGAAAGCCCATCGAAGGTCGCTGTTCCGCGCCCCATTTCGTCGAGCAGAATCAGCGAGCGATTCGTCGCCGTGTTCAGAATCGTCGCCGTTTCGGTCATCTCCACCATAAAGGTAGAGCGGCCCCGCGCCACGTTGTCGCTCGCTCCGATGCGCGTGTAAATCCGGTCCACGAGGCCAAAGCGCAGGCTCTCCGCCGGCACAAAGCTGCCCATCTGCGCCATCAAAACCAGCATCGCCGCCTGGCGCAGATAAGTGCTCTTGCCGCCCATGTTCGGGCCGGTGATCAGCAGCAGACTCGGTCCCTCGCCCGCCGCGTTCAAATAGATGTCGTTGGGAATGAATCTTCCCTCGCGCGTCTCCTCCATCCATTGCTCGATCACCGGATGGCGGCCCGCAACAGCTTCGGTCACAGGCTCTGCGGAAATTGTGGGGCGCACATACCGTCGTCTCGCAGCGAGATGCGCGAAGTTCGACAGCAAGTCCGCCTCCGCCACGGCAGCCGAGGAGCGCTTGATTCGACCCGCGGCCTCCAGAACCGCCTGCCGCAACTCGGAAAAGATGCGCTTCTCAATCTCGATGGACCGTTCGTGCGCGGAGAGAATCTTGCGCTCATATTCCTTCAACTCCGGCGTAGTAAAGCGCTCCGCATTGACCAGCGTCTGTTTGCGCTCATAATCGGCCGGCGCCAGGGCCATGTTCGCCTTGGTGATTTCAATGTAGTAGCCGAAGACCGAGTTATAGCGCACCTTCAGCGAAGCGATCCCGGTCCGCTCACGCTCCCGCTCCTCGATGGCCGCGATTTGCTGGCGGCCCGTCGTCGAAATCGTCCGCAGTTCATCCAACTCCGCGTCCACGCTCGCAGCAATCGCACCACCATCGGCAAGCGTCAGCGGAGGCTCTTCGACCAGCGTCGATTGAATCCGCACCGTCACATCTTCAAGCGTGTCCAGACGCTCGGCCAACTGCTGCCAGAGCGCCGCCCGCATCGCGGCCAATGCCGTTTTAAGACCCGGCAGACGGCTCAGACTGCTGGCGAGCGCCCGCACATCGCGCGCTCCAGCCGAATCCAGCGACAACCGCGCCAGCAGCCGCTCCAGGTCGAGAAGCCCAGCGAACGCGCGCCGAATCTCCTCTCGCCTGACCAGATCGCCATGCGCCTCGGCGACGGCCTCGTAGCGAGCTTCCAGGGCTTCGGCGTCCACCAGTGGTCGCAGAATCGTAGCCCGCAGCAGCCGCTTGCCCATCGGCGTCTGGCAGGCGTCCAGAGTGTAAAAAAGCGTCGCCCGCGTGTCCTGCCCGGCAAAGAGCGGCTCAACTAATTCGAGATTCCGCACCGTCACCTGATCCAGCTCCAGCGCCGTCGAGTGCTCCTCGAATCGCAGACTGTCAATGTGCAGGGCTTCGTTGCGCTGCGTCGTGCGCACATAGTGCAGCACCGCCCCGGCCGCAATCGCCGCCGCCGGGTGATCGCTCAGCCCATAGCCTTCCAGCGAGCGCACATTCAACTGGCGCTCCACCAGAGGTACGGCAAACTCGCGCGTCCACACCCAGTCCTCGACGCGTGTGCGCGCCGCAATCCGCTCCAGTTGAGCTGGCAGCTCGGAGCTCGCGGGGGCGAGCACCTCGGGGGAGCCCGCCTTCAGAATTTCGTCCACCGCCTGCTGGCGGGCCGAGGCGCCGGTGAACTCCGCCGTGCGGAACTCGCCGGTGGAAACGTCAAGCAATGCAACCGCACAGACCAACCCTGGCAAACTCACGTCTTTACCAGCGTGAGCATCCGGTACTTTGAAGGGTACAGGCTTCAACCCGTACATCATTGAGGCCGAATCGGAGCGGGATTTAGCCCCTGAGGGAAGATTCTTCTCGATCCCGCCCCCGGCCTCGAAATACGCCGCCAGAAAATTGTTCTGCTCCTGCCCCAGTGCGGCATCGAGAGCGGTCCCCGGCGAAAGCACGCGGGTCACCTCGCGCCGGACGATCTTTTTCGTCAGCCTGGGATCCTCCATCTGGTCGCAGAGGGCGATGCGGTAGCCCTTGCGCAGCAGGCGCGTCAGGTAGCTCTCGACTGCGTGATAAGGCACCCCGCACATCGGCTGCGCCCGCTCCCGGTCGCGCGCCGTCAGCGTCAGTTGCAACTCACGGCTGGCCGTCACCGCATCGTCGTAGAAGAGTTCGTAGAAATCTCCCATGCGGAAGAACAGCAGCGCATCGGGATTCTCCCGCTTAGCCGCCGTCCACTGGCGCATGAAGGGGGTCAGCTCGGCGGAACCCTTCTCCAAAGGGGGAATAGACGGGGTCTCGGATTGGTTGTCATCTCGAATCACGTTGGCTATAAGAGTATCGCGGCGGGACGGCACCGGGGTAGCCTGCTCCCGTTTGTTCGGCAAATCCGTCTCTATTACCAGCGATTGCCTTTCGGTTACCTGCGAATGCCTTCAGGTTGCGCCCGCGCTTCTTGCCTTGGGCGCGAAAGATTAAAATCGAATCGGGCGGGCAACTAAGCGTTGATATACTCGTTTTTTGCCGAGCTAAAGTTGCAAGACATTGATGCTAAACGAGCAGGAGCAGATGGAACCGTTTTCCGCCGACTATCCCCAGTCCGAACCAACCCTCAACTCTGGCGCAGAGTTGAACCCGCCGGCTTCCGTTCAAATGCCCGCCCCGTTGCTTCAATCCAGCGGCATTGGGCTGTGGGTGCGTGATTTACTGGTCTCCGCGGCCGCCTCGGTGCTGATCATCACCTTTCTTTACCAGCCGGTGCGCGTGGAAGGCACCAGCATGTTGCCGCGGCTAGAGGATCAGGACCGCCTCTTCATTAACAAGTTCGTCTACGAATTCTCCTCCATCGAGCGCGGCGACGTGGTGGTCTTCCGCTACCCACGCGACCCGGAGAAGAGCTACATCAAGCGCGTGATCGCGCTTCCCGGCGACCGGCTGCGCATCGACCACGGCACAGTCTGGCTGAACGGCCAGCCGCTGCGCGAGAGCTACGTTCCTGAGGAGTTCCACGACAGCCGCTCCATGGCGGAGATCGTGGTTCCCGAGGACACGTTCTACATGATGGGCGACCACCGCTCCATCTCCTCCGACAGCCGCGAATTCGGTCCCGTCGAGCGCTCGCTGATCTACGGAAAGGCCGTCTTCGTCTACTGGCCTGCGCGCGACGCGGGCGCGGTGCGCTGAGGCTTATTTGACAAGATTGCGCAACGAGTCAATGAACTTGTTCCCTACAAAGTAGGAGAGAAACCCGATCGTCATTGCGCCCCACACGTCCAGCACCGAAATCTTGATG
>Ga0326728_10003635_pt1 | contig 47235 bp, 40 predicted proteins | sample MB3enrmetagenome_FD_207602 | JGI IMG/M metagenome (GOLD analysis project Ga0326728, IMG submission 207602) | Lab enriched peat soil microbial communities from McLean, Ithaca, NY, United States - MB31MN | ecosystem: Environmental > Terrestrial > Soil > Wetlands > Peat | place: USA: New York...
AGCGAAAGGCCAAAACAGATCTTCCGAGAGGCCCGGGAAAGCACCCGGCGTCCCTCAGCGGCGCTCGCGAGCGGATTGGAAATGTATATAACGTGAGTGAACCCCCAAAAAACTCACAAACTCTCAGGATGACAGGTAGTTGGTTTATTCACAGCTCCATTCTGTCAGGATGTATGCGCCCCGAAACCACGAAGCGCAGACACAATCCCCCATCTTCCAGGCTATCAAAAGAAAATGAGAGAGTGGCGAAAGCTGAGAATAATGCGAAAATAAATATTTATTACAATGGAATCAATGGGTTGGCGAGATGAGAAACTTTCACAATGTGAAAAACAGGGTCCAAAGTGTAGCATTTTGACACATATATGCAAGAACCTGCATATTTAGGCCAAAACCGCTAGCGCTCCCACGACGCCGATCAGGTGAAGCGGTCCGCAGATTCCAGATTCCAGATTTCAGATTTCAGAATTCAGAATCCGGATGACTAGTGGGTGTTGGATGGCAGGCCAGGAACCGTCAATCGGCCATCGGTAGTCCACAATCATCAATTGTCAATCGACCACCGGCAATCGTCAACGATCAATCGTCAATCGAAAATCGTCAATTAGGATTGCGTCCTCGTCTAAACATCGCCGTACCCCTCGCTGGCTTCCGGTCCCAAGACCCGCCCGATGGCTGCCGCCAACCGGCGCCACTTGGTGGTCTCTCTGACGAGCTGTTTGCGGCCGGCCGGGGTCAGGGTGTAGAAGCGAGCCTTGCGGTTGTTCGTGGAGGTTCCCCACTCCGCCGAAATCCAACCCTGTTCTTCCAGACGCTGGAGCGCGGGATAAAGGGCTCCGTGCTCGACCAGCAGTTCGTCCTCGGTTGTCTGGTGAATGGCGTGTGCGATGCCCTGGCCGTGTTGGGGGCCGAAAATGAGTGTGCGCAGGATCAGCATATCCAGCGTGCCTTGCAAGAGTTCCAGCCGGTCTTTTCGCTTTTGGGTAGACATATAACCCAAGTATAGCGGTCTTGGGTAGGGTGTCAACCCCAAAAAGCGATCTGTTCGTCGGGCGACCAGTCCTCTTTTACGGCAAGCGGGGATTTCAGATCGGAGATTTCAGATTTCAGATTCCAGAGCTCGGATTTCAGATTTCAGATCGCACCCGGCAAAGCGCGAGCTGGAGGCTGCCAGCTTCATTCCTTCGAAAGTAGGTCTGTAAGTCATTGAAAAATAAAGAAAGCACCGTGCCGACTTTCATGCTTGGTTGTGACGCCTAAGGCGCCATGAGTTATTCATATCTGGCCAGTCTGGGGGCAGATCCGTTTTGATTGGCAGACCAGGCGGCTTGGGCCAATAGGGCGGGAGCGAGCCAGCCTGCAGGCGCAAGGCCAGGCTACCACCGCTCAGCGCCAGTCGGCGATACGAACCGCCGGAGGCAACCCGCGCCGATTACTTGTTCTTAACGACCGATTTCTGGCACTCCCACCCACCTTCGGCTTCCTGACTCTTCGACCAATGGCCGCTCAATTGGCCATGCGCTAGCCTTCCCGTGACTCGATACTTGCCGTCCGGGGCCGCAACCTGGAATTCAAGTTCGCCCTTCCTGTAGCTCGCGGAGGCCAGCGGGTACTCCCCTGTAGAGATAACGAATTTCCCAGCCACGTCCTCCCTGCCCTGCTTAAGGTCCAACGTAAACGACAGGTCATTCTGGACGCTGCTGTGCGCTACGCACTCCCAGGTCCCCGTCAAAGGGCCTGACGAGGGCTCCTTTCCATTGGCAAGCGCCATGTAAGCCGCCCCCGCCAGCAGCAGTAAAACGCCCATTAAGGTCCATTTACGTCTCATTGGTGCACTCCTTTGGAGGATGGATATCAACTCAAAGAAGTCCTTTATAGCACCAGTTGCAATCCAAATCACGAATTTCAGTTCACGGACTTCAAAAGCCGACGATTGGCGATGCCGCGAAGCTGCCCCGTCGTGGATCAGAATTGCGGTTCAGTCTGAGAACGGTTATGCTGAAGCTTCGGGGTGAGCTTTCCAGGTTTACGCAACGCTTGAGCGACACCCGTCTGCGGGCGCATCCAGCGCGCGTCTTCTTTGACGCAGAAAGGAACGATCCATGTCTCTCCGTCCCATTAAACGAGTGGTGTTATCAAAGCCGACCTTGGAAGGCGCGGGTGTGCACCTGCGCCGCGCCTTCGGCTTCGGCAATACGTCCGACTTTGATCCTTTTCTTCTCCTCGACGACTTTCGGAATGACGTTCCCGATGATTACCTGGCGGGCTTCCCGTGGCATCCCCACCGTGGCATCGAAACCGTCACTTATGTCCTGGCCGGAACGGTCGAGCATGGCGACAGCATGGGAAACGCCGGAGTCATCGGCTCCGGCGACGTGCAATGGATGACGGCAGGCAGCGGCATCATCCACCAGGAAATGCCAAAGGGCGATCACGCCGGCCGCATGCACGGCTTCCAGTTGTGGGCGAATCTTCCCTCCCCGCTCAAGATGACCCCGCCTCGCTACCAGGAGGTGAAGTCGGGCGACATCCCTGAGGTCAAAGACGATGACGGCACGGAAGTCCGACTCGTCTGTGGAAGCTTCTGGGGCAAGAAGGGTCCCGTGGACGGCATCGCGGCCGACCCCACCTACCTCGACGTCTCGGTCCCTCCCGGCCGCAGGAAGGTGCTCCCCGTGGAGACCACCCTCCACGCCTTCGCCTACGTCTTCGGGGGCGGCGGAAAGTTCTGCAACGCCTCCGGCCCGCTGGCCGTTCCCACTGAGCCGGTGGGCTGGTTGGACACAACCCCTCCTGCCGATGCAGAGAACCGTTCATTGATTCTTTTTGATCGCGGAGATGAGGTCGTCGTTCAGGCCGGCGATGAAGGAATCAGGTTTCTGCTTGTTTCCGGCAAGCCGCTCCAGGAGCCGGTAGCTTGGTACGGACCCATCGTGATGAATACGCAGGAACAGCTCCGTCACGCGTTCGAGGAACTGCGCGAGGGGACATTTCTTAAGGGATAAAACCGAGGTTGTAGGGCAGCCCTGGCGGCGTGCTTGGGGAATTATGCATAGGACTCACCATTGGCAGCTTGCATTCACTACGGCAGCGTTGACTGCTCTCATCCTGGCGGGCTCGGCCCGGTTCGGACCGGCGCAGGGAGTTCCTGAAAAGAGAAGCATTTCTCTTCCCTCCAGCAAGATTCTCCTTAGCCCGATGCCCGGCTCTCCAAAACCGACGAACAGCTTTCCGACGGCGCTGGCGGTCAGTCCCAACGGTCGATATGCTGCCTTGCTCAACAACGGCCGTGGCGTGGAAGAGTCCGGCTATCAGCAGTCCATCGCGATTGTTGATTTGTCCAGCGGGCGGGTCCGCGACTTTCCTGACCCTCGACTGAAAGTGGGCGCCAAGCAAACTTATTTCCTCGGGCTGGCGTTTAGCAACAACGGGGAGTCAATTTACGCGTCCATCGCATCACTGAACGACCCCGCAGGCCAGCAGCCCGACGACACTGGCAACGGCATCGCTGTGTATTCGCTCGAGGGAGGCAGTGTGGCGGCGCAGCGATTCATAAAGCTCCCCTTGCCTCCACTCGCTCCAGGCAAACAGCCAGGCAGAGTTTTCTACAAGGCACCGAAGGACATGGCTGTCCCGTACCCTGCAGGTTTGGCAACGGTTTCGGGCGATGGAGAAAAACTGTTGATCGCCGAAAATCTGGCGGACGACGCCGTCCTGCTCGATGTAAATTCCGGCCAAGTTGTTCAACGCTTTGATCTGAGTGTGAACGAGCACGTGCCCGCATCCTATCCTTACGGCGTTGCAGCCACGCGCGACGGCCGGCGCGGGTATTGCAGCCTCTGGAATGCTTCCCAGGTCGCGGAACTGGAGTTAAGAAGTGGTGAAGTCACGCGCCGGATTTCTCTTCAGGCCCCGGACTCGCCCACGGCAGCCGGCTCACATCCCACCGCCCTACTGCTTAGTGCGGATGAAAAACGCCTTTACGTAACGCTTTCCAATGCCGACGCGGTGGCCGTGATTGACACCGCGACGGGAACAATAGTCACGACGCTTTCCACCAAGCTTCCAGGTCAAACGTATTCAGGCACATACCCAAACGCTCTGGCCGAAAGCGCCGATCACAAGCGCCTATTCGTCGCGGCCGCCTCGCTGGACGCCGTGGCCGTGTTCGATCTCAGCATTGTCCCGTCTGAAACGCCACAGCCCGCGATGGGATTCATTCCGACGGAATGGTATCCCACCGCCGTCGCTGTACGCGGCGATGACTTGCTCATCGCCAGCGGAAAAGGCCAGGGTACCGGTCCCAACTCCCGCCCGCGGGCACCCTCCACGGTGGACCCAGGCGCCAAGCATCCCTACATCGCCTCAATGATTCATGGCTCAATCGCCAGGCTGAGCATCCAGGACGCGGAGCATGGCTTGGCGCAGTCTTCGGAGGAAGTTCTGAGAAGCAACCTGATGCCCGCAAAAGGAGACGCGAACAAGACCGGCTCGAACTTGGCCGGCAATGGACGCTCCGATTATCCGGGAGGAGACTCCTTAGCCTTTCGCGGCGGGCCGAACCCTATCAAACACGTGATCTACATCATTAAGGAGAACCGGACTTACGACCAGATATTTGGTGACCTCCAGGCCGGCGACGGCGACCCAGCCCTCTGCATGTACGGGGAGAAGATCACGCCCAACGAACATGAGTTGGCGCGGCAGTTCGGTATTGTTGATAATTTCTACTGCAGTGGCGAGGTTTCCGGCAACGGTCATGTGTGGTCAATGGCCGCCATCAGCAGCGACTATACCGAGAAGACTTGGCCGGTATCTTATCGTGGCAGCGAGCGCTTGTACGATTATGAGGGATTGTGTCCGGTGACAATCCGCTGCACCAGGGCCAGCCCGACGTCAACGAACCGGCCACCGGGTACATTTGGACGAACGTGGAGCGCCACGCGCTTTCCCACCGCAACTACGGGGAGTATGTGGACACCCACTGGTGCGACATGCCGCCCACGACGGGCTGCGCACAGAATTCTATTGTCCCGGGACAGCCCTTGCCGGAAAACGTTGGCCAGCCGCACGGCGCGCCAAGTCCTTGGCCGTGGCCTGTCCCGATCATCACAGGGAGCTTCGCCACCAAGCCGGAAATTGAAGATCACTTCGATCCGCGCTTCGCCGACTTCCGCGTGGATTATCCCGACCAATTGCGCGTGGATGAATTCCTGAATGAATTCGCGGATTTCGTCAAATCACTCGAGGAGGGGAAAGGAACGACGCTTCCGCAGTTCGTGATCCTGCGCTTGCCCAACGACCACACGCTGGGCACATTGCCGGGCTACCCGCGACCCGAGGCATCGGTCGCAGACAACGATCTGGCCGTGGGGCGCGTCGTCGATGCCGTCTCGCATAGCGCTTATTGGAACGATACGGCGATATTTATTCTCGAGGACGACGCACAAGACGGGGCTGACCACGTCGATGCCCACCGCAGTACGGCGCTGGTGGTCAGCAAGTATTCACCCCGCTCCGCCGGGCAGCCATTCGTGGACCACGGCTTCTACACAACCGTTAACATGGTCCACACCATGGAAATGCTGCTGGGCCTGCCGCCCATGAACAACAACGACGCCCAAGCCGCCGTGATGGCGCCGCTCTTCTCCGGGACGGGAGATCAGCCACCCTTCAATGCCGACGCGCGTAATCTCCAGAACGGCCTCCTCTATGAGGTTAACCCTCCAAAGGGCCCCGGTGCAAAGGAGTCGGCACAAATGGACTTCTCGCATGCTGACGCCGCCGACTCGGCCCAACTGAATGCCATCCTCTGGCACGCAAGCAAAGGCAATCTCCCCATGCCCAAACCCGTGCACAGAGTAATCAGGGAAGCGGAGGACGATGCCTTTTGAATGAGACCGGGAAGAGCACGGGCGCCGGCCAGAGCAGACGCCCTTGTGACCACCAGTACTTCGCACCCACTAGAAGTAAATCTTCGCATCGAGTTGGAGAATTCGAGAGGGCTCGGTGGCAATCACCCGGCCGAATGACGGACTATTGACGTCGGAGACTGTGCCGCAGGAGTTGTTGGTGGGTTGATAGGAGCCCAGGGTTATCGTGCGAAGGTGATACAGAAAACGGAAGCTGGCTACAAAAAAGCATACAGTTTGTCCCAGCGAAGGACGGTTCTTTGCGGCTTGCAGCCGCCCGGAGCCTGGCCTAGGCCACCCAGCCCGTGCCTTGCGACGCGGGCCGGACTTTTTCCTGCCTCGAAGTTGATCTTCAGAACGTCAATTTCAAGCCAAACTCGATGACGCGCGGACCGCCTTGGCCGTACACTCCGGAGCCCAGCGTCACGTGGGTGGACCGCTCGCCGTAAGTCGTGCTGTTGGCATAACCCGAGGATATGGAGGCGCCCGCGGGCTGGAGTATGCCGCTTAGAAGGTTGTTGCCTTGATCGAAGTTCTGCGAGTTGGTCACGTTGTAAAAGGTGATGTTGGGTTGGATCGTGATCGATTCGCGGATCTTGACAATGTAAGTCAGGCCCAGATCGGCCGAAAATAATCCCCCCATACCCACCTCTCCGGAAGGTGCATTGGCTAACGTCGGAGTGACCCCACCCAGTTGTTGCAATTGACCGGCGGTAAACAAACCGGCGGACACCAGCGCTTGCCCGGCTGGGGTAAGTTGCCCGGCGTACTTGGAGTTGTAGGCATCGATGTATTTGTTGATGTTGCCGGGGTTTACGCTACGGCCGAAGGATCCGATGTTGGTACCCGGCAGAACGTCTCCATCGGTACCGTCGCCGGTCAGATCGGATTGGAAGATTTGCCCCGCGGAGGTCACACGTTCCGGACCCGGAGAGAGCGTTAGGGTCTGGGGCAGCGAACTGTCGGCATGGGCGATCAAGCTTAACTGGAACCCGTGCACAAGGCTAAAGACTCCCCCAAAGGAGAACTGGTTGGTGCGGTCCAGGGCGCTGGGCCCGAAGTAGTGATTGTAGTTATCAAAGTCTGTAAGCCCTCCGCCGAAGTCCTGGTCAGTAACCATGGAATCGAGGCGCGAGAGCGAGTACGAAACCTGCAAGTTCAGGCCTTTTACGCCCGGCATGGGGTTCTTCAATTGCTGCTTCAGTGAGACATCCAAGCCGTTATAGGTTGAGTGCCCGATGGGGAAAAGCATTTCGTTCTGACCCACAGCCGGGTTGGCGCCAGGGAAGGCGGCGCCGGAATTGGGAGCTCCGTACGCGAAGCTGGAGGCGCCCGAGTCAAGACCGTTCGAGGCATAGTCGGTTATGGCAGCACCCGCCGCGATGGCGCAACCGATGCCACCTGAACCCACCGGGCAACCAAAGGACTGATTGGTAGCATTGATGGCGTTCATGGCAGCGTTCTTGTCCAGGTAGCGAGCAGCGCCCTCGTGGTTGGTATCATAATAGACAAGATAGTGGAGCCCCCGGTTCCGCAAGTAATCGACGCTCAGCACGGTTCCGGCATGAAACTCGTGCTGGATTCCGGCATTGAGCTGGATGGAGTAAGGCGTCCGGAAGTTCGGCGCGAAAAGGTCCAAGCCATTGCCCTGGCCGTCTGCGAGTGTCGACCCGATGTAACTGGGGTTGGACGCCGGACCGGCAGCCAGCGTCGCCGCTTGGTAGGCCTGCTGCGCTGCAATGATCTGGGGGTATGCCGTGCCGATTGCTTCTCCACAGAAGTTGCCGCAAGCGCCTTCGTAATTCCAGAACAACCCCTTTTGCAAGCGTGCCGGGGCGTCAAACAGCACGTTGTTCCACACGGTGTTCTCATAATAGATTCCTCCGCCGGCGCGAATCACCGTCTTGCCCGTCTTCCAAGGGTCCCAGGCAATCCCGACCTGAGGCGCAAAATTAAGATTGGGCTGGTGGACTTGATCGCCCAGCCCTGCTCCGAACGCGTTGATGGCGGCATTGGGGCCCAGTTGTGAGTCGCTACGCCCGGTGTCTCTGATGTAATGCAGTCCGAGGCTGACGTTCAGGTTCGGCCGGATCTTCCAATTGTCGCCGACATACCACGAAAAGCGTGTGTCAAATTGCCCTCCCGCGGGGAAGCCAAATTCCGGAAGTGCCGTGTCGTAGCCAATGCCGTTGCCCAGGAAAGCGGCATCGACCGGGTAATTAAGCGGGTTCGAGGCTCCCCCTGGGAACGCCGTCGATGCTGCTGCGAACGCCTGGTCGGCGGCAGAGTAACTGTCATAGGCTGCCGGAGCCAGCGCCAGGAACGAAGCAAAACCGCCGCCCAGGATGCGGTTTACTTCCGCCCCGTAACGGATCATATGCTTGCCCCGAATCGTGCTGCCATCGTACTTGAACTCCAAGTCGTGCTGCTGAGTTACCTGGGGCGCCAGGAAGTTAGTTCCTGAGCAGAATGGGTCCGCGCCACCGGTCAAGCAGAAGGGATCACCGCCGATGGCAAGTTCGACTCCGGGCGCAGGGTTATAAATTCCCGAACCTGCTACCGCGTCGCTGATCTGATTGGCGAAGCGCAGGAATTCAAATCGGAAGCTGTGAGTGAATTTTCCCGTGGTCCAATCAAGGCCTGCCAGGTGATCCTGGGCATGGTCGCGGTTGAGGAAAGGCTGAAAAGTGTCAGGAATGAACGGGACCACATTGCTGTTGATGTTGTACGTGAAGCGGTAGAAGACCTTCATGTTGTTGGTCGCCTGCCAGTCCAATCGACCAAGCGCATCGTGTTCCTTGAAGGGCTCGTTGATCGAACTGGAGAGCGGCGCGAAGGGTCCACTGAGTTGGATGGGCGCCGCGTAATCCTGCCGCGACCGCTCCCAGTCGAGGAAGAAGAAGACCTTGTCTTTCTTGATGGGACCAGCGACATTGGCCCCGAACTGCTCGCGGCGGAAGAAGAGATCTTCCGGAGCGACGCGCGCGGCCAGGTTATGCCAGCGTCCGTAGTCAAATCCTTCACCGTGTATCGTATTGGAGCCCGAGCGGGTTGAGATATTGACCGAGCCGGAGGAGGTCATGCCGCTCGACAAGTCCAGCGAGGACTGCTCGACCTGAAACTCCTGAATGGCGCTGGCAGGAACGTTCATCGTGGTCGTGCCGACGTTCTCATCGCTGATGTCGCCGCCATCCACCTCGATGCGGGCGGTGCGTCCGTAGCGGCCACCGAAGGAGATGGAGGAGAAGCCGTTCTTGGTGGGGTCGAAGACGGCGCCATCCTGGATCTGAACCCCAGGTTCAAGCTGCGCCAATTGCAGAAAATTGCGGCCGTTGATGGGCAAATTCTCGATCTGCTGGGTAGTGATGACGCCCTGCACCGTAGCCTGCTCCGTATTCACTTGGGTCCCTGTCGCCTCGACCTCGACCGTGGTGGTGGTCTCGCCCACGCGCAGGGCCACGTTGCCATTGGCCGTGTTGTCCACCTGCACCGTCAGGTGGATTTCGGTAGTAGTGAAACCCGGCGCGCCGACGCGGACGGTGTACTCGCCCGGAGTCAAGGGACCGGACTCATAGAGCCCCGCCGAGTTCGCCGTCAGGTCCAACTGCCTCCTGGTGGCTACGTTGATGACGGAAACGTGTGCGGCCGGTACGACGGCGCCGCTCTGGTCAGTAACCGTGCCGACAATGCTGCCACTCGAGATGGTCGCCTGCGCCACCGCTCGGGCGGGGAGGATGAGAAATAGAATGCATATCGTAAACAGCACATAAAGCGGTTGTTTAGAAGCTCGCGAAACTTTTGACATGATAAGTTCCTCCCTCAGCAGTCTCATAAGCATGATTACCCGGAGTCAACTGATGTCAGTCGCTACGGTTGGCTTGCTCATTTGACTCGCAGCCATGGACTTTGGTTAGCAGTTTGCTTACGGGAAACCTAAGACTTTGCGACATAGCTAACAACCTGAAGGTGATACGCTAGTACGCTGTTGTTAAGGCTGACCCGTAGTCAACCACAGCAGTTAGCATGCCAAAGTTGTTTCAATGCTAGATGCTTGATAACTCTAGCCGCGAGCCATTTTGCGGCGAGCGCAGAATACCAAGAATGGTATCGTTCTGCAAGAAACCATAGAATCTTGCCGCCAACGTCCCGACGGGCCACTTCAGCGGCGCCGTCGAGACGCCAGCAATTCGTCGGTTTCGAGTTCCATCAAACCTGCAGCTTCCGAAGGTAAGGCACGCTAGCCTTCATCAGAGGCAGATCCATCTCGACAAAGTAGTTCTCGATTCCACCCGTCTTTGCTGCGGTGAAGATCTTCTTCCAGTCGAGACTGTCCTGGCCTACCGGCGCTTCCTTGCGGTTCTCCGCATCCCATCCTTGCACGTGCATCGAAATGAAACGTCCCGGGTATTTGGTGAAGTACTGCGCGGCGTCGTAGCCCTCTGAGATTGTCGAGACCTGAAACTGGAACTTCACCAGCTTCTTGTCCAGGAGCTTGAACAACAGGTCATAGGTCCGCTGTCCGTTCACCTTCGTCAGCTCAAAGTCCTCATTGTGAAGGCCCTGCTGAATACCGGCAGCGGCGGCTTTCTCGCCCATGCGGTTGTATTCGTCCGCGGCCTTCTTCACGTCATCCATCGTCGGGTTCTTCGGCCCTTCGAGGCTGGGCACCAGCATTTGCGTCAAGCCGACGGCCTTGGCCCAGGCGATCCGGTCATCTTGATTCTTCCTTAGCTCGTCGATGCCAAAGTGCGAGCTGACACAGGTCAGGCCGGCATCATTGATGATTTTGCGAAGCTCGCTCCCCGAGTATTTGACCAGGCCGGCGAACCCGGAGTCGGAATAACCCACCGGCGAGCAAAGCTCGATGGCTCGAAACCCGGCCGTGTGGAGCATATTGAGCGTGCCGGGAAAGTCCTTCTCGATCATTTCCCTGACCGGCCAAGTCTGGCACGCAATGGGCATGCCTAGAGGATTGGCGCTGAGCATCCCCGCGTTTCCGGAAAGAAACCCCGCCGCCGCAACTCCGGTCGACGCCTTCTTGAAAAAATCCCTTCTCGAGATATTAGACATTCAAACCTCCGTGCTCGATGAATTTGAATAAGTTGCTTTACAGTGTACGGCACTACGCCGCTGCCCCGGCTTTGCCGTCATTCCCGCGAAAGTGGGAATCCATTGTAGTGGCAGCATACCCCCGCGAACCTGCACGATGGATTCCCGCTTTCGCGGGAATGACGGCGCCTGCCATCCTGCGGGGGAAGACCGGACCGAGGGCTACTCTGCCGGGGTGATCACGATGTTTCTAAAAGCCACGCGTCCTTCTTCGCTGCCTTGCAAGTAGATGGGCCCTGGCGTTCCTTCGCGGCTATCGAGAGCGCCCCCAGTGATGCCCGGGATCTCCTTATGATCGATAACGGTTACGCCATTCTGCACCACCGTAACGGTTCTTCCGACCAGCGTGATGTCAAAAGTCTGCCAGACTCCGGCCTTCCGGGGCTGCTCCGGCGTGGGGTCAAGATATCCGTAGACCCCACCCGTGTGGTGGCTGGGGGGCTCGGCTACTGAATCGGTTTCCACCTGCACCTCGTAACGGCCTCGCAGATATACGCCGCTATTGGAGTTGGGCCCGCAGTGGAACTCGATGTGCAACTTGAAATCGTTGAATGCGGCGGTGGTTATGATCTCGGGGCCGTGTCCGTTGCTGACCAGCGTGCCGCCTTCAATCGTCCAGGTCTTGGCCCTTTTCGGATCACTGAATCGCCACCCGGTGAAATCTTTGCCGTCGAACAAGGTCACGGGCGCGCTCCACTTCGGAGCGCCTGGCCGCTTCAGAGCCGGCGCGCGGTGGCCGATCCAGGTCCAGGTGACCCCGCCTGGGCTGCTCGCCGTGCCTACCAGTTGGCGGCCCTCAAGTTTCCCTTTAAAAGTCGTGTCGTTCTCAAATCCCTCCTCTTCCTTGGGAGAAACAAATTCGATCTCTCCCGCCTTGATTTCGGCCTTCGCGAGCGGGGTCGCATGGTCCGACACACCGACCATCACAACCTTTACCTTCCCCTGCTCATCAGAAACGTCGATCCAGGAAGGAAGTTCTTTCTTCGGCGTCTTGATGCTTATATCCCACCGCCCCACAAAAGGATCGGTCGCGGCCGCCGCACTCGCGGACGCCCCAGCCTGTGAGCTCGCGCCGCTGGAGTAAGCTGCAAACATACTCACAGTTACTAATAGCATACTTAAGTATATTAACTTATGCTTCATTTCCATCCCTCCCATGTAGTTACGCCACCAAGCGTAGAAGTTTCTCCATATTGCTTCCCAGGATCAGGGCCTTCGACGGCTCGGCAAGTTTCAAAAGCTTCACCGAATATATCTCCACGCGAGGATCCAGCTCCGGGGCAAAGGATCCAAATAGAATCCTTTCCGCGGGTAGATCGCGTGCCGCCATTTCGAGATACTTGCGGCTGATCACGCTGGATGTTCCCACATAGATGTTAGGAAAACGCTTTACAAGATCCATCGCTTCGTAATGCGCCCACCAATGCCACGAGCGATACGCGCCCAGATGGGGCAGTACGAACTTCACCGAAGGGTAAGCGGTGGCTATCATGTAGTACGCCCGGGCGGGTCCCGGATATTCGTTGAGGTCGGGGTAGTATATCACCGGAATATTCAATTCGGCCACGGCGTCCAACAACTCCCGGGTTGGGTGACCATCCGACCGGACGCCCTTCAGGCCCATCGATTTGACTTCCTCGATGAGCGCAGGCCGCAACCGGCCACTTTCGCGCTGCGGATTATGCACCGCAAATCCGATTAGCTTATCCGGGTGCTTTCCACACCATTCCGCCACCTGCCGGTTCGACAAGTTGTAGACGGGATTTCGAGGCGTCATCACGCAGGACCGGTCAACACCCGCTTCCCCGCTGCGTTCGAGCAGTGCTTCGACCTCGTATTCGACGGAGCGCGCCGGCGAACCCCAGGTTTCTCCAATCCCGAGCTGTGCGTCAGAATCGATGATCATAGGTTGCAACTCCGATCTTCGCAATCCCAACAACCACCCCCTGCCCCCTCCTTACTAAGGAGGGGACTCCGTACTCCCCGCCCCGTTGAGGAGGGGACTCCGTACTCCCCTCCTCGCTGAGGGAGGGGTGGGGGTGGTGCGAGCCGCACTACACGCGGCCGCCCAGAAGGCGACGGATGTTACCCCCAAGAATCAACTCCTCCTTTTCCTTGGGCAGGTTCAGCAATCGAATCTTGAAGATCTCCAACCGGCAATCAATCTCGGGCTCGTCCGAGCCAAATAGGATCTGCTCAGCAGGCAACTCTTTGGCTGCCATTTCCAGGTATCGAGTCATCACCACCGCCGCCGTATCCAAGTGAACGTTCGCATAGCTCTTGGCCAAGGCGATGGCCTTGAGATGTCCAGGCCAATTCGCCGACTGGTCGCTTCCCAGGTGAGGAATGATGAAATTCACCGTAGGATAGGAAGGAACAAACTCTTCGAACAGCTCCACATGTTCATTGGAATCGTACAATACTGGAATGCCCAACTCCTTGGCAGCATCCAAAATTTCAATATTGGGTTGAGTGTGGAGTTTCAATCCCCGCAAGCCCAGATCGTGGATTTCATGGAACAACAGGGCGCGGATCTGCCCGCTCTCCGTCTCCGCATCGTGCCGGGCAAACCCGATGAAGCGCTCCGGGTAGCGCCGGCAAATGCGGGCGATATCCTCATTGGCTTCTTTGTAAGTCGTGTTGTTGATCGGGAAGATCACCGTTTTGTCGATGCCGGCCTCACGGGCGTGTTGAAGGACCACTTCCGGGTCGGCCACGGTGTCCCAGGGTGCGCTCAGTTCCAGAGGTCCGCCTGGTTGGCGGGCAATTCCCACGTGCGCATGGCAGTCGATCACCAGCGGTTTTCCTGGCGCGCGCTGGCCCGCGGAGTTGAACTCCGCGCTCATTCCTTCCCCGCCTCCCCACCGGCTTACGGAGTGTCCGGCGAGGATCGCTCCGCTCGTGGTCAGGAAGGCCCTTCTGGACGTTCGACTTTTCTTGCTCACCGGTCAACTCCTCTGCGGCAAACGTACGGGTGGGTGGCGCCGCCTGATCGGACCTTATGTAGCCCCCAGGGTCGCTTCCCGAGGGCTGTACTTCGGCTCGCAAATCCCCGAGCGATGGCGCGAGAAAGGTGTGTTTTCCAGTTCGTTTTCAGGCAGTTCTTCGCGCATCGGCCCACAAAACGAGTTCGTTTTGCAGACCTGAAAGGAGTTAAGTCCTTTGTGATGAACAACTTATTCCAGTTCGTTTCCACGATTTTTTGTATCCCTTCGGGATCCTCCGGATTGTCACCCAGCCGGGCAATGTCAAACCCTGCCGCGTTCCGCTGTTCCGAACGACTGCCGGAAGGTAAGCGGTGCCAAAACGCTCGAAACTTGGGTTTAATGCCTGCATTGAGCGCTCAATTTGGGTTCGTTTTGGGTTCGTTTTCAACATGCTTTCTTTGTTTTCAATGACATACTGGCTTCGATCGTATTATTTTGTATTTGTTTTCAGTTCCCGGACTCCCCTCGCGCCGGGACCTCCCCGCCTTCCCACGCGGTTCGTCACTCACCGGCCCTCGCCTACGACAATGTGTCCACCAAATGACCATCATGGTAGGCTACCATAAACCTCGGAGTTTGTCAAGTAAAAAATGCAAGAAAAATGAAGGTGCGACACTATGTCGTGTGCAGGAATTCCGCCAAGCTTGACCGCGAACGGTCGGCGGTGTATGGTCTTTGCCCGGGACGAACTTGAGACAGGAGAGGCGGAGGGTACATGAAAGCCTTGAATATCGCCGTTTTATGCCTACTCTTCGGCTCGCTGGCGGGCGCTCAGCAGCCGCTCTTCCGCACTTTGGACATCGACACAGGAGCGACGGAGAGTGTCCAGTTCTCGAATGGCACGCGCGCAACGGTGAAACTGCTTTCGACCAGCGAGACGCGCGACAAAGCTCGTTCCGCGATTCGGGAGGCGCGCGCGGAAGTGGAGATCAACGGCTCTCGGGCGACACTTTCCTGCGGGAACTATCGTCTGCCGGTTGAGGTGGGCGGCGTGCAGATCGACTGCACGGTGACGAAGGCTTACTACCAGAATACCAACCGCGACCACTGGGGGCTCGTCAAGGACGCAAGATTGCGCGTGTGGCCGGCGGGGTCGCCCTTTATGCCCCCAGGGTCCATGGTCTACCCGGTTCGACAACTCTGGTTCGCCTCGCGTACTCAGATGGGCAATGAGCCGACTTACGTCGATGAAGGCGAGCGCATTACCACGGAGAAAATCTACTATCACGCGGGCCTCGACATTGGCGGCGCCGAGGGCTTGACGGAGGTCATCGCCACAACCGATGGCCTTGTGGTGGGGCTCGGCACTGCGGTAATCGACAAAGTGAAAGACAACCCGGCAATCGACAGAGAATTCAACGACACCATCTGGGTGGAAGATGAGCGTGGCTGGTTCACGCGCTACACGCACCTGTACTCGTATGACCCGTCGGTGAAGCTTGGGGGCCGTGTGGTCCAGGGGCAGAAGATCGGCACGCTCGGTAAGGAAGGCGGGAGCGGTGGATGGTCGCACCTCCACTTCGAGATCATCAGCCGGCAGCCCTCCGGCAAATGGGGGACCCAGGAAGGGTATGCTTTCTTGTGGGAAGCTTATCAGCGGCAGTACAAGCCACACCTGATCGCCGTGGCGCGGCCTCACCAAGCTATCTTGGCGGGCGAAAAGGCGACTCTTGACGGGTCACGCTCCTGGAGCCAGTCGCATATTGCGCGCTACGATTGGACCTTCACGGACGGGCAGACCGCTTCCGGAGCGAAAGTTGGGAAGTCTTACTCGAAGGCGGGCACTTTCAGCGAAATTCTGAAAATTACCGACGCCGGTGGCCGGACCGCTTACGATTTCGAGACCGTCAATGTGCTCGATCCGGAACACCCCGAACAGGTCCCGCCCTCGATTCAGGCCGCGTACTGGCCTACGGTGGCCATTGCGCCAGATAGGCCGGTCACCTTCAAGGTTCGGACGTTCGGCACAACGGATGGAGAAGAGCATTGGACGTTCGGGGACGGCGCGACGGCCACAACCAAATCGGATGGCAACGTCGATGAACACGCCAAGAACGGATTCGCTGTAACTACCCACGCTTTCGCCAAGCCGGGAGATTATATCGTCCGTGTGGAGCGCACCAACCGGCTGGGGCAGACAGCCATCGCGCATCTTTGGGTGACCGTGGCAGGCAAAATTTGAATTGTAGTTCCGTTCGCCATTAAACTTTCGCCTTTCGAGTGTTGAAATTCTTTTCATCTAAGGAGTATCGAGATGTCAACCCGACGTACTTTTATAAAGCAAGCGCTGGGAAGCTCAGCGGCGATGGCCGCCACAGGGATCTTCCCGCTTAGCCGTGTGCTGGGAGCCAACGACCGCATCCGAATCGGCCTGATTGGCGGCGGGGATCGCGGCCAGGAGATCTTTCACGCCGCCATCAAGTGCCCCAATGTCGAAGCGGTAGCCGTGGCGGATGTCTATACGCGGCGTCTGGACGAAGTGAAAGCCATTGTTCCCTCGATTCACACCTACAAAGATTTCCGCCAATTACTCGAGGACAAATCCATCGACGCGGTGCTGATTGCCACTCCGCAGCACCAACACGCGTTGAACTTCGTTCCCGCCATCCAGGCCGGAAAGGACGTCTACCAGGAAAAGACTATGGCGTTCAATCCCGACCATGCGCGGCGCATGAAGAAGGCCTTCGAGGGCTCGGGACGCGTGGTGCAGGTGGGGATTCAAGCCATCAGCACTCCAGGCTTCGGCACGATCCGGGAAATGGTCGCTGCCGACAAACTGGGCACCATCACCGCACTTCATACCCACCACTATCGCAACGCTCCGTACGGCGGATGGACGCGGGAAATCCCTGCCGACTGCGACCCGCAACATGTGGACTGGAAGGCTTTCCTGGGCGAGGCGACTCCGCATCCGTTCGATCCGCAGCGCTATATGAACTGGCGCTTTTTCTGGGATTACGACGGCAGCAACGTCTTTGAGAACATGGTTCACCAGGTCGGCTTCTGGTACAAGCTCATGGATTTCAAGATCCCGGATAGCGTCACCATGACGGGCGCCAACCTGCTCTCGCCGAAAATGCAAGTGCCCGACACCGTGGATGTTTCAATGCTGCAAGGCAAGATCCTCTTCACCTGGAACTCGATGTTCGGGAACGATTTCTATGGCGAGGGACATGACCTGCTGCTGGGCAACAAAGGCACAGTTTCGCGCAACGAAGGCGACGAGGTACGCTTCGAGCCGCAAGGCGGCAAGAAGCGGGGAGTTGAAACCATGTGCGCCGAAACTCCCGAGGGCGGGCAAGCGACGGGGTACCGCGATGCCACCTCCGAGCACATGCAGAATTTCTTCGACTGCATGCGCAGCCGCAAGGAACCCCGGTGCTCGTTCGAGCTCGGTTACCGCGCCGCCATCGCTTGCCAGATGTCCATTACTTCTTACCACAAAAAGCGCGCCGTGCGTTGGGACCCGAAGACAGAGGACATCGTTTAAGATCGGGTCATTGAGTCATTGAGTCATCGGGTCATTGGGAGATCGAGTGATCGGGTGATCCGGTGATCGGTGAAGAAACGGCGATTGGCTGTCATCCTGAGCATTGACAGCCGGGGGGGCTGCCCTTGCTGAGCAGAAAGTCGGCGCGACCGGGAGTCTGAGCCGCCGTTGATTCGAAAAGGCTTACGCGCCGACTTTCTGCAGAGCGAAGCGAAGGATCCCTGCAGTTCTCTCGACTTTCAACGATGCATGAACAACTACAGAGATGCTTCGCTTCGCTCAGAGTCTGTGATTTTTTTGGATTTTTGGCCATTTTCGAGCACTTAACTCATTTGTTATCAATGGCACTTTTCGGCAACATTCAAAAAAATCATGCTCTCTCAGCATGACAGCATTTCAGTTTTCTCCCGCTGTTCACCCGATCACCCGGTCTTCCGATCTCCCGATTCCTGGAGGTTGAATGCATACCTTTTCGCTGTTGGCGGTTCTTGCTCCGGGCATTACTGCCCAGAACCTGCGTTGCGAGTACCGGGTCGAGCCGCGCGGGATCGACGCCGGCCAGCCGCGGCTCAGTTGGAATCTTTTTGGGGAGCAGGGATGGGGCGCATCTGACAAGGAGGCTGAAATCAGGTGCGCCCCCGGGCGGCTTACACGTTGATGAGACATTCGGCGGTCACGCTGCCAAGCTTAACGGCGTGGACGCGCTGGCCAACTTCGTTCGCAAAGTACTGGAGGACGGAGGTCAGCCTGAGGACTGCCTTGTTGTCGCTCAGGTTCAGCAAGCGCCGCACCGCCAACGAAACGCTCTGGGTGTAGAAATACGCGATCAGAAGCCGTTCCTCGTTCGTATAGCGCCTTTTGGAATTCTCGACATTTCTCAGCAGATAAGTCAGGGCAAGGAAATCACAGCGAAGTGCCCTGCGCAGCTGCGCGTATTCGATCGGTGTGTCAACTTCCTCGAGCGCTTTACGCAAAGACGGAAACTCCAAGCGGTTGGCGCTGGCGATGGACTTGAAATACTCCAGATCAAACTGCCGGCGCAGAACCCTCTGGCAGGTAGCTTGAAAGTAAAAGAAGAACATCGCCGCCGAAAAGATCAAGACTAGCGTGGCAACAATCATGGCATTTCACCTGCCCGTCTGATTTCGCGTGGTCTCGGCCGAAGCAGAAGACCCGCGTCTGGCAGCCCCAACTGTGGCTGGCGTCGGTGCGAACCCCCGCATAAGGCCTAACCCAAACCCCTCACTACATCGTACGAGATATTTATACGCCCTATGGCTGTTCTGTGCTATAGCACAATAGTACCTAGCCCCCAGGGCCCCGCCGATTAGTACGAGCATCCAGTTCTTGGTGCCGCGGATCCCAGCCAACCCAGGGCAGGCGCTTGCCAGTGCCACAGTTGGAGTGGATTTCCTATCCCAACGTGGCTAAGATTTCTGCGTCGTAGGGGCAGCCCTTGGGGCCGCCCTGTGCCCTGACGGGGCCACCGCTACAAGGAGACTGCATGAAACGATACCTGTCATACATTACGCTGATGTTATTAATTTCCGCATGGGGCGCGAAGGCCAGCCAGCGAATATACGAAGTAGGCACAGTCTATATCTACTACTCCTGGACAAGCAACGAACAGATCGTTCACGATCTCGAAACGATAGCCGCAACCGGCATCAACGCAATTAATCCCTACCCATCGTTTCTGCTGACGTACGGAAACCCCGAGCCTGACTTCTCCAAAATGGATGTCATCTTGAAGACGGCTCGACGTTTGGGGTTGCGGGTCATGCCGACAGTCTACTGGAGCGGGCTGCTGACTGACTTTGCAGCGGCCAAATGGCCGACGCGCTTTTCGCCCGTGCTGGATTCGGACCAGCGTGAGGCCAAGCTGTCGTTGGCGGACCCGGAGGTGATTGACCTCATCGACTATTACTCCAAGGTCACCGTGATGCATTTCAAGGACGAGCCGTCCGTGATTGCCTACAACATCTGGGATGAACCGCACATGGAGGGATTCTCCTTGACGGCAGGCGCAGGGAAAGGAGGGCGGGACGAGGCGCACTTCGATCACTGGTTTGAGCAGTGGGGACTGGATAAGTACGGAAACCCGGCTGCCTGGTACGCGCAGTGGAACGACGTACTCTTGAATCAGGAGTACCAGGGATTTGATCGCCCGTTCTTCTACTGGTATGCAACAGGACACGTCCTGCAACATCTGAACGAACTGGTAAAGTCGCTCGACACGGTGCATCCCACCAGGACTCATGACGTGGGCAGCACTGTGTTCAGTGGTGGGCTCAGCATTTATAACCAGGACGACTGGACGCTCTCGAGATTCGTCGACGAATACGGGCTGTCGTATTATCCCGACATACCTGCACGCGGCGCCGAAGCCAACCCGGAGGAATTGGCGAAGGAAAAAGCGCTCTGGGATACGCCTTGGTCATCCAGCCTGGACCTGACTTCCGCTCACGATGCGGCGGGTGGCAAGCCCTTCGTGATGCCCGAAGTACAAACCGGGCCCCAGACGGGATTTACCCGATATGGAGACGAGCCCGGAGCGATCTTCAACTACGACCGGATTCATCTACTGGCGTGGCAGATGGCCGCTCATGACACCAAAGGGATGTACTTCTGGAGGTGGCGTCCCCACATGGATGAATGGCAGGCCTTCGGCCGGGGGCTTGCGGCCTCCGACGGCAGCGTCACTCCCCGCGCCGTCGCCGCGGGCGATGCCGCGCGAGCGCTGAATTCGGATCCCGGCCTTTTCCTGGAGAGCAGGCCGTTGCCGCCTCAGGTGGCCGTTGTCTACGACATTGCCGGCGACCTGAAAGCCAAGGTCCAGGGTGGCGACTGGGACTCGTTCACAGTCCGAAACATGATTGGGATCTATCACGCGTTGTGGAACGACCAGGTGCGTGTGAACATCCTCGACGGCCGGCAAGTGACGGCAGATGTCCTCAAGCCGTACAAGCTGGTCATCTTTCCTTTCTACCTCTGCCTGCGGAAGAACGTGGCGGAGGCGATCGAGGCATATGTCGCCGGCGGCGGTACCGTGCTTGCCGACGCCCGCTTTGGAATCATCAATGAACTCGACCACGGTTATCGGGTGAATCCGGGGCTGGGCATGGAGAAGTTGTTTGGCGCGCGCCGTCACGACTTGGTCGCCAGCCACAATCCTTCTGATATTCGCGTCACACAACCGGCGGCGCTGCTTAACGGCGCCACCCTGCCTGGCCACCTGATGGGCCGCGTGTTTCGCGAAGAACTGCAACTCGAAAAGGGCAGCGAGGGCACCGTCGCTGCCGTCTTCGAAAAGACTGGCACACCTGCCGTCGTGGTCCGCCGCACGGGCAAAGGGCAGACCATTCTGCTGGGTTTCTCGCTGGGAATTCCCTTGCTGGAAAACCACGACCCAGGCGCTGCCGCGCTGTTGCACGCGGCATGGCAGTCTGCGGGCGTGAAACCTCCCGTCCATGTTGTGACGGCTTCCAACGCGGGGCCTGTGGAAGCTGTTGTGCACGCGCGCGGCCGCGAGGATGAACGGCTCGTTTATCTGCTGAACTGGGGACATCATCGGGCTGACGTCAAGGCGGAATTGCCTTGGCCAGGACAGACGCCGCTTCAGGCGGAGGATATGGTCTCCGGTCATGCGGTAGTGGTTGAACACAAGCAGAACCGAGTGGTCTTCAGCCTGGACCTTCCCCCGGATCATGCAGCGGCGGTGCATATAACGCCGTAGGTGCGGCGAGCGTGGCACGAGATCAGAAGGACCAGCCCCTAGAAAAGGCGAGCTCCTGTCATCCTGAGCGAAAGGAAGGACCTCTGCAGTTGTTGGTTGATCGTGGAGCCTAAGACCAACTGCAGAGATCCTTCGCTTCGCTCAGGATGACAGGTCGGGCGGTTGGCCTGCCTGTCAGTGCCACGTAATACTGAGAAAGTCACACGCTCTCAGGATGACAGGTGGCGAAGGGATACCTCAGAGGAGGCTCAACACTTGCAACGACGTGCATTTCTCGGATTAAGCGCAACGGCTATGGCCCGGCTCGGCGCGGAGAGGGTGTTACGCGCACAAAGCGCCAGCGCGCCGCGCGGCGGCGCAAGAGCACCTTCCCAGCCACAACTGGCTGGGATGAGCCTTCGGGAACTACGTCAGACCCTCTACAATCAGCTTTTCCAGGTGCTCCTGCCTTTCTGGGACCAGCATGGCATCGACCACCAGTACGGCGGAATCATGTGCAGCCTGGACTACGACGGCAGGCTCGTCAACACGGAAAAGAGCCTGTGGTTCCTGGGCCGCGCCATCTGGGTTTACAGTTTCCTGTATAACCACTTTGGAAATAACCCTCAATGTTTGGAGGTGGCGAAAGAGACCAAGGAATTTGTGTTCAAGTACGCCTTGCAGAAGGATGGCTGGTGGGCTGAAGTATTGTCGAGGGAAGGCAAGGTGTTGAGGCCTTTCAGCGGCGATACCGAGGGCATGTACCATCTCGCCGAGGGCCTTCAAGAGTATGCTGCCGCCAGTGGAGATGACCAAGCCAGGGAAGCAGCCTTCGGGCTCCTCAAGAAACTGTTCCGGGATTTCAATAGCCCGAGTTTCCGGTACCGCGGGGCGGATTTCCCCTACCTATGGAATAGCGAGCGCGCGGTGCGCCCGCAAGGGTTGTGGTTTCTGAATCTGACCATTGCCACGCAGATTCTTAAGCGCTGGAGCGATCCGGAAATCGCATCCATCGCGGCTCTTTCCGTGGACGCCATTGTGAACAAGCATTACAAGCTGGATATCGGCCTCAACACGGAAATGTTGTACTTCGATTTCACCCGGCCGAAGGAGGAAGCCAACAAGTCTCGCTTCGGCCACTCGGTGGAAGCCTATTGGATGGTGATGGAGGAAGCGAACCGGCGCGGCGACGAGGCTCTATGGCAAACCGCCGCCGATAGAACCCATCATCACCTCGACGTCGGATGGGACTACGTGTACGGCGGACTTTCGCAATGGGTCAACGTTGATCACCCATGCTATCAATGGCCCGTCGAGACGCCGCCCGGCACCAGCCTGAAATACCATTTTGAGGGCGAGTACGAATACATGAAACCGCTGTGGGCGCAGAACGAAGCGCTGGTAGCAACTTTGAATGTGTATGAGCGCACGCGGGCGGAGTGGTCCGCAAGGTATTTCGGTTTGGCGCTCAACGTCATCAATGAGAAGTTCTCGCAAAGAAGCCGTGGCTTCCCGGCCGGCTATATTCTTTTTGCAGACCGCCGGATCACGCCCCAGCTCCACGTTGGCCGTCAGGACAACTATCATCCGCTGCGGCAATTGATGTTCAACATTCTGAGCTTGGACCGGATGATACGGCGCGCTGCCGTCTGACTTGACGCCGGCAGCTAGGTAAAGTTGGCGAGGGCGCGCATGGCCGCCATGTCCTCTTCCAGTGGAGCCAGGGGGCTGTACTCGAGGGCGACGGAACCTTGGAAGCGGTCGCCAAGCTCGTAGATCGCCTTGAACACATTGCGGTAGTTGATCTCGCCGGTGCCAGGCTCGTGTCGTCCGGGAACGTCTCCAACATGAAAGTGTCCAATCCGGTCTATATTCATTCGGATATTCTCGATCAAATTACCTTCCATGATTTGAACGTGATAAATATCGAACAGCAGCTTCACGTTGGGACTTCCCACGCGATCCACAAGCTCGGCCCCGTCGCGCACATAATAGAGAAAGTATCCTGCGTGGTTAACATAGGTATTCAGGATTTCGATGATGGCGGTGACGCCGTTCTTCTCCAACAGGGGCGCGGCCTCGCGCAGCGCCGCCACCGCGTTGGCCATCTGCTCGGCGCGCGGCATTCCTCCCAGCTCGTTTCCTGTCAGGGTCACTAATTGCTTGCAATCCATTTTTTTCGCCGCCTCGATCGACGCCTCGAGTTCGCGAAGAAAGCCCTGGCGCTCGCGAGGATTCATCAAGCCACAACCAGGCGCCGTCACACCCTTGTTGGCCACCAGGCAAGCGCAGAACAGCGGCGACTTCCCCTTCTCCCCCACAAACGTTTGGAGCGTCTCCGGGCTCCGCCAATCAAACATTTCGTAAGCGTTGTAACCCAGGCGGCTGAGCAATGCCAGAGCCTCCGGTACGGGCATGCGGCCCAGCATGCCCCAGGTAATCGACAGCCGCAGGCCCTTCTTCCCTTCCAGGTTCGCCCGAGCAGGCGCGGGCATCTGGTTAAGCGAGAGAGCTCCAGCCGCAACGCCAAGAAATGAACGACGGTCCATGACAAGCCTCCAGTCCTAAGGAGTCGAAGTGTGGGCGCTCATTATATGCGAACTGGAATTCGCGAACAATTGCCTTGGAATGTGGCAGCTTGACAGGTGCAGCCCAGGGCGAGAGAATGCCGGGTTGCCATGGGGTTGCTGACGGAGGATTGGGGCTGGGATTGAATCAAACGATCGTTACATGTGGCGAAACGCGTGGCGGCCCGGCGCCTTCAGGGCAACTGGCGCCCCGCCCCACAATGATCCGACGCCTGGATTTCGCTTTGGGCCTCACTTTCCTCCTTCTTGCGTGTTCCTTTTCCGCCCACGGGGCTCAGCTCAGGCGTTACAAGTACTCCCTGCCCCGCATGGGGACGATCTTTCACATCGAACTGTACGCCCCCGATGATGCGACGGCCTCAAAAGCGGCTGAAGCTGCCTTTGCGCGCGCTGAGGATCTCGAGCAGATCATGAGTGATTATCGGGAGGACAGCGAACTCATGCGCCTCGCGCGCGAGGGAGCGCGTGCGCCCCTTCCGGCCAGCAACGACCTCTATGCGGTTCTGGCGAGATCGATCCGCATTTCCGAGCTGTCGCGCGGGGCATTCGACGTCACCGTCGGTCCCCTCGTAGCGTTGTGGCGAGAAGCTCGCACCACAGGGCGCTTTCCCGAGGCTTCGGATCTAGCTAAGGCGAAAGTGTTGGTGGATTACAGAAGCATCGAACTCGATCCCACGCGGCGGACGGTCTTACTGAAACGCGCCGGGATGAAGCTGGACCTGGGCGCCATCGGCAAAGGCTACGCCGCGGACCAGATGCTGGCTGTGCTGCAGTCGCGCGGGCTCCGCCGCGCCATGGTGGTGGCAGGAGGAGAAGTGGCCCTTGGAGCGCCGCCGCCCGGCGCCGTGGGCTGGAAAGTTGCCATCGACACAGCCGACGCGGGTACGGGGAAGGCGCCTTGCACTCTCGTGCTGCATGACGCCGCCCTATCCACCTCGGGGGATTCCAAGCAATTTGTCGAAATCAACGGCAAGCGCTATTCGCATGTCATTGATCCCTTCACCGGCGTGGCTCTGGAAGGCATGGCCAGCACCACGGTGCTCGCCCGGGACGCAACCACCACCGACGCGCTGGGGACGGCCCTTTCCATCCTTCCGGTTGCCGATGGAATTCGACTTGCCGAATCGCTACCAGGAGTGGCAGTCTACATGGTTCGCCAGGCTGAAAACGGCTGGAAGAGATATTCTTCGCGAGGGTTTCCAGAATCGTGCCTGGGCCGGAACTGAGCGCCTGCACTTCTCATTGAGTGTGGAGGCTCAGCGGAAGAGAATTCAACGATGTCTACACCCGTTTTGATCGACATTGATTCAACGAACCTGGCCGAGTTTCCGTGCTGCGGCATCAAGAACCCATCGCACCCGGGGCTCCTCGCCAAGCGGTGCTGGCTGAAGGCCCAATTCAACTTGGGTCTAAGAGCCAAGGTCCTGCTTGATGCGGGCGGCAAACCGTTCGGCTATATCGAATATCTTCCAGGTGAATTCGCATGGCGTGGAGTGAGCGCCGCCGGCTACATGTTTATTCACTGCATTTGGAATCAATCGAGCCGGCATCAGCGCAAAGGGTGGGGGAGCGCCATGCTCGAAGCCTGCGTCAAGGATGCCAAGGCGGCAGGCATGAACGGCGTCGCCGTGCTGACGCGTGCGGGCCCCTGGTCGGCCGGCCGCTCTCTGTTCTTGCCGAGAGGATTCAAGCTCGCGGATGCCGCGCCGCCGGACTATGAGTTGTTGGTTCACAAGTTCAAAGCCAGCGCAGCCGATCCGGCCTTCAAAGGAGGTTATGATCGGAAGGCCGCTCGATTCGGCAAAGGGCTGACGATCATCCGCTCGGCTCAATGTCCGTACATCGCGAAGTTCGGCGCCGAAATTGCCCAAACCGCCGAGGAAGAATTTCATCTTAAGCCCAAGACGATCGATCTTGAGTCGTGCAAAGATGCCCAAGACGCTCCGACGCCCTACGCGGTGTTTGCGATTGTCTATAACGGACGAATTCTGGCCGATCACCAGATCAGCCGCACTCGTTTTCGAAACATCATGAAGAAGGTTATGGGATAGACCGCGGCGCATCGATGCTTCAACGCAAGGCATCGGAGATGGTTTGACGTATTTTCCGGATTATTTGGCATGATTTCCAGCCCCAAGCGAGTTCGTACGAGTTTAGCGCTAATTGGCGCGGGCGCCCTGCTGGGTGCCGCGATCATCTTAGGAGGCAAGGCGGGCGTCGATGCCACCTCGACGGACAAGTTCTGCGACCAAACCTGCCATGCGCATCCGGAGGCCACCCAGACCTGGATCAAGTCGACGCATTTCACCACCAAGAGCGGGGTGGTGACGCATTGCATTGAGTGTCACCTTCCCGGCTCAGGCTTCACCTATTACACCGAAAAGGCCCGCTTGGGCGCGCAGGATATTTACGGCAAAACCTTCAAAGATATCAGCAAAATAGATTGGCAGGCGAAGCAGCACCTTGATGGGGCCCGCACGTTCACTTACGACTCCGCTTGCATCCGCTGCCACGCCAACCTTTTCAGCGCAGGACTTTCGAAGAAGGGAGTGGACGGGCACCTGCATTATCAGCGCTCGAAGGAGAAGATGCGCTGCATTAACTGCCACCTGCATGCGGGACATTATCGGGGTAAGCAGGCCGAGGAAGCTCCTGAGGAAGCTGAAGCCGAGGAACGCGGTCTCGACGCCTCCTTCCCTCTGAACCCTGAAGGGTTCCGGAATTACACCGAGACGATTCCCGGGTCGGAAGTGAAGCTCCGCATGGTGGCCATTCCCGGCGGATCGTTCCTGATGGGCAGCCCCGAGTCGGAACCCTATCGGCGTCCGGACGAAGGTCCTGTGCACCGCGTGAAGCTCAGCCCGTTTTGGATGGAACGGAGCGAGGTGAGTTGGAGGGAGTACGAAGTGTACCTGCTCGAGCGTGGCAGCCGCAGCCGAACTCGTGATAACCCGGGGGCCAATAAACCCGACGCGGTGACGGGGCCTACGCCGCCCTACGGCTCTCCCGACCAAGGCTGGGGGCGAGGCGCGCGTCCGGCCATCACCATGACCCACTACGCCGCGACCAAATACTGCGAGTGGCTCTCTGCAATCACCGGCAAGAAGTTCCGGCTTCCCACCGAGGCGGAGTGGGAGTATGCTGCTCGCGCGGGATCAACGTCTGCGTATTTCTTTCCCGGCGATCCGGCTCGGTTCACCCGCGAGCGGTGGCTGAATCGGTGGATGGGAGTGAAGACGGCGCCGCTCAGCGAATACGCGTGGTACTTGGAGGACAGCGCGAGCAAAACCTATCCGGCTGGCGGGACTAAGGCCAATCCCTGGGGCCTAGTCAACATGTTGGGCAACGTGCGGGAGTTCTGCTCGGATTGGTATGACCCCCAGGCTTACGCGCACCTCGGAGATTCTGAAGTTGTCGATCCTCGCGGCCCGGCTACCGGGCAGGAACACGTAATCCGTGGGGGCTCGTATCGCTCTGACGCGGCCGAGTTGCGTTGCGCCGCTCGTGACCATACGCGGCACGACGAATGGCTGCTCACAGACCCGCAGGTGCCTAAAAGCGTATGGTGGTACTCGGACTGCGCTGACGTGGGATTTCGCGTGGTGCGGGAATACGATACGGGCGCGGCGACGGCTCTCGCGGGTACGGAAAAATAAACCGGCTGTCATCCTGAGCGAGCGAAGGATCTCCGCATTTTTCGGCCAAACCCACTGCGAGAAACAACTGCACAGATCCTAGGCTGCGCTCAGAGTCTGTGATTTTTTTGGATTTTTGGCCATTTTCGAGCACTTAACTCATTTGTTATCAATGGCACTTTTCGGCAACATTCAAAAAAATCACGCTCTCTCAGGATGGCATGTCGAATTCGAGTTCTGATTGATTCGAAGACTTTCATCGACTTTCAAAGGAGAATAGACATGAGTGACGAAGGGAAGGTAGATCTTAACCGCCGGACTTTTATCGGCGCTATCGCGGTGGCGGGCGCGGGTGCGGTGCTGGCTAGTTGTAGCAAGTCCTATCCAACTCTGACTTTCGTCGACGCCGCGCCGGACGGTCCTCCGCTCAAGGCAGGCCTGATCGGCTGCGGCGAGCGGGGCACAGGGGCGGCCACGCAGTTTGTCAAGGCCGGGCCAAACCTGAAGATTGTGGCGCTGGCTGACGTGCTGAAGGACCATCTGGACACGTGCCGCGGCAACCTGGCGGAAAAAGCCCAGCAACAGATCGCGGACGACCATTGCTTCATCGGCTTCGATGCCTATAAGAAGCTGCTCGAATCCGATCTGGACGTGGTGCTGATGGCGACGCCGCCGCATTTCCGCCCCATCCACTTCGATGCCGCAGTGGAGGCCAAGAAACATTGCTTCATTGAGAAACCGGTGGCCGTCGACGCCCCTGGGGTGCGGTCCGTGCTGGCCACAGGCCAGAAGGCGGCTAACTACAACCTGTGCGTCGTGGCGGGCACGCAGCGGCATCATGACCGCGCCTATCAGGAAACGCAGAGTCGCGTGGCCAATGGCGCCATTGGCAAGATCACCGGCGCCGTTGCCCGTTGGAATCAAGGCCAACTTTGGTACGCGCCCAAGAAGAAAGAATGGTCGGACATGGAAGCGATGATTCGCGACTGGGTGAACTGGGCATGGCTATCCGGCGACCACATCGTCGAGCAGCATGTCCATAATCTCGACGCTGTCCTCTGGTTCACAGGGATGAACCCGGCCAAGGCCATCGGCGTGGGCGGGCGCGCTCGCCGGGTGACTGGCGACCAGTTCGATTTCTTCTCCATTCAGTACACCTATGAAAACGACACGCGCCTGGCAAGCATGTGCCGCCAGGTTGACGGTTGCATCAACGACGTCTCCGAGTACGTGGTGGGGACCGAAGGCTACACAAATTGCAAGAACACCATCTACGATCCCGCCGGGAAGGTGGTGTGGCAGTACCAGGAAGCGGGGGCGGACCCGGGCAAAACCAAGTTCGATCCGTACGAGCAAGAGCATGTGGATTTCGTCACCGCCATCCGCAAGAACCAACCGATTAACGAAGCGGAGCACGTCGCCCATGCAACGTTAACAGCCGTGATGGGAAGGACCGCCGCGTATACAGGGCAAGAGGTTACGTGGGAAGCCCTCATGAGCTCCAACGAGCGGCTCGGTCCGACCGAGTATGCCATGGGGCCGTTGCCCGACATCAAGGCGGTAGTGCGCGTGCCCGGTAACGGCGAAGAAACCGCCAAGCATATGCGTGGGTGAAGAGCAGGTTTCAGGTGTCAGTTTCCAGGTTTCCGGAATTTGGCAGGGGCAACGACGAGGGTTGCCCCTACTGCTGCTAGCGTCGTTCCCTTCCCTGAACCGTCGCGTGTTTCATCAAGTCACTCTTCATGATCCAGGCTGAACGTTAGCGCTGCTGAAAACGAGCTTCTCCGACATACCTGCTAGATCGACCGCGGTAATCACATTGGTGTTTCCTTTTGTGTTGAGCTCGAGCGCTGTGTAGTCACTCTTCACCGATTCGGCCTGCACCTTGGCTTGTTCCTTGGCGATGAGCCTCCCGCCCGAATAAAACTCCACTTCCGGAGTTTGAGTGTTCTCGGGAACCCTCAAGGTGTAATTGCCGGCTTGCAGTTCTGTCCCGTTCCTTAGCTTGGCAGCACTATCGAGTGTCACGGAATATGATTTTGTCGAGGATTTTCCGAACCAGGAACGAGCGAAGCCCACGCTGGCGGCCACGATCATCGCCGTGGCCAGCGAAAGGATAAGTCTGACAGCCTTGACGTTCATGAACATTCTTACCTCCTTTGGTTTTTGTTGTGCCCATATAATTGGACGCTCTTCTGCATTCGCGGGTTGCGCGGTCAGAACATGGCAAGACACAAAGGGAGGTAGATTACGGGCTAATTCGACGGTATTCGCGGGCATTTATTCTTGGGTAAAGCGCTCGCCAAGGGCAGGCATGCTGGGAATTCATTTTCGCGCTTTCAGGTGTCGGGGGCCGCGCTTAAGGGTGTGCTTGGGCTCAGGCCACTCCGGCATCGCGTCGCTTTGCCAGCCTGCCACCGTTCCCAGCGCGCGAGTGATGGTGTCAAACAAAGCGTACACCTTTTGATACTTGGTGCCACTGCTGTCCACCAACCGCAAGCGGAAGCCAGGGAGAGTGCCCTCGTGCGTCACCAGTATCGGGAAATATCCTTGCAGATCCCCTTCCCGATAGGCAATGGCATAGGTTTGCTTTCTCTTCCACCAGGTCAGCACTCGAACATGTGTATAGTCGTAAGTCTCCGTGCCCGCGCGGTCCGCTACAATGTATTGGGGCACCTGCCGCCCGTTATCATCAATCGTGTTCAGGACCAGCCAGGCGACGAGATTCACATCCTGGGTATAGGCCGAGATGTTTTTGGGGACGTCGAGTTCCACCAGACGTCCGAGAATCCAGCCCGCGCGCGAACCCCATCGGACCAAATACCAGGCCTCCACAGGAGTCGAGGGAAGCGATGGGACATCGGCCGTAACTCCCTCGGTGGGGCGCGGTAACATGCGCCGGCCAAAGATGTCCAACGGCTGCTGCGGCTTCAATTGCGCCACCACGGCAGCTTTGCGCGAGGGTTCGATATGTACGTTGACTGAGTCGGCGGAGTGCCCCGCCGCTTGCGCGGGCAGGTTCGACATTTCGCCGAGAAGATGTTCATCCGCCGCGTAGGTGTCGGCGGTCATCAGCCCGTCTTTATCCACCCAGCCATCCAGGCCGTTCATCAAGCGCACATGAGCCCACGTGCGAAATCGGGCCAGCGCATAAACGCGATCCCCGGATTTGAGAGTGGCGATTTGCATGCGAATCTCAGCGGGACTGTCCCAAACTCCCAGTGTATCCGGCAAAACGTAAGCAGACTCGTGAATGGGTTGGAGGGGAGAATAGGTGAGAAAATAACTCATGAAAGCCAGCACCGGTTCACCGGCTTTGCTATGTCTGGGGACGTAGACAAGAAGGTAATATGCGGCTGAAAGCAGCGTCACCAGGAGCAGGGTTAAGAAAAGGGTTCGGACTTTCATCTCTCGCAATCGTATTCAGGCCAGGAGGCGAAGCTTGCGGCATCACGGAAGCAAGTCCTCAGAGTGTCCTCTAATGTCCTAATCCGAATCGTGGCGCCCCGGTTCGTCGCGGTGCTGTTTTCGAAATAGGATGCTGCCGCCGACTTGAAAGCGTAGTGCGTCCGCCACCCGTTAGGCCCAAGCACGCTGTTTCCTTTGTCGATGAGTCGACCGAAGGCCCCCAGTGCATTCTAGCTCACTTCGGCCAAAGAGCAAACCCAGTTGCCCGTGCCCAGTTGCCCGTGCGCACTCAGGCCGCAAGACGGGAAATCCGCGTTGGCGCGCAGGACCAAATGGCGTTCCAAGAAGCGGCAGGATCTCACTTTTCACTCACTTTTCACTTGACAAACCCCGGGGCATATGGTAGCCTATAACTGTGGTCGTTTTGTGGACACATTGTCGTAGCCAGGCTTCGGACCCCGAGGAAAAGCGCAATAGTCCCGGCTATGAGGGAATGTAGGGAACTACAAAAAATGGAAAATAGTGGGAACGAAGCTAAGAAGTACTTGAAAACAAAGAACATCACTTTTTTAAGCGAGCAAATTATGCGCATTTTGCGTGCAAATTAACACCAATCGGACCCCAAAAGGAGCAAAGAACACCGCGTTTTGCGAAAACGAACCGAAACTTCGGAGTCGCAAAGCAAGCCGAGAATAGTGACAAATAGTCGGCTACACAAGATCACCATCACACGCACCAAGAGAAAGGCAGGCGTGGACCCCGGCGGCGGCGCATCTCTAGATGTTGGCAAGACCCTTGATTCTGTGTTTAACTAGCCGATCACGGCTCGGATCCCGACTTCTCGAGGCAGGCATGAGCACAGTAAGCCGCCGGTCGTTCTTGGAAAAGGCAGGAGTGACGCTCGGAACTCTTTCACAGGTGTCACCCGCGAAGGGCGGCGGACCTCCGGCGAGCGGAACAGCAAAACGGCCGAAGGCCGGCGCCACCGTTCAATACGGCACCGAGCGGTGCGTCGTGGAGTGGGCCTACTACTCTGGCAAAGCTTACGCCGATCCTTTCAATGACCTCGAAGTGGACGTAGTGTTCACCGACCCTCGCGGTAACCAACAGCGAGTTCCTGCATTTTGGGCGGGTGAGCAAGTCTGGCGCGTGCGCTTTTCTCCTGCTACCGCGGGGCAATACGCTTATCGCACAATTTGCAGCGACGCGGCCAATGGGGACCTGCACGGGCAGTCAGGTACGCTGGAGGTGTCCGCCTATGCGGGAGAAAATCCGCTGCGGAAGCACGGTCCCGTGCGTATCGCCGCGGACCGCCGGCACTTCGAGCACACCGACGGTACGCCCTTCTTCTGGTTGGGAGACACCTGGTGGATGGGATTGTGCAATCGGCTGCGCTGGCCGGAAGACTTCCAGCAACTGGCGGCTGACCGGGTGAGCAAGGGATTCACCGTCATCCAGATCATTGCGGGACTGTACCCGGACATGCCGCCGTTCGACGCGCGCGGGGCGAACGAGGCTGGGTTTCCGTGGGAAGCGAATTATGCGCGCCTTAATCCCCGCTACTTCGACATGGCGGATTTGCGCATCCAGTATCTCGTCGAGCGCGGGCTAGTGCCCTGCGTGGTTGGATGCTGGGGGTATTTCCTGCCCCTCATGGGCATCCCCAAAATGAAGAAGCACTGGCGAAACCTGATTGCCCGCTGGGGAGCGTATCCGGTGGTCTGGTGCTTGGCCGGGGAAGGCGCCATGCCGTTCTACCTTTCAACGACGAAAGCGGCGGATGCGGCCGCGCAACGGCATGGCTGGACGGAAGTGGGAATGTACGTGCGAAACACCGATCCCTATCGCCGCCCCATCACCATCCACCCCACGGATAACGCCCGGAACCAGGTCGAGGACGTATCCGTTCTGGATTTCGATATGCTGCAAACGGGTCACAGCGACCGCAAGAGCATTCCCAACACGGTGAGCCAGGTCACGGGGTCTTTGTTGCGAGATCCGCGCATGCCGGTTCTAGTGGGGGAAGTCTGTTACGAGGGAATCCTCGAGGCCAGCCGCCAAGAGATTGAACGCTTTATGTTCTGGACATCCATGCTCAATGGAGCGGGCGGCCACACCTACGGCGCCAACGGCATCTGGCAGGTAAACACCGCCGAGCATCCATTCGGGCCCTCCCCGCACGGACGATCCTGGGGTAATACGCCCTGGGACGTGGCGGCCGAGCTCCCCGGCTCGGCGCAGCTTGGGCTCGGCAAGGCTTTACTCCTGCAATATCCGTGGTGGCGGTTCGAGCCGCACTCGGAGTGGGTAGATCCGCAATGGAGCAAAGAGAATTATGAACAGCCCTACGCGGCGGGTATTCCCGGTGAATTGCGAGTAATCTTCATTCCCCCGGCGTGGGATCCCCCCCGAGTTAAGAGCCTCGAGCCAGGCATCACCTATCGAGCTTTTTACTTTGATCCGGTGACCGGAAGGCGGCATGAGACAATCGAAGTTACACCGGACCCCGCAGGCACGTGGCAGGCGCCGATCACGCCAACGTTTGCAGACTGGATACTTGTTCTGGAGAAAAAGGTGTAGCGGCGATTTTACACAGAACATTTCAACATTGTCATGCTGAGCGCAGCGAAGCATCTCGGCAGTTGTTTGCGGGTCGTGGGAGCACGCGAGACTGCGGAGATCCTTCGCTACGCTCAGGATGGCAGGCCGGGAGCTTACAATGGAGCGCGTTTGCTTTTTGTTGAAAGTGCGGCCGGAGCGGCTCGCAGAATACAAGGAGCGTCACAGAACCGTGTGGCCTGACATGCTGCAAGCCCTGCGCGAAACGGGTTGGCACAATTACTCGCTTTTCCTCCGAGAGGACGGTTTGCTTGTGGGATATTTTGAAACCCCGGACCTCCACGCCGCGTTGACCGGAATGGCCGGCCGGGAAGTCAATCTGCGCTGGCAAAAAGATATGGCGCCTTTTTTCGTGAATCTGGAAGGCCGCCGTCCGGACGAAGGCTTTCTGCGCCTGGAAGAGATTTTTCATCTAGCATGACGAAGTCAAGAGTCGAGGGTAAAAAGTCGAATGCCGATTGGGCTGTTAAGGAGCTGTCATCCTGAGAGAGCGTGATTTTTTTGAATGTTGCCGAAAAGTGCCATTGATAACAAATGAGTTAAGTGCTCGAAAATGGCCAAAAATCCAAAAAAATCACAGACTCTGAGCGAAGCGAAGGATCTCTGTAGTTCGACGAAGATCGGGGCGAACAAAGACCAACTACGGAGATCGTTCGCTTCGCTCAGGATGACAGCTCGTTTGGGTTCGATTTTCGATCTTCGACTTTCGACCGGCTCGTAACAATATTCGAAGGGAGCAACAACACATGGCCGACGTTGATAATGTAAAAGAGACAAAGGAATTCTATCTGGATATCCCCGCCAAGAACCAGGCGTTCTTTCTGAAGGGTTCCGGGGCGCTGGACTGGGGAATGCAGAACCGGCTGGCGCGCATCTTCCGTCCCAGCAGCGGGCGGACCGTCATGCTGGCCATCGACCACGGATACTTCCAGGGTCCCACCACGGGGCTGGAGCGGGTCGACGTCAATATTCTTCCGTTGCTTCCTTACACGAATGCCTTAATGTTGACCCGTGGCATCCTGCGCTCCATCGTGCCCTCGTCATTCACTTCCGGGGTGGTGCTGAGGGCCAGCGGCGGCCCCAGCATCCTCAAAGAGCTCTCCAACGAGCAGCTCGCCGTGGATATTGAAGACGCCGCGCGTCTCAATGTGTCAGCGCTGGCCGTGCAGGTTTATATCGGTGGCGACTTTGAAACCCAGACGGTCAATAACATGACTCGGCTGGTGGACGCCGGCTTGCGCTACGGCATTCCCATCCTGGGAGTAACGGCGGTGGGCAAGGCGATGGTACGAGACGCCAAGTACTTTCGCTTGGCCTGCCGTATTTGCGCTGAACTAGGCGTTCAGTTCGTAAAGACCTATTACGTTGCCGAGGGCTTCGACACCGTGACGGCTTCCTGCCCCGTGCCCATCGTAATGGCGGGCGGGAAGAAGCTGCCGGAACTTGATGCGCTGACCATGGCCTATCGCGCCGTCAGCGAGGGAGCGGCGGGCGTGGACATGGGTCGTAACATTTTCCAGGCGGAGGCGCCCACGGCCATGATCCAGGCAGTCGGGAAAGTGGTCCACGAGCTGATGAAGCCCGCGCAGGCGTTTGATCTTTACGAGACATTGCGGCACGAAAGGAACGAGGTGTTGGCAAAGTAGGGGCGACCGCCGCTCGCCAAAGGGCCAGGCGCCTTTTGGCCCTACCGCGGGCCGGGCTGCTCTGCGTCCTCTGTGTCTCTCGAGCAATAACACGGAGCGCACAGAGCATCTCAGTGGACTCTGTGTTGAGGCTGATCGGGCCACGGAGGACACGGAGGCAATGTTGACACGAGAAGAAGTTCTCGTGGCGCAATGAAGAACTGACTCGTTTCGGAGAATTCATGACTGCTTCGACTGCTTTCGACATCCTGCGCGAATCGTCGCCCGTAGTGAGCGTCGGCATTTTGACGGCTGACCTCCTATCGTTAGGTTCGGAGTTAGGCCTGCTTGAACGATGCGGGGCTAAAACGGTTCACGTGGACGTCATGGACGGCTGCTTCTGTCCCATGATGACAGTGGGCCCGCCGCTGATTAAAGCTCTCAAGACCCCCCTACTGAAGGACGTCCACTTGATGATCGAGGAGCCGCTCAGTAAGGTGGCAGACTACGCTGCGGCGGGGGCGGACATCCTTACGATTCATCCCGAGGCTTGCTCTCACATTCACCGGGTTCTTCAGCAAATGCGGCTGATGAAGAACGCCCATGACCCCGAAAGAGGTATCGTGCGTGGCGTGGGCCTGAATCCAGGCACGCCCCTTGAGGTCCTCGAACCTCTGCTCGATGAATTGGAGTTAATTCTGATTCTGGCCGTCAACCCGGGCTGGGGTGGGCAGAAGTTCATCGCTTCCACTCGAGGGCGAGTTGAGAAAGCAAAACGGATGATCGCCGCTTCTGGCCGTGAAATACTGCTGGGTGTGGATGGAGGGATAACACGAGATAACATCGCCGACGTGGCCGCCCTGGGCGTGGATTTGATCGTGACCGGAAGTGCTGTCTTTGATGGCAAAGCAGCGGAGGCCAACGCGAAGTTCATGCTCGAGGCGGTGAAGGGGCAGGCAGTAGGCAGTAGGCAGTAGGCAGTGGGCAGTGGGCAGTGGGCAGTAGGCCGGCCAGCGCGGGTCAGGTGAGGGATCACTTGTCAGGCACAAAGATGAAGAACCAATGGTCCGATGAAGACGCCAGTTTGTTCAGTGCTTTGTACGCTGAAAAATGGGGCGAGGATTTAGCCTTGCGAACGTATACCAGCCGCCTGCTGGGCGCGGAGGAAAACCTGGTGCTGCACGGCGGAGGCAACACCTCCGTCAAGGGGTTTGCCACGAACGTTCTGGGCGAGCAGGTCCCGGCCATTTATGTCAAAGCCTCGGGCTGCGACCTGGCCAACATCGAACCTGCGGAGCATTCGGGAGTTGACCTCGCGTTTCTCAAGAGACTTCGCGTCCTCGAGGACCTTTCCGACTCGGCGATGGCGGACGAGTTCCGCGCTCATCTTTTCAATCCTCACGCCGCAACGCCTTCGATTGAAACCCTTGTGCACGCTTTTCTACCCCACAAGTTCATCGACCACACTCATGCGGACGCGGTGCTGGCGCTGACGAATCAGGCCGAAGCGGCCATGCAGGTTCGTGAAGCTCTGGGCGAGGATGTAATCGTATTGGACTATGTAAAGCCCGGCTTCAAGCTTGCCAAGGCTGCGGCTGCCGCCTACGATTCCCGTCCGGGCTCATGGGCCATGGTGTGGATGCGGCATGGGCTTGTCACCTGGGGCGCGACCGCGCGCGAGTCCTATGAGGCCACCATCGAAGTGGTAAGCCGGGCCGAGCGGCACCTGGCGCAGCATGCCAGCAGGCCACTGGCCGTGCAGGTTTCGACGCCGCCATCGCTGTCTGAACGGCGGCTGGCCGCCGTCGCGCCGGTGGTCCGCGGCTTGCTCGCGGAGCCGAGCGGAAATGCCGATCGGCCCTACCGCCGCGTTATCCTACAGTCTTTGACCGATCGCGCCACGCTGAATTTCGTCGATTCGGACCGCGGCAAGCAGATTGCCCTCTCCCCTCCTCTCACTTCTGATCACCTGATTCGCACCAAGGCTGTGCCCCTTTGGGTTGATGACCCGGCCTACGAAGAGCCGGCGCGGCTGCGGCAGCAGCTTACGACTGCTCTGGAAGAGTATAAAGCTGCCTACAAGGCCTACATCGAGAGGAACTCGGCGTGCTTGCCCGAAGGTCTGGGTACGTTTGATCCTCTGCCTCGCGTGCTGCTGCTGCCTGGCTTAGGTGTGCTCTGTGCGGGCCGCAATGTTCACGAAGCGAAGATCGCCCGCGACATCACAGCGCACACGCTTGCGGTTAAGGCCCAAATCGCGGCGATGGGAAAGTATGAGGGACTCTCCGAAGCGCACCTTTTCGAAATGGAATACAACACGCTTCAACATGCCAAGCTCGGGAAGCGCGATGAATTGCCGCTGGCTCGGGAAGTCGCCCTGATCACGGGCGCGGCGGGCGCAATCGGATCGGCAATTGCGCAGGGGCTGCTTGAGAATGGCTGCCATGTGGCGGTGACGGATTTGGCCGGTCAGGCCTTGGACAACCTGGTCGCGGACCTCAAGGGGACCTTTGCAGAACGCGTGACAGGCGTGGCGATGGACGTGACGGATGCGGCTTCCGTCACCAGAGGATTCGAGACCATTATCAGGACCTGGGGCGGAGTGGACCTGGTGATCGTCAACGCAGGGGTCGCGCTCGTTTCCTCCCTGGCGGAGATGAAGCTCGAGGCCTTCCAGAAACTCGAGCGAGTGAACACCGAAGGAACGCTCCTGACACTGGCGGAGGCAGCCCGCCACTTCAAGCTGCAGGGAACCGGCGGCGACATCGTTGCGGTTTCCACCAAGAACGTCTTCGCGCCGGGTGCCAAGTTCGGGGCTTACAGCGCCACCAAAGCGGCCTCGCATCAACTGGCGCGCATCGCCAGCCTGGAAATGGCCGAAATCGGCGTGCGGGTCAACATGGTCTCGCCGGATGCTGTCTTCTCGCACGGCTCGCGCCGCTCCGGCTTGTGGGCGGAGGTTGGCCCGGACCGCATGCGCGCGCGGGGATTGGATGAAAAGGGACTGGAGGAATACTACCAGAACCGCAACCTGTTGAAAGCCCGCGTCACGGCGCAGCACGTGGCCAACGCCGTGCTTTTCTTCGCCACACGCCAGACGCCGACCACCGGCGCAACCATTCCCGTGGATGGCGGACTGCCGGATTCTACACCGAGGTAGACTTTCGACTTTCCAATTCCGACTTGAGCCTTTACCCTTTATCCTTTACTCTTTATTCGAATGGAAGCCGCCGCAAAGTCCGCAATCCGCGTGATTGGAATTGACCCGGGACTGAACATCACCGGTTACGGCATTGTGGTTTGCTGCCCGGACGAGGTGAAGCTCCTGGAAGCCGGCGTGATCCGCATGCCGCGAAACGAGGGCGGGAATCTACCTGAGCGGCTCGAATCGCTGTTCGTCGAACTGCGGAGGGTGATCGAAGAATTCAGCCCGCAGACGATGTGCCTGGAGGAAGTCTACAGCCATGCGAGTTACCCGCGAACCGCCATCCTGATGGGGCATGCCCGCGGCGTGATTTGCCTGGCGGCGCGATTGGCAGGAATCCCAGTGCTCAGCTTTTCAGCCAAGCGCGTGAAGCAGTCCGTGACGGGCAACGGCAATGCCTCCAAGATCCAGGTGCAACGGGCGGTGCAGAATTACTTCTCGCTGCATCGCGTCCCCTACCCGCCGGACGTAGCCGACGCGCTGGCCGTCGCGTTGTGCTACGTCAACGCGCAGGCGCCCCAATGAGCGGTAGGCTGAAAGCTGATAGCTGACGGCTGAGAACTGGTCTTATGATCTCCGAAGTCACAGGTGAAGTCCTTTACGACCGCATCGAGCGCCAGTCGCTACTGCTGCGCGTCGGGTCGCTCTGCTATGAAGTCCTCGTGCCGTCGGGGATCGCTTCGCGCCTGCGAACTGCGCCGGCCGCCGAGCGGCACAATCCCTTGACCTTCTACACCATCTACTACATCGACGGCGGCTTAGGCGGTGGCCACCTGACTCCCAGACTGGTCGGCTTTCTGGACCCGCTCGACCGCGAGTTCTTCGAAACCTTTACAACCGTTCCGGGCGTGGGATTTATGCGGGCGCTCAAGTGCCTTGTGCGCCCGCTGAACGAAATTGCCTTGGCGATCGAGCGCGGCGATACGGAATTCCTGAAGCAGTTGCCTTTCATCGGCGCCAAAACCGCCGAGCGCATCGTGACCGAGTTGCGCGGCAAAATGGCAAAGTTCGCCCTGGCGCGAGCGGAAGAGCCGCTTTCCGTTGAGCAGGAGTCCGGCGCCGAACTCAAGCAGGAGGCACTGCAGGTGCTCAAGCAGTTGGAGTACTCACCCGCCGAAGCACAGCGCATGGTTGACGAGATTTTCTCCCGGCACAAGAACCTGAAGAGCACAGAAGACTTCTTGCGCAGGCTGTTCGAACAGTTGCATCCTGGGAACAAGACCTGACACCTGAAACCTGGCACCTGTTATGCGAGAACGCCTGGTATCACCGGATCTGATCTCGAAGGAAGAGGAAAGCTTTAACCGCAGCCTTCGTCCGCCCACCCTGGAGGAATATGTGGGCCAGAAGAAGGTGGTGGAAAAGCTCTCCATCGCCCTGCAGGCTGCCCGGCAGCGCAACGAACAGCTCGAACACGCCTTATTTTACGGCCCACCGGGCTTAGGCAAAACCACCCTTGCCTATATCATCGCCAACTACATGGGCTCGAAGATCACCACCACTTCCGGCCCCGCGCTCGAGCGCACGGGCGACCTGATGGGTATTCTCACCAACCTCGCCGAGGGAGATATCCTGTTTATCGACGAGATCCATCGTCTGCCGGTGAACATTGAGGAATTCCTCTACCCGGCTATGGAGGATTTCAAGGTTGACTTTGTGGTGGATAAAGGGATGTTCGCCAAGACCATCAATGTCCCTTTGAAGAAATTCACGCTGATCGGCGCCACCACGCGCGCCGGGAGCCTTTCTGCACCGTTGCGCAACCGCTTCGGCCTTTTCTATCACTTGGAGTTTTACGCGGTCGATGAACTCCGTCAGATCATCATGCGCTCGGCGGGCATCCTGAACGCCCGCATTGAAGAGTCCGGGGCCATGGAAGTGGCCCGCCGGGCTCGCGGAACTCCGCGCATCGCTAACCGCTTGCTGCGCCGGGTGCGCGACTTTGCGGAAGTCAAAGCGGCGGGTCTGATGACGCCCGCCGTGGCTCGTGATGCCCTAAAGCTGGAAGGGGTGGACGACGAGGGGCTGGATGATCTCGACCGCAAGTTCCTCTCCACCATAATCCGTACCTATCAAGGCGGTCCCGTAGGGGTGGAAGCTCTTTCTGCAACGCTCAATGAAGAAGTCGATACACTTGTAGACATGGTAGAGCCGTTCCTGCTCCAACAAGGCTTTATCAGCCGCACGAAATCGGGACGCAAGGCTAATGAGCCGGCATACAAACATTTGAACGTGAAGCCGCCGGCCGGAGTTCCGCCGTCACTTTTCGAAGAATGACGTGCTGTTGCTTGCCATAGGTTGTCGTAGGAGATCCAGAATTGGGTGACGTTCAAGAACCAGCGCCCATGCCGAAGTTATCCTCGCCGGTCAAGCGGGTCTTTCTTTCTCTGGGCTCAAACCTCGGCGACCGGGTGGCTAACATTCGCAAGGCGCTCGAACAACTGGCCGGGGTCGGCGTCGCCATCACGCGCGTTTCTTCGTTATACAAAACCGAGCCGATGGACTTCCGGCCACAAGCATGGTTTGTGAACTGCGTGGCGGAAGCAGAGACTCGCCTCATGCCCATGCAGCTTCTCACTGCGGTGAAGACGGTGGAACGCGCCCTGGGCCGCCGCACCGGCGTGGCGAAACGCCCGCGCGCGATTGATATCGATATTCTGCTTTACGAGAGCGTGGTCGTGCGCTCGGCAGCATTGAACATTCCGCACGAGCGCCTGGCGGAGCGCCGATTCGTCTTGCTCCCGCTCCGCGAGCTTGCGGGAAACATCCGCCATCCGGTCACCAAGCGAACCGTCTACGAGATGCTGGCGGAGGCGGGTGACACAAGCCAGGTGGTGAGGATAGCAACCTAGAGACCGCTTGACGCCGCCCTGCGGCGAGGTAACATCGCGGCTACACTTGCGGGGGAACCTGTGGTCACACCTAGTGCTTACGATGCGCCGCGCCTCATCGCCGTCGAAGGCCCACTTCGGGTAGGCAAGACCACGCTGGCAGATATTCTTGCGGAGCGCCTGCAGGCGGCGCGAGTGTGCGACCCTGAAGACAATCCCTTTCTGGAAGCGTTTTACAAAGGCAGGGCCGGCGCCGGTTTTCAAGCCCAGTTTTACTTTCTGATGAAGCGCTACACGCAGCTTCGCGATCTGGACCTGGCTCCCAACCCCCAGCGCGTTGTGGTAAGCGATTACATTTTCGAGAAAGACAAGATTTTCGCTTACCTCAACTTGAACGACGTTGAACTCCAACTCTACGACCAGTATTACGCGTTGATGGCCGAGCAGGTGCCGATCCCGGATTTGGTGATATACTTACAGGCGAAGTTGGAAACGCTCAAGAAGCGCATTGCAAAGAAACAAGTGCCGTTTGAAGGCCGCATTTCGGACGAGTACCTGGCTGCGGTGGTGAATGCTTACGAGCACTTCTTCGTTCATTATAAGCGCAGCGACTTGTTGGTGATTGATACTTCCGAGATTGACTTTGTCGATCGGAGCGAGCACCTGCAGGAACTCCTGCAGCGGCTGGGCCAGCCGGTCAAGGGCACGCAATATTTTCTGCCGCTTGGATCCGCGTCCGCGGACTGAGACGGTCGCGAGTGAGTTTTGTCGCCAGGTCCCTGACCGGCGAGAATCCCGCTTCCGCGCCACGCGGAACACGACGTTCGCGGGAATGACCGGTTTTCACGGGGGCAGCCTGGTAGCCGGAAGCGGGTTTGACCCTCTCTGTCCAGGCAAGTGGAGGCCCGTCCGGGTCCCCGGACGCTCTTTACTGGGCGCCGGAAATCCCGCCCTGCGACAGAGAGGGTCTTTTCATTTTGGATTTTGGATTTTAGATTTTGGATTGTTGACTCTTGACTTTCAACTTTTGACCGTCGACTGTCAACTTCTCAACTCTGGAGAGATTGCCATGGACCACAACCCTGAGGCCGTGAGCAAAGTGACCGTGCCTTGGATTCTGGAACGCAAACTGAGAGGTGAGAGAATCTCCTGTTTGACGGCCTACGATTATCCCACGGCACGCCTGGTCGACGAAGCGGGAATTGACTTGATTCTGGTAGGCGATTCCCTTGGCCAGGTGGTCTTGGGCTACGACTCGACGCTGCCGGTTACCGCGGAAGAGGTACTTCATCATCTTCGAGCCGTTCGCCGAGGCACGCGCCGCGCATTGCTGGTGGCGGACCTGCCCTATGGCGCGTATCACGTGAGTGATGAGAAAGCGCTGGAAGCTGCAATCCGGTATGTGAAGGAGGGCGGAGCGGAGGCGGTGAAGCTGGAGGGCGGCAAGAAACGCGCTCCACTGGTGCGGCGCATGGTAGACGCGGAAGTGCCCGTGATGGCGCACATCGGGCTAACACCCCAGTCGCTTCATGGCATGGGTGGCTATCGAGTGCAAGGCAAGACGTGGGAGTCCGCCACCGAACTCCTGCAGGATGCCGAAGCACTGCAAGACGCTGGAGCTTTCGCCCTCTGTCTTGAGGGTTTGCCGCGCGAACTCGCGGCCGTGATCACCCGGCGATTAAGTATTCCGACCATCGGAATTGGCGCCGGCCCCGACTGCGACGGGCAGATTCTGATCTTCCATGATTTGGCGGGCTTGTGTTTCCTGCCGCGCACAAAGTTCGCCCGCGTTTATGCCGAAACTGCGGCAAATCTGCGTCCCGCCCTGGCGCAATATCGTGAAGACATTGCGAGCGGCCGCTTCCCTGACGATAGCGAGTCTTATCACTGGCCCGCGGGCTTGCGGGAGCAATTTGAACGAAACTGCGCCGCCAAATAGAACATGAGCACGCGTTGGATTTTCACTGTCGCAGAGATGATGTCATTCGTGACAGAGGTGCGCTCGCAGACAAAAACCCTGGCGCTCGTTCCCACCATGGGCGCACTTCACGAAGGGCACCTCAGCCTTGTCCGTCAAGCGAGAATACAGTGCGACGTGGTGGTTGTTTCCATATTCGTGAACCCCGCGCAATTCGGCCCTACGGAAGATTTTGCGCGTTATCCTCGCAACCCGGAAAAGGACTTCGAGCTACTCGAGTCCGCCAAGGTGCACGCGGTCCTGGCGCCTCCGGTCGAGGAGGTCTTTCCCGCCGGGTTCTCGACCTTTGTCGATCCCGGCCATATCGCCACCGTTTGGGAGGGCGCGCAGCGCCCCGGCCATTTTCGCGGCGTAGCCACAGTGGTTCTGAGGCTCTTCAATATCGTAAGGCCCGACATCGCGTTCTTCGGCCAGAAAGACTTTCAGCAAGTGGTCATCATCCGGCGCTTGGTCGAGGATCTGAACCTGCCGGTAAGAGTTGTGGTTTGCCCGGTCGTCAGAGAAGCCGACGGCTTGGCGAGAAGCTCACGGAATGTCTATCTGAGCGCGGAGGACCGTAGAGCGGCGGCGCTCCTCTCCCGCAGCTTGAAGCGCGCCGAAGGGTTGGCCCAGTCGGGTGAAGCGGGTGCAGAGAAGCTCTTGGCGGAGATGCGGAAGATGTTCGCGGCGGAACCGCGACTCCAACTCGACTACGCGGCCATTGTGGATCCGGCGACCCTTGAGCCCGTGACCCATGCGCTCCCAGGCTCGGTAGCGCTGGTAGCGGCGCGACTCGGGAAGGTGCGCCTCATCGACAACTTGATTTTCGGCCCTCCAGGCTCAAGCCCGGAGATGAAGCTACAGCTTGCCTTGACCGCGCCACAGCCTGACAGGGAGAGCCCCGCGACTCCCAGACCTGAGATCGACAGCTTGCGTCTAAAGATTGAGAATTGCCGGGACTGCGCCGCCTTATCCTCGATCTCACTGCCGGCCCGCGAGTTCCTGTTCAAATACCTGAAACGAGACTACCCGAACCTGGATGTGATTCGCGTGCTGGTGATCGGGGGGTGTGCTCCCATGGGCCCGTCCGATTCGCCCTACCGCCACCCGGAACAGCCGAATCCGTTCTCCACCCGACTCTATGAGCTACTTGGCGTGAGGGACTTCGCAGAATTCAAGGCGAGCTTCGCGCTCACCGACGCCGCGCGCTGCCACGCCGTAGGCAACCGTGTGGAAGAAAGAACTCTCGAGTATTGCGCCAGGCATCTGCGCGAGGAATTAAAGCTCTTCCCGAACGTGCAAACCATCGTCATTCTCGGAGAATACGCCTACCTGCAATTCCAGAGGCATATTCTGGGCCGGGAACGGACGAGCATCAAAGCGTTCCCGGAGCTCCTGAAAGCGGAAGGCTGGGCGCAAGAATCGGTTCAACTGCCTTGCTATGGTGAGCGAGACGTGCGCCTCCTCTATTGCTATCACCCCACGTTTGAAAACAAGAGAAGCCCGTCCGTTGCCGCGTACCTGAGCTCGAAGCCGTAGAGACACAGCTTACCAGCCAAGGGTCGTCGTCCGGTCGATGTATTTCTCATCGGCTCGGAGGTTCTGCAGCCCGGACCTCGAAATGGTCTTTCTCTTCCCACTGCGGCGTCAATCCGTCAGGATTGGCGACCCGAATCATAGTGGCAGTGAGCTGGTTCCCCTCGAAAACGAACTTCAGGTAGTGATAGTTCGGGAACTCGTTGTTCTGATATAGATCGTTCGGACTGCGCACAACAGTATATGGCTTGGCGCCTCCGCCGCCCGACACGAGATAGACAATGCCGTCCTTGTAGAAGCGCTCGTAATTGTGGACATGCCCCGCTGCCACCACGAAGTGCGCGCGTGATTTCTGACGTGCCTGAGCCAGGAATTCCGCCAGGGCGAGTTCGTTGGGGCGCCCGTTGTGGCTCCGGTCGCCGCCAGCCTGCACGTCTACCACCGGCGGGTGATGCAAATCGAACAGGACAAATCGGACGCCGGAAGGTAGATGGTCGAGTTGGCTGCGGATCCAATCGATCTGCGGACTATTCGGGAGGAAGGAGGAGTTGCTGTCCAGGCTCAGGAGGAAAACCGAATCGCTCAGTTGAACCGAATACCAGCGGAGGTCGCGCAGTTCCGGAAAAACTCTCCACCAATTCTCGAGACATTGATGCTCGAATCCAATCAATTCGTGGTTACCCAGCGCCGGGTAAACGAACAGGTGAGCGTCGCGCCAGATCTTGGTTTCCACAAGATATTCATCATAATCGCCCGCCGCGCCTCCCCGCCAGGGCACATCCCCACTCACCACCACAGCGTCCGGCTTCTCTTCGGCGATCTTATCCACCAGCCAACGGCGCACTTTAGGATTCGTTGCCGAGGTCTCCTTCGGGTCGGTAAAACGCGTGTCGCCGTAAACGATGATGCGCAGCGGGCGAGACGGATCAGAGTCAGGCCGAACCAAATCGGGACCGAGCGCTCGCGATCCCTGAACCCGTCCCGGATTAGACCACAGGCGGCCCAACAGCACTAAGCCGATAACGCCCGCACACCAAAGCGGCAGCCATCGAGAACGCATAGTAATTAAATCGGATCTTGCGGCAACTGCGGCCTTCCCCCAAAGAAGGCCCGCTTGCAATTGAACTGCGCACTCCACCCTGAGGATGAGGTCGCGGGTGATGAAACAATCGACTTGCTTCTCAGGCCCTTAGCGCCGACAGAATCTCGTGGACGTGGCCGTCCACCTTCACTTTCGGGAAAACGTGCGTTACTTTGCCATTACCGTCTATGATATAAGTAGTTCGTGCAATACCCATCGACTTCTTACCGTAGAGGTTCTTTTCCTGCCATACCCCGTAGGCTTCCAAGGTGTGGTGTTCAGTATCGCCTGCCAAGGGGAAATTCAGCTTGTATTTGGCTTTGAATTTCGCCAGCGCCTCGACGCTGTCGCCGCTCATCCCCAGGACCTTGGCTCCCAGTTTATCCAGTTCTTTCTTGGCATCACGGAACTGGTTTGCCTCGCTCGTTCAACCCGGGGTATCGGCTTTGGGAAAGAAATAGAGAATCAAGGTATGGCCCTCGAAATCGTTCAGGCTCACACTCGCACCCGAATCGGACGGTAATGAGAAATTCGGAGCCGTGTCACCAACATTGAGCATAGCTCGCTCCTCTCCTGCCAGCTTCGCCTTGAATGGATCGCCTATACATCACATTATACATCGTACCTCGCAAGAGGGTAACCAACCACCCCAGTCATCCCAGCTCTTTCTTCAACACCTCCTGCACCCGTTGGGGATTTGCCTGGCCGTGCGTGGCTTTCATCATCTGGCCGACGAACCAGCCCAACGTCGCGGTCTTGCCCTTTCGATATTGTTCCGCCTGCTTGGGATTGGCGGCGATGATCTGGCGGGCCACGTCTGCAATCTTTTCGGTGTCCTGAATCTGTTCCAGACCCTGCTCGGCGATGATCTGGCGCGCGGTTTTGCCGGATGCAAACATCTCCGCCAGAATTTCCTTACCCATCTTGCCGCTAACGGTCCCGTCGGCGATGGCAGCCAGCAACTCCGCCAGCGCCTGGGCCGAAATGGGCGATTCGATGATCTCTTTGTTGGCTTCCTTGAGCAGGTAAAGAAGCTCGCTGAGCACCCAGTTGGCGGCGAGTTTAGGCTCCCCGCATGCTTTGGCAACCTGCTCGAAGTAATCCGCCAACACTCTCGAGGAAGTAAGCTGGGCGGCATCGTAATCCGTTAGACTGTAGTCCCGCAGAAAGCGTTGGCGGCGCGCCTCCGGCAGCTCCGGCAGCGACCGCCGAACCTCTTCTTTCCACTCATCAGTTATCACCACCGGCAGCAGGTCGGGCTCAGGGAAATACCGGTAGTCGTGGGCAAACTCCTTGGAGCGCATACCGTAGGTCCGCTGCTCGCGGCTGTCCCACAAACGGGTTTCCTGGTGAATCGTTCCGCCGCCTTCCACAATCTCAATCTGCCGCGCGATTTCGTATTCGAGCGCTTTCTGCAGGAACCGGAAGGAATTCAGATTCTTCACTTCGGTCTTGGTCCCGAACGCGGAGGCCCCAAAGGGCCGCACGCTGACGTTTGCATCGCAACGCAGGCTGCCCTCTTCCATGTTGCAGTTCG
>Ga0326728_10003636_pt1 | contig 47232 bp, 36 predicted proteins | sample MB3enrmetagenome_FD_207602 | JGI IMG/M metagenome (GOLD analysis project Ga0326728, IMG submission 207602) | Lab enriched peat soil microbial communities from McLean, Ithaca, NY, United States - MB31MN | ecosystem: Environmental > Terrestrial > Soil > Wetlands > Peat | place: USA: New York...
GGTTCAATCGGCGCCGGCAGGAGGGGAGATTGTTTGATCGCCTGACGCGTGCCTGCCTCAGCACCAACACCATCACCTACAAGGACTTAGTGGCCGAGCCGGAGGTAGCTTGATATACATCAGTGAACGAACGAAGCGGGAATGTCATTGAAAACAAAGGAACGAAAAAACAGGATTCAGGGGCCAGGATTCAGGATTCAGGGAAAACCCACAAGCGCATTCCCTGAACCCCTCCCCCCTTGCGGGACTTAATCCCGAATCCTGAATCCCGAATCCTGCTTTGAAAGTGAACGAACGATGCGGGAATGTCATTGAAAACAAAGGACCGCTGTGGAAAACTCGGGAACGACGTGGGAATGTCTATGAAAACCAAGGATCATCCATTCGCCGCCGGGAATAAAGCGGTAATGTTCTACAAAACAAACGTAGTTACGCATTGAAAGCGGTAATGTTCTTGAAAATACTGGTAGTTAGCATACGGCGGGCGGTAAGCAGAGGAGGGACGCCATCAACCTTCGACCGTCAACTGTGAACTCATGACCATGGTGGCGTGTGGCAGGTGGTGAAGAGGGAAGGCCTGGAGTCAGGAAAAATGCCAAACAAGAATCGCCGACCCCACAGACCGGGATTGCCGCCACTTGCCATGATTGGCCCATCTCGGTCGAACAAGATATTGTTCCCGCTTGGCCGATTGGGTGTTAATCTAAGGCCTTTTGACATAAACAGGAAATATTGTCATGGGCTCTATACCTTTATCGAGGAATTGCGCAATAATCACCAACGCCAACGGTGACATTTTGCCCCTGTTGCGTTAGTTCACACGGCTGTATGGGAGATTTCAACACTCTGGCTTTGAGTCTGCCCGTAACAGCTTCATAGGAATTGGATTAGGGTCAGTATGCGAACACGACGAGTGGAATCTGAATTGCTGCCGTGTCACATTCTGACCAGTCTCCCACTTCAGGGGGTGCCACTTAGGGTGGCGGGTCCTTGGAAGCATGCTGTGAGGGCTCGAGGCGCTACCAAACGAGCCCGTGGGGGGTGGAGTCTGGTTCTGCTCGTTACCCTCCTGGGCGTTTCACATTCGAGAGAAGAAGGCGCATATTCTTGGCTGCCGGAAGGCTAGAAATGAAACTCCGGCTAAAGTGATAAACCCGGCAAGGGAGGACGGTTTTTGATGAGTTCCCAACGAAGAGGCAAACTAAGACCGTTGCTTGTGTCCCTGCCTTTGGTGTTCTGCTTGGGCGCGCTGGCTGGTCAAGCCTTCGCCCAAAAGATGCCGGAGGCGGCGAAGGGGCCGTCGGTGGCTTGGCAGTTCAAAGCGGAAGGTAACCCGGGGGATTACGTCGGCTCGGATCGCTGTAAGCTCTGTCACGATGCGGAGGGTGCGCAGTACGCGAAGACCGCCCACGCCAAGTTCTCCCTCCCCGGCAAGAACTATGTGGCGGGTTGTGAGGTTTGCCACGGCCCGGGCAAGGCCCATGCCGAGGCCATGGAAGCTGCCGTTGGCGACGAGGCCAAGGTCGCGGCCGTGCTCAACCAGCACCTCATCTTCGGCTTTCATGCGAACCCGCAGGAGAATTCTGCGCGCTGCCTCCAGTGCCACGTCTCCGGCAAGCGCCAGGAGATGTTTGCCCACTCCCAGCACGCGGCGGCGGCCGTTGCCTGCGACCAGTGTCATGTGGCCCACCTCGTAAAAGATTCCAAGGATAAGAGCAAGGGTGGCCTCACCTACGCTCAAGCGAGCTTCTTCCAGGTGCCGCAGATTTCGGACTCGGTGCGCTGGCTGCACAACAGCCTGCTCAAGGAGTCCGAGCCAAGCTTATGCTTTACCTGCCATGGCAACATCCAGGCGCTGTTTGCCTTGCCGGTGCATCACCGCGTACCCGAGCAGCTGATGAAGTGCACGGACTGTCATAACCCGCACGGCAGCATCAACCGCGCCAACCTGAATGAGACCAACTGGGAAACCTGCGTCAAGTGCCACGTGGAGAAGCGCGGGCCTTATGTTTATGAGCACCCTGCCGTGAGAGTGCAGGGTTGCGTGATCTGCCACAATCCCCACGGCAGTACCAATCGCATGTTGCTGGTGCGGCGTGAAGGCCGGCTACTCTGCCTGCAATGCCACACCGGATTCCACAACCAGGCCAGCGTTCCGCACAGCCGCCTGGGCTTTCAGACCAGCGGGGAGTGCACCCGCTGCCACGTCACGGTCCACGGTTCCAACTTTGACCCCGATTTCTTGCGATGAAGGGATGTGCGATGAGATCCAGATACTCTTTCATTGTCTGTTTTGTGGCGCTTTTGTTTTGCGGCCGTGTTTTGGTGGCGCAGGACAGCTCTGAAACTCCCGTGAACTTTGGCGGCTTCAATAACCAAGGGTCGGTGACGGTTGGGTACCGATTCGACGACGTCAAGGGCTACGTCCCCATGTTTCAGGAGTTGTCCGATCTGAGGAAGGGCTTTCGCCTGACGGACTTCAACATGTTCGGCGAAGCCCAGAACGGGGTCAACCCCTTTGCGGACACCTATTCCATGTCGGTCACCGGACTCGGAGGCGAGCCTTTCGAAACCGGGCAGCTTTCCGTCAGCAAGACCCACCTCTATGACTTCCGGGTGAACTGGAGACAGAGCTACTACTATTGGAATCAGAACGACGACGTGGTGCTGCCGATCGCGCACTTGGTCTCGGGGGTTTCCACGGGTCTCACGGATAACCACGACTGGGGAACGGTGCGCAAGTTCGGCTCCGCGGACTTTACTCTGCACGCCACCAACAATCTACGGTTCAACTTCAACTACTATCGCACCAGCGATAGCGGCCCCACCTTCACTACCGAGTCTCTGGATTTCTTCGATTCGCCTTCCTTCTTTGGCACCTTCGCACGAGCCAACCCTTATTACCTGTACGCGCCCATCGACGATAACACCAATCGCTTCACGGGCGGGATCGATTACACGTTTCACTCCTGGTCCTTCCACTACAACCTCGGCTACCAGACGTTCACGCAATTCCTGAACCTGAATAATGTGAGCTCACCCGAGCTGAGCATCGATCCCGTTGCGAGCTCGACCAAGGAACCACTCACCAACCTCTCGCAGTCCGAGTACCGGCGCCTCACGACTCCCATCAGCGAGTTTTCCTTCACGGGGAAACCGCTCTCCAAGCTTGATTGGCGCGGCGGCTACATCTACTACCGTTATCAAGGGCCGGCCACGCTGGACCAGTCTTACAACGGCACCGCCCCGAACAGTTCCGGCGTCCTTGCGCCATACACCGTCAGCCAGAGCGCACGTGACACCGTAGTTGAACCTGACAATATTGTGTATCAGGGCTTAACCTACAAAGTAAAAGAGTGGTGGGAAATCAATGCGGACTACCGCTACTCCCGCTTTAGCACCGACGCCGTTGGGAATTTCGCGAGCATGTTCAGTGTTGTCAGCAACACCACCACTACCCCGCCCACCGTCACCACGACGCCCTCCTCCGGACAGGACTCCTTCGTCTGGCGGGATGGCCTGAGTGACTTCGACTTCAACATGGTTTTTACCCCCACCCATTCGCTCACCCTGCGTCCCGGGATTCATTATCTCAAGGCGGATGTGGAGTCGCTCGAAGACGGCGTGGCCGATCCAGCCATCACGCTGCGAACCAAGACAGTCGCGCCCGAAATCAGTTTCGGCTATCAGCCCTCGAAGGTCTTCAGTGTCCGTGGGGACTTGCACACCTTCGACAACGGCTCATCTTACACGTCCATCACGCCTCACACCGAGGTGGCAGGACACCTTATCTTTCGTGTCCAGCCAATGGCGAAGGTATCGCTGCAAGACGATCTGAATCTGGCCAACGACAAGTTGATCGATGCCAGTTTTCAGAACAACGTTCACTCGAACACCTTGACTCTGTCTTATGCCTTGAATGACCGGTTTTCGATCTTTGGGGGCTTCACCTACGACAGCATCTTTGCCGAGGGGAACATCGTTTACGTGCGCGGCACGGCGCCACTCAACGACTTCCTGCGCGACCAGGAAGCGGACCGCGTGGTGCAGGCGGGGGTGGAAGCCAAGCCCCTCAAGTATTTTGGCCTGCGCCTAACCGGAAACTTCGATCGCTCCACCGGCGTCGGCCAGATCAGTGGCGAACCGCCGGCCTACGGACCCCTCACTTGGCCGCTCGTCACCGGGACGGTTTATTGGGATTTTCCGAAGGCAGGGCGCCTGTCAGTGGATCTTCAACGATCGTACTACATTGAGCAGATTGTCCCCGGCAACAACTTCAGCGCAAACTTGCTGACGATTCGCTGGACTCGCAACTTTTGAGGGGTCAATATGGGCAGGTTAACGTCAGGGCGATCCCGAGCTGGCACCGATATTTAGTGGCGCGGATCAGCGTAGCACGATTTAAGATCGACCTACTTCCAGTGTCGAGAACTCAAAGAAACTAACGATGGAGACATGTTTGCTATACCATAAGTGCTCGGAGGTTCCGCCCCCTCGTGGCAACACCATTAGCATCAGCAGAACGGTCAGTAGACCCTCAGAAGGTCAACCGGACTCTCCATTTCTTGCTCTTAGCTTTCTGTCTGCTGCCGCCAATTCAAGTTTGTGCTGAAGAACCTATCGAGCATCCCTTCATTGAACCAAAGGACATCAAGCCTCAGACATGCTTGACCTGCCATCCTGAGAAGAAAGAAGGCAAGTTCGTCCACTCGGCGGTTGGGATGGGTTGCGAGAACTGCCACCAAGTCATCTCTGAGAAAAACAAAACGACGATCACCTTGTTCGCCACTGGAGGCGACCTCTGTGCGAAGTGTCACGAGGCCAGGAAAGACCCCGTGCTTCATGGTCCCTATAAGAACGGCCAATGTCTTATCTGCCATGACCCGCATTCCTCGGAATTCAAGGCGCAGACACGGTCTGCTGGGAATTCACTTTGCCTTGAGTGCCATGCGCCTAAGCGTGTCACTGCGGATACGGTAAGTCTCTTCAGCTTCCATGAAATCTCGGAGGCCGATTTCGAGGCGATTCCGAAAATTGAGCTTGACCCCACGCTGCGTTTCGGACATCCCCGGCCGACTCACCCTGTTGCCGAAATTGCGGACCCGCTGCATGGGGGAGAAAAGATGTCATGCCTGAGTTGCCACGCCCCTCATGCCTCGACGCTCCAGAACCTTGTCGTCTTGGCGAAAGGCGGAGGGGACGTCTGTGACGCGTGCCACCGGGCCATCAAGCAACCAAAGGAAGCCAAGCTGTTGAGGTGAAATGCGCTGCGAGCCAAGTTACCCGAGTCACGTAATCAAGCATAAGATCAAGGTGTAGAGATTGCCGGAACTCATTTGGAGGTGACCGATGCGCAGAGTATTGTGCGCTTTGCTCGTGTTTTACGGCACGACAGCCCTGGCCGTTGATTTGAAACCGCCCAGCAGCGCAGAGTTGTGCGGCGACTGCCACCGCGCCATCCATGAGAGCTGGAAAAGATCGGCTCATGCAACCGCGATGGAAAGCCGGCTCTTTCAGGATGCGCTGAAGCTGGCCGAGGCGGATTTCGGAGTCCGGGCCCGCAAGAATTGCCTCGCCTGCCACGCCCCTGTTGCTGTTCAGACGGGAGACCTTGAACTGGTCAGAAAGGTGAGCTGGGAAGGAGTCACCTGCGACTACTGTCATTCCATCCAGGAGGTCACAACGACCGGTCTTAACCCAATAGCCAAAGTGGAGTTCACTCTCGTGAAAAGCGGACCTTCCAAAGATTTGTTTTCGCCAGCTCACGGGACGCGGTTCTCACCGCTGCATACCTCTTCGCTGGCCTGCATCACCTGCCACGAATACTCGAACTCGCAGGGCTTTCCGGTCCTCGCGACATACTCCGAGTGGAAGAACAGCACGTACGGAAAAGGCGAATTAGGGTGTCAGGGATGCCACATGTACCGCGTCGAGGGAGATGTCGTCGATCCCCGGGTTAAGCGATCGGCAACGCTGACGCTCAATCTCCACGAGATTCCTGGCGGCCATTCCATCCAGCAACTGAACAAGGCCATCAAAGCTGACCTCTCCGCCGCCCGAGAAGGCGACCAACTACGGGTTATCGTTAAACTGACCAATCGTGGCGCCGGACACGACGTGCCCACGGGGTCTGCGTTGCGTCAATTGATACTGGAACTCGACGCAGACTCCCTGGCTGGACATCACTTCAGCGAGCAACGCATCTACCGCCGCACTGTGGCCGACCGAAACGGCATCGTGCTGAATCGTGAGGACTTAGTATTCATCAAGGGGGCACGGGTCGTGACGGACACGCGCCTGACGCCCAATGAAACCAAAACCGAAACATTCTCTTTCCCCATACCGCGGGGAACTCAGACGCGAGTGAAGGCCAGCCTCTACTATTACTACTCACCTCTAGCCACGACCGAGGCGCAACAGAAGGTCAAGTTTCTGGAGCTCACGCGTCTGGTCCAATAAAAGAACCGAAGCAATCGGTACTGGCCGGCGCTGCCGCCAGGGCCTTCCGGCAAGTTCTGCCTCCAACTTCGCCGCACAGAGGGGTTCCACCCACGACCCTCCGCTTGGTTTTGTCCCGGCCTCGAGCAGCGAGATTAACACCCAGTCACTTTCGGCCCCCGAAGTTTTTGCTGCTACCCTCTTGCCTACCAGGGGGTTTTCGGGAAACAATCCTCTTGGCGCCATGCGAGCCTGGCCACTTTTCAACGCGATGGTTGGCCTTTGACACGCAGTATTGAAATCGGTCAATGCCTAAGGCGCGAAGTGACGAGTGACAAGCAACGCTACTGTGTTGTGTTGCAAGAAAACCGACTACTGACAAGTGACGGCTGTTCTTCTTGATCGTCACTTGTCACTCGTCACGGCTTATTGTTTCTTCTTGCTCGTCACTTGTCACTCGTCACTCGTCACTGCTTATATGTTCGCATCCCGTACCAATTGGCTACTCACGCAGAATCGGCTTTCGAGAGAGGTTGAAGAACTGCGGCGAAAGGGGCTTCCTCTCCTTGACCTGACCGAATCGAACCCCACGCACTGCGGGTTCGCTTTTGATAAGCAGGCCATCCTCGAGGCGCTCGCAAATCCACAGGCGCTTTCTTACGCGCCCGACCCCCGCGGCTTGCTCCTAGCGCGCCAGGCGGTAGCAAGCTATTACGCCGAGCGCGGGATCGCGCTTGATCCGGGGCAGATATTCCTGACCACAAGCACCAGCGAAGCTTATTCCTACGTTTTCCGCCTTCTCGCCGACCCGGCTGACGCCGTTCTGGTGCCGCAGCCGAGCTACCCCCTTTTCGACTTCCTGGCCGGATTAAGCGATGTTAGGGCTATCCCTTATCCCCTGATTTGCGACCAAACCTGGCAGATTGATTTGCCCATGCTTGAGGAGCGCCTGGAGGCTCGCGCCCGCGCCATCCTGGTGGTCCATCCCAACAATCCCACGGGTTCATTTGTTCGGCGGCGCGACCTTGAGCAGCTCCTCGCCTTCTGCCGGAAGGGGGACATGGCCCTGGTTGCCGACGAAGTCTTTGCCGACTATTCATTGGGAGCGGACCCGCTGCGCGTCGTCAGCCACGCCGCAATCACAGAAGCGCTCACTTTCACGTTGAGCGGCCTCTCGAAAATCTCCGCCTTGCCGCAAATGAAGCTTGCCTGGCTGGTCGTGAACGGACCTTCGGAACTTCTCCGGAGTGGCTTGGCCCGCATGGAGATCATCGCCGACACGTACCTCTCCTCGAGTGCGCCCCTGGCGCTGGCATTGCCAGCGTTGCTTGAGACACGCCGAACGCTTCAGCCACAGATACTGGCACGAGTGACGTCCAATCTTCAGTTGCTCGATGCGCGACTTGCAGTCAACCAGCCTGTAAGCAGGCTGGTGGTGGAAGGGGGATGGTATGTCATTTTGCGGCTTCCCTCGATTCGAACGGACGAGGAGTGGGCGGTGGAACTTGCCAGCAAAGACGGCGTGCTCGTTCATCCGGGCCATTTCTTCGACTTCAGCTCGGAGGGGCATTTGGTGATAAGCCTGTTGACCAGGCCGGAGGTCTTTGAAGAAGGGATAGCGAGAATTCTCACTCGCGTGGCCAGCTTTGCCTGAGGTTCCTCAATGATGAAACGATCCCGTGCGCGAGACAAATTCTCATCTGCTTGCTTTCCCCGGCTCCTCGCGGTCGTACTGGCTTGTTTCGCGGTGTTTTCAAGCGGGTGCCGACGGCGGCCCGCCCCACCGAAGGGCTACGCTGCCTTCGTCGTCAACAATCAGAGTTCGACTCTCGCCGAAGTTGATCTGTCGAAATTCCGTGTGCGGGCAACGGTGCCTGTGGCAGCCCGTCCTGAACGGGTGTTGGTGAGGCCGCAGCGCAAGGAATTATGGGTGGTCTCGGCCTCAGGTGAAATCAGCGTGGTGGAGTTCCCCGGGCTGCGGGTTGTGAGGAACCTTCGCATTGGGGAAGGCGCCTGTGACCTTGCCTTTTCATCGCACGGGCGCCGGGCTTTCATCCTCGCGCCGGCAAAAGGACAAATCGTTTTCATCGACCCGGAAAACTACAGGGAAACAACTCGCGTCAATCTGGGCACGCCGCTCACCGACCTTGCCTTGACGCCCGACGGCAATACGCTCGTGGCCTCTTCCCGCGCTACGGACCGGCTCTTTTTTGTGAAAGCGGACGATCAAAAGGTGCTCGGTTCCGTCAAAGTCGGCAAAGCCCCTGGTCCAATGGTTATCCTCCCCAATAGCTCCAAGGTTTTCGTTTGTGATACGGAAGAAGAAGCCATATCCGCCGCAGACTTGACCTCGCGGCAACTCCTTTCCAACATCGAAATCGGCATTCGGCCCGGCCCCATGGTCCTCAAGCCGGATGGCGGAGAGCTTTTTATCTTCGAGTATGAAGGGACCAGCATGGTCATCGTGGATGCTGACCAGGACGACGTGGAACAGAACTACCCCGCTGGCCATAAGCCGGTGGCGGGAGTGTTTCAACAAAACCCGCTGGTCCTATACATCGCCAACGCCGGTGACGGCTCCGTGATGGCCCTGGACGTTCAGAACCGCACCCTGTTGGCGGCGGTCCACATCGGAATCGAGCCCCGCGCCCTGGCGCTCACTCCCGACGAACGGTTTCTGTTGGTGGCGGACGCCTCCGCCTCGACGCTGGCGGTGCTTCAGACAAACCCCGCCACCCTACTCACTGCGTTCCCCGTTGGGGCTGGCCCCGTGGACGTGGTGGTTCCCGGCTGGCTGGTTGACAGCAGTGACAAGTGACACTTACCAGCTCATGAGTTCATCAGTGGGTCTGAGAGATAGCCAGCCCTCTTGAGGAATGACCTGGAGCGGCAGCGCGTTCGCCCAAACCGAAACCTGCAAGCGGATTTGCTGGTGTTTTTCATATCCCAGCAGGCGGTAATCCAAGCGCAGCTCGAAGATGCGGTGGAAGGCTACCTGAAGTTGGCCGCCCGAGGTCTGCGGGGCGAGGAGGGGCTCATCGTCTTTCCACAAACTCAACCCGCCCAGGCCGGCGGGGCCGACCGAGGCATGGATACGAATGCGGCTGTTGTCCACAACATTCACTCGAACTTCAAATTCCGGATGGTCTCTGGGAAATGCCTCGGCGAGATCGAGGCGAAGGAAAAGGGCCTCTGGACTGAACCCGTAGTAAAGCGCCTCCCAAACCCTCGCGGCCCCGTGCATGGAGCCGGTGTGCGGATCAGGCAGATAGAGGCCGGCGCCCAACCACTCGAAGTAGTTGGTGACCACGCCATCGATTCGCGGCTCGATGAGCCCCGTGGGCGGAACGCTCAATGCTGTCGTGCGCGGACGCTTGATAGGTTCCGCCAACTCGTCGGCGGGAAAACCTCCCAGCATCCTGTAAAGGTTACTGAGGTGTTTGCGGAAAAGCAGGTCAAACTCTTCGTCGTTCGCGGTGGAGTGTTCCGGACCGTACCACCAGCACCAGTCACTGCCCTCGGCAACCCACAACTCCTGTTGCGCGAGCTCGGCATTTTTTCCCGAGGCTTTGCTGCTGTTTTGAGCGTAGAAATCGCGCCCTTCCGAAAGCAGGTCCCAGGCCCGATTGTCTTCGTCCGCTCCAATCCAAACGTCAAAATTGGTGTTAATCCAGGACCCGGGATGCACATGGGGCAGAAGCCCAGGGTCTGTTACCCTCAGGGCCTCTGTGGCGGTCACAGCCTTCAGTTCAGGGTCAGAAGCCAGCCGGCCATAGAAGCTCTTCAGGAATTCCCTGCCATTTGCCGGGTAGTACTCCCAAGCGTTTTCACCGTCCAGAATAACCGATACCACAGCGGGTTTACCCGAGGTGCTCCGGCCTGCCGCTTTGATTCGCTGGTGAAGGTCCGCCGCCGCGGTCTGCGGGTCCATACGGGAGTAGACGAAGCCTACCAGGTCAGAAAGCTGGCGGTCGCGAAAAAAGATGGAGATGCTGCGTCCTTCGGAAGAGAAAACATGTGGCCGGTAGAGCTCCGAACCTCCCTCCACGGCGCCATTGCTTCGCCGGCTGAAATCCATCTGAAGTGAGCGCCCCAGCACTCCTTCGTCCGTGGCCGCCCACGCGAAGCCCTCCTCGGCCGCCAGACGCAGGACCTCGTCCGAAACACTCCCTTCGCTGGGCCAGAGCCCGCGAGGCTTGCTGCCGAAAACTTGCTGGTGGAGCCTGATTGCAGCACGGAGTTGGTCGCGGGCATCATCCGGGTGCTGAAAGTGGTGATGCGGCAAACGGACTCCAGGATGAGATTGCACCGCGATGTTGGTGTCGCAAAGAAGGGGAAGGATCGGATGATAGAAAGGCGAGGTTGAAATCTCAATCTGCCCGCGCTCACTGGCGGACCTGTACTCGTCAAGAACTTTCTGGAATACCTCCACTTCCTTCAGGTGAAGCAGGGACTTATCGTCTTCGCTATAACCCCGTTCTTGCGCCACGAGCTTTCTGATTTGCGGGTCACCGGCAAGGTAGATTTCGTCAAACCAAGCGAGCTGTGAAAGCACTTGAAGGTCAAGCAAATCGTGCGCCGAGAAGAAGCGCGCAGCCGTGGCGGGGTCAGTGGCTCGTGACTTATCCCACAACTCCCGGAATCGTGGATAACGGTTGAGCAGGTTTTGATGGTTGAGCTGGAAGGCGCTTTCCAGGAGAAAGTGGCGGTCATCATCCGTAAGCTTTTCGACAGACTTGAAGGCAACTTCATAGGCGCGCTCCACCGCCGTCTGCTGCGCGTAGTCCTGTATTTGCACCAGCAGCGAAGGAACCAAGTTGAAATTCATGTGGAGGGTCGGGAAATCCCGCAGGATCGCCACCATCCCGAAGTAATCCTTCAAGGCGTGCAAGCGCGCCCAAGGCATGGTGTACCGGCCCTCCGCCAAATCCTTGTAAAAGGGCTGGTGCATGTGCCAAAGCAGCATCAAATAGGTCTGGGGCATGGAATTAAGAAACAGTTCCTTTGCGGCGCTGAAATCGGTGTGTTAGCATGAACGGAGGGCGGGATCAGGGAGTTCATTTCAGGCCCACGTTCCGCCCGCGCCAGGACCTATGCGGATACTCACCCGCTATATTCTCAAAGAAATCTCTTCTCATTCGCTGCTGGGACTACTGGTGTTCACTTTCGTAATTTTCATTCACCACCTGGGGCATCTACTCGAGCTGGTGGTGCGCCACAGCCTGCCACTCCCCGAGATGCTGACGCTGTTCATGCTGCCAATCCCAGGCATCCTCGTGCTCACGGTTCCCATGGCCGTCCTGGTGGGAACGCTGATTGGCCTCAGCCGCATGGCGGCGGACGGCGAGGTTATTGCCGCCCGAGCCTCGGGGATCGGGCTTTCCCCATTCGTCAGGCCCGTACTGCTTTTCGCTTTTGCAGGGTGGGCAATCACCCTGTGGATGAGCCTGTTCCTCTCCCCACAAGCCGCCCGCAAACTGAATCGCATGGAAGCAGGGTTAAAAGCCAGCCAGGTGCCGTATGAGATCCAACCGCGCGTGTTTATCGAGCAATTCCCCAATTTACTTCTTTACTTGGAGGACGTAACCGGATCTCGTTCCAGGTGGCGGGGCGTCTTCATTGCGGACACCACTCAGCGTGACCAAGTCAAAGTAACCTTAGCGGAAAGCGGGGTGCTTGTCAACGAAGCCGCCAACGACCGACTGGTGATTCACCTGGCTCAGGGGATGACCCACGAAATCGACCCGCAGAATCCCGCGCAGTATTCGGTGGTGTCCTTCACGGATACGGACATCCCGGTGCCGCTTGACCAGGGGGCTGCCTCGGGGAGCGAAAGCCAGTCCCCTCCTTTGCTTTCCCTACAGCAATTGATTAAGCAGACGCACAGTCCCCGCGAACGTCAAGCCGCGCTCGTGGAACTCCATTATCGGTTCGCTCTCCCCGTGGCTAGTTTGGTTCTGGCGCTGGTGGGAATGTCACTTGGCCTTTCGACCCGCAAGGGCGGCAAGGCGGTGGGGTTGATACTGACCATTGTGCTGGTCTTCATCTATTACATCATCATGGCCTTCGGCCGCAGTTTCGCCATGCAAGGCCGCCTCCCTCCGGTCATCGGGCTCTGGCTTGCCAACGTCATCTTCGCTGCCGCCGGCGTTCTGATGCTTGCGCAGCTTCGTAACGTCCGCTCGCGTCTCCAGTTCCTTCAGGACTGGATAGAAGATTTGGGACGCCGCTGGCAGGCCCGGCAAGCTCGCCCGCGACGCGGACGATTCTCTGAGCCGCCCTTGAAGCCCCGCACACCGGGAAGCCGAATCTTCCAGATTCTCGACGTTTACATTATCCAGGGCTGGGTTTTCTACTTTTTCATCCTGTTAGTTACGTTCACGGGCATTTACATTATTTTCGACTTCTTCCAGCTTCTGGGTGATATGGTCCGCAACCACGCTTCGGCAGGCGTGGTCCTCGATTATTACCGTTTTCTTCTCCCCCAAGTTATCTACTTGATGCTGCCGCTCAGCATCCTCGTTGCCACCCTGGTCAACTTCGGGCTACTCACCAAATCCAACCAGATTACCGCCATCAAAGCCGCGGGGGTGAGCCTTTACAGGATTTCCTTGCCCGTGGTGCTGGTCGCCATTGTTCTGAGCATCGGGATGTTCTTCCTTTCCGATGATTTCTTGCCGGAGACCAACCAGCAGCAGGATGCGTTGCGGAATCAGATCAAGGGGAAACCCCCACAGACCTTCTATCGCCCTGAGCGGCAATGGATTTTTGGGCAATCGAATCGCATCTATAACTACAGGTTTTTTGACCCTGATAAGAACGTTTTCGCCGACCTTGCTTGCTTCGAGTTCGATCCTCGATCCTTTCATCTTACCCGCCGCATTTACGCCGCCCGGGCATTCTGGGAACCGCCCATCCGGGGGTGGGTGCTCGAGAACGGCTGGGTGCGGGACCTCGTGGGAGACCGGGTTGACAAATACTTCCCCTTTTCGGTGGACACCTTCACCGAGATGACGGAGGAGCCCGCCTATTTTAAGAAGGAAGTGAGACCTTCCGAACAGATGAGCGCTCTCGAATTGCGGCGTTACCTCAGCGAGCTAAGCCAGAGCGGGTTTGACGTAGTCCGCCTCTCCATCCAGTTCTATCGGAAGTTTTCCTATCCCCTGATTGCCTTCGTTGTGACCCTGATTGGCATTCCCTTCTCCTTCACTACCGGCAGCAAGGGCGCACTCTCCGGAGTGGCCCTCAGCATCGGCATCGCTATTCTCTATTGGTCCATCTCCAGCCTGTTCGAAGCTATGGGAAACCTCAGCCAATTACCTCCCCTGGTCGCCGCCTGGTCCCCGGACGTTCTCTTCGGGCTGGCGGGAACGTACCTGCTGCTGCGGGTGAAAACCTGATCAGTGCCGGGCCTTCACCGCATTTTGATCCGCACGTCATTCCCGTGAAAGCGAATCAACGCCGGGGAAGATGGACCCGGCTTTCGCGGGGGTGACGCGCCTGGACAGCGCGTTCCCCCACCCGAGCGGACCCGACACGACGTGTCATTGTGAGGGGGCAGAGCGAAGAATCTGCTTTTGGTTGCGGCCGCGCCGCGCTTGGACGCTCGAGGACTCACGGAGACGAAAAAGCGATACCTGCGTCGCCCGGCATTATGGTAAGGTAGCCTTGTTATGATTCCAGACGTCGCGACACCCCCCCAACACTCGAAGCGGGTGGAGGCTTGGGTCTATGCCGTATTGAATCCCCTCATCGAGAACTTGGGGCGCGAGATTTTCCTGTTGAGTAAAGGGAACCCGAGTTGGCGCATCTACTCAAGGAAGTGCGAGTACATTCATCCAATTTGCGACTACATCGGCATCTCTCAACAGCCCAACTACGAGGATTTTATAGCCGACCCCTTGAACCCGGGTTTTCAGGAAAAGTTCGAGGGACATGACCGGGCGCTCGCTGAGGTGGAATCAAGCGCGAGCCGGTTTTCTGATGGCCTGATCCTTTCAGACGTGTTTCTGAAGCAGATGAAAGACTCGCTCGAAGGGTACGAGTCAACCGCTCACACCAACTCTGTTTACCCGTTTATCGAGTCGATGAGAGAAAGCCTTCCTAGGGCTGTCGCTGAATTGCTCGTCAATCGGATAGACATTCTGCCGGTTTATTACATGATGCAGAAGTTTTGGGAGGTGTACAGACGCACGTTTGACCTTTCAGAGCAAGAGTTCGAACCCTACGGTCAACGGCAGTCCTTCCAAGCCCTCCTACAAGCGCGTGCTGCCCTCAAGGACGTTGCCGACAAACTGCTGCACGATTTGGAGAGCCATCGTCGGTTGCTCTGCCGCACGTACGACATTCCCGCCGCCCCAATTCCCGTAGACAGAAGCGTAAGCCACCGTGCGGATGCCTCCATTGTTTAGAACGCCGGAACGAGACAGTGGAATTAAGGAGGACTCCGGTTCACATGAAGTTCCCTGACCAACCAGTAAAAATCGTCGCGGCATCCGGCGGCCTCATCTGGCGGCAGGCGACCGGGGGACGCGAGCTGATAGTTATTCATAGAAGACGCCATGGGGATTGGACGCTACCCAAGGGTAAAGTGCAGCCGGGTGAATCATGGATGCAATGCGCGACCAGAGAAGTCCGGGAAGAGACGGGTTTCAATGTCGAAGTCGAGAGTCATGCTGGTTGGGTGTGTTATGACACGGGAGAAATAACCAAGGTTGTTCGCTTCTGGAATATGACACCTATTGGCGAGTCTCAGTTTCAAAGTTCGGAAGAAGTGATGTCCGTTCACTGGTTGACACCGCAGGAGGCGGTGAAACGATTGGATCACGAGGGCGAGCGGCTTCTTATCAGGCAGGTCAGCGCCCAACACCACACTGTGGCGAGGGGCTCGTAGAATCTTATTAGACGCAGCAGGTCCGGCCATGGAGGCGAAGGAATGACGGAGTTAATTACAGAGAATAGGACCTCATTCGCAGCGTAGCGCCACCATGGGATCGACTCTCGAGGCGCGTCGTGCAGGGAGGTACGCCGCGAGCGTGGCAACAGCCAATTGCAAGCCAATGGCCAGCGAAAAAGTCAGCGGGTCCGAAGCTTTCAAGCCGTAGAGCTTGCTCGCCACCAGGCGTGCCGTGGCGAGCGCCAAGGGCAGCCCTAGGGCAGCACCGATCAGAACCAGAGCGAAGGCCTCGCCAAGCACCATCCTGAGGATTTGACTCTCCCTAGCGCCGAGTGCCACGCGGATGCCAATTTCGTTCGTCTTGCGCGTGACGCTGTAGGTCATAGTGCCATACAACCCGATGGCGGCCAGGCCCAGCGCGAGTACACCAAAGAAGCTGGAAAGCTTGGCGAAAAGCCTCTCTTCGACCAGCGATTCATCAATCTGTTGGCTTTGTGTCTTGAGCTCGGAGAGAGCCAAGTCCGAATCGACTTCGAGGACCGCGCGTCGCAAGCTCGGAATCAAGAAAGCGGGGTCGCCCGCAGTGCGCACCTCAAAGTGCATCGCTCCAATCTCCCCCGCTTGGGAGAACGGGATGTAGGCGGTCATCGGAGCCTCGCCCCGCATGTCAGTGTACTTAGCGTCTTCCACCACGCCCACGATCTCGTAGGCTTCGTCGGGCTTGAAAGCGCGCCCGAAGTTGAAGCTTCGCCCGAGCGGATCCAGGTTGCCAAAGAACTTGCGGGCTAGGGCTTGGTTCACGACCGCAACTCGAGGCGAGGTAGAAGTGTCATGGTCGCCGATGCCCCGCCCGAGCACTAGCCGAATGCCCATCGTATTCAGGAAGTCCGGTCCTACCGCGTTCCACAGAGCGTTTAGGTTCTCATCCGCCTTGGTCTGGCCACCTTCGACCGAGATCGGCGACGAGTTGAACCATCCGGAAATCGGGGCAATGGCCGAAAGCGACGCCGCTCGCACCCCCGGCAGGGCCCGGATGCGCTGGAGCAGTCGGTCGTAGAGGCTGATCAGGCGCGGCCCTTCATAGCCATTTTGCGTGGGATTGACTCCAAACAAGAGCAGGCCACGTGGATCGAAGCCGAGATTCTGATGCTCCAGGTTCATGAGCGTCCGCACGAAAAGGCCCGCCCCCGCTACCAGGAGTAGCGAAAAAGCCACTTGAGCTACCACCAGTGACTTTCCCAGGCTCCAACGTCGCATGCGGCCCTCATCGAAACCGCCGTCAGCGTTCTCTTTGAGAGCAGGGTTGAGATTCAAGCGCGTCGAGCCGAGGGCGGGCGCAAGACCAAACAAAATCCCCGCGAGCATCGAAACGCCAGCGGCGAAACCTACCACCGTGAGGTTGGTGTGAACTTCGAGGGGAAGGGATGCACCGCCCGACATCAGGAGCAGGAGAACCCGCGCTCCCCAACCCGCCAATGCCATTCCGCATAGTCCACCGGCTGCTGCCAGCAAAAGGCTCTCAGTCAGCAGTTGGCGGACGAGGCGCGTGCGCGAGGCGCCCAGGGCCAGACGCATGGCGATCTCCCTGCGGCGGGCTCGGGCACGCGCCAGCAGCAGCGCAGCGACGTTGGCGCAGGCAATCAGCAGTACGAGACCTACGAGGCCCATCAGAATCCGCAACGGCTGTGAGAATTCTCCCCGCAAGTTGTCGAGTCCTCGGCTGGCGGGCTCCAGCTTCATGACAAAAGCTTGCGCCTCCGCTTGAGACAGCCCCGACTCGCCAGTAAGGGTTTGCCGAAGCCATACATCCAGTCCAGCCCGTGCCTGCTCCCGGCTGACGCCGGGCTTCATACGCCCCATGATCATTAGCCACCACCAGTTCTTGGCAGTGAAGAATGACTGGCCCTTTGGCGGCTGGACGCCCCAGGGCGTGAGACCTGGTTCCTCAGCCAGCGGCACCCAGAAGTCCGGCGCCCGGCCAGGTTCGACGCCGAAGAACTCAGGCGGGGCCACGCCCACGATAGTGTAAGGCTCGCCACCCAGTGCAATCGTTTTCCCAACTACTGCCGGGTCGCGCCCGAATTTGTGCGTCCAGTAGCCGTAACTGAGCACCGTCACTCGGGTAGCATGCTCTTCATCCTCACTCGTGAGCAGGCGGCCCAGGATCGCCGAGACGCCGAGGCCGGTAAAGTAATTGCCGCTTACCATCTCGCCTCCGGCCAGGCTGGGCTGACCGTCGATGTTTACCGCGACGCTTTCGGGGCCGAAGCCGAGCGGCACAAAGCCGACCACGCTGGAGAAAACGTCGTTTTGCTGGCGAAGCCGCTCAAAGCCGGAGTAAGAGAGCGAAATGCCGTATCCGCTGTACCCAGGCCCACCCCGCACCGGCTTCGTCTGGTTGCTGCTCAGCGAGAAAAGTTGCTGCGGGTCCTTCACCGGCAACATCCTCAGCATGACCGCGTCGACTAAACTGAAGATGGCGATGTTGGCGCCTATCCCAAGCGCCAGCGACAATACCACTACCACCGCGAGTCCGGGAGCTTTGGCCAGCATCCGCAGGCCGTAGCGCAGGTCTTGCCCCAGCCGTTCGAGCCATTGCCATTCCCAAACTGCGCGCACCTCCTCTTTCACCAGCGCGGTGTTGCCGAAGGCGCGCTCCGCCGCATAGCGCGCCTCCTCCGGCGGCATGCCTCGCTCAATGTTGTCCCGGGTCTCAGCCTCGATGTGATCGCGAATGTCCTGATCGAGTTCCTCCAGCATCCGCTTGCGACGCTTCATGGTTCACCCCTTACTGCTCAGCGGGCCGCAGAATCCGCGCGATGGCGCCAGCCAGCTTGTCCCATTTGGTCCTTTCGATGTTCAGTTGCTTGCGGCCTTTGGCTGTCAGCCGGTAATACTTCGCGCGGCGGTTGTTCTCGGAAGTGCCCGCTTCAGCAGAGATCCACCCTCTTTTGATAAGGCGATGCAGTGCCGGATAAAGCGAACCTTGTTCTACCTGTAGCACGTTCTCGGAGTCGCGCTCGATGGCTTTGGCGATGGCATGGCCGTGAGCGGGCCCGAACAGCAGCGTCCGGAGAATCAGCAGGTCGAGGGTGCCCTGCAACAGTTCGATCCGGTCTCTTTCTTCTCTGGTAGACATTCTAGGTGAAGGATACGCCACTTCCGAGGGAATGTCAAGTCAGACGGTCACCACACTATCCGCCCCCATCAACCGTCCTACGATGTCGTTCATTCCGCCAACTTCTCCCACCGCAACCTTATCGGTCAGGCCAAAGTGCTCCAGGCATGTCCGGCAAGCAACCAAGCGTACGCCCTGTCCCTGGAGTATGCGAAGACCCAACAGTGCGGGCGACCCGTCACAGACCAACTTAACGCCGTCGGTATAAAAGCAGATGGAGTGCGGCTTGACCGGTTGGCTCTCCAAAGCGTGCAAGAACAGATCGAACATCTCCAGGCCAAAATTCCTGTGTGCGGGATCGACGTGTCCCAGACCTTCTCGCGTCACCAGCAAAACGAGTTTCGACATAAGCTCTCTTCCTCCGCCCTCAGGGATCCATCGCCCAGGGCTAATCTATGAAAGGCCGAAACACTATAACCCCGAGTCGCTCCATCGGGAAGCCGTATTCGCTTCGTCCGGCCCACCCGACTTTGTGTCTCTCGACAACAAGGCACGTGAGTGCCACAATGGCGCAACTTCCAAGTTCCGCCAATACGGCGGAGGCGTGCAAGTGCGGAAAACGTTCCTAGTCGGAGTCCTCGTCCTTCCGCCTTTATATCCAGGCGGGGGTTGGAAGCTCGAAGGAGCACATGAAGCATGCAGCAAATAACTCATGATGTCTTGATCTTGGGAACCGGACTCGCCGGGCTGCGCGCCGCAGTCGAGCTCTGCATCAAAACGCGGGGCAGCGCCGACATCGCTATCGTGTCGAAAGTGCAGGTCATGCGCTCGCATTCCGTGTGTGCGGAAGGTGGCACGGCCGCGGTGATGCGCCCCGAGGAAGGCGACAGCCTCGAGTTGCACGCCTGGGACACCGTGAAAGGCTCCGATTTCCTGGCGGACCAGGATGTGGTGGATCGTTTTGTGAAGGCCGCCCCGGACGAAATCCGTCTCCTCGAACACCGGGGAGTCCCCTGGTCGCGCCGCGAGGACGGGCGAATCATGCAGAGACCGTTTGGAGGGCATTCTTTTCCGCGGGCGTGCATGGCAGCCGACAAGACCGGCTTCTTCGAGATGCAGGCCCTCTACGACACCCTCGTCAAATACAACAACTTCAAGCGCTATGACGAATGTTTCGTCACTGCGCTGCTCCTCGACGGCGGACGATTCGCCGGCCTCACGCTCTACGATCTACCGACGGGCGAGTTCTACATCTTGCGCGGCAAGGCTCTGCTGATTGCTTCCGGAGGGTTGGGGAACCTCTATGGATTCACCACCTACTCTCAAACCGTTACGGGCGATGGACAGGCCATTGGCTACCGCGCGGGTCTGGCCTTGGAGGACCCGGAGTTTCTCCAGTTTCACCCGACGGGGCTGGTGCCTTCGGGCATCCTGATGACCGAGGGCTGCCGCGGTGAAGGCGGCTACCTGCGCAACAACAAGGGCGAGCGTTTTATGGAGAAATACGCGCCCAAGATGATGGAGCTCGCGCCGCGCGACATCGTATCCCGTTCGGAGATGACGGAAATCCTCGAGGGACGCGGTTTCCCTGAACCCGATGGCCTTGATTACATCAACCTCGATTTGACTCACCTGGGCGCCGAGCGAATCAACAAGCGCCTGCCCTTGATTCGGGAAGTGTGCATGAAGTTTCTGGGCATCGACCCGATCACGCAGCCCATTCCCATCCGGCCCGTGGCTCACTACTCGATGGGCGGTATCGAGGCCGACATTGACGGTCGGACGAAGGTGGAGAATATCTGGGCCGCGGGCGAGGTGGCGTGCCACTCCATGCACGGCGCCAACCGCCTCGGGTGCAACTCCACCGCCGAATGCCTGGTGTGGGGCGGCATCACGGGCGGTGAGATGGCGAAGTACCTCGCGCAAGGCGCCAAGCTGAGCGCGATGCCGGAAGCCATGGCGCGGGAAGAAGAGAAACGTATTTTCGACGGGCTGCTCAAGCAAAGCGGAACGGAGAAGCCGGCGCACATTCGGCGCGAGCTTCGGACGCTGATGGACAAACACGCGAGTGTCTATCGCACGGCCGAGTCCATGAAGGAGGGCTTGGACAAGATTGCCGATCTCAAGAAGCGCTTCTGGAAAATCACGATTCAGGACAAAAGCCGCGTCTACAACTCCAACCTCATTCAGGCGCTCGAGACCGAAAACATGCTCGAGTTGGCCGAGGTGCTGCTCTTCGCCGGTCTGGCTCGCGAGGAATCGCGCGGGGCTCATGCCCGGAGGGATTTCTCCAAACGCGATGACGAGAAGTTCATGGCCCACTCCATGGTTTACTGCACCGGCGGCAAGCCGAGGCTGGATTACAAGCCCGTGACGATTACGACCTGGAAGCCGGTGGAACGCAAATACTGAATTGCGGGTCTGAAGATGGCGGCGCGTCGCGAATAGTGAATAGTAAATGGTGAAATATGAATTCTGAATGCTGAATTATGAAGTGGGAATGGGGAGTCGTGACGTAGGTGTGGATTTCGACCTTTCATAATTCAGAATTCATAATTCCGTTGATGCCACGAAGAGCCAGATGTTGAATGTTGGGCGCTCGATAGTGGCCGTTGTCGAGGGAAAGGAGTTAAGCATGGCCGAAGTCAAGCGGCACGATAATCGGCTCGGGCTGTGGGGATGGCTCGGGGGCGGGCGCTGGGGCGTCGAGCGCTACGCTTACATACTGCATCGCCTCACCGGCCTGGGCATTCTCTGCTACTTCTTGATGCACGTTGTTGTTACGAGCCTGCGCGCCAAGGGCATCTACTTGTGGGTCGAGGGGGGAATCTTTCACCAGCCTCTCTTCAAGTTCGGGGAGTTTCTGGTTTTCGCGGCTTTCGCCTACCACGCCATGAACGGCGTCCGTCTTGTGCTCGTGGAACTCGGCTTCGCGGTGGGCAAGCCCATCGAACCTGTTTATCCCTACAAGACGTCACTGAACGTCCAGCGGCCCCTGCTCATCTCCATGATGATCCTGGCTGCGATTCTGCTCGCGGCGGGGGGGTATGAATTCCTCGGATTGGCGAAGTAGCGCCGACCTTTAGGTCGGCACTTAGGTCGGCGCTGACGCTCAGCGCTACTAGGTTGGCGAAGTGCTGAGCTAAAGCTCAGCGCTACGCGGTTGGCAGAGTAGGAGGAGAAATGCACGAAACGAAATACTGGACTTGGCACATGGCGGCGGGAGTGGTGATCCTCTTCCTGCTCGGCCTCCACATGCTCATCATGCACGTGGGCGGGATCACTCACCTGTTTGTCCCTTACGGGGGCGAAGCCGTTTCCAAGAGCAACAGCCTGTTTCGGGATAGCAAGCTGTTCTTCACCGTCACTTACATCCTGCTACTCGGAGTGGCGCTCTACCATGGTCTCTATGGCCTGCGCACGATCCTGTTCGAGCTGACGCTCAAGCCCATCGTCGAAAAGGCCATTAGCTTCGTCTTTCTGGTTGTAGGACTGGGGCTGTTTGGCCTGGGCACTTGGGCGGCCATCGCAACGCATGCCAACGCCATAGCAGGAGGAAGGGGGTAGCCATGCCGGAAAACAGCAAAGCCGTACGACAGATCAACTTTCACATCACGCGCTACAATCCTGAAAGCGATCGCATGCCCTACGTGAAGACTTACACCATACCGGTGCGCGAAGGCATGACGGTGCTGGACGGCCTGCACTACATCAAGGACAACCTGGATGCAACGCTGGCCTGGCGCTATTCCTGCCGCATGGGCGTCTGCGGCTCGTGTGGCATGTTGCTGAACGGGCAGCCGACGCTGGCCTGCAACACGCAAATCCTGCACATTGCCAAGACGGACCTCACCGTGGGGCCGCTGCCTAATTTCGAGATCATCCGTGACCTGGTCCCCGATCTCCTGACCATGTTTGAGAAACACCGCGTGCTGAAGCCTTACGTGGTGCGCGCCGCTGAAGCCGAGATCAACGACCCGGCAGGGGAGTTCTACCAGTCTCCAAAGGAACTCGAAGCCTACCTGCAATTCACTTATTGCATCAAGTGCGGTTGCTGCATGGCCGCTTGCCCAACCTTAGCCACCGACGCCCGGTACTTGGGGCCCATGCCTTTGGCGGCAGCGCAGCGTTACAACCGCGACACGCGCGACGACGGGCGGCGCGAGCGCAGTGAGCTGACGGGCAGCGCGCACGGCGCTTTCCGCTGCCACTACGCCGGCGAGTGTTCGCGCGCCTGCCCCAAGGGCGTGGATCCGGCCAAGGCCATCCAGCATCTCAAGCGCCGCTTAGTGCTGGACTATCTCCACCTGGCTCGCCGGAAAGAGCCCTGCCAGAAGCTGCACGGGCCGGGCCAAGGCAAGCCACTCCCCAACATCCCCGCTGCACCGGCAAAGACGGTTTGAAGGGATTTCGATGATTGTCCCCGAATGTTTAGGTTTTCGAGGGCGTGACCGGTGCTATCCCTACTTGTGGTGCTGAAAAACCCTCGCGCCTCTGATATTGTGAAAGCAATAGAGGCTGGGAATGGCTACCAAGACCTTGCTTACCGTTGAAGAATATGCCGCGCTCCAGGAACCCGAGGGCGTGCGGTACGAGTTGAGCGAGGGGAAGCTGATCGTCACGCCTTCCTCGAGCTTCTTCCACAACGAAATCCGTGATGAGCTCAATGCCCGGCTGAGGGCATTCATCAAGAGCCAGAAGCTAGGCGGGGTGACCGGTGAAACCGATATGATGCTTGGTGGCGACACGGTGCGCCGTCCAGACGTGGCCTTTGTTAGTGCTGAGCGACTGCAGGGCGTTGATCGCCATAAAATCCCTGTGCCGCTTTCCCCCGATCTCGTGATCGAAATCGTCTCCGAAAACGACCGCGCCGACGACTTGATCCTGAAGGTGACGCAATACCTCGCCGCCGGAACTAGAGCCGTCTGGCTCCTCTACCAGAACACACGCCTCGCCTACCGTTACGTCCCAGGCAAGCTCGAACCGGAAGTCCGGAGCGCAGACGCGGGCCACGCCTTTGACGAGCCCGAGTTGCTGCCTGGATTCTCCATTCCGCTCGCGGAGATTCTCCAGTACGGTTACTCGTAGAAGTCGCTCCGATGAGGAATCCTCACGCGCCAAGTCGTGGGTGGACCGAAAGAGACTTCATGTCTCTTGACAGACACAACAATATAGGCTACAAGTGTGTTGTGAGATTTGCGAGAGGTCAGGCCCTTTTGGGAACACCATGCTGCTATGCCGTCCTTCCTTACTCCCTATTCCCTGTTCCCTGTCCCCTATTCCTTGTACTGCCCTGCGGGGAACACTATGCCGCCATGCTACTGCCCGCCCCGCTTTCGAGATTGTGCCATGCGGGACGAAAAGCCCGCAAATTGGCTCCCCCACCGGAGACAAGAAGCCTTTCGTCGCAGGGGAAGAAAAAAGGAATTCTCTAAATATTGACGGAACGAAGCTGGAATGTCTATGAAAACAAAGGATCGCTGTAGAAAACTCCGGAAGGAAGCGTGGATGTGTAAGAAAACAAAGGACTTATCAGCTTATAGCCGGAATATTGCTGAAAAGAAAGGTGGTTAACAGGTGCAAGGTGGTAACTTGGAATTCGATGTCCTCCCGCACCCACCCCCAACGCGCTACTGCCGACTGCCTTCTGCTTACAGCCTACTCCCCCTTGAGGGTGCGGTTTAAGAAGGCGAGGGTGCGGGCCCAGGCATCGTTCGCGGCGGCTTCACGATATCCCAGCTTGTTGTTGGGGTTCTCGAAGGCGTGGCTGGCGCCATCATAGATCTTCACGTCGATTGACTTATGCGCGGCTTTCATCGCACCTTCGAATGCCTCGACGGCGCTGGGGGGGATGCCCCGGTCCTCGGCTCCAAAATTCCCCAGCACGGGCGCCTGGATTCGTTGAATCTCGTCTTTGTCCGTAGGCATAGAGCCGTAGTTTACGACGCAGGCGGCGAGCTTCGATTCATGGACGGCCAGCAGAAGAGAAAAACCGCCACCCATGCACCAGCCCACCGAGCCGATCTTATCGTGTCGGACATCGGGCCGGGAGGCCAGGTAGTCGAAGGCGGCTTTCAGGTCGCGAATGGCTTGGTCCTGGGGCAGGCCGCGCGAGAGTTCGTGAGCGAGGTTGGGATCATAGGCCACCTTGCCCCGGTAGAGGTCCACGGCAAGCGCCTCGTATCCTTGTTCGGCGAATTTCTGTGCCTGGTCCTTTACCCAGTCGTTCAGGCCCCACCACTCATGTATCACCACCAGGGCCGGGTGGGGCCCGCCGGAATCGGGGACCGCGAGATAGGCGGAGACGGTCCCGTCGCCACTACGAAAGGCAATGGTCTCTGTCTTTACAGGGAGTGCCAAGGCGGTTGAGGCAAGAGCCACAAACCACCAAGCCATCCCAACGGCCAAGCATGTACGGCGCACCGCGCACCTCCATAAGGGAGTTGACATGAGTAATGATCCAAGCTCAGGGGATTAGCACTTCGCACTCCTGCCATCACCATTCTCCGGGCTGTCCCGTCCCGGAAGGCAGGAGGCGCTGCCTCTGTAGTATAATGGCTGGCCGATTTTTGTGCGCTGGAATTTTATGCTGCGAACGCTCGGGTTTGCACCCTCTGGCGTCCGAACGGATCACGAAATAACAAAGATGAAGTTCTCTCGTCGCCAAATCCTGGGTTCTTCTGCTGTCCTGCTCGGGTCAGAGCTCCTGGACGCTCTTACAACTCCTCTCTGGCGCTGGACGCGCGCGCCCGCTCTGCACGCGGCCACGGTCCCCAACCCTGAGGGAACTTCGCCCGTCACCTTCGTGGATGTTGCCGAAGAGGCAGGGCTGACCGTTCCCAACGTTTGGGGCGGAGTAAAGAGCAAGAAGTACATTGTCGAGGCCAAAGGCAGCGGTCTGGCCTTTTTCGATTACGACAACGACGGTTGGTTGGATATTTACTTGACGAACGGAGTGCGCTTCGAGGAAACCTACGAACCCGGGAAGGCTCCGACTCAACACCTCTTTAAGAACAATCGCAACGGAACGTTCACCGACGTAACGGAGAAATCGGGGCTGGGACGTACCGGCTGGGGGACGGGTGTTTGCGTCGGCGACTACGACAATGACGGATGGGACGACCTGTTCTGCTGCTTCTGGGGCCACAACATCCTCTGGCACAACAACGGAGACGGGACTTTTACGGATATGACGAAGAAAGCGGGACTCTGGGAAGACCGCGTCCGCTGGGGCTCCGGTTGCACTTGGCTCGACTATGACCGCGACGGATTCCTGGATCTCTTCGTCTGCAATTACATTGAGCTGGATATCACGAAAGTGCCGGTGCCGGGCGCCTCAGGCTATTGCCAATGGAAAGGCATCCCCGTCATGTGCGGGCCGCGCGGCCTTCCCGGCGGGATGAACATCCTTTACCACAATAAGGGTGATGGGACCTTCACGGACGTTTCGGAAAAGGCGGGCGTCCTGAAACCCGGGCCGCGTTATTCCATCACCGGCGTGTCGTACGATTTTGACAACGACGGCTGGCCGGATATCTACGTGGCGGTGGATTCGGAACCGAGCATTCTGTTTCACAATAACCACGATGGGACATTCACGGATATTTCCGTTATGGCGGGTTGCGCGTATAACGAGGATGGACAGGAACAGGCCGGCATGGGCGTAGGCGTCGGCGACTACGACTGCGATGGGTGGCTGGACATCTTCAAAACTAATTTCACGGACGATACCCCGGATCTTTACCATAACAATGGCGACGGCACTTTTACGGACGTCACCTTCGTCGCGGGCTTGGGCGTGAACACGCAATACGTCTGTTGGGGCGCGGGATTCACGGATTACGACAACGATGGGTGGACGGATATTTTTCACGTCACGGGCCACGTTTATCCTGAAGTCGAAAGCTATCATCTCGATGCTACGTTCAAGAGTCCACGCATCGTTTACAGAAACCTTGGCAATGGCAAGTTCAAAGATGTCTCAGCCCAGATGGGACCGGGAGTAACGGAACGCTTCTCCAGCCGCGGCTGCGCATTTGGGGACTACGACAACGACGGAGACGTTGACGTCCTGATCCTCAATATGAATGACAGGTACTCCCTTCTGCGCAACGACGGAGGAAACAAGAACAACTGGATCAAACTCAAGTTAATTGGAACGTATTGTAACCGCACCGCAGTTGGCGCCCGAGCGCGCGTGGTGACGGGAAAACATGCGCAGATAGACGAGGTCCACTGCGGAACCAGCGTAATGTCCCAGAGCGATTTGCGCCTTCACTTCGGCCTCGGGGACGCGAAAGAAATCGATTCGATCGAAATCAAGTGGCCCACGACGCAGAAGATCGAGAAATTCACCAAGATCGAAGCCAATCAGATCCTGACCATAAAGGAAGGGTCAGGGATTATAAAGGCCGAAAGACTGGAAAGCCCAGGGAATCTCGCACGCCTGAAATAATCCCAAAACATTCCAAGGGAATCCGATGAGAGGAAGCGGTCTTGAGACCAGAAGGGCTTTCGGGAGGGGCTTAGTCCTTGCCACCGCGATTGCGTTGCTGTGGACTAAGGGTGCGGGTGGCTTTGCCGCAGTTGCCGTGCCGGGGGAGGAGATTCCGCCGGACGCTACGCCTCAGATCCAGCAGGTCAACCCCAGCCAAGCGGCGGCGGGAGATGAGGTTACCATCGTTGTCGAAGGGCAGAATTTCTCTCCCGGCGCGTATGTTTCCTTTACCAACCCGTCGATTCGCGTTGTCTCGACTCGGCGTGTTAGTGGGACGCAGATCGAGGTGAAGCTGACGGTCAGCCCGAAAGCCCAACCCGGTGCAATAAGCCTCTATGTCAGCAATCCCGCAAGTTCTGCGGCCGAGGCTGCATTTAGGATTGTGGCGGCCGCCGCCCCTGCGCCAGAAGCTCCGGCGACGCCATCAGCGCCTGGAGCACCACCAAGTCCTGCGGAGGCAGTTCATCCTTCCGAATCCAGCACGCCGGAAGTCACAAACGTCGATCCCCCGCGTGCTGCTCCCCAAAGTGAAGCGAGCCTGAAGATCAGGGGGAAGAACTTCGCTCACGGGGCCAAGGTCAGCTTTTCGAACCCGGGGATACGGGTGCTGGAGACCACCGCGCCGACGGCCACTGAGCTGACCGTGCGCATTCAAATCGCCGCGGATGCGCCCAAAGGTAAGACCAGCTTGTTTGTGGTGAATCCCGACGATAGCGAGGTGGAAGCATCCTTCGAGGTGACAGGCGGGACCACCAAGGCTGCCGAAGTTTCTCAACCGGCCAGCTCGGTGGGCCAGCGGTTCGAGGTCTACAACCTGGGAGATGTCGCAAGCATTCTTCAGAGCCACAACAAAACCAAAGGCACGCTGATTGTAACGGGCCAGAAGCTCACTTACGAGGAGTCAGGCAAGGACGTGTTTTCAACGTCCCTCTCGGACATTAAAGAGGTTGGCGGAAATGTCATTCTTGGCCTCAACACCGGCACTTTTCACATCAATCTGACCTCCGGAAAAACCTACAACTTCGTTGCCGGTTCACTCCGCCCTGCGGACAGTCAATCCATTGTTGATTCCCTGCGAAAGGCCCTTCGCTAGCCTCCGTTTATCTGGACGATTCGAACACCCCCTTCGGGTTGCGTTGTCCTTCTCGTTGAGGCAGGGATTGTGATAAACTTTGTCCTTAGCTCATCGCAACGCATAGCACGAGGTGTTCGTGAATGAAACGATACGGCGAGCATCGTTTCCCCGGAAAACTCTTTGTGGTCGAAGGGATCGACGGCTCGGGCAAGTCCACCCAGTTGATGCTCCTGCACCAGTGGCTTCAGTCTGAAGGCTACGGGGTTGTCTTCAGTGAATGGAATTCCTCGCCGCTGGTCCGGGAGACGACGAGGCGCGGGAAGAAGAAGCAGATGCTTACTCCGGCGACCTTCTCCTTGATCCACGCCACTGATTTCGCGGATCGGATGGAGCACAACATCCTCCCCCTGCTGAAAGCGGGGGCGGTGGTGCTTTGCGATCGCTATATTTACACGGCCTTCGCCCGCGATGTGGTGCGGGGCATGGATCGCAAGTGGGTGCGGGAGCTATACAGCTTCGCAGTCAAGCCCACCGCGGCCTTCTATTTTCGCGTTCCCCTCGAGGTTGCCATGAAACGAATCCTGGAAGGGCGAAGCGGGGTGAAGTTCTATGAAGCCGGCATGGACCTTGGGTTGAGCGAAGACCCGGAGGAGAGCTTTCATGTCTTTCAAGGGAAAATCCTGGAAGAGTACGAGAGCATGATCGCGGAATTCGACCTCACCACGGTGGATGCTACGCTTCCCATTGAAGAACAGCAGGTTCAGATGCGTCAAATTGTTAAGGCCAAGCTGACCCAGGCCAAACGATTGAGGGTGGCCCCATGAGAGAAACTTATTCGGTGATTCTGCCCAAAATGAATCTGGCAGAACTCACCGGGAGACTGATTGTAATTGAGGGCACCGACGGCGTTGGCCGTTCCACTCAGATCAAGCTGCTCCGACCCTGGCTCGAGCAGCAGGGACACGCCGTGCTGGATACCGGCATCAAGCGTTCCCAACTGGCGGCGAAGGGAATACAGCAAGCCAAAGAGGGGCATACCCTGGGGCGCATTACCTTGAGCCTCTTTTACGGCACGGATTTCGCGGACCGACTCGAAAACGAGATCGTCCCTGCGCTGCGCGCCGGATTTGTGGTTATTACCGATCGTTACATCTATTCTCTGATGGCCCGAGCCATTGTGCGGGGCCTCGATCCAGCCTGGATCCATAACGTGCACAGCTTCGCGCTGAAGCCCGATGCCACTTTCTATTTGCGCATCGGCGTCGACGACCTGATTCCCCGTGTGGTCTTCTCCAGCGGGTTTGACTATTGGGAATCCGGCATGGATCTCTACCCCAGTGAGGACATGTACGAGAGTTTCCGCAAGTACCAGACGGCCCTGCTCGCGCAGTTCGATAAAATGGCGCAAGAATATGACTTCACAGTAATTGATGCTTCGCCGGATATCCGCACGGTTTTTGAGCGGCTGCGCACAGGCATTTCCCGCGTTCTGAAGGGTGAACCTCGGGAACCGCTGTTTGCGGGGCCTGTGCCGGAGGTTGCCGTGCAGGATTCGGACAGTAGCGAGGTGGCCGGCGCGGGAAAAGCCAGTCGCCCGGAAGCAGAACAATAGGCAAGTAGCCTTCAAGCCCTGCCCGAGGCAGGCACGGCCAAGAGGCCCTCCACCCAGTCCTTGATCCCCTGATAGTCGGGTGAGTCCAGCGTCATCTGGAAGTATTTTTCCCTGAATCTCCGCTTGGTGGTGCGATTCCGCAAAATCAGTTTCCCGGTTGCCATGGCGAGCGGCAGTTGATCGCGCAGGAACTCCGGCTTGGCAATCATTTCTATTATCATTTCCTCCAGCACTTCTATATCGTGCCAATCACCGAGATGCTGTTGGATTTTTCTTAGCCAGGTGAGCGCGCCCGAGCTGCCCGGGATCCTGAACTGATTCACAACCTCGAGAAGGTAACGGAGTCGCTTGGCACAGAGGCGCGCGGCGTGAATGGAGGGCGCGGTGGTCTCGCGGTGCGAAGAGGCAACCTGCTTTTCAAATTCTCTCCAGGCGCCCACAAGCGCTTGCGTAAGGCGCGCCGGGAAGGGTTCAAAAGTGAGTCCTTCAGGTTGGATCAAGGGATGCGAAACATGTTCCCTGTTTGGCGTGGGCCTGAGCCGATCCAGAATCTCCTTGGCGCGCATGTAAAAGACGGCCAAGTTCACCTTGCTCAGCTTGCGGATAGCCCTCGAGAAGCTGTCGGACCGGCGTTCCTGAAGATGCTGTCTCACAGTCGCCCAGGCTTCCCGGTCGGAGCAGCGGTTTCTTGCCAGGCGCCCCTCCACCTGCTGGAGCAGGACGTCGCAATTCCGGACGTCCCCCAGCACCCGGCGACATCGCCTGATCTTGCGCCTCAAGCGGCGGGCCTCGCGGGGCAGAGGTTTGGGAAAAATCAGGTCGAGCACTTGCTGGAGGCGTCGGCTTGCCACGCGCATGTCGTGAATGGCCTCCGGGTCATCCCCCTTCAGAACCTTTGCCTCCAGGGATACGAACCGGTTGAGGTGTCGGAGGGCTAGCTTCCGGACTTTGCTCCATTCATTTGTCGGCGGGGTTGTCCAGGGACTCTTTGCCAGTTCATCGGCGGTGCGAGCGGGATTATGGAGAGTATTCTCTTTCCGCTCTTCCATAGATAAGAGCTCGAACGGGTTGCAGGTCGAGGGGTTCCAGCCTCCCGACCTCCGCTTAAAGCCGCCCCCTTGTGCTGAAATAAAGCCAAGCGACTTGGCTTCTGCTTCTACAGTCTAAACTGAGTGGAACAGACTTACAAGGTATTGCCTTCCTATCTACCTGAGCTTGCGAAGCAGGCGAGGCGTCAACCACCACACGAGTTGGCCGGGATTCTTCGGCGGAAACTCATCAAAGCTAATCATGCAGCACCCGCCCTTCTTAAACGCCAGGTTAGCACGGCTGCCGGCGCCGATAAGCCGGGCGGCCAGCTCGCTGAGGTCGGGTTCATGGCCAACCACAAGTACCCTTGTGTGGCTGGGGCGCTTGGCCAGAAAAGTGATCACGTCCTCGGGTGACCCGCCGGGCCGCATCGCCTCGCAGACATCCAGGGGCGCACTTGAAGCCAGCGATTCGGCAACAATTCTCGCCGTTTCAACCGCCCGGACCAGCGGGCTGGTAACAATCCAGTCCACTTCGAACCCCATCCGTTTCAGACCCTCGGCGATCTCCCGCATCTTTTCTTTGCCTTCCGGTACAAGCGGACGTCGCTCATCGTCCGAGAATCTCACACTACCCTGCGAGACGGCGAGGCCGTGCCGCATGACGTAAAGCACATACCCTGTCTGAACTTTTCCCTCAGGGGCTAGCGTAATGTTCTTTGGCATGTTATAGCTCCCCGCCAGAACGAATTCACCATCCAGGATAACAAAAAGGGGTTTACGTTGGGGCTCCGGCCAGCATCACGCGGGACGCCCGGCGCGGGCGCCGCTCAGAACGTAGAAAGCCCGCCTGTCGCCGCCTGCTCCCGTAGTGACAAAGTCTAGAATTCGGCAGCCGGATTCAAAAGCGCGCTGGAACATACGCCGCGTTTCCAGCCGCCACTGCCGCGCCAGCTTCAGAGCACGACCCCGCATTTCATCGGTATCGGTCGGAATCTCCAGGAGAAGCCGGGGCTCTGCGAAGGAAAAACTGATTCCCCGATTCGCAATGAATCCTTCCTTATTGCGGCGAGTTTCATTAATTCTGGGCAGGTTGAGGTTGGCATGGCGCAACAAAGGGCCGCGCAGGCGGCGTGCCACATGGGCGCTGCCGATTTGCCAATTCACAACGAAGCGGTCGCTCGGCAAGCCCTTCTCAAGCACGCTGGGGAAACGGCCGTAGCAATCTGGAAGATACTCTTCCACTCGGGCGCCCAGCCGCGCAATGTTCAAGGCTGCATTGCGGCTTTGCAAGGGGTCATACGTCCAGCAGATGGACTTGATCCCCTCTTGAAGGGCTAATTCCCTATGCGCGAGCTTCATCCTGAATCCCAGGCCCTTGTCCCGATGCCGTTTTTCGACCGCCATCATGTGCGACCAGTGAACCACCCGCCCGTGATAGCGCCCCAGGAACGCATAAAGGAACCCCAGGAGCTTTCCTTTCGCGATGGCGCCCAACACCACGCCTCCGTATTTCTGCGTGACGTTGAGGACCTCACTGCCGACCCCCACGTTTCCCCAGACTTCCATCTGGAGCCTTTCACATTCCCGGTATTCGTAAAGGCTTATGAGCCGTCTTATTTCGGTTTGAGGCAAGAATGCTCCCCCAACCCTTAGTCGCTTTCAACGCCAATTAAAATACCCCTGCGGACATGTGAGGTGGAAGAGCGCCGCTTCGGAAAAACCTTTCATGAGGGGTGCGAAAGGACAAGGGGAGTGGCTCCTCTGAAACCCTACTCCTCCGCAGCTCCCACCCGCTCCCATACTTCGTGGAAAAGCTTAATGGAGCCAGGCGCAAACCCGGCGTAATGATTGAAGTCCATCGCCTTCAAGAACTCCGAGAGCTCATTGGCGCAATCAACCAGCACTTTCTCATGCGTGATCACCTGGGGGAATTTGGCTGCGACTAGGAAACCCGCAGGGGTACGCGTGCGCCAATTCCTAACGGCCGCAGCGGAGGGAGTTCTATAGAATGTTGAGTCGACTTCAACGGTGTCGAAGTGTTTCGCATATTCAGAGATGAAGTCAGCTGAAGTGGCGCCGGCAGGATAGAAAACTCCAACCCAATCCTGGCTGGACCAGCTCGACGTGCCAAGGCGCAAGTTCTGAATTTGGGGGTAATCCAAGGCAGCAAAATCTCGTATTGCAAATTCGAGCCTGGCCAAACCGCCCATTTCTCCTTGCCCGTCAGCGAGGGTGGCAAAACTACTTTTCGCACATGCCCCGCTCGCGCGCGCCACATGTTCGGCACGGGCCAGCATCGAAAGAAGTGGCGGAGTGCGCGCCCTTGGCCACAGCGAATACCGAGATTAACTTGTCCACATTAGGGCTTTCACACTTCCCGCAAAGTACGCTACCGGACGAGGAAGTAATGATCTTTTCGAACTGGGCCCCGCAGTCCTGGCACTTGTATTCGAATATCGGCATATCCTTTTCCCTCCTGCAATATAACGGATGCCAGCCGACATTTCAACCCGGACGCCGGGAGGGTTGCGGCGAATTCGCTTTTGGGCTGGGCCGCAGGCGCATTTTTTCAGCTTTTAGTCGATGTGGAGGGCCGAAAATCACTTGACAGGCTCCAGCTTATTGCTTACAGTGTTCCCCAGCCACCATGGTACGGAACCTAGGAATCTTTCACTAGAGGAGAGGAGCAGCATATGGCGAAGGTGTTGACTAAATCACAAGTGGTAGCCCATCTGGCAGAGAAGACGGGTATTCAAAAGAAGGCTGCAGCCGCAGTCCTGGAGCATCTGGCTGCTCTGGCGACGAAAGAAGTCAAGGGCGGCGGACAATTCGTGGTTCCTGGACTCGGCAAGGCTGTTAAGGCACACCGAAAGGCTCGCGTGGGCCGTAATCCACAGACCGGTGAGCCGATCAACATTCCAGCGAAGACGGTCGTCAAGTTCCGCTTGGCCAAGGCATTTAAGGATGCCGTGGTGCCTCCCAAGAAGAAATAGCGATTCAGCCGCGAGCCAGAACGATGGCTCGCGGCTCCTCGCACAGACATCCTGAAAGGTGAACTCCGCACTCAGTGAGTGAGACTTCGCCGGCGGGGTGGGTATCAGTTGCGAGAGGGATTCACCGAGAGGGGTGCGGGGGGTAGTGTAGCCCGACCTTAAGAGTCCTGCGCCGGGTCCGCAGAGGCAACTGGCCGACGGTTCGGCCGGACGGCGCTAGAGTGCCTCTCGAACGCGCTCCCATGAGTGCGCCATCTGACCACGACGAATGAGTGTCGTGTATCGGAAGTTCTTTGGATAAGTCAGTCCGGTCCCGGAGCGACGGACCGCTCGTAAAGGGTTTGCGTTCATTTGTCGAACCCTGCCTTTCCTTACTCTTCACCAGAATGTTGAATTCTCCCCGCAGGGACGCAAGAATTTAGCCCAAGGCGAAAAAAGCTGTGAAATAATCAACTTAAGCCGCCGATGAAGGCAGATCAAGGCGGATAAGAGAATTGTCTTGGTCAGCATTTATCCGGGTCAACATGAAACGCATAGTCTTCGTCGTACTTCTCTCGTTGTTGATTGTGTACGTTGGTGACTATGCCTCGCTTCGCTATAGGATACCCAAGACCCGGAATCCGTTCGAGACGGTGAAAATCCGGCGCTATTATGCGGTCGGCCTGAAGAGCGGCAAAACCGAGTTTATGTTCCTCGAGCCGCAAAACCAAGTGTGCGTCCACTCCCTGTTTCCCCACCTCGGCTACAGTCCATGCTGGTACCTCAGCCGGAGAAATGTGAAACGGATCGATATATGATTCCGGAGCCTCCGAGGAATCTTAATTCGCGCAACTATTCACGCCAACATCTATGAGGTTCTGTGATGTGCCCTTCGGCGCGTAGGCCTCAGAAGGTCTGTACAGCAGCAGGCCAAATCGAAACTTCACTCGTCAAGAGATCGAAGTGTGCTATGCTCACCATCGGGTAGCGTAGCGGCATTAGCAACTCACCCTGCCTTCATCCAGCGGAGTCCAAAGGGGACCCCGTTGCCCACGAACCTTTGGACAGGTGATTTATGAACCAAGAATGTCTCTTCCAACCTGAGGCGCCTCCTGTTTTCCCTCCTCTCGGCACAAGAATCAAAGCACTGATGGTCTGGCCCAAAATCCCTGATTCGTTTTGGACATTCACGGGCATGATGCGGCTCCTCCGTGAAAAGGTCGTCATGCCGCCCTTGGGGCTCATCACGGTGGCCGCGTTATGTCCTGAGGGATGGGACATTCGCCTTATTGACCAAGGTGTGGAAGACCTAAGTGATGCGGACATCCTCTGGGCGGATCTCGTTATGCTGAGCGGCATGCGAGTCCAGAGAGAGGGGCTCGAGGAGGTTCTCACCCGCGCCCGCAGCCTCGGCCGACGTACGATCGTGGGTGGACCATACGCGAGCGGCGATCCGGAGGCAATGCTGAAGTTGGCGGACCATGTTGTGGTGGGCGAGCCGGATGAGGTGTTTGACGCGATCGCTAAAGACCTTGAACAAGGGTCGGCCAGAAGACTGTATATAATTGAAGACAAGCCCGACCTTACTAAGACGCCGGTGGCGCGCTTTGACCTTCTGAAAATTGACTTCTACGCCACTATGGCCATTCAGTTTTCCCGCGGCTGTCCCTTTCAATGTGAGTTCTGTGACATCATCCAGCTTTACGGACGAAAGCCTCGAACCAAGCTTCCTCAGCAAATCATGGCGGAACTGGACACGCTCCTGAAACTGGGATGGAAAAAGCAGGTGTTTATTGTCGATGACAATTTCATAGGCAACCACCGGCTTGCTCTCGAGCTGGCTCAGGAGTTGGAAAAGTGGCAGCAAGCACATGGCTATCCGCTGGCTTTCTACACAGAAACGTCTATGGACCTGGCGCGGCATCCCGCGCTGCTCGAGGCCATGGTCAAGGCGAACTTCCTCCATGTGTTTGTGGGGATCGAAAGTGCTTCGAAAGCGTCCCTGGTCGAGGCGAAAAAGCTCCAGAACCTGTCACTAGATCCAATTGATTCCATCAAGATTCTACAACAGGGCGGGCTCTGGGTTACGGGTGGATTCATCCTCGGGTTTGATTCCGAGACCGGGGACATTTTCGAGCAGCAGATTCAGTTTATTGAGCGCGCAGCCATCCCTTGGGCCTTGGTGAATTTCCTGCACGCCTTGCCGCAAACAGCGCTCCACGCCCGCATGAAGCGAGAAGGGCGTTTGATCGAAGACAACATCAGCAGCAGAGATGGCACGGCGCCGAACTTCCGTACCGTCCTTCCGCCTGAGGTTCTGCTGAGGGGGTTTCAAAAAACACTTGCCTCAATTTATGATCCCACGAAATTCTACGAACGTGCGTGGCGTTCTCTCCAGGTTTGGCAGACCAGGAAATGCCAGCGGCCTGCCCAGCAGCCGGGTTTGATCGACATTGCCAAAGTAGTGCTCCGTTCGATATGGCATCAGGGCTTAAGGTCTTCCTACCGCCGGCCCTATTGGAAATACTTGGTTCGACTCGTTACCCGGTGTTCGACAGACCCCGCGAAGATCTGGATGGGCATTATCATCCTTATCGCCGGGCACCACTTTATTCCTTATGCCAAGGAGGTGGTGCAGCGCGTGGAAGGGGATTTGGCCGATATCAACAATAAGGAACTGGGGCAAGCGGAGGGCAAGGTTTCTGAAGTCGGGAAGAGACCGATGCCCGTTGGATCCGAGTTCTGAACGCGGCTGGCGCGTCCCGGCTCACGGGGACGGCGCCGCTACAGATTTGCCGCTTGACCTCGGGACTGAGACTGTGCCAACGAGTGAGGTTGATGCTTCCACCCGCGGCGGCCTCTTGACGCCCTGAGGGGGGTGGTTATGGAAACGGAAGGAAGTCATTCCTTAAGCTCGCGTAAATTGCTTGATTTTGTTGCGCCGGAAGGCGTCCGTCTGGAATACAAGAGGCGGAGCACTGTCTTTTCGCAAGGCGACCCTGCCGACTCTGTTTTCTACATCCTGAAGGGGAGAATAAAGGTCACTGTCGTTTCCAAAGAGGGAAAACGGGCGATCGTCGCGCTTCTTGATAGCGGGAGCTTCTTCGGTGAAGGGTGTCTGGCGGGTCAGCCTCGTCGCATGGCCAGTGCGTCGGCGGGCTCCGATTGTCTCCTTTTGAAGGTTGAAAAAAAAGCGATTGTGCGTCTGCTCCAAGAGCAGCCGGAGTTCTCAGCACTTTTCGTGTCCTTCCTGCTTGCCCGCAACATCCGGTACGAAGAGGACTTGGTGGATCAGCTCTTCAACTCCGGTGAGAAGCGCCTGGCCCGGATTCTCCTCTTGCTGTCCCGTTTCGGAAAGGAAGGTAAACCGGAAAGGATAGTCCCCAGGATCAGTCAAGAAGATTTGGCGCACATGGTGGGCACAACCCGGGCACGGGTCAGTCATTTTATGAATAAGTTCAGGGCCCTCGGTTTCATTGACTACAACGGGGGTTTGGAAATCCACAGTTCTCTCCTCAGTGTCGTCCTTCACGACTAGTCACCGGCCCGAAAGGCTGCCTCTTCCCGAGTCACTTCAGACGCGCCACCCCCTCCAAACGCACTGTGACAATCTGAAATGGCTTGACGGAGAATCTGAAGCCATGGGAAGAAACCGAAAGCGGCCCCTGATTCCTTTCCAGGGCATCGTTCATCCACGCCGACTTCACCTCGAGAAGCGGAGTTTGCACGTCCACCGTGCTTTCTTTACCGGCCAGTTCCAGAAAACGCAGAATCGTGCCCTCGCCGTCCTCGGCAATCTTCCAAGTTTCCAACACCACGTCAGGCTGGCGCACGTCCAGGAAACTAGCCTGGGTCGAAACCAGAGGCCGTGGAGTGTCGATCGCTTTATCCTGTGAGGTGATTTGGTCCACTTCCAGAGGTGACATCTCCTCCCGGCCCAGCCGGCTCAGGTAAGCAGGCGCGAGGTTGTTGCCGCTGGTCAGTACGTAGCGGAATGTAAAGTCTCCTCCCTGGCCGGCGGCATAGTTCGTGTCCCAGTAATTGTTCATCACATAAGAGAAAATCGTGCCGGGCCGCTGGCCAAACTCCTCCGGCCATGTTCCCCGGACAATATCCCCCAAAGCGACCAGGGAGGCATCCACCGGAGCAAGCGCCGCCGTCACACCACCTTGCTCCGCCGCCACCCAGTGCTGCACCGAAAACCATTCCTTCCCGGCTCCGGGCAGTTGGTCACGGCTGGGGTCCACGAATCCGTTCTGAATTTCGTAACGAAATTGCGGATGTTCCATGGAGAAGGGAAAAGCAAAGTAAACGGCTTCCTTGGTGTAGACCTCCGTCTTGTGCACATGATTGATGAACTCGATCTTCTTCTGCCCGTTGAACAGAATCACTTCTGTTTCGATGCGCGGTGTATTCACTCCGGAGCTTTCGAGACGCGCCACGACCCCGAAGGGCTGATTGGTCACGGACAGCAGCCGTCCTCCACTGGCGTTGTGGACGGAGAGCTCTGGAACCGGCGAGGCAGAACTATATTGAATCAGCCGGTTCGGAGTTTGATCTGCTCCCGTAACGTAGAGGTACTGATCGAACCGATAGGGGCTCGAGGAATTGACCAGCTCTTTGTTCAGTTCCTTATCGTAGATGCTTTTCACCGCTCCGCTGGCGGGATCTAACACCACCCGGTAGTACGCATTCTCTAACGTCCCCTCCGGGGCGGTCTGCGCCGTGGGCGGCTCCGCTTTCGTATCCTTCAGCGCGTAGGCCTTATAACCCACCGACGGCACGTCCTGCGCAAGGAAACGAACACGCCGGTAAGCAGGCCCCGTGGAGAGAACTTCGTAAGGGACTGTCCGGTTCGTTACCAAGTCTACGAGTTCCCGCCCTTTATCCAAGTCCGTCTCAACCATGCCGGAACGCCGCCAACTGAGGGGATTAAAAACCAACAGCGTCCCCTGCGGGTCGTAGATGTAGTCCGCAAGAGCGCCCAAGCCTCGCCGCAGCACGTAATCAACATCCTTCTTAGCCTGGGTGGCAAAATCTTCTTTGATGGCCCACTGCTCGACTGTTTCCTGGCTTTTGGGATTCGATACGCTGCAATAGGCTCCCCAGGTGTGCTCGTCATAAAGCACCATGTTGTTCCAAAGCCGCTTCAGCGCCTCATCCTCAGGTTGAAGGCGGGGATTGACCAGCGTGCTGAGGGTGGAGAACTTCTCCGCCGCCAGGGCTCGCTGTTCCGTCTCCCGCTCGAGGGCAGCCGACCGGGTGGTTGAAATAATGCCATCTTCCCAGTACGGCCCTCCGTCACCCCGCACCACCGGAATGGCATCTCCGAACTGCCTGGCAATGTAGCCCATCGCCTCAGAAAAACCCGAGTAGCGTAGCCGGGGATAGGCATAAATCCTGTTCCACTCTTCGGCCATACTCGCCTGCTGCGGAAAAAGGTCGGTGTTTTCCACCTGCGTGCCGTAAATCACCGCCGCGTCGGATTTGTATTCAGGACGCGAGTAAATCTGGAAAAAACGCGGCAGAGCGTCGTGTCCGCCCGCAATTTGAGGCGGCATCCCGAACAATGTCATTACTTGATGGTAGTGTCGTGAGTACCACATCAGGATTCTTCCGCCGTCGGGGCCTTTCCACCAGAATGGTGACTTCTCGTGCAGACGGCCAAGCAGGAGAACGGGTGCGCGGTAATTGTCACTTCCAGCGGCAAAGTATTTAAGCCCTGCCGCCGCCATCACCGATGCGTAGGACCAGGAATAAGAGGGTACATCCGTGATGTTGGCATAATCGGAGTCTCCTCCGTGCTTCTGATTGAAGCGAAAAGCAGGATAAAGCGAGCGAAGGAGGGTTTCCAGGCTCGGAAATCCGGTGAGAAGACTCGCCTCCACCGTGGGCACAAAGAGCTTCTTATCCTTTACCAGTTGGAAAAGCTGCTTCTGCTGCTCTTCACCGCGTCCGGCCAGGAACTGTCGCACGCACCAATAACCATCCGGGCTGAAGCGAAAGTCCGGATGGTCGTGAATCATCTGAATGGCTTCGTCGAGGGTGCGACTCTGTGCTTCCGCCACCTTGGCTTGGTAATCTGTGTAACCCACATCGAGGTGAGTGTGAGGCACTACGAAGAGGTTCCACTTCTTTGCCGGATCCAGAACCACCGGGAACCGTCGCGTGCGCCCGCCCAGGCTGACGGAAACTTCGCCCTTGGTGCCGGCGGCAAATTCGGGAACCGCAAACTCCACCAATTGCTCGCCGAAATCCCAGGCGGGGGATAGCTTCGCAGTGAATTTCTCCTTGCCCACACTCAACACGGCTTGCCCGCCCTTCGAGGCGGAGTTGTGACGGATATAGACGTCCACCAACTCCAATAGCTTGTCGTCTTTCCGCTCATAAAAAATGGTCGGCAGGGCCTGGACAGTGGCCTCCCCGGATGAAAACTTCCGATCAGGGTCTTGTTCAAGTTCCAGGGCGTCATAGAAGAGCCCAGGATTTGTGACGTCATCACGCTCTGCCGGCTCATCAATCGCGGTCAAGACAAGCTCATTCGTTCCCTTCTTCAGGAAATTTGTGGGAAGATCGACCGCAATTGTGTCGGCGGAGTATGCAGGTAAGAAGACGCTGCCCACATCGCCCCCGGCATAGTTCAGCGTTGGGTGCTGAAAAAGCAGAGCGCGGTGACCATTGATTTCCACTTGAACGCGCGAGACCCGCGGGGTTTCAACAAGCAACGCTACCTTCAGCGTATAGAGCCCCTGCGGAGCTTCCGGCAAATCAAACTGGATGGCGTAGGGATGCGGCCGAAACTCCGCCTTTCCATTTGACGAACCTGGCTGAAAGGCAGGCCAGTCGGTTGCCGGGTTGCTCTTTCCGACGATGTAAAGCACATCGCTCTTGGGGTGCGCGGAGGCGAAGACGGGTGGCGGCACCTCGCCCTGATTGAACTCGCCGGATGACTGATTGAATTTGCCAATCTGCCACACCGTCTTTGAGGCGGCCCCTGCGCACGGGCATAAGCAAATCATGATGACCAGCAGCAGAGGCATCCTCAGAAATTGTTGATGTGTGCGTCTCTTCACGGAATCCCCCTTCTCAAAAATGCGTTCCTTAAATGACCCTGAACCTGTAAGAGTCTTGGCCGGCAGGGATGAGGGCTGCACCTCTGTGCCGATGCGGAATTCCCATACAAATAGGCAGGGCAGCCGCTAATCAGTCCGGATTCCAGTGCGTTCCCCACCGCGGGCCGTTACTATCGGCACTTGAACCTTAGATCGACCGTGGTTACTGCCCTCTTTCCGAGTCACTTCAGACCCGCTGCCCCCTCCAAACGCACCGTGATGATCTGAAATGGCTTGACGGAGAAGCTGAAGCCATGGGAAGAAACCGAAAGAGGCCCTTGCTTCCTCTCCAGAGCATCGCTCGTCCATGCCGATTCCACGTTTAGAAGTGGAGTTTGTACGTCCACGGTGCCTTCCTTTCCGGCCACCTCCACAAAGCGCAAAATCGTGCCCTCGCCGTCTTCGGCCATCTTCCAGGTCTCCAACACAACATTGGGTTGATCCACACGCAAGAAACTGCCCTGGGCCGAATCCAACGGCCGTGGAGAATTGATGGCTTTATCCTGTGAGGTGATTTGATCTACTTCCAGAGGCGACATCTCCTCCCGGCCCAGCCGGCTCAGATAGGCAGGCTCGAGTTTGTTGCCGCTGGTCAGTACGTAACGGAATGTAAAGTCTCCCCCCTGGCCGGCGGCATAGTTCGTAGGCCAGTAGTTGTTCATGACATAAGAGAAAATGGTGCCGGGGCGCTGGCTAAACTCCTCCGGCCATGTTCCCCGGACAATATCCCCAAAAGTCACCAGGGGGGCATCCAGCGGAACAAGCGCCGCCGTCACGTCCCCTTGCTCCGCTGCCACCCAGTGCTGAACAGAGAACCACTCCTTCCCAGCTCTGGGCAGTTGGTTGCGACTAGGGTCCACAAAGCCGTTCTGAATCTCGTACCGGAATTGCGGATGTTCCATGGAGAAGGGAAAAGCAAAGTAAACACCTTCCTTCGTGTACACCTCCGTCTTGTGCACATGGTTGGTGAACTCAATCTTCTTCTGTCCATTAAACAAAATCACTTCTGTCTCGATGCGCGGTGTATTGACTCCTGAGTTTTCCAGACGTGCCACTATCCCGAAGGGCTGGTTCGTCACCGACAGCCGCCGTCCTGCGCCCGCGTCATGAACTGAAAGCTGCGGAACCGGCAAGCGAGAATTGGACTCCAGCAGGCGGTTCGGGCTTTGGTCTCCTCCCGTGACGTAGAGATACTGATCGAAGCGATAGGGGCTCGAGGCATTGACCAGCTCTTTGTTCAGGTCCTTATCGAAAATACTTTTCACCGCGCCGCTGACGGCATCTAACACCACCCGATAGTACTGATTCTCCATCGTCTCTCCCGCGGTGGCCTGCGGAGTCGGTGGCTCTGCCTTGGTTTCCTTCAGCACATAAGCCTTGTAACCCAGCGACGGTACGCCCTGCGCAAGGAAACGGACGCGCCGGTAAGCCTGTTCCGTGGAGAGAACTTCGTAAGGAACTCCCCGGTTGGTTGCCAGATCTACCAGTTCCAGTCCTTTGTCCAAGTCCATCTCGACCATGCCGGAACGCTGCCAGCTCAGGGGATTGAAAACCAACAGCGTCCCCTTCGGATCGTAAATATAGTCTGCCAAAGCGGCCAAGCCTCGCCGCAGCACGTAATCAACATCCTTCTTGGCGTCGGTGGCAAAACTCTCTTTTACTGCCCACTGCTCCAGCGTTTCCTGGCTTTTCGGACTCGATATACTGCCGGCGGCTCCCCAGGTGTGCTCGTCATAAAGCACCATGTTGTTCCAAAGCCGTTTCAGCGCTTCGGCCTCAGGTCGAAGGCTGGGATTGACCAGGCTGCTGAGGGTAGAGAACTTCTCCGCTGCCAGCGCTCGCTGTTCCGCCCCCCGTTCGATGGCAGCCGAGCGGGCAGTTGAAACAATGCCGTCCTCCCAGTACGGTCCTCCGTCACCCCGCACCACCGCAATGGCATCTCCGAATTGCCGGGCTATGTAGCCCAGCGCGTCCGCAACCCCCGAGTATTGTAAGTGGGGATAAGCGTAAATCTTGTTCCACTCCTCAGCCAAGCTTGCCTGCTGCGGGAAGAGATCGGTGTTTTCCCATTGCGTGCCGTAAACTAAAACCGCGTCGGATTTATATTCGGGGTGCGAATAAGCCTGCAGAAAGATCGGTAAGGAATCGTGCCCCACTGCGACTTGAGGCAACAATCCACCCCCGCCAAACAACACTGCTAGCTGACCATAGCCGGTCGCGTACCACATCAGAATCTTGCCGCCATCCGGCCCTTCCCACCAAAACGGCGATTTCTCATTGAGGCGACTCCCGGGAAGAATCGGACCGCGGTAATTATCGCAGCCGGCAAGGAGGTACTTCAAACCCGCCGCCGAAAGTACCGATGCATACGACCAGGAATAGGACGGTACGTCCGTGATGTCGGCATAATTGGGATCTCCGCCGTACTTCCGGTTAAACTCATAGGCAGGGTAAAGCGAGCGGATGAGGGTCTCAAGGGTCGGAAAACCAGTGAGAAGATTCCCCTCCACCGTAGGCACAAAGATCTTCTTATCCCTCACCATCTGGAAGAGCTGCTTCTGCCGCTCCTCACTGCGCCCGGCAAGGAACTGTCGCACGCTCCAGTACCCATCCGGGCTGAAGCGAAAGTCCGGATGCTCGTGGATCAATTGCATGGCTTCGTCAAGAAGTCGGCTTTGAATCTCCGCCACCTTTCCCTGGTAGTCAGAATATCCCACGTCCAGATGCACGTGCGGGACTACCAGGAGGTTCCACTTCTTTGCCGGAGTCAGGGCCACTGGGAAATGCCGCGAGCGCCCGTTGATCTTGACTGTCACATCGCCTTTTGCCGCCGAAGTGAACTCGGGAACCGAGAACTCAACCATCTGCTCGCCGAATTCTGTCCTAGATAGTTCCTGGTTGAATTTCTGTGCCCCTGCTGCCAGGGTCACTTCGCCGTGCTGCGCCGCAAGATTGTGGCGCACGTAAACGTCCACCAATTCCGCCAGAGCGTCACCGTGGTGTATGTAATAAATGGTTGGCACGACCTCGGCCGTGATCTCGTCAGAGGGATATTTCTTGGACGAATCCTGTTCAAGTTCTAGTGCGTCGTAGGTGATGAAAGAGTGGACCAGGTTATCGCCCGTCGCCGGCTCCTCCACCGCCGTCAAGACCAGTTTGTTGGTCCCCTTCTGCAAAAAACGCGCGGGAAAATCAACACTGATCGTTTCCGGGGAGACACCGGTATAGGTAACCTTCAGGTGTTGGTAAAAGAGACCTCGGTGGCCATTGATCTCCACTTGAAGTCGTGCCAGGCGCGAACTCTCATACAAGAGTCCCACCTTGAGCGTATAGACGCCTTGGAGAACTTCAGGCAGTTCAAATTGAATGGTGTACGGATAAGGGCGGTTCGCAGCCCTGCCAAGTGCCGCTCCCTCCTGATAGGCAGGCCAGTCCACAGCAGGAGTGCTCTTCCCCACGACGTAAAGCAGCTCACCTGCGGGGTACCGGGAGCCAAAGAGTGGCGGACCTTGCTTCCCGGTGTTGAATTCGCTCGGAGACTGATCAAACTCTCCGATCTGCCACACTGCCTTCGAGGTGGCCCCTGCCCACTGGCAAAAGCAAATCATGATGACCAGGAGCAGGGGCATCCGCAGAACTTGTTTATATGTGCGTCTCTTCACGTTATCCCCCTTCATCGGAATGTGTTCTCTGACAGGATGCTGAAAGCCTGCCTCGCCTGACGTTCGCAAGGGTTTCTGAGCATACCGTTAAATTATCATGAATCTCGAAGAGGCTCGGCGGGGCTACTCGAAGTAACTCAGGCCAGAATGATCGTCCCGCCATGCCGACTGGGGATTCTACACCTTTCCACACACACATGGCAGAGGGCCTAGTACTTTCCAAAGTTGGACGCAGCGGGTAAACTCTCTCTTCTGCTTTGATGAGGTGAACTGGGATGATACGGGAAAGAATTAACACAGCGGTGATCTTAGCCCTTGGGCTGCTCTGCTGGGCGAGATGTGGCGCAGCAGCGGAAGATCGTGCGGAATGGATGTACCAGGCGCGCTGGGGAGTCTTTATTCACTACTTGGGTAAGAGTCCCAACCTGTCGGCGGCGGAGTGGAACCGGCTGGTGGACGGATTCGATGTTGAAGATTTGGCAAACCAGCTCCAGTCTGTAGGGGCGGGGTACCTGATCATCACGATCGGCCAGAACTCCGGGCACTACCTCTCGCCAAACCGGACTTATGATGCCTATGTGGGAATCCGCCCAAGTAAATGTTCCAAGCGCGACCTCGTTCTCGACCTTTCCAAGGCTCTTGAGCGCAAGCATATCCGCTTGATGGTCTACCTGCCGGCTGGAGCTCCTGACAGGGACGAGATTGCGATGAAGAAGCTCGAGTGGAAGGTGGGGCCCGATCACAACGCCAACTTTCAGCGCAAGTGGGAGAATGTGATCGGGGAATGGTCCGCCAGATGGGGCGACAGGATCTGGGGATGGTGGTTTGACGGTTGTTACTGGCCGAACGCCATGTATCGCTCCTGCGCGCCACCGAATTTCAAGACCTTTGCCGCTGCCGCGCGCAAAGGCAATCCGCAGAGCGCTGTTGCCTTCAACCCGGGGGTCACCTACCCGATTATCGCGGAGAGCGAACAAGAAGATTACACTGCCGGAGAGATTGACGACCCGGGACGCGTGCAGTGCGGAGGACGGTTCGTGGACGGGAAGCAGTTTCATATGCTGAGCTACCTTGGTGCAGCGTGGAGCAGGGGCGAGCCCCGCTTTTCGGACGGACAGGTGGCGGAATGGAGCACCGCGATCTTGCAGCACGGTGGTGTTGTAACGTGGGACGTCCCCACCAGCCCAACGGGATTGATTCCCCAGTCCTCTCTGAGGCAGCTCGAAGCAATCGGCGGGGCCGCGCGTCGCGTCAACGGGGAGCGGCACTTGAAACAAGACCACTGACATGGCGGGGGAGACATGAACTGTACTCAACGGGTTTCTACGCTGCTTCTCGTGCTGTTTACTCTCGTTCCGGCAGCCCGCGGCCAGACAACGGCACAGGTGATGCCGGTCTCGCCCCGCGATTTTGTGATCATGGCGTGGGGGAGCTCGCCGTCGGACCCGGAGCAACTTGCAGGTATGAAAGAGGCGGGACTGAACGTCTCCGGCTTTTGCCGCCCGGAAGACCTCGATCAAGTAAAAGCAGCGGGGCTGGCTTGCTTCGTGGCTGATCCGCGTGTGAATGAATACGACTGGGAAAAGCTGGGGGAGGACGCCGAGCTTAGGCAGCGCATCACAGCCGCGGCGCTCGGAATCAACGACCATCCGGCCGCACTCGGGTTTTTCCTGCAAGACGAGCCCGGCGCAGCCACGATGTCGGGACTGGGCCGCGTCGCGGCATTGGTAAAGGAGGCGCTGCCGGACCGCTGGTCATACGTGAACCTTTATCCCATATACGCCAGCGCGCTCCAACTTGGGACCGCCGATTATGAGTCGTACGTGCGGAGGTTTCTCCGCGACTTCCACCCGCCCTTCCTGAGTTGGGACAACTACTCGCTCATCAACGGCGAGATGCACGATCGCTTCTACACCAACCTCGAGGTGATCCGGCGGTTGGCGCTCGAGGCAGGGATTCCCTTCTGGAATTGCATCCTTGGCAACTCCCACTTTTCTTACATGGAACCGTCGGATGCGACGCTCCACTTGCAGGTGTACAGCACGCTGGCCTACGGCGGCCGGGGCATCCAGTACTTTACCTACGTGACGCCCGGGTCCGGAAACTACCGGCTCGGGGCCCTCGATCCCTTTGGCCACCGTACCCCAACCTGGGATATGTTGCGCCGCGTAAACCTGGAGATTCAGGCGCTGGCGCCGTGGCTCGGCCGGCTGACGAGCACTGGCGCCTATCACTCTGATCCTGTGCCTGAAGGGTCTCAACCGATGAGCGGAAGCCACTGGGTAGAACACGTGACCGCTTTAACTGCGGATAAGTCGGTTGCGGCACGTTACCTTCTGGGCGAATTCAAGGGCGAGGATGGCAGGCCGTACCTGATGCTCGTCAACCGCGATCTCGCCCACTCGATACACTTCTCGATCAAGCTGAAACAGCCGCACCTGCATATAAAGCGGATTTCCCCTTACACCAGCCAGGAGGAAGATTTTGGCGGAGAGATGGATTGGCTGGCGCCCGGCGCGGGGATTCTGTTGAAGCTGCAATGAGCCGTGCCCGTGCCCTCCAGGCGCTTGAAGTGGGGCATCATGCCGCCCATTATGTTGCTGTCAGAACAGGAGGAACCTTTCAATGAAAAACGCATGGAACCTGGTTGGTGTACTCATGCTTCTCGTGTCGCTGAACGCCGCAGAGCCTGCCCTGAGAGTTTGTGACTTTTTTGAGGTTTGGTCACGTTATATTCACTTCCAAGCCGTTCGCGACCGTCGTTGGGGCAACCCTGGTGGTTCCCCGGATCACTCCGACGATCTGTTTTTTCCTTTCTC
>Ga0326728_10003645_pt1 | contig 47182 bp, 59 predicted proteins | sample MB3enrmetagenome_FD_207602 | JGI IMG/M metagenome (GOLD analysis project Ga0326728, IMG submission 207602) | Lab enriched peat soil microbial communities from McLean, Ithaca, NY, United States - MB31MN | ecosystem: Environmental > Terrestrial > Soil > Wetlands > Peat | place: USA: New York...
TTCCCTCACGGTTGTTCCGTTCACACAAGGTTTGACCATGAGAGGGGGTGTGCCCATCTTTCCTTTGGCTATCATTTCAGTAACCTCTTGAAAAACCACCATTATGCAGTAAGATTCTCTCGGTCTCTAGGCCCTGAACGGTGTATTCGAGGCTTTCCCGGAATGTGGCGTCATTGACTTCGGTTTCCGGTTGTTTCGGCATCAATTGGATACCTCCATTGGGATATCTGCTACTGTTGATCCACTGGAGAGTATTACCCGCAGTTTTTGGATATTTGTGCAGATAATCTAGTGATGAAATAGACAACCAAGTTGGCGATATGTAGGAAAAATTCGTGGACCAGTTTTCCCCACGATATCGGTATCCCCCATCTCGTGTATACCCCTGTTCTATCCAGGCGGCACACGCATCTGGATTTGAAGGTGTTGCCAAAAGCGCATCCAGCGAGCCTAAAGCATAATATGTAGTCACAAGATCCGATCTTTCTCGACCGTAACACCCATCAGCATTCTGAATTTCGTTGATTTTTCGGATTAAACGGTCTTTCTGCACAGAGTCTAAAGAGAGATCTACCACTTTTGCCATATTTAGCAGGTAAAAAATCTGTTCCATATCTCCCGGCCCAGAAGCGGATCCGGAAATTGTTGTAATTTGCTGTTCAAGCGTGCTCCTAATGGAGGCTGCGTTGGGAACCGATTCCCCCAATTCCCCATATGTCATCACAACATAGTACTGGTTTTCTGGAGAAAGGTGGGGACTACTAAGCTGGGTGTCAAGCCAAGGTTTGATCTCAGAAACCGTAGGGTTGCGTGGATCCAGCAGAGTCAATGCTCGGATTGCAAACCAGGTATCTTTGGGAGATGGAGTGATCTTAAATGCAGGGTGGAAGCCTCCGTACCGGCTCTCATGCCGCTTGATGAAATTAATCGTCCTGTTGTTTACCGGACTTCCAATGTCAGATAACAATTTTGTTGCCAGATATGTTCCCTGGGCGTCGCCATAGTTATTCAGGATCGCATTATACCCTCCATCAGGTAATTCCAGGGAGTACACGTAATCCTGTACTTTTCTTGAGATATCCGGTGTGAGCCCTCCGGATGTACGCAATTCTGTTTCAAGAGCATTAAGAGTGAACAGATCAATTTTTTTTTCGGGTAGATCCCCCAATCGGGATTTCCATATCAAGGCATGTTGTTCCTCTACACTTTTTTGTGAACTGTCGATCTCAAACTCATTTGGATCGATATTTGCCAGATGAAATGCCGGGACCAGGATTTCTGTTTCTGCTAGTAGGTAGTCCTCATCAGTGGATATCTGATCGCTTTTCCACTGCTGCATAAGCCACTCGCGGGTAATATTTGCCGTTACTACATTGTTTCCGGTAAACTCCAAGATTTTCAAAGCCCTTGCGGTGTCCAGGGAGGATCCATTAAATCCCGGCCTGTCTGCATAAGAGCCATCTGATTTCCCGAATTGTTCAACAAGGGATATGATGCCAGACTGATTTTCCGGAGGGATATCGTAGTTTTTCATGCAGCCGGTCAGGTAATATAGGTCTTTGAGAGAAACCTCAGAAGTATTCCTGAGGAAATCCTGTTCACGGGAATACAACCATTGCTCTGTCTGTTCTTTCTGCATCAAGCCAATATGCTCATTTTTCAATGCCAGAGAGAAGTAATATGTAGAATACAAATCGGGATCATCAGGAGCAAAATCCGCATATCCCCCTTCAGGTGCACGGGAGTAACCGATCTTTTCCACGGTTTTTTCATTCCAAGATTCATAAGATGTTGGTGTAGTTGTATTTATGATAAAAAAAGCACAAATCCCGACAAGGCATGTGATAATGAGCAATATTCCGATATCCCGTTTTATTGACATGGATATACCCCAAAAAAAATTTAAAAATTTAGACTGACACGTATGTGTTTACCGTATAATCTGAGTAACTGAACCGGAAGGTACCCGAATCACTTTCCTGGATTGAGGGAATAGTTGCCCAGCTCTGTGCCAGGAAGTTTGTGTAGCTATGAGTGACTGCATATGCATTTGTCCAGTAGTCAGAATAGGCGAGCCTGTTACCGCCGATATCCTGGTACCCCATGCTGCCGCCCGGCATGCTAATTGAGACACCGACACCGGATGCGGATACTTGGGATGCTAGGGTAATCTTGTCCGCATAATACGGGCTTGTCCCCTGCCAATTGGAAAGGAGATTTCCACTTACGTACTTGCTGTAGGGAGATGTCCATCCCCCATCATATGATCCGGTAATAGTAGTCCTCTGGTAGATGGAACTGCCAAAGAGCGGCAGGCTGGCGCTGTTCGCACCGGATACCGGAGTTCCGGAGCTTGCCGTAGCAACACTTTTCGTCTTTTTGTTCAGGTTTGTCATCAGGTGGTCGACGCTTGCCGTCTTGTTGTCAGTTTTTCCAGTGAAGACATAGGTATAGGGATCTGTCTGTATGACAATTCCCTTGAGAGATGAATCGATTACAGCGTCAGATGACGCTTGATGGGCATCAGCTGCCTGTATATCCGCCGCGTTCACCATCGGTACCATCGCCATCGCCGCCAGCAGCAATGCCAGCAGCATGACGCCAGTTTTCAATGTTTTCATGTTTCCGTTCCTCCTTTTGCTCCGCTCGGAGGGCATGGGAAAACCTTCATAGGATCAGGGGGGAATAATCCCATGCCTGCGGGCGGGACCGGGTCCAGCCGCAATTCGACGTGGGGCGGGCCCGACCTCTTGATTGTGGGACAACCCCCCGGCTGTCCACGCTTGTGCGATTCGCGACGGCAGATATAAGGATTCTAACGCGTACGTCTACCGGAGTCCCGATCGGCAAATGGTGGGGTAGAGCATCGACGAGTGTTATCTAAAAAATCCCCGCCGCCCAAAGAAACGTATTTCTGGTGAAAAATCCACATAGTCATCAGGTAAGTGTCTATGACATCTGTCATCCATAACCCCGCGATCATACAGGCTTCTGCGGGAGCGGCAAAGAAAAACCGGGCCAAAAGAAAGATATCCCCACAAGGGATCTTCGGGCTGCTCCCCGACTGGAAGATCGATACGCAGGAATTCCGGGACGAAATGCGCGATTAGAGATGGCATCTTTTTTTGCGGATTCATACGCACTCATTGAGATTCTCAAAGGAAACGAACGTTACATTCCCTACATTAACGGGAATCTGGTAACAACAGAGTTCAACATCTGCGAAGTTACATTTGCCGTGTGCAGGGACTACCCGGACAAAACCCGGCAGGTGATGGCCCGTGTCCGAAAGATGGTCACCCTTCTGTCAACCACGGATGGAGATTATTGCGAGGGTGCGGCCATGAGAAGAAAAACAACGGGTGCCGGCAAAAAACTTTCTACGATCGATTGTGTCGGCTACGCTGTTTCCCGCCGGCAAGAAATTCCGTTCCTCACGGGGGATCGTGAATTTGAGGATATCGAAGACGTTGAATTCGTCCGGTGACCGGGCCTTATCCCCTTTCAGGCCGTGGGGGGTATGTCCCTGTTGAAACGTCCCGGAGTTCCCAAGTCTCCTGCCGGCTTCGTACCCCCTGGAGACCATGAAGATTAATAGACCGGTAGTACAAAGGTAATCATTATGCGAAGACCAGATCGGGACCACGCAGGGAAAAGATGACGCAGGGATCGGCGGACCCCCGGGAGCTCGGCGAGATTATCCGGAACATTGTTGCGTGTGCACACCCGGAAAAGATCATCCTTTTCGGCTCCGGGGCACGGGGAGAGATGGGGCCCTCAAGCGATATCGATCTCCTGGTCATAAAGGACGGGGAATTTGATCCCGGTGCGCTGACCGAAGAGATCTACATGCATCTTGTGGGAATCGGCCGGGCCGTCGATGTCATCGTTATCTCATCCCGGGATGCCGAGCGGTACCGCAACTCGCCCTACTTTGTGGTGTACCCGGCATTCCGGCAGGGCACGGAGGTCTACCATGCAGGACAGGCTCTCACCTGAAGATCCGGAAGAATGGCTCAATCGGGCACGCTCCAATCTCGCGATTGCCAAAAACCGGTGTGACGCAGCCATTTACCGGGAAGATCTCTGTTTTAATGCACAACAGGCCGCCGAGAAAGGATTAAAGGCAGTCTGCATCCGGCACCGGATTGAATTTCCCTACATCCACGATATGGCCGCTCTTGTCACTCTCCTGATGAAAAATGGCGTTGCTGTTCCGGAACCGGTAAAGGAAGCAGCAAAACTCACGCGGTTTGCCATTGCCACGCGGTATCCGCATGTTTCGGGACCGGTACGCGAAGAGGAATACCAGAGGGCTATCGCAATTTCAGGGACGGTTCTTGACTGGTGTGAAGAGGAACTCCGGCATACCGGGTGATCTCCTCCTTTCCGGATTGGATCGCGGTATCCCCTCGTACCACTTCATCCCATCCGGGTTCAAATTGAGCCCGGATTGCCCTTTTCCGGGCCCGTATCGGGCTCCGTTTCCCGGAAAATAAATCCAAGCCCAAATAGGCCGTATTTTTGCAATCGGGCGAAATAGAACGTCCTCATAGAAGCTCTTTCCTGCCCTGATCTCACCTCAAACAGGCATTTGACCATTCCCGAAAAAAGATGCCGTAGAATCGCGTCTATGGGCCGTTTATGGGCATTATACGGGACTCAAATTTGGCGTATTTCGGCAAATGGGACATTATATTTGCCTTTTTTCGTTTCCTGTGGGATCGGACGGTTTTACGGGCGTATTTTGGAGTTCTCCTGATATCTCTTTATTAGAGCGACAATGAAGAAAGCAATTGAAAGGATTGCGAATGCCGCGAGAACCGGTGAAAAACCCTGGTGAGTGTACGACACTTTTTGGATCGTCATAGATGAATTGACAAACAGGAATCCAAAATAGACCGCCGTCAATCCCCCGAGTAACGGGTCCATCCGGGGGAATTTAATCAATGCGGCTGCAAGCAGGGCTGCTGCAAGCCACGTTACTCCAAGGGCGATCCCGGCCGGAAGCCCGTCGAGTTTTCTCCCAAAAAACCAGGTTTCCCAGTTGATGACAAATGCAAACAAGGTGGCCAGCGCAAAGACTATGAGAAGTCCAAGCACGCAGTATTTCAAGATTGTTTCGGTTTGTGCGATCATATTTTTGCTCGTCATAATCATCACTGCCGTCAAAAAAATAAATAATATTTTTAGTAGGAATAGGTAATTTTCGCCATATTGGAATTTCTGTCATAGGTGTCCATAGCATGATTCCATACATTGCTTAGGTATATCCGGGTAGACGATCCAAACGGACGAGTAATACTCCCATGCTGCCCGATAATATATCCGTAGGTATAGCCATTATCCCGGTTGCTGCCAAACTCGATGGTCCCATTCGAATAGACAATAAAACTCTGAGTATCTTCGATGGTGCCGTAAACTGCCAAACGATACGCATCGTATACTGCATCACTTGAAGCAGAATCGGGTACATCTTCATCCCGAAAATGGCATTCATAGTACGTATATGACCCGGGATGGGTGTTGTAGATTATACTGTAGAGTTGATTTCCCCCATTTACCGTGTAGGCAATATTATTCCCGTCACGTCCAGTGCCTCCGTTTACATCCACAGCCACTTGGATGAGGGTGAGTGAATTCGGAAGAGCGGTAAGTTGGAGATTACCTGATTTCATTTGGACGTTATCCGGTTGAACTTGTAGTATGCGCATTTGGGTGGCGTTCACTCCCAGTTCTTTCTTACGATTCTCTTGAACGACTTTATTCAGATCTTCTGCAACTATGATCTGTTTTACCGTGTCCCGTTGCTTTGCCGAAAGTTGTTGCCCCGTTTTAATTTCAAGAATATCAATAATTGAATCTAGATTTGTCTGATACTTTTTTACCAAGCTACTAGACAGGTCTTTGTAGTATTGATCATGGGTTGTGATTCTTTCGTTTATGGCCGTGGAGACATTGATCTGGATTTCATTGTGAATCGGTTGATATAAGGAGACAATATTTTGATCACTAGTATCTCCTTGTGCCGCGGAATCGTCTGCACTCACCATCGGTACCATCGCCGCCAACAGCAATGCCAGCAGCATGCCGCCAGTTTTCAATGTTTTCATTTTTCCATTCCTCCTTTTGCTCCGCTCGGAGGGCATGGGAAAACCTTCATAGAATCAGGGGGAATAATCCCATGCCTTCGGGCGGTCACGGGTTCATTCGGTTTCGCAAAGACTGGGGTGAACCCGAACCTTCATTTTTGGGACAACCCCCCGGCTGTCCACGCTTGTGCGATTCGCGACGGCAAATATAAGGATTCTAACTCGTACGTCTACCTGTTTTCAGGATCGGCAGAATGCTGGGCGGGAAACAGTAAGAGACGGTTTGCCGGCAGCCCCTGGCCGGGATATCCCCGGCAAAAATCCTTATCTCCCGTCCCTTCTTCCTGCCATATCGCTCATATAGGGGAAATGCCCATATCTCCCACTAAGCATATGCAGGACACTGCCGGGATACTGGACCAGCTGCGGGGCATGAGGCACGAGCTCGAAGAGCAGTACCATGTGAAAAGGATCGGGATCTTTGGCTCGTACGCAAAAAAAGCGCAGACAGACGAGAGCGATCTCGACCTCGTAGTGGAATTCTCCCGGCCGATCGGGATGCTGGCATTTGTGCACCTCAAAGACCTGCTTTCCCAAAAGTTCAATCTCCGGATCGACCTTGTCACACCAGACGGCCTCCACCCGCTCATCCGCGACCGGGTGATGCATGAGGTTGTGTATGCCTGAAAAACGTACTGCTGCGCTCCTGCTATACGATATTTTCCAGGCTATAGAAAAGATCGAAACATTCTGTGCCGGTTATTCTTTTGATCTGCTCATGGAGGATCAACGCACACAGGATGCCATTCTCCGCAATATCCAGATCATTGGCGAAGCTTCTAAGAATCTGCCCCAGGAACTTATTTCCCGCCACCCGGAAGTGGACTGGAGCGGTCTTGCCGGTATCCGGGACATTGTTACGCACCGGTATTTCCGGGTAGACTGGAATCTTTTGTGGACCAGCATCCATGAGGAACTGCCGGTGCTTAAGGCTCAGATCGGGAAACTCATGAAGGAAGAATAACGGGCCGATGGATGGTACCTTGCTGCAACAAAAGGGAGTCACCGCCAGTACAGGCACCAGGCAAAACCCGGGTGGATCAGCGTTACTTCCCCCGTTTCCTGACGTGGTAATCCGGATCCTTCTTCTCGTAAATCGAGAAGAGTTCAGAAGGATCGATTTCAATGGCCGAACAAATCTTCAAAATCGTGGAGAAGGTGGGGCTTCGCTTGCCGTTTTCAATGAGACTAATGAATGTCCGATCGAGACCGGTGAGTCTGGCAAGTCTTTCCTGGGATATCTCTTTGGCTTTTCGTTCTTCCCGGATAATTTTGCCAAAGATCTCTTCTCGTTCCGATGTCACTAGTGAAATCGTTGCCAAGAATGGGGGATGTGTTTATCGCAGACTATAGTCGACAAATTTATCCGCCCCGCCGGCATATATCTCATCCGGTGTCTGGTGACTCATGTTCGTCAACCCGGATCGATACAGTAATCCCGGGCGCTTACCCCCCGGCTCCAAAATATCATTCTGGACAAGGGCGCCCGGGTTTTTCCGGAAAAATCTCACCAGCCACCGGAATTTTAAGCACAATGCAAATTCTCTCTTCAATAACGCCCGGTGCCAGGAAAAAAGATCGGCTGTATCCACCCGCTTTTTAAAGGGTATCCTAAAAAACATCAGAACCGGTAAGGATTAATCCACATCCGGCCCCATTGCATCGCAAAGGGATTGGATCTCAGGTTCAAGTTCGGGCAGTTTGTTCTTGATCACATCCCATACAATTTCATAATTGATTGCAAAATAGCCGTGGATGACCTTATCGCGGAGCCCGGCCATGAACTTCCATGGGATCTTCGGATTCTCTTTACGGATCCTGTCCGGGACATTCTTTGCAGCTTCACCAATGATCTCCAGTGAACGGGTTACCGCGTGTTCAGTTGTTTTATTATTCAGGAGAGATTCATAGGTTATCGTCGGCCGGAGAGAATCCAGATATTCGATCTCATCCAGGATATGCTGGAGATATACCCGGTCATCCTTCAATCCAGATCACCTCGCGTTCAACCCGGGACCGGATATATTTGTCAATACTTCCCACCGTCAGGAGATCCACTTTTCTGCCCAGGAGATCTTCAAGAAAATAAACCAACTGCATGAAATTATCAAAGGTTGCCTGCCCGTCGGCAAACTCCACCAGTATATCGACATCGCTGGTACGCTTCTCCTCACTGCGGGCAAAGGATCCGAATATCCCGATTCTTTTTACGCCGAAACGTGAACGGAGTGAGGGTACCGCATGACCGAGTCTCATAAATACCGGACTCTTCAGTTTCTTTTGCGGGATTACCTGCGGCACCATAGTTGTTCTCTTTAGTACCTGTTGTTGGGTAATGGGTATAAAAAAGTGTATGTGTCTCAACCAAAAACCCGGCAACAATACAGCACCCGGTCATTTTTAAAAAAATCCGTTTCCCAAAAACCTGGTATCTGGAGCGCCAAAAAACCGGACATATATCTAAAAAATCAGACATTACCGGTAATGACTTGTAGGTGTTCTCCCTCTTCACGTTAGTTCCCATAATGTCCCCAAAGTAAAAACACATAAAGAAATTTTATTGGCAGTATCACTCCCTCATGGGTTATGTTTAGACGATTGTTCCCGCCAGCTCATCCGGCTGTCCGCGCTCCCGGATGACGCTCCGGCACCTTCCCCGGTAAACTGCCTGAACACATTCAATCCGGCAGGACAAAAGGTATAGCGGACAGCCTTTCCCTTTTTGCTGGTGGAAATAATCCCGTCCCCAGTTAATCGCCTCGTGTGCCACGTGATCGACGGGCCGGCAATGCCCACGATCCCGGCGATATCCTTCCTTGAGACCTCGGGAGACGCGGCAAGAATTTCAAGAATCCTCCTTGTCGTCGGGTTCTGCAGGTGGAAAAAGACCTTCTTTTCAAGCTCGCTGTACCGGCCGTTATTCTCGAAATACCGTAGCGACCTGCCGCTGCCAAAGGATACAATCCTCCTTTTTGCCTCAAGGATCAGCAGGTGGTACTTCAGGGTGCCTTCCTTTATCCCGGTCATCCGTTCGAGGGCCGTAAACCTCACGCCCGGGTTTGCCGCAATGCACGCAAAGATTTCCCGGCGGTTCCGGTTCCATAGGATGGCATTCTGCCCGACCTTCCGGTACCCGAGGGCTGCAAGAAGTTTCAGGTAAAAGAAGATCTCGACCGGGTAGGCAAGCACCGGGCAAAACGACAGCGCCACAGCAATGAGCATCTCCCGCAGGGTGAGATCGAAGAATGATATCGGTACAGGATCCTGGGGCTGACCCTGTACGGCGCCGGCCCCGCCCGGGGCCACGCTGTATCCGCCATAACTGGCGGTAACAGCCGGCACGCAGGCAAGGGCGATAAAAATAATGAGGGCAACTGCCCTCACCGGCCAGGGTTTCATGGATGAATGGTTCTCACGGATGAATATCAGATTTATGGTTTTGTGTTAATACGTGACAAAATTATAACCCTGGATCCCGAGAACGGTCTCCCCGTACACCTTGAACCTCCATGTGCCGGGTGCAATTCCGCCGGTCCTGCTGAATGTAAGGAAAATTCTCCCATCCTTTACGCTGTCGGAAGCATCGTAATACGGGCCGAGCGTCCCATCCGGGGCGATAACCGAAAGCGAGAGGGAATCGGGGACATATCCCCAGTTGAGGTCAGCGGTAAGGGAGGACTTTCCCGAAGGGACACTGACCGAATACCAGTCCGTTTCCCCCTGGGAAATAGAACCGGCGGTCATGGGAGACACAACCGCGGGCAGGCGCAGGTTTCCGGCCGGGCTTACGGAATACCCGGCACTTTTGTCGACATCCTGTGCAGAAACTCCCGATATGAGCACGATGGCGCAGACCAGGATTGCGAGGGTCGCTACGGATACTTTCATAGTATACCGTTTTAGCGGGTTTTGGAATCCGGCTCTTAACGCTTCTAACGCAAGCGTCTACCGATCAGGAATCCGGTAGACCCGGGCGTTAGAACCGTTATATCTCCTGAAATGAGATTTCCCGCGGGGCAGCCGGGGGTTGTCCCAAAATACCGGGTCTTGCAAGACGACGGACTTTGCCGGGCCCGGCCCCGCTCTCCGTGGCATGAGCACATTATCGTGATTTATGATGATTCGCCATGTCCTTTCGAGCGGAGCGTATGTAAAAAGGAGGAAAAAATGAAACCCATAAAATACGGCATCATCCTGCTGGCACTGCTGCTGGCAGCGATGGCGATGGTACCGATGGTGAGCGCAATGGGAACAGCAATTACTCCGGATGTCGCAACGGCAATAGAGAGTAATTACGTGTCTCCTGATACTGCATTCCAGTCAGCGACCGCGGCCGTAAAAGACTTTATCGGCAGAAATGCACTTGATGAAAACTGGAATGGTGCAACGGTCAATCCGAAACCAAACATCATCTTTGATGTAAATGGGAAGAAGTTATTTTATTTATTCTCCGTGGAGAAAAAAGGAAACCGGATTGGAGAGATCAAAATTGCCGCCAGTAAAGTACTCGGATCATCTGTTGTAACAATCGGATCGGGAGCGCCGGCAATCGATCTCAAAAATATCCGATCAAAAGCAACAGGAATTCTCAATCAGCAGTACAAGAACGCAAAAATCGATTCGATCGATCTTGTATGCTACAATTACCCGAATATAGGGGCAATAATCAGATTCACAGCGGCAGGATCCGGAAGTACTTCCCTGGTAATCGATGCCTATGATTATTCAATTATACCCGCGGCCGGCCAGGTCTCATTCTATAATGCAATTCCTCCTGCAGATCTGGCAGGACGTGCAGCACGGTGGGATTCCGAGCAGACTGCTCTTAAAACCGTAAGTGCACAATCTCTCTCTCCGATGGCAACAGTGACAAAAACGATTAACGGTTTCACTCTTTATCCACAGGAAAGCACAAACTGGTGTAGCTTTGCAACTGCAAAAATGATTTCTGCATACTACGGCTATTCACGAACCCAGCGGGGCATTGCAACAACAATGGGTATAGCGAATCCTGATGATGGTGCATCGATCGAGACCACACGCTCCAACTATTATCTTAATACGATTGCAAACGGCGGGTTGGCTAAAATGGGAACCTCAATCAGCTACACCGGCATGTTCACGTATGATAATATTGTAAGTGAGATGAACTCAAATCGCCCGATACACACTGACCGGTATGAGACGTCATCCTATCATGCAAGAGCGATCACAGGATATTCCTATACTACGACGACTCCGGTATCACAGTATCTGTACATTTATGATCCGTGGCCAACAACCTCGGGCGCGGTATATTGGGAGAACTGGAATGTCTTCTCGGGACAGCCTAATCCTGTGCACGCAATCCTTTATGTAAGGAACTAATTTATTTTTTTTATTTTTATGGTGTCACCTATGAAAAAGAAAATAACCATAACCGTCCTCTTTGTGATCCTTCTTACACTGTTTTGTTCCGCTCCGGTAGTGGGACAATCACGTACATTACAACAAACCAATGATATCCTGCTCCCATTAACCAGTCCAAGTGGTAACCAGTCTCCTCTGATCCACATCGCAGATAACGGGAACCTTGTAACCGTGAATTACCCTTATGATCCAAATTTTTTCGTATATGACGGGAACGGATCATTCCTCTGGAATGCCACCTTATCCGCCGAACAATCTCCCTGGATCTCGTCAGTCAGTGTTGCTCCTGACGGGCAGTATCTTATCGTTACCCAGCTTGTGCCTGCCTGTTGCCATGGCTCTGTTACAAATACTTCATCAAACAAGGTAATCCTTTTTGACAGGTCCGGTGCGAGATCGTGGGAATATCCTACATACAGCCCGCCGCTCACATCAACGATCTCCTACGATAACCAGAATATTTTTATTGGTATGAATGATGGCCGGATCATCAATCTTGATCGCGAAGGCACCGCCTGTTGGACAGCCCGGGTAGACGCACCGGTGCTCTCACTCACGACCTCCGCCGACAGTAGCACTATCGTGGCAACAGGGGAGAGTAATTATTATTCTAACAAAATATATGGCGAACCGCTCAATCCCCATGACCTTTTTGTACTGGACAAAAATGGTACGCTGCTCTGGAATTACCAGACCAGAGGGACGAACACTGCTGCGATCAGTGACGACGGATCGGTAACCGCCGTCCTGAACGAGCGTAACGGCAACCTTTTGCTGTTTAACCGGACTGGTGGCAGACAGATCGAGCGCTCATTTGCCGGGACACCTTCGGCAATTGTTATGTCAGGAGACGCGAATCTGATCGTTGTCCGGACCCTGGAAGGATTTGTATACGGCGTTGATCGCAACGGCTCTATCGTATGGAATGCATCCCTTGAATCCGGATCGCAGGGAATCGCGATCACCGACACGGGAAACAGTCTGGTTCTCGGGGATGGCAAGGCTATCGCTATGTTCAACATAACCGGGAATCGCCTGGATGAATATCCCGTTGACAGCGAAGTACGATCCATTGGTGTTTCTCCGGACAGAAAATCCATCATTATCGGAACTGAACAAAACCTGATCGTTATCCCGGCCATGGAACCGGTTCCCCGTACAGAAAGCACGGCACTTACGCCAATCCAGACCGTGCACGCTTCAGGTCAGGTTCCCCAAACGCCAAAGGAGAGCTCAGTCTTCCCCATCATCCTGGTCTTTGCAGTGGGTTGTGGTATCGTGATTATGTTAAATCGAAAAGGAAAATTCTGATGGGTTTTCGGATAATGGAGCGTAATTATAAGATCGTCCTGGTTACTCCCGGGTCCCTTATTGGAATTTACCCAAAAACCACACAAGCATTACTCAATATCTCCGGTACAGGACAGCATGACACTACCTTCAGGGGCCAATTCGTACAAAATTACCACCTGGATCTAAAACCCGGAGGCTGCTATGAAAAGGAAAAACCCAAAAACATTTTTTAACATAGGTGCACTGATTGCCATCTTAATTATTTTCATGGCCGCTGCCGGTTGTGTATCAGAGAATAAAATCAGCAAAGATGAAGCGATCTGCATTGCCCTTACCGACACCAGAACCATTCAGGCAATGGATAACCGTGCCTATAATGTATGAAGTCAGCACTGCGAATCTGGGTGTTGGCACACAAACGCAGGATAAAGTATACTATATTTCGATAAAAGTGCTGGATGGCAGCAACAGAAGAGTAAATGTCTTTGTGACCTACGATGGAAAGGTAGCGCTCGTCGATATCCCGTATCCTGTGATAACGCCTCTTCATTATCCGGCAAATAGCTCCTGGAGTGGTTTTGTCAATAATAATTCTGCGGGCTGTCTGTTACGGGAGATAGCCGGGCCGGGTACGTCCGTTTTTTAAGGTGGATCTTGCCGGTTGCCTTTCAATTAATCAGTCGTCGATCACGCCGGTTTTCCCGGTAAATCCGGTAGATGACTGCGTTAGAACCGTTATATCCCCGTAAATAATATTCCCGCGGGCCAGTCAATCGGAGGTACCTGGACGAATGATCTCACATCATATGTGTGAACCGGATTAAACCATTCAATTTTTTATTTTCCTTAAACTGTACAAATTTGAGAGGAATCTGATGACAAACAAAGACTTCGTAGGAATACAAAAAGAAAAGATTGCCCCTCTTATATCGGCATTGCTCTGTGCTGCAGTGGGGTCACTATTCGTGAGTATCGGTCTCCAGAATACAGGTCTCCAAAGATACTATCTCAGTTGGGACAATCCACTTTACCAGATTATGCATATCCTGATTTTTGAACCTCTTGTTCTAGCGAGTCTTGGAGTGGGTTTCGTATTTCTTGTATCTGCGGTTTTTTTTCTCCGGAACGCATTCGAAGGAGAATTTTTTGTCGTGGGAAACGCGGACTGGCCAACCGGTTCAAAATTTTGTATTTTCCTTGTGTTGTTATGGATAGCAATCCATGTGATTTCAGGGTTTTTGTAGTCATACTGGAATCCTTTGCACAAGAAAAATAACTGGCTGCATATTTCTTACGGTCACTATGCAAGAGAGGACTGGTCTCATTTTGCCCTTTTTAGGCATCCTGTTTTTGGTAGACGCGAGCGTTAGAATCGATATATATCGCAGAATAAAATCCCCATTCGTGGACAGCCGGGGGTTGTCCCGTAAATGCATGAACGGGTTTATCCAGGTGACGAACTGGATCGGACCCGGTCCGCCCGCGGATACATGATAATTTCACTTACCATAGTTTTTTGAAATTTTCTCGCTTCCCGGGCCGACAATAAAGGAAGTGATAGCATAGGATCCATGCACATAAGACAGGATGGCATTGACGTTTCCCGGAAGGATGCCATCAAGGTTAGCAAAGAAGAACAACGGTTTGCCCAGGACCGGATCGTACTCCGGAGGACGGCGATACCGGGAACCGGTGTCCGGATATCCTCCCAAAAGAGACCCGGCAGGAATGGTGATGGCAATTTTTCGGGAACTGCCGGTATATCGCCCGGTACCCGGAGGCAGGCATAAAGATGGCGAAGAGTAAATCCGTGACAGAGAGCGAAATCCCGCTCTACCTCCTGCCCCGGGCACTCGCCCACCAGATCAACAGGATAGGTGACTCCGTATATCGGATCAGCGTGAAACGCACGCACTGGCACCATTACAACATCTCGGTCCGGACACGATCCCTGCCAAAGGAACTCGCCCCGGGGAGTGGTACGGGACCGGCACATTCCGGGCATCCCCCAAAGGAATACCGGAATGATGACGGTACACCGGATCCGGGATGTGAGGCATGAAACGGGGCTCGCCTCCGTACCGGGCCCTCTCTGACGCTCTTCCCATTGCACGCAGGCGCGGCACAACCCAGGCCGCGGTGCGTGCCCCGGAAAACCTGTATGATTTTACGATCGTCTCGGCAATCCCTCTCGCATTTGTACGTGTCACCTATTGTTCACGGATTCATGCACCGGCCGCAGAGCTCGTAAACGAGTTCCGGGACGAGCTTTTCAGGCTCGGCCGGATCCCGGTGCATACGGACATTTCGCGTGAACTCTGGCTCCGCTCACGGCATGGCACGTGGCGGTTCTTACGCCTCACGCCAGACTCTCTTATCGAGCTCGGGCAGGACGGCATGCTCCTCTCCGGGGGAAACGCGGCAAAAAACCTGTACAGCCGGGAAAAAGTAATTTTTTCCTAAAAGGGGGCTATTCCCCGCACAAGGTTCACTAGCGTGATCCTCCCCTGCGGGGAGGAACCCGCCCCCTTTTCCTCGGTTTAAAACGTGTCCTTTTTTCACCGTCCCGGATTCCCCGGGGGGGTACCCTTCATCCCTTTTTTTGGAATGGCTCAAAAATACGCCCAAATCGGGCTCCGTTTACCCCTGACCTCTCTTCCAGAGGTAATAATTCCGAAAAAAACGGTAATAATTCGGCCGGAAACACCCCTTTTTACGCTGGAGAACCAGAGGTAACAGATAGCAGCATTATAGCGGCGAAAGTTTGGGTCGATCGTGTTTTAGCCCATTCTTGAATAAACAGGGCCTGGAAACGAAGATATGCCCTTTCTGGTAAAATGACCCCTCTTACGACGTAGAACCCCCCCTTCCCATTTTTGCGAAATTGTCCGGCGAGTTTCCTGCCCCGGATTGCTCTAAAACCCTCGCAAATTGCCCTGTTTTGCCTCCCGGAAATTTATTCAGCCAGAGATATCCTCTCTTACGTCGTAGAGTAATATGTCAAAAGGGCCCCAGAGACCCCGGGAAAAATCCCGGGCCGGCAGGAGATGCGCGAAGACCCTGCCGGGAACCATGCCGGATCCGCGGAGCGGGTCCGGCCTAAAAAAGGAGTTGACACACATGGGAGATTTCGTACAACACACGGAAGTAAAATCCGCGATCCGCACACTCGCAGACCCGATCGAAGATATCGCAAGCTTCGACGCACTTGTCCAGTCGGTCATCGCAACGAACCCGTTCGGCTGCGTGCCCTACATCAGCGCCGGCGTGACACATGCGCCGGTCGAGAAGGCAAAAGAGAGCTACGTTGTAAAGATCCTCTACCAGGACAACGAGGCAAAGGTAGTCGGGAACGATTCCGGCAAGTTCAACACCGTTGCCGGTTTCAATGCCGGTGCCGCAGCCCTCCTTGCCGACACCGCGCTTGCCGCTGCCCACGGCGGCATCCCCGCCCGGGATATCGAATCCGAGACGTACTCGGCGACCATCAAGTGCCATGACCAGAACGGGGAGCTCTACGACCTGACGTTCACCCGGAGCAAGGTGTCCCTCACCTCGTACGAGGATGATGCAATCCGGGCAAAGGTCGAGGCCTGGGCCGATACGGTTCCCGCGCTTGCGTGAGGAGATCCCCGGATCACAAAAAAGCAGTCTGCCCTCTGCCCGCCAGTCCATTGCAGGGAAGAGAGGAGACCGGTCACGGTCTCCTCTCCTCGCTGCCGGGCTGATTTTACAAAAAAAACTACATGAGGAGGTTAAGCCATGGAAACTGAAATACTGGGGATCGTCCTTGGAGCGGTGCTCCCGGTCTATCCCCTTCTGCTCGTCATCTACCAGAAGATTGGCAGGTACGACGAAATCGTTGAGGAGTTTAAGGAACTCCGGAACGAACACGAACAACTGTCGGGGCTGCGCCATGCCGGATAACCCCGCAAGAGAACCAGTCGCGAAGGTGACCGGTATCTACCGGGGAAAATTCTCCGGGCTCGAACCGCTTACGATCGACAAACCCCTGATCCAGGAGGAGGTCCGGCGCAATCCGATCTTCTACGAGCTGGACCTGAACCCGGAGAGAGGAGACGAGAACCTGATAATCGATCTCATCTACGACAACCTGTCCCCACGGAGACTCCCGGATTTGATACGGGGAACCGATATCCCGCACGGCATCCGGTTCTGGCCGGACTGGTTTTCCATCCCGCCGTACCGGGAGATGAGGGACACAGATGGCCGCCGGGTCTACCCGCGGGCGCCGGGGATCCACACCGTGCAGATCCGGACCGGCGTCCAAAAGCGGGCCCGGATAGGCGGGAACCGGGATTTCAGCCCGGAGATGGGGGGATTTTCAAGCCCGGTCTTCGAGTTTATGATCGCGGGTGATGACAATGTTTGAGAACGAGACCCAGACCCGGTGTGCGATTTGCGGCACCGGGATCCTGCTCGGTGCCATCTTTCTCCTCGCACATTTCCCGGTCATCCTGCTTATCGTGCCGGTCGGGATTCTCTTTCTCGGCCTTGTTGCAGACCCGGAGGAGACACACGCGGTCTGGTACGGGATGCTCTCCATGCTCGGCATCTTCGATGTGTCCGCGCTGACCGATGCAGAGCGGGAAAACTACGCAGAGAAAAGGCATTACTTCTGGTTCGGCGAGGTTGCGCTGGCCTCGGTGCTCGCCGGCCTGTTTGCGGTCCCGGTCGGGATCTTTCTTGTGGGCCGGGCGGAAATGACCCTGGCGTTCATTGGCGCTTCGGTCCTTTTCCTGCCGCTCTTCGTGTTCCTGCCAAAGCTGATCCAGCGGGCGATGAAGGCGGACGTGGATGCAGCGATCGGGACGTTCGGAAAAAACGAGCAGGTGAAAAAAGTCTTCTGGACGATGTTTGTATCAATGGCCGGGCTTGTACTCGCTCGGGTTATTGACCCAGAGACGGCCCGGCAGGTGGTGGGGGTGATTACGGGGGTGGGTAGGTGATCTAAAATTATATTTTTATTAACTTTGTTTGATCTATCAGGTACTGATAAGTTATCGGTTGATTGCTAAAAATTTTCGAGAGAGAAAAATTGTGATCAACCGTAACCCTAACAGCACCCCTTAAGCGGACATTAATTGTGACACTCTACATATAAGATTAACATTTTCGAATATTTTTTAAAAAGTATTATGATAAGTTATGACAATTCCTATTATTGTGATTTTGTATTCTTATAAAAATTATATATATGGTGATGGGCGCGATAATAGGAATTCTCTATTTTTTCAAAAGTCGCGATTCATCTTTCTCTTTGCTTTCACAATTATTTTTTTAATAATTTATCCCGTTTACGCAACGGATACGATGTTTCGGGCAAATCCTCAACATACTGGACAGTATGACAATGTAGAAGTCGGTACGGCAAATACTGAGCTCTGGCGCTTCTCAACTGGAAGTGAAATAGAAACATCACCAGCGATAGCAAATGGGGTGATCTTTGTCGGCGGTTCCGACACCATATACGCACTCGATGCAAACACTGGAAAGGAAAACTGGGAATTCGCATCACATGGTTCTATTTCATCGCCTGCAGTAGTGAATGGAATCGTTTACGCAGGAAGTGTGGATGACAATCTATACGCTCTGGATGCAAACACAGGAAAACAAGTCTGGAGTTTTAAAACGGCTGGAAACATATCTTCATCGCCTGCAGTAGTGAATGGAATCGTTTACGCAGGAAGTATGGATGACAATCTATACGCTCTGGATGCAAACACAGGAAAACAAGTCTGGAGTTTTAAAACGGCTGGAAACATATCTTCATCGCCTGCAATTTCGAATGGCATTGTATATATTATTAGTAATAATGATACTTGGACTGATGATTTATATGCTCTTGATGCATCAACAGGAGAATCAAAGTGGTCGGTCCCATTAGACTTTGCGGGATTTCCCACGGACTCCGTAATATCAAATGGAATTATTTATATCAGTGAACCCAGTTTGAGCAAAATATTGGCGATTAGTGCAACTACGGGGAAAAAAGAATGGGAAATATCAGGAGATTTATGGGATCCAACAATCCCCGCAGTTTCAAATGGTCTCATTTTTATTGGGAGTATTGCTCAAACTAGCGATGCTGTCGATATGAATAATAATCCCGTTCTTTACGATAAACGATTATATGCATTTGATGAAACAACTGGCAATATGAAATGGCGATTTACCGGAGGAGGTTTTATGCAGTCGTCACCAGTAGTATCAAATGGCATTGTCTATTCTGGAGGTGACGATGGGAATCTGTACGCTATTGATGCAGCGACAGGTAAAGAAAAGTGGCATTACTCTTTAGGAGGTGCTGTAACTACAGATCCGTTGCCATCAAATGGTGTTATCTATGTTGGATGTGATGATGGGGATTTTATTGCGATTGGAAATACGAGATCACCATTGACGACGACAGCTGCGACAGTGGTATCTACAACACTAATTCAAAGTACATTTTCATCTACACCTAACTCGGAAACATATAATACAAATTCTATTATAGCAACGCAAATTGTCCAAAATACTACATCCCCCACATCGTTTCCAAATAGTAGGAATTCATTCCTGGAATCCATAATACTTATCATTTTAGGATTATTACTTGCATCCGGTATTATTGGTTGGACATATCGAGATTATTTGAAAAAACATTCTGCATTTTTATCAAATATCATAACCGAAACCGAAAAATTGGATTGGATGAAAATTCAAAAAATATTTGGAGGGATTGTGATAACAATTATCATACTACTTATTATCCAAGCAATTATGGAAAATTCGGTCTCTCTCCCTCTCATAATCTCTTCCGGTTTTGCCGGGATAATGGCAGCCATGAAAATTCTTGAAAAATAAACAAGGTCTTTTAATGACCCAGTAATTGATCCAAAAACCTCCCCTTTTTCCCCCAATCCCTCTCTTTTCCTCGCGATTTTACCGAATTCATACTCCTATATACCCCCATAAAACACCAATATATTCAATGCCCAATTTTCAGGAATTCGCCCCTGTCGACAACGAAGGCGCGTTCTCCCACTCTTCTCATGATGTAGGCAATAGCAACCATTTACTTTCACCCCACCCCAAGCCCGGCCCTTTATCTCCCTCAGCGCATCAGGGATCCGGGCCTATGCAGAACGAGCTCCGCAAGGGCCTGGCACTCCAGCCGGGTACCTTTTCCGCAGTCATCGCACCCGAAAAGATGATGATCGCCGCCATCAACAGCAACGCGGATCTCCAGCGTTTCCTTTTCCTCTACATCAGCGGCAACTATTCCCGGATCCTTGCCGGCCTTAACCGGTCCTCAAAGAACTTTGAAGTCCGGCGCAGCTTCACCGCCCACCAGCTCCTCTCCACGCTCCGGGAATCAGGCCATACGGTGATCTTTGTCGAGCACGACCCAAGCCTCTTCGACAATGCGATGGATACGATCGAACCCATTGCGGGGGCGCTCAAAGAGGCCGGGCGGAGATCACCCTTGCATTCATCGGGGCATGTGTCCTCTTCCTCCCGCTCTTTGTCTTCCTACGCTGCCGCTTTAGAGATCGCTCTCTGATGGCGCGAGCTCCTGAGTTTCATCAATCTTTAATTGAGCCATAGCGCCAAACCCGCCTCACCAGTTACGTTCGAAGTGAGGTTGTGGAGTTGTCATGAGCCCACGCTTCGAGTCGATCTTCAATTTCCTTCACCAGCTCAGGTCGATCGATACCGGGCAGATTGTGGTCCACTTCATGGCCACCGGTAATAAGGCTGTAAGAAATGTATCGGTATGATGGGCGAAGAGTTTCCAGCAGTTGCCGATCTATCGGGATCTCGTCGCCGGGAATCAAGGGAATAATCGTATCGCGTATGTAGCTGCACTCGAAACTGCATATTCCCCATCGCCCCTGGCGTTTTTCGACTCCATAAAAACCGACTACAACCGAGTTTATGAAGACTTGCACGCCCTGCCAGGTGGGGCAAGTCTGGATGGACAGCGGGACCGTCACGACAGCCCTGTCGCCATAAAGCCGAACCGGGACAGCACTAACGAAATGCATACCGATATCTGCTCCCGCGAACCGCTCCTGGGTTGCTTTGACAAAATCCCAGCCGCTACCGTTGAACCAGCTGATCCTAACGATCGAGTCTTCGAAATAGGCGTCCCGAAACTGTTGCCATTTGCGATGATCGCGATTGTACCGCTCGTTTACGATGAGTTGCGTGATCGCGAGGGTATCTTCTGCGCTCTGCATAGTGCCCGTCACCGCATCACCCGTGTTGTCTCATCATCAGGTCCGAGCGAACAGTTAATTGCAAACGCGATTTGTTCTTCCTGGAAAGTCTTGCCTGCCAGGTGAAAATCTATGCAATGGCCGCTGTTTGGTACGAGTTTGGCGTCGACCGACGGGGAGCTGGTAAAGGCCCGGGCAAAACGATCGATTTGCTCCTGCCCGTTTGCCCAAATTGGATCAAGCGCACCCTGGCGATAGTGGATCGGCACGCGAATTTTCGAGCATATATCCGGGAACTCATGCTCCCACGGGTCGTAACATTCAACGATTTCCCTCCACCAGACCGGCCTGCTGACACTATCACAGAGTTCCGGGGCACCGGGCGCGTACGTGCCAGGGGGGCCAAACATGAGGCCCAGTCTCTCTTTGCTCGGCCTATGTACCCACTCGTCCGGACGGCGGAAAGTCCAGAAAGGGGGAATGCCGGTCGGAGGCGAAAGCAAAAGCCCGGAAAAGGCGACGCCAAGGAGCGGCCAATCGGTCGCCTGACTGGAAATATACAGTGACGTGGTACTTCCGATCGAATGGCCGACCAGCACGATGCCGCTCGCGTCGTAGTCCCTCTCATCCCAGATTTTAGCGATCACCTTCTGCAGCAGTTCGGCGTTCCGGGGAATTGCGCGATCGCCTTCAGGAAGCGCGGTACTTGATCCATAACCGGGACGGTCAATCCCGATTGACGGGCAACCGGCGGCCGAAGCGCGATCAAGCAGCGAATATTCGCCACAATCGAAATAGGCCGACGTGAAACCGCCGCCGTGGATAGCAACAATCAGAGGCGGATGATCGCGCCCGATAGCCGCCGCAGCGGTTTTCTTTCGTCCAGTGATTTTATAATTGCCGACTTCGATTTGGATTTCTTCGTTCATGAGCAGCTCCTCAAATAAGTGATCATGGCGCACGCAGTGGGCGGAAGAACTCTCTTATTTCCCTGGCGAGAGCTTCGGGTGCCTCCTGGGCGCCAAAATGCCCGCCCCGGAGCATATGCGTCCAGCGCGTCACATTGAAGACGCGTTCCACCCAGGCGCGGGGAGGCATCGTGTCCCGTGGAAATACAGCGACCCCCAATGGAGGTAAGACGCGTTCTCCAGGCGCAAATTGCAGCGGGCGGAGCCGGTTTTCGCGATAGAACCGGATCGATGATCCGATGGTGCCAGTGAACCAGTAGATTGAGATGTTGGTGAGAAGGGCATCAAATGTGAACGCCCGCTCGACATCGCCGCCACAATCGCTCCAACCCCGATTCTTCTCGACAATCCACGCCGCCAGGCCCACAGGCGAATCCGTCAGTCCATATGCCGGTGTCTGCGGCTTCGTTGACTGAAGGCGATGGTAGCCGCCTTCCGTATCGAACCATGTCGAGGCTTTTTCAAGGAATGCTTTTTCTTCTGTTGACAAGGGCGGCTGCCCATCGCCCAGGGGAGGCCGGTAATTACCAGGAATGAAATTCAGATGCAGCCCGGTCACATGATCGGGAAAGCGAAACGCAAGCCATGCGGAAACCGCCGCACCCCAATCCCCGGCTTGTACACCAAAGCGCTCGTAGCCGAGACCTGTCATGAGCTTCACCCACATCTCGGCCACACGATAAGGCCCGAAGCCCGGTCGGTCCGGCCGTTGCGAGAATCCGTAGCCCGGTATACTGGGGATGACAACGTCAAACGCGTCGGCCGGGTCCGCGCCGTGGTCACCGGGATTGGTGAGCAGAGGGATGATCTTCTCCATATCCAGACCCGTGCCCGGCCAGCCGTGAGTGATCACCAGAGGAAAGGGGTCAGGTCCCTTTCCGTGCTGATGAATGAAGTGAATGTTGAGGCCGTCAACTTCTGCCGTGAACTGCGGCAGTTTATTGAGCCTGGCCTCCTGAGCCCGCCAGTCGAAGTCAGTCTGCCAATATTTTGTCAGGCGTTGGAGAAATGCGAGGTCGGTTCCATCCTCCCAATTCATATCTTTTATGGCGTCGGGCCAGCGCGTTCGCTGCAGCCGGTGATCCAGGTCTTCCAGTTGATCGTCACTGATAGCGATGGTGAACGGTTTTACCTGCATTTACATCTCCTCCTAAATTACAAACGGTCCTGATAAACGTTCATTCTTATGCCGGGGGTCATCAAGGTTGCGATAGTGAAGATTGCGTTTATTCAATAGAGCCGGGTTTTCGCGCCCACACAGTGAAGACCATATCGCTCACGTAGAGTGAACTGGCCTTTGTCCGTTCGTCAATAAGACGTTGTTCAAGCGTTTCGATCTCGATCTCCTCTTCCGTGGCAACGCCCTTCTGGATAATCCGGGGGAGCATCGCGCGGATGATAGCCACTGTTGGGTAATTAGTTTTGGGGGTCTGAATTATTGGTTCGGCGCGGATGTGTTCAACCGTAAGGCCAGCCGATTCGAGGATGAACGGAAGGTCGAACCCTATGTGTGTGTTAGCGCCTTCTTTCTCGATTGTTTTCCGGATCCAGCCGCTTACCTTCTTTTGAAGAGGTAGAGGCTTCAGTCTGCCGGGGACCATAGTGTTATCGTGTTCCAGGAACGCAACTACTCCGCCGGGTCTCAATGTTGCAGATATCCTTCGAATGGCATCTACCGGTTCGGGCAGATACATGATCACGCGCCTGGCTTGTCGTGATGCTCCGGGTCCGCGTCTTCCCGGGCCCATTCCTCGCGTACCGCTTCGCGGAATGCCCGTCGCTAAAGAAGTCAGGTAATAAGGGTTATTCTGAATTTTAATCTACATTTAAAATCGGTAAAAATCGTCCGAAGGGCGGGAAAATTTTATCAGAACTAATATGCCCTTCTGACTGAGCAGAGTACCTCAGGTATTCTCATTTCGATCAAAAAAAAAGAAAATTATTTGTGGATCTTTTTGATAAACCACGCAATATTCTCTCCTAACTGCTTCATGGTATCGATGCCTTCCTCATCAGACTCGACATCGCCAGGCATGAACCCCTTTGCATTATTCCAGTACCGCGATCCGGCAGCGAACATTCCGCTGATAATGAAATAATGGTTGATTGTGTCCACGGCGCAGACTGCCCCGGACCGCCGTTCGGCCGCGATCCCGGCACCAAGTTTTTGACGGAACATATCGTCATTTGCCTTCCCGACGAGAAACGCCCGGTCCATGAAGGCCTTGATCTCTGGCGTGACCCCGGCAAAATATGTGGGAGTTCCAATGATGATGGCATCCGCTTCAAGCATTTTCGTAATGCACTCGTTTACCAGATCAGTATCTAGGACGCACTGCCGGTCTTTGTTCTCAAGACACTTGCCGCATGCTATGCAGGGATGGACTTTTTTACCGCCAACCTGGATAATCTCGGTTTGTATGCCGGTTTTTTCAATTGCATCCAGCGTGTGTCGGATCAGGTGGTACGTGTTGCCGTCCTTGTGGGGACTTCCATTGAACGCAATGACTTTCATAGGTTTCCTCAAAACGGAATTATTTCCGTAAAGTATAGTATGGGAAGTCAGTATAATATAGTAACCAGTTATCATATTGTTACTGAGTACCATGAAAAGATCGAAAAAGAAATGTGCATACCACTGCGAGATCGAAGCAGCGTTCGCGGTAATCGGAGGCAAATGGAAAGCCGGGATCATCTGGCATATCGGAAAAGAAAAACCACGGTTCAACGAGCTACGCATCCCACTGGATAGAATAAGCCCACGGATGCTCGCAAAACAACTACGCGAACTTGAAGCAGACGGCCTGGTGATCCGAACCATGTACCCTGAGATCCCACCCCGTGTAGAATACAAACTGACGGACGCCGGGAAAGCTATTATCCCGATTCTGGAAAGTATCAATAAATGGGTGGTCGAATACTGTCCCGAAGTTGCAGAGAGAATTGAATAATTCCATACGTCATTTACGGTACTCCGGAAGTTCTGCCGGGGGGTATTTCTTTTTTCATAGGGTGTTCCACCTCGGTAATTTGTTTGCTTTCTGGGATGGGCAAGTTTCCCCACGCTTACAAACCTGCGGGTCTCACTCCCTCCTCCCGCCTTAACGAGAGATGGGCAGTCCGGATGGCGACATATTCTCCTTAACGAAGGCTTAATGCAACCACCCGAAGACTTGATAGAGCCTAAGTTCGGCGCTTACGGGCAGCCTGCAAGAAACTTGCCCTCTGACAATTGTGGTTTTCATTTCCATTTAGTGAGTATCTCTTCCCTTTGGAAAGTCTTCGTACTAATGGAGAAAAGAATCACATCAATCATCAGGATAATTGCTGAAATTATTAACAGGTTAATGGCATTGATCACGAAGAAGTGAAACAAACCCGCCCCAAAGATAGCCGCAATGGGAAGGTATGCGAATGCCCCAAGTTGCATGGCGGTGCGTATGTCGTTGGCTCTTGAAGATATGATAATATTCACTCCAATGGCAAATAGGGCCACAACCGGGATAACAATCAACAGAATAACCGCAGCGCTCATATTTGGAAAATAGAGATAACCAAGCGAGCCGTAAGTCACCAGATCTCCGAGCGCCATAAATATGGAAGCGGTTGCGCATGCCGCAATGATGGCTGGCAGCCATGCCGCCAGGCTTTTTCCAAGCAGGATTTCACCATCTGTTACCGGAGCAGCCAGAAGCGGTTGTAAGCTCTTCTCAGCTTTTTCACCAACTATGCTATAAGCAGCCAGCGTCATTGGCATTACCATCGCTTGAATGACAAAGAAAAACAAGACACTGTCCAGAAGTGACGGAATCGATATTGTCCCGAATAGAGAACTGTCGAAGGATATCAATAATGGCACTACAATCGAGACAAGAATTGAGGGTATGAGCAACGGATATATGACACCCTTCTTCTTCATGAATGTGCTGAAGTCCTTGGTTGCAATAATCCATGCCACCGGGAGCCTCATTTTATCTCACCTACTTTGTCCAAATAGACATCCTCTAAGGTAGGGCTGACGTCAGTAACTAACTGGATACGACCCCCAGCTCTGACTATTGCATCCACGATGCCCGGATTCTCTTTTTCCGAATTCGTTACATCGATTATTAGCCTGTTTTTATTTGTGGTTATCTTCTTAAGCGATAAGGCATCCAAAGCTTTCAATATCCTGTCGTTTACCTCATCTACCTGAATCACAGTCTTACTTAGCCAAAGCGATTCTTTGAGATCGTTTGGGGTGCCTACTGCAATCAGTCTTGTCTTCAATATTGCAACCCTATCGCAGATTCTTTGAACTTCATCAAGATTGTGGGTATTCAGAAAAATGGTCTTTCTCTCATTTTTTAGCTCAAGTATGAAATCTCTTACCGTCTTTGCCGATATGGGATCCAGGTTTGCCGTAGGCTCATCAAGGAACAATATTTTTGGATCGTGAATTAAGGCGCGTGCTATTGCGAGTTTTTGCTTCATTCCTTTAGAAAATGTTCCCGATGCAGCGTCCCTTTTCTCCCAAAGCCCAAGCATCGTAAGAAGGCGCTGAATGCTTTCCTTTCTTTGAATTTCAGTGCATCCATAGAGTTTTCCATAAAAATCTAAGTTCTCGTAGGCGCTAAGATCTTCGTAGAGCCCCAGATCATCAGGAACTACGCCGATTATCTGCCGGATTTTCATGGAATCTGCATCGTTTCCTATGTCATATCCCGCCACTCGTGCGCTTCCACTCGTTTTTGATATGAGACAACTAAGCATTCTAACTGTGGTAGTTTTCCCTGCACCATTCGGCCCAAGGAAACCGAAGATCTCACCTTCATTCACGTGAAAAGAAAGATCATCTACTGCAGTTAAATTACCGAACTTCTTCGTAAGATTTTCAACTTCAATCATGGCATCAGCCTATCTTCTTCTGATTCAACTATTGCGGTCGTGACATGCCATATACCACAAAAATTCGTCCTCGCAATCCGTGTAAGATGATGAGGTGAGAGGGTGATATGCCCATCATCGTCATTCGCCCATCCGATCGTATTACGAGTCTGGCGTTTCATGGATCTGGCTATCCGAATATGGATCTTTTCTAGTATTTCGCAAATCGGGAATCTTCCGGTTTAATTTCCCTCATACAGTGCTGCCCAGTATACAGTCCTGATAAGACGGTGAAGTGCATTTTTCCCGGGCGAATCCTTGCCGATAACGCTGAATACCCCATTCTGGTATGCCTTTTTTCTTACGGCGCTCGAATCATTGGCAGTGAAAAGAATAAACGGGGTTGAGGTACCCCGGGAGCGCAATTCCCTAAGTAACATAATCCCGTTCATGCTTCCTGGCATGTCGTACTCAGAAACAATCGCATCTGCCGATGATGTTGACAACCATTCAAGGGCAGATTCTCCGGAATTGAGGATCTTTACCGTAAACGACCCTATCCTTTCGCAGAATGCTGCAACGATTGTGCATGTGTCCGGATTGTCGTCGATATACAGGAGATGGATCATCAGGATCACTTTTGTCTCTTCCTTACCAGCATCACCGCATAGATGATCCCAACGGTCACGGCAACGATAAGGGAGATATAAGCCGGGCTGGAGATGATGCCCTGGATCCCGGTGAGATTCTGGACCTCGATGGGAACTTTCATGGGGTCGGAGACATAGGTATCGCCGATGGCATTGGTGTACCGTATCTCTGAGTCGAGGCCATACTGCTTGAGGGTAGCATCGCTTGCCACACTGATCTGGTAGGCAGCAACCGCGGTCTGTCCGGGAGAAATGTCACCGAGGTAAGCGACATCGGAGGAACTGGTAAAGGGATCAACGATGCTGATACGTGCCTGTGCGCCGTAAACCGTGGAATTGCCGGTGTTTTGGTATTCGACTTGGATCATGTGCTTGCTGCCCGGGCTCACCTCGATGGGGAAGGACCGGATCGTGAAATTGACTTTATTGCCGACATCAACACCCACGGTCTCGGTCTGGGATGGAATAAAGTCGCCCTCATCATTCTGGTATATTATCACAACGTTTATGGGGTAGGTCTTGTTCTCTGCAGCCTTGTCTACCGCCACCTTGTACTGGCAGGAGACGGTGCTGCCCGCCGGGAATACGCCGATATATACGCTGCTGTCAACAGGACTGATCGGGCTGTTGTTATCCTGTTCTATCTTAACTGTTGCTTTGGTCCCGTCCAGCGACCCGGTGTTTGCTATCGTCAGGTTCAGGTACCCATCCGAACCCGCAACCAGCTGATCGGAAGTCGCGGAGATCACTTCAGGGATCACTTCCGACTTGATCACCAGTGGGATAATCAGCGTCACGTTCACTGGTACGTAGTAATTCCGGAACGTGTCCATCCCGTACTGGTCAACGTGATCGAATTGCGTGTAACTGATGTTGAGCGGAAGGGTATACGTGCCGCCCGCTGCGTCCGTATTAACGGTCGCCGAAAATATGGCGGTCTGCTGCCCCTGGCTGGCAATATCCCCGATCATCTGCGGATCGGATTTGATCACGATCGGTGCAGTTCCTGCTCCCATTGCTACGGTCACAAACTTTGCCGTTGTCGGGACATCCGTACGGTTCACGATATCCGGCGATACCTCATAATTCGTGCTTATCCCGGTATTCTTGATCACCACCGGAATCTGGATGTCGCTTCCTGCCGTATACTGGTTGGTTCCTCCCATATACGCCGTCAGGTTCGGGGTGCCGTCCAGGTATCTTGTCCCCGCTAAGGCCGGGGATACGAGACATGCTGCCAAGAGGAGAATGAGGAGGACACTCCTTCCTTTTTTTGTAATGTTCATTTTTGGTTCCATCATTTGCCGCCTCACTTTTTCTTTTTCATCACCAGCGCATAGTACCCCAGACCAATTACCATGAGGACGATGATGGTGAGTGCTACCGGGGCCTGCCAGACTCCGCCGGATGCCGGGGACACAAACTGGGCAAGCCCGTCCGGTGCCGGAGGTTCAGCCACCACTACCGGTGTGGTAAACGTTTCGGAGACCTGGCTGTTATCAAGCTGGTCGCGGTACCTGACCTCGGTATTGAGGGGGTAGGTACCGGGAGTGGCGGTGCTGTCAGAGGAGATCGCGTACCGGGCGGTCACGGTGCCGCCCGGGGGGATATCGCCAAGGAACGCGAGGGAATCCGCACTGTCAAGCGGGCTGTAGGTGGTCAGCCGGGCCTCGGCGTTATACGCAGTGATCGCGCCGGTATTCCGGTAGGTTACATTGATCACGCTGTCTGCGCCCTGCGTGACAACCGCCGGGGGAGAGACCACGACAAACGTGAGTTTGCCGGCAACCGGGATGCCGACCGTATCGATCGCGGAGGTCACGGTATTGCCATCCGAGTTCGTGTAGGTGACTACAACGTCGACCGGGTAGGTCTGCTGCTGGGCATCGCCTGAGACCGAAACCTTGTACAGGCAGGTGACCGTCCCGTTTCTCGGGAAGTCGCCAACCCAGACGCTGTTGTCGGTTGGGATAATCGCACTGGTGCCGTGCTGCAAAAGGATGACGGATGCCCCGGTTCCGTCCTGGTGCCCGGTATTCTGGATGGTCAGGTTGATGTAGCCTTCAGTACCCACGGCAAGGCCCGAAGTCTCGGCGTCAAGCACATTGATTTGGACCACCGGCTGGATTATGACCGTGAGCGGAATCGTTATGGTCATGGGTGTGTACACTGCCTGGACCTGATCGCTCGCCGGCTGGTTTGCCAGGCTGTTCACGAGATACGAGTACTGCACCGTCAGCGGCAGCGTGTACGACCCCATGTTTGCGTCCGTGGTGATCTTTGCCGAGAAACTCGCACTGGTGATCCCGGGGCTCGCGATATCGCCCAGCGCCTGCGGGCCCGTGGTGATGTTGATCGGCGCTCCACCTGATGAGAGCGCAACGGTCACGAGTTTTGCAGTCGTCGGTAGATCCGCCTGTGGCAGCGTGCCCTGATCAGTGAACATCACCGCCGCAGTCCCGCTGTTCCGGATTACTACAGTGATCGTCGCATTCTGGCCCGGCGCAAACTCGTTTGTCCCGGCAATGTAGGCCGAGATCTGTGGTGAGCCCCCGAGATACTTGTCCTGGGCAAGCACCGGCATTATGCAGAGTGTAAGCGCGAGGAGCAGGAGTACAACTGTGGTATGAGGTTTCATGTGATCTCCCTCGGTACGCTTACCTCGGTTTGAACCGTTTGGTGTAGATCACATAACCTGCAACAGCCAGAACCGCGAGGATGATGGCGACCAGCCCCGGGAGACCAAGCATCGGCAGGCCGAGCCGGGTGACAACGCTTGGAACCGGCACAACTTCGATATTGACTTTGAGCGGGTCGGAGGTGAACTGGTTATTGAAACTGTCATAGTAGAGAACCTCGGAATCCAAGCCGTATTCCTTTACGGTAGCGCCGGAATCTACTGCGACATCGAAGGAAGCGGTCCGGGACTCACCGGGCGCCATGGTGCCCAGAAACGCGGTATCGTCGTTGCTGGTGAAGGGGTCGACAGCGCTGATCCGAGCCTCGGCGTTGTAGGCAATAGTCCCGCCGGTATTCTGGAACAGGTAGGTGATCACGGTATTGGCGCCCGGACTGACCGAAGCGCTGATGGGGGTAACGGAAAACTGTACTTTCTGGCCCACGGGAACTCCCACGGTCTCAACAGGTGAGTTCACGTAGTTCCCCTCGTAGTTCTTGTAGGTGACCAGCACATCGAGCGGATAGATCTTCTGCTGGGCGGTGCTTGCCACCGACACTCGAAACGTACAGTTAGCCACCGCCCCGACCGGGAAATCGCCGATATAGACGCTTCCCCCATCGGGGGTAATCGGGCTGTTGTCGTTTTGCTGGATCAGGATCACGGCGTTCTGGCCATCATCGGACCCGATATTTTTGACCGTCAGGTTGACATATCCTTCAATCCCGGCGTTGAGGTTATCCGCCTCCACTGCGGGTACTGCAATCTGGACTTCCGGTTTTATCGTGATCGGGATGAGGACGGTCTGGTTGACGCTCTTGTACTGGTAGTTTAACGTCTCGCTGCCTTCCTGGTTGGCCTGGTACAGGTACGTGTAGTTCAGCACCACCGGTAACTCATAGGTCCCGGCGGCGGCATACTGGTTGACCGTGATGTGGAACTGTGCCGTGGCGCTCTCGCTTGCCGGCAGGTCTCCGACAACCTGCGGGTCTGCCTTGACCACTAGCGGCGCATCCCCGGGACTTAACGTCACCGTCAATTGCTTGGCCGTGTTCGAAAGATCGGTCGGGCTGATGATCCCCGAATTGACGATCATGAACTGGTTGAGCCCCGTGTTCTCTATAACTACCGGCAGGTTGAAGTCGTCCCCGGGTGAAAACTCGTTTGTGCTCCCGATGTGCGCATTCAGCTCCGGGCTCCCGGCCATTGTCTGTGTTCCCGCTGAGACCGGGGCAATGGCAAGGAGGAGAAGCGCCATTGCGACGATGCATACATATAGGTATCCACTCGCGCCGTCTGCTACCCGGGCCCTTTTTTCTCCACTGCTCGATACGGGTGTTTTTTTCTGTATTTTTTTTCCAATTGTTTTAATCATGAAGTTCCCCGTTTTTTTCCAATCGTGCTGATTTTTGATTCTGATAAAGACCATACGATATCACTCCAAAGTGCGCCGGTAGGTGACAACGCCAAGGATGATCATTGCCATTGAAAAGATCAAAAGGGCGACAAGATCGATCCCGATCACATTTAGTCCCTGGTTCCTGAGAAGGATGCTCCTTAGTGCATCGACGCCGTAATACTCAGGATTAATGAGGGTAATCCAGCGCAACCAGCCGGGCATACCGATTACCGGGTAAAATGCTCCTGATGTAAAGAAAAGAATCAGGTTGAGGAATGCGATCACCGACTGGTACTCCTGCTGGACAGAAAACCGGGAGGCAAAGGAGACCACGAGGCTTGTCACCCCCACGCAGGCGATGAAGATCACGAGCAGAACCAGCAGGAAATTCTGGAAACTCTGGAGGATAATACCGGTAATCAGCAGATCTATCCAAAAAATAGTAAATCCCGCGATAAACGCCCGCACGGTACCGCTTGCGATAATCCCCATGATGATACTGGAGCGTTTGATCGGGGTGACCAGGTATCCTTCGTGGATACCGTTCTCCCGGTCCTTGATAAGTGCAATCCCGCCGCCAAACGAGGTCGATGTAAAAATCGCCATCATGATTATGCCCACGCCAAAGAACTCGATATACGTGATATCCCCGTAGATCTTATCGACGATGACCGGGTGGTTTGCCCCAAGTTCCAGCAGAACCTGGGTCACCGCAGCCTGAATTAGCGGGGGTGTTGTAGAATCCGAACTGTCAACGTAAACCCTGACGGCATTGTCGTTTGAAACTGATGAGGGAAATACAATAACGGCAGAGATCTTCCCGTTCGCCAAATCCTGTTTGGCCTGGGCTTCATCAGTATAAATGGTAACATCCAGCTCTTTTTCTGCATTATTCTCGCTGCCCTGGCTGATATGGTTGAGCTGGTATGCGGCGCTTGTGAAAAGCGGAGTATCGTTATAGGGTGGAACTTCCTGGACAACCCCGACCGGGATGTGAGTAAGGGTGCCGCCCATCGCGTTCCCGAAAATGATCAGGAACATGATGGGCGAAAGGAGCGCCATCATGATGATGAACGGATTGCTCAGGAACTTCTTGATGTCCCGTTTGAAGATGGCAATAGCGCTTTTCAGAACCACAGGCATCATGGTGATTTCCTCCGGGCTGCCTCGTTACAGGTTCCGTTGCCGCTGTCAATCCCCTTGCCGGTCAGGTAGATGAAGATGTCTTCGAGCGAAGGAGATCGGATTGAGATCGATATGACTGGAATGGCGTACTGCTCGAATACAGCAAGGATGGAAGTGATCACCCGGCTTCCGTTTGTCGCTGATATGGTTACCATATGTTCTACAACGGACACTGCGTTGACAAGGTCTATCTTCCGGATTGCTTCTTCTGCGAGCGGATCCATGTGAGCTACTCCGATCTCGATGAGGTCGCCGGCCGGTATCAGTTGCCGAAGATTTTCCATGCTGTCAAGAGCGAGCAGTTTACCCCGGTCCACAAAAGCGATCCTGCCGCAGAGTTTTTCGGCCTCGTCCATGTAATGCGTGGTGAGAATGATCGTTGTGTGCTCTTTGTTGAGCGTCATAATCTGCTGCCAGACTTCCCTACGGGCATCGGGGTCAAGACCTATGGTGGGTTCGTCCAGGAACAGGATGAGCGGATGGTGGATGAATGCCCGGACAATTTCGAGCTTGCGTTTCATACCCCCCGAGAAGGTGCTCACCGGCATGTAGGCGCGGTCTTCAAGGCCGGCCATTTTCAGAAGTTCCATGATCCGGTCCGGGAGGATACTGTCCGGCACGTTCTGGAGTTTCCCGTAAAATTCAAGGTTGTCGTATGCAGTCAGCTCGACATCGCTCGTATAGTTCTGGGGGCAGACACCGATGATCGAGCGGATCTTCTCCTGATCCTTTGTGATGTCGTAATTGTTTACAAATGCCTGGCCCGATGTGGGGGAAAGGAGGGTCGTCAGTATTCTGATGAGCGTACTCTTTCCTGCACCGTTTGACCCAAGGAGCCCGAAGATCTCACCTCTCATGACCTCGAAAGAGATGTCATTGTCGGCAATCACGGTCTTTGTCTTGCCGGCAAAAACCTTGGAAAGGTGATCGATACGGATGATAGCGGAATCATCCCCTACGCTATTATCCATCATCTGTGCCATCTTTCCCTCGGTTTTCGTTTTTTTATTGTATCCGTCGTCATCAGTGTTTTCATTCCTGAAAATAAGAAACATTTAGTTCCTTATAATAAGAAACGTTGGGTTCCTTACTATAAGAAACGTTGGGTTCCTTAGACAATGTATATATTCGGAAAATAGGATACACTAAATTTACAAAAACTGCAATAGTTGTCTAGGGAGACCAAAAGCCACTATGAATGGACCAGGGAAGAGACGGCCTGCACGATCACATCACTTGGACGCAGATGTAAAGCCCCAAAAAGGAAGCCGGCGTCGGGGTGAAATTCTCGAAGAAGCGATACTTCTGGCTGCGTGGGAGGAGCTTTCTGCTGTCGGGTATGCGCACCTGACTATGGAAGGAGTAGCAACCCGGGCAAAGACAAACAAGGCAGTCGTGTACCGCCGCTGGTCGAACAAAGGCAACCTCGTCATTGCTGCATTGAAGAAATATCCCCTGAAGAAATATCTCCACCTGATAAGTGCTGAGGCACCGGATACCGGTAATCTCCGTGAGGATGTGCTTATCCTGCTTGGTCGCATTACAAAACCCCTACAGGATGTTGGGGGTGAAATCATTCACGGGCTTCTGGTCGATTTTTTGGACAAGGAGAAGATATCTTCCCTCCCCCGGATGTTTCAGACACAGGGTAATGACCGACTGACCACAGCTATGAGGACGATTCTGGAACATGCTGAAAAACGAGGAGAAGTTCATGTGGAAAAGATCAATCCGCGTATCATTTCATTGCCTATTGATCTGATACGGTATGAAATTATTATTCATCATGAACCCATATCTGATGTAATCCTCAATGAAATTGTAGATGATATTTTTCTTCCGCTTGTTCGTGCATGAGTTTTCTTGAAGGAAGTTCTGATAAGTTGATAGTTGATTTAGCATTTTGTCCAAGACAGAAAAATTAGTGATCAACCTCGAACTTACCAGGACGCCAATTATCGATCTCTTTTATTTTCACATGAGCCAGTTGCGGTGCAGGCGTACCGCGATCAGAAGATCCCAATCGCTCCCGGGGTGAAGATCTGGTACGTTGTCACTGACGCTCAACGATACCTGGTGAACCCGCGTGGAATGCAATATCGTTTGATCTCGTGTACTACCGGGCGCTGATCGAGAAGGCATGGCAGGAGATCGCATTTGCCTTCAAAAATAATCGCAGCACTTTCACTCCGCTTGGAAGCCATCTTTTATCCCAACCAGTATGTAGGGGTGATTAAGGGTAATACGATGCAGGAAACTACCGGCAGGAAATACCAGGTTGTAACGGAGGATGAGATAGATCTTGTCCTAAAGTGCCAGGATAGCCATGAATTTTATGATCAATATTTCAAGGCGTTCCCGGATTCCAGGAAAGGTCCTGACAGCCTCTCCCGGATCTGGAAACGCCGGAGTGAGTTTGCCAAGAAACGGCAGCCGCAACCGGTTCAGGTCACGACTTCTCCACAGGAAATAATCGAGTTGCTTACCGAACAAAATAAGGTTCTCAATACCCTCTCATCGCTTACCCGGGAATCGCTTGAAATAAACAGGCAGATCGTGAGTAAACTCGTTCAGCAAAACAATATCCTGCTGAGAGGACGCACCCGCCATATCCCTGTAAAACCACAAAATGAACCTCCCTTGGAGACGCCGGCAAGGAATACACCTGTCCAAAATAAATCCCCCGAAAAGCTGGCGCCCGTCATGGTTGCATCATAAATCTGAAAAAATTCGGAAGTCCGATAGAAATTATTTGATACCGTTCTTTTTCCTGATTCTGTCAAGTCTGCGGGAATTGTAGGAACAGCTCCCTCGAAGATATATATCATACACCCCGAAGACTTGACAGAACCATATCCGGACCTAGCGTCGGAATGAGCAGGCTGCCCCGGCAAGGAGGATGATCCCGCCAATCATCATGAGTTGGCCGGTAATTCCTGCAAAGAGCGCCGGTCCCGCACTCATGATAGGACCGGTATACCCTGAATCTGCCATGCCGGTGGTCAGAAAGATGGCAGTCAGGGAGACGCCAAACATAATTCCCAGGTATTGGAGCGAAATGATCAGGCTTGAACCGATGCCGAGCATTGAGGGTGGCACTGCGGCCATGATCTCTATGCTGTTTGGGCCCTGGAAGATCGAACGTGCGATGCCGATAATGATGAACAGAAGGATAATGAGCCAGAAATCGATCAGGGCGAATGCTGCACCGCAGGCGATATAGGCAATACCCAGGAGGACAAGCCCAAAGAAGGTGTATTTTGTCCAGGGAACCCGGTCATATAACCAGCCAAACAGCGGGGCGCACAGGATCATTACCCCCGGTGTTATGAGCGCAATCAGCCCGATGTTCGAGGGAGCAAAATTCATCACGATCTCAAAGTAGAATGGCAGAGCGGTCAGGAGGATGAACGTTGCGGTGAGGAAGAGGATGAGGCTGACAGCCGGTAAAAGAAATGCCCGTTTCGCCAGCATCCGTATGTCCACAAGGGGATGGTACGCAGTGCGTTCCCGAAATACAAAGAGGATGAGTGCAGCAAGGAACAATCCGGACCAGAGGACAAACGCAGGTACCTGGACCGGGAGATTTGCGAGTGTGTCAAGCGCCAGGGCAAGGGCGGCCATCAGGGCCACGAGGAGAACGGCTCCGATGATATCGTGGGGGCGGGCAGTATCCTCCCTGCGATCAAAGGTAAGATAATACGCCGAGCCTGCCAGGAGACAGATGCCGATCGGGACGTTAACAAAAAAGATAAATGGCCACCCCATCGTGTCAACGATAAAACCTCCTGCCGCCGGCCCGATGATCATCCCCAGCCCGATGACTGCGGTATAAAATCCCATGGCACGCCCACGCTCGCCGACAGGGAAAACCTGCATGATGATGGCGATGCAGATGCTCATCAGCATGGATGCGCCCAGTGCCTGGAGAACCCTGAAGAGGATGAGTTCTGTGAGCGTGGCAGACAGCCCGCAGGCAAATGAGCTGATCGTAAAAATGACCAGGCCGGTCTTGAACAGGCGCCCGTTCCCGATAGATCCTGACAGCCTGCCAAAGATAAGTACCGTGGCAAGCACGGTGATCACGTAAGCGGTTGCAATCCACTGGGTCTCTCCCAGCGGCGCGTTGAGATCGTGGGTGATCGTAGGAAGGGCTATCGCCACGATCTGGACATCCAGGACGCCGATAAAAATGCCTACGAGAATGATTGCAAGGATTTTCGAGCGATTGGCAACGGCCCGTTCAAACTGTTCGTCACCGGTCCCGCCCGGTTTATTCTGCATTTCCATAAAATTTCACTCCGTCAAACAACATTTCGTCAGTATCTGTTGCTCCCCTGTTGACCCGGGATAAATTCCATTTTTTATTCACTATTTCACTCATGGATAAAACCTCCATGATCATTATACATACGATCATCTGATGTCTAAAATAACATATGATCATCTGATGTCTTACCATAAAAATTAATGGATCCGGTCACGCAGCTGGCGGATGGTAAGATCGAGGTATTCGGCGGTCAGTTGTTTTGCAGCGCCAGCATCTCTCTTTACAATTGCCTTGCAGATCTTTTCGTGCTGGCCAAGCTGTGATCCCTTATTTTCAAAATTGTCGATCTGTTCGGCCAGGGCATCCCGCAGCACGAGAGAAAATGTGGTATAGAGATCTTTTAAGATGCTGTTCTGTGTTGCCGCGGCCATGGCGTTATGGAATTTTATGTCGCTTTCGATATACGCGGCAATATCATTATCTTTCACCGCCTGTTTTCTTTGCTTAAGGCTTGACTCTAATTCCCTCACGTCCTCATCGGTCCGGTTTGCTGCAGCCCTCCCGGCGATCTCAATCTCCAGCATGCGTTTTACTTCAAAAACTTCCAGCAGGGAAGCGCGTTTCAGCTTCCTGTCAAGCGGTTCGCTGCTCGCAGCAGGGTGTGCTGAGACAAATGTGCCTTCGCCATGCCGGACTTCGAGCAGGCCTGCATTTGCAAGGACCTTTACCGCTTCGCGCAGGGTGGAGCGTCCAACGCCGAGTTCTGCCATCAGCTGCGGTTCAGGAGGGAGTTTTTCACCGGGTTTGTAATGTGCAAGCAGGATATTTTCCTGGAGTTGCTGGATTACCTGATCTACCAGTTTTGTGCGAATGGATTTTTGCAAGACAGACATCTGATCATCTACTGTACAGAGAATATCTCACCGGGTATTCAAAGGTTGGCCCTGTTTTTGATTTGGGAAATTCAGGTACATATCCCTGTTTTTTTAATTTCGTAAAAATCTCCCAAACAGACAATTCATTCGCATAATTTTGTCAAAAGAACCAAAAAATTATTTAATTAATAATCTGCAATTTTGTCTCATGCCACGAGGACGCCCCAAAGGATCGAAAAACCTGAGCGCTTACGAGAAGATAAAAGTCAAAAAAATCCGTGAGAATCTCTCAAAGAACGGGATATCGGATTTTGACAATCTTCGGGATGTGCAGGTCCTTCATAGCATCTACGTCAATACGGATGGCGAAGTTTTTGTGAAGTACGAAATTTCCCGGCACCCGAGAATAAAAAATTCAGAAAAGAAAAACGACAGGGGCGAGAAACTTATCGGCAAAATGGAAAAGGATCTTGCAGCCCTCCGCGAGGCCTTGTAAATCCGGATGTATACAGGATATCGGGGAACACCCCGATCCGGATCCCTTCTTATCAAAAATAAGCCCGTAAAACGCCTCTTTTCAGTTTGCGTGGAAAATAACCGTTTTAATTGCATATTTTGCCAAAATACGCCCAATTCAAGCCCCATATAATGCCCAATAGCGGCCCATAGAGGCCCTTTTTTGGCACTTTTTTTCCGGGATCATACAAAAACCCGTTTTGATCCGGAAACGAGCAGGAAAGGGCCTTTACGAGGCTCATTAAAATCGTCCGATTGCGAAAATAAGGCAAATATGGGCTTATTTTGGAAAGTCGGGAAACGGAGCCCGATACGGGCTTTTTCGGATCTGAAAAAGGGTCATCCGAGCTCAAATTGGGGCCGGATGGGGGTAAGTGATCCAGGATGATTAGGGGGGTGAGGGGTTTGCCCTGTTCATCGGCAGGGCGATGATTCTTGGGAATTGACGGATGCAGACCGAACAAACTCTGCTGAGAAAAGGCATTACTTCTGGTTCGGCGAGGTTGCGCTGGCCTCGGTGCTCGCCGGCCTGTTTGCGGTCCCGGTCGGGATCTTTCTTGTGGGCCGGGCGGAGATTACGCTTGCCTTTATCGGTGCTGCGGTCCTGTTCCTGCCGCTCTTTGTCTTCCTGCCGAAGCTGATCCAGCGGGCAATGAAGGCGGATGTGGATGCAGCGATCGGGACGTTCGGGAAGAACGAGCAGGTCAAAAAAGTCTTCTGGACCATGTTCGTCTCGATGGCAGGGCTGGTTCTGGCCCGGGTTCTGGACCCGGAGACGGCCCGACAGGTGGTGGGGGTGATTACGGGAATGGGTGGGTGAAGATTGTTTTGTTCTCTTTTTAGCAGTACCGATAGTTTTTAGCAGGATGTAGAGGGGAACGTGTAAACCGTTCCTGCAACCAGGCCGTCGTCATTGCGGGAGCTCGATGTTTCCGCCGCGGTACCCCATGAACTCGCCTGTCTGGCTGAAAAACGGCAGCCCGCAGGTTTCAAGGAGGACCCGATTCCCGTCTTTATGCACAGTCTCACTGATAAATGCATGGAATGGCTTTTGTGTCCTGAAGATCCGCAGGATCGCAGATTTCAGGGATATTCTCTTATCCGGGCTGAACAGGTCGTAGTAATGCATCCTGCCAACAATCTCTTCCGGTTCGTACCCGAGGATTTTTTTAACAATCGGGCTGCTGTACCGGAACCGGCCGGTGGGGTCCACCTCCCAGATCCATGCACCCCCTAATTCGACGAGCTGCAGGCACCGTTCCTCGCTCTCCCTGAGCGCACGGTCCATCTGTTTGCGGTCAGTGATATCCCGCGCAGATGCATAGAGCATTCGTTCCCCGTTAATGCAGATCCGGGTGGCAACTATCTCGACATCCCTGATGGATCCATCTTTCCGTTTATGACGGGTTTCAAACCGGATTCCTCCATCCCCCTCAGCCGATGTGATGATCTGCCGGATATGCTCCGGGTTTTCAGTCCGGTCCCAGTCCGTCGCATTCAGGGAAACTGCCTCAGCAGCGCTGTACCCGAGATGGGACAGGAACGCTGCATTCCATTCCTGCAGGCACCCCTTTTTATCGATAATATGGATAGCGTCTGTTGATGTCTGCAGCAGCAGTTCATAGTACCGGCTTTTTTCCTCCAGCTTCTGCTCGAGCTCTTTTTGAGCCGTAACATCGGTCATCATCGCAAACGACCCGCAGAATTCCCCTCCCGAACCCATGACCGGGGTTACCGACACAAGCATCCAGCATCCTTTCCCGTCACTGCAGCGGAAACGCCGTTCAAAACTTCCTTTTTCCCCTTTAATCCGGCATGCGAGCTGCCGGAAATGTTCCGGGAGATCTTCCGGGAAAATATAGTCGGTAATATTCCGGCCGATTATGGATTTCGGTGTAGCATACCTGAGGCATTCTGCGGATTTCCCGTTAGCAAAGGTGATAGTACCACTTGGATCGATAACCCAGATTGCCTCGTTTGCGGTTTCGATCATGCGCCGGTATTTTCTCTCGCTTTCACGCAGGGCCGCAAGGGTACGACGGTTCTCGCCGATTTTCTCCCTGAGCTGTGCATTGGTGGCAGAGAGTTCCTCGGTCCGTTCGCGGACGCATTCTTCAAGATCGATCTGGCGCCGCCGTGCTTCGGTGATATCTTCAAAGACGATCCCTGCACCCTGCCCGCCTCCGTCAAAAACGAGGGGAATAAACTGCGTCCTGAAATAGCGGCTTCTATCATCCCGGCCCAGGCAGATTTCGCGGATGCTGCCGTTTCCCTTTAATGCATTTTTCAGGTGCAGGTAAAACTCGGGAGAGATGAAACTGTTCAGCAGCGACTGGTCAAGTCTTTTTTTGGAGAGGCTTTCTCTGGAGATGGAAAAATGCGCCAGCAATGCATCGTTGACATTGAGAACCACCTGGTCATCGTCCAGGATGAGCATGGGATCGGATAGGAGATTTATGATATCGGTCAGCGGCAGACGTTTATCAAGGGAAAATAATTTTGCCCGTCCCAGTTCGCGCATGTGGGCCTGCCCGGAGAGGACCAGCGAATTGAGATATTTTGCTGCTGTAGCCCGGTTAAGGATAAGCTGTTGGGCAACCTCTTCGATAGTAAGCCCATGGGGGTTAAGCTGCAAAAGGTTTTTTATTTCCTGCAATTTATCATCCCGTTTCAAATCTCACCTCACGATTTGACTCTGCTATGAACCTTTAAAAAATGTAACATTGACGATCAACGATGATCGTTATTACAAGATAAATTTAAATATTATTAATGAAAAGTCACTTTTGTTTACAGTATATCTATCAATCAAAAGTATATTGTAACAATGATTAGCCATCCCGGGGACTCGCCACAGGGTACTGTCCCGGGGTATGCAGAGAGGGACCTGAATGGACGAATCTAACACTTCACGACAGTCAGATACCAGCTGGATACAGTATATAGACGTCCTGGTGGAGACCGGGATGATAGCCGACTGGATCGAGAACCGGAAGAAAAACCAATCTTTTACCGCCTGTGAGGGGATGGCAAAAAAAGCGCAGATGTACGACAAAGAGTACACCTCCGGGGTGAACAAGTAACATGGATGAAGATTTTTCACAGGTAAAACGAAGGGCAACTGCACTTTTCCAGCAGAGCCCCTATGCAACGGCACTCTGGAGTACGGATTTAAAAATTACAGATGCAAACGACGCGTTTATCGAATTGACCGGATACAGCCGGGACCGGGCCATCTCGATGACTCCGAAGGACTTCCGAATGATCGCGTCATCCGGTGAAGGATTTAACGAAGCTACACGATACAAGCGCCCTGCACAAGGCGAAGGCACGTTTGAATTCCTGACGGGCCAAAAGACCATTATCCGCCATACGATCCCGCTTCTCGATGCAAACGGCGCAATTGAGAATGTCCTGACCATTTACCGTGACATAACCGATGAGCGCCGCATCCAGGAAGAGATCCAGCAGCGGCAGGCAAGAACGACAAAGATCTTTGCGTACCTGAATAAAGAGGTCGAGACCATGAGCGCCCTCTATGCAAAGATGGCTGAAGGTGACCTGACCGTCCGGTACGAGATTACCCGGCCCGATGAAGATACGCAGGCAGTCCACGACCAGATATGCAAGCTCCGGGATGCAGTCCGTGGAATCGTGCTCAACCTTGAAAAGAATATCCGGGATGTCGACAAGCAGATGCTCGACCTGACAACAAGCGCGGATTCTGCCACCCGCAGCATTGAAGAAGGCGCAAAAGGAGTCCAGCAGATCGCACAGAATGCGGGCAGGGTCAGCAGCAATGCAGAAAAGGTCTCGCAGGGAATCGACCAGATCGCAAAAGCCATGCAGGATATGAGCGCAGCAGTCCAGGAGATCACCTCCAGCATGGAATCGGTCTCGAACCTTTCCAAGCAGACAAACGATCTCTCCCGCTCCGGTGCAACGCTTGCCGGCAAGGCAGAAAAAAGCATGAAGGAGATCTCCACTTCGTCGGCAAAGGTCTACGAGATCGTTTCCGATGTGGAAAAACAGATGGGAGAGATCTCAAAAATTGTGGTGATCATCCGGGAACTGGCAAACCAGACCAACCTGCTTGCCCTCAATGCAGCAATCGAGGCAGCCCGGGCAGGCGACGCGGGCCGGGGATTTGCGGTTGTTGCTACCGAAGTAAAATCGCTGGCGCAGGAATCCCGCAATTCGGCCGAACGGATCGAGGAGATGATCTCGACATTGAAAAAGAGCACCCAGCAGGCCTCTGCAGCAATGAACGAGGCTACTGCCACCGTGGAGCAGGGTTCGGCCATGGTAACAGAGACCGTGCAGTCGTTTAACAAGATTGCAGAAGCAGTAGAGAAAGTCACCTCAAGTGCAACCGAAGTGGCAGCAGCAACCGAGGAACAGGCTGCAACCACTGAAGAAGTCACGGCGAGCGTCAGTGAGGTGGCAAGCCTTGTTGAACAGACCGCAAAGGAGGCCGGCGATGCTGCCGCGGCTACCGAAGAGTCCTCTGCTGCGCTTGACGAGATCGCGCGGATGATGGAGAAGGTAGACAAGATCGCAGTGTCGGCAATGGAATCCAACAAAAGATTCAGGGTAGACTAAAACGGGGGGAAGTCAGCATGGACGCAACAGGCAGCACCGCCCCGCAAGACCGCGAATCCGGCGACAGGTCCGCAAAACGGCAGGAAAATATCCAGGTCGTGGAGTTTGCCTTGGGCAGGGAATTTTTTGCCATCGACCTTTTCGATGTCAAGGAGGTGGTAGAGTATACCACGATCACCAAGCTCCCCAATGTATCATCATGGGTAAAAGGGATCATCGACCTCAGGGGAGAGATCACAACTATCATCGATCTCAAGCAGCGCCTCAACATCACCGAGACGAGCACCGTAGCAGCGGAATCCTCGCGTATCATCGTGCTTGACGATTCCCTGACCGGGACAAAGACCGGCATCCTTGTAGATGATGTCACTTCGGTCTCCACATTCGAGAGAAACCTGGTGGATTACACCTCTGTGTCGGTGAGCAACGAGGACACCGCAATTATCGGTATTATCAAGAGGAAAGTGAAGGTCCGGGACAAGGAGAAAAACGAACTGATCATCTGGATCGATATCCGGCGCCTGCTCTCGGATATCAACGTGGTCCCGTAACCAGGATGGCACCATGGGGCAGGGGAATGATCCGGTACCGACAGGAAGATACGCTGCTGTATGCTTCGTCCCCCCAGGGAGGAAACGCAGTGACGAGGCGAACCCCATGATCTCCCTACTGTACTTCGATGACTGGGAGTTCCTGCTCGGGGTGGTCAAACAATACCTTGAGTGCAGGGGGGACGTGATGGTTGATACCGCCCGGTCCTTCACGGAAGCAGTCCACAAGATCAGGACCAACCGGTACGATACTATTGTCACGGATTATAACCTGGCCGCCGGGGCCATCAATATCGACCTGCTCCGGCGGGCAAGGGAATACGGGATAACAACCCCGTTTATTTTTTTCACCCTGGAAGATCACTACCTCACCGAGGAGGAAGCAAAGATGTACGGGCCTGTCAGGTTTGTACGAAAACTCATTCCTCCACCCTCCGGGATCAAGGAACTGGACAGGATTGTCCGCACGAATCTGACAGATCCAGGCGTGCACAGCCCGAACCGGGAGTACCGGGCAGAACGGGGAAACCCGGCATGATATCGGTCCTTTATGTAGATGACGAACCCGGGCTTCTCGATATCTGCAAACTGTTCCTTGAAGGGTCCGGTGAGATCCATGTCGATACGCTGACATCGGCAGAAGACGCCTTAAAAAACCCGGTTTCCTCCAGCTGCGATGCAATTGTTTCGGATTACCAGATGCCCGGTATGGACGGCCTCTCCTTTCTGCGGGCGCTGCGGGCACAAGGAAATGCCACGCCATTTATTTTGTTTACTGGCAAGGGACGGGAGGAAGTGGTCATTGAAGCCCTCAACAACGGTGCCGATTTCTATCTTCAAAAAGGAGGAGATCCCAAAGCCCAGTTTGCGGAACTGGAGCATAAGATCCGGTTGTCTGTCGAACAGCGGAGAATAAAAACCGATCTGGTAGAATCCCGGCAAAGGCTTGCGGATATCCTCGATTTCCTCCCGGATGCAACATTCGCAGTTGATCCTGAAGGCAGGGTGTTTGTATGGAACCAGGCAATGGAGAAAATGACCGGTGTCCCGGCAGCCCGGGTACTGGGCAAAGGCAACCAGGAATATAGTTCCTTTATCACCGGGGATCGATCGCCTCTGCTGATCGATATGATTCTCTCCCCGCAGAAAGCGGTTCAGAAAGAATATGGTTATTTCCTTAAAGAGGGCAAGACACTGACCGCGGAAAAAAACCTGTGTTCCTCATGCAAGATCCCAAGAACACTCTGGGCGAAGGCCAGCCCGTTGTTTGACCGGAACGGGCATCTTATCGGTGCAATAGAGTCCATCCACGATATTACCGATCTCAAAGAGGCCCAAAAAGAACTCCTTAAAAAAAATGAGGAACTCTCTGCCACCTATGAGCAGCTTGCGGCAATGGAACAAAAGATCCGGGTATCCGAAGCATTCAACCGTGAAGTGATCGACAGCGCAAAACAAGGGATTGTTGTTACCGATTGCGACCTGCGCATCTCTGTCTGGAATAAGTTCATGGAGGAACTAACCGGTGTGCCATCATCTGCGATGGTAGGGAAACGCGCAGGTACCGTATTCCCCGTTTTAAAAACTGCCAGTACAGAGAACTTAATAAAAAAATCCCTGTCCGGCGATACCGGGACATCCGGAGATTTCCGGTACACGATCCGGAAAACAGGAAAGTCCGGCTGGGTAAAAGGCCTCTATTCTCCCCATTACAATGTCAATGGCAGAATTATCGGGCTCATCTGGATATTCCAGGATATCAATGAGCACAAGAGGACAGAAAAAGCCCTACTGGCCGCACATAAGAAGCTCGATCTCCTCTCCGGGATTATCTGGCATGATATCCGCAACCAGCTCTTTGCACTCAAGGGATATCTCTCTGTTGCTGCGTATGAGATTAAAGACCCGGGTGCCGCACTCTCTGTAAAAAAGGGGATGATGATCCTGGATGCCATCGAACGGCAGATCTTTTTTGCGAAAGAGTATGCAGAGCTGGGCTCCGTTTCGGCTGCATGGCAGAATGTCAATGACTGCATTATGCGTGCAGCGCTAAAGCTCCCGCTGTCCGGTATCGAAATCCATATCGACCGCGACCCGTGCGATCCTGAAATCCTGGCCGATCCGCTCATGGAAATGGTGTTCTTTAACCTCATCGATAATACGCTCAGGCATGGCGGAGGGCAGGTGACATCCATTCAGGTTTCGTTTCAGGTTTCAGGGAACGGACTTACGATTGTCTTCGAGGACAACGGTACAGGGATCCCCCGGGAAGATAAAGAGGATCTTTTTAAGAAAGGTGTTGGGAAAGATACCGGTCTGGGGCTGTTTTTGTCCCATGAGATCCTGTCAGTTACCGGCATTGCTATCGCCGAGAACGGGATTCCTGGCAAAGGTGCACGGTTCGAGATAGAGGTACCTGAAGGGATGTACCGGTTTTGCGAAGAATGAATAATGCCACAATTCCCTGCACTGAAAATTCTCTTTTGGATAATGCCGGAGGTAGTGATAAGTTAATGGTTGATCTCCGATTTTTCATCCCGGTAAAAAAACTTTAACAACCGCCAACGTATCAAAAACCGGAAAATCCAAAGATTACTTATTGTGATTGCTTTGTCGTTTTATTTTTTTGTCGGCGTCCTGGAGGATCCCGTCGAGATCTTCGAGCAGTTGACGGAGTTTGCCGGGATCTACTTTCACTGGCTCGGACAACCCCTTACCGGCAACATCGGATCCAAGGTAGATTATACTCCATATGCCCAGAATCTTCAAAACCGGAATCAGTTTTTCACCAGACTGCGTAAGCGAATATTCAACCTTCGCAGGGACCACCGGATAAACTTTTCTTGTAATAATACCGTCGTGCTCCATCTCACGGAGCTGTTTAACGAGCATTCTCTCGCTGATTGCCGGAAGCTTATGCGAGATCTCGCTAAACCGCTGGGTCCCATCCCTTAATGCAATAACGATCAGCAGTTTCCACTTCCCTCCGATCACATTCAGTGCAGCCTCAATCCATCGCCAAAAATCATCGTTCTTCGTCATTACAGTCACTATACATTTTGTTAGCACAGGCTAAAATTGTTAGTATCCACTATAAATTGACATACATGGGATCTTTGTAGTGAAGAAACACAAAAATGGAGTTGAAATGTTATGGAGATAGTACCGGGAATTCACCAGGTCGATGGTGTAAATGGTAATTGTTTTATTATTGATCGGGATGAACTGACAATTATCGATACGGGAATGCCCAAAAACAGCGCAAAAATAGTAAAATATATTCAGGATATTCTAAAACGCAAACCTTCAGAAATCAAAACGATCGTCCTGACACACTTTCATATTGATCACGTGGGCGGCGCGAGCGATCTCAAAAAACTGAGCGGTGCGAAGGTGGCCATTCACAAAAAGGATGCGGACTACGTTTCCGGCAGGAAAACCCCACCTGTGCCGGGAGGTGTTAAGGGAATGATCGTTAAAGTTCTCATCCCCTTGTTTTTCGGATCAAGGCCTGTTGAACCGGATATAACACTCAAAGACG
>Ga0326728_10003651_pt1 | contig 47128 bp, 36 predicted proteins | sample MB3enrmetagenome_FD_207602 | JGI IMG/M metagenome (GOLD analysis project Ga0326728, IMG submission 207602) | Lab enriched peat soil microbial communities from McLean, Ithaca, NY, United States - MB31MN | ecosystem: Environmental > Terrestrial > Soil > Wetlands > Peat | place: USA: New York...
GTCCTGCGTGACCGTGTCGAATGTGGTTCCCGTTGCCATGGTTGCTCTGTCTCGCCTTATCTTCTAATTGACAGCGGCTAGAAGCTCGTGGCTGCTGCACTTGGAACTGCACTCCCATCACGCTCTGGCAAGCCTGCACCGCCTTGTTGTGCACGGCCACCGCTTTGAGCAGATCACCATCTGCGCGCTCCTCGGGTGCGCTCGAATTGACTTGCTGCGAGTCAAGATACTTCTTCAGCGAAATCATGGCAGCCTCTAGGTGCGATCACGGTCGCGCCAACATCGCGCGTACACCGGGCATCGAACTTTATCGGCGGCCTTTTCCATTTTGTTTAGTTTGCGAGCGCTTTGGTCAAAAGCGCAGATCAGACGGCGATTTTCAATCGCCTGCGCCAAAACTCTGCCCGTGTCTGTCTGAGAAAGCCGGAAAATATCCACAGCTTATCCTTGTTGTCTAGGCCAAATCTGCACACCATTTAGGGCTATTTCCGCCTCTTTTATGAAGAATTAACTCATTGAATCTGTTCCACGTCGGATGGTAAGGTTACCAAAGTGTATGCTAATGCCTAAAGAGTCCTACAAAAGCGCTATCGCGGTTTCTTAAAAAATCGCCGATTCTGTCATCAATAGACATTAAACAAAGCGCGGCGCAACGCACGCGCACGAACGGAGTGCCTTGGTTGACTGGAGCAAACTTCCCGATTTAGGAGCCGTCGCGCTCCTTACCTTGGCTTTTGCATCGGTCGCGCGTCACGCGCGAGCAACTGTTTCGGCCATCTGGCTTACTGGCTGGTTCCTGATCGCAATTCATTTCGCCGCCTTTATGTTTCTTGGCGCGCCGGGACACTGGGCCGATCTCGCGTCGTTTGTCGGCCTTGCCTCTCTTGCTTGTGCGGGTGTTCTGTTTATGTGGGCGGCTGTGCCGCACCGCAGAGAACAACGTTCCAGCCTGTGGATGCTCATCGTTCTGCTAACGACTTACACACTCTATTTCGGTCTCCTTGTCATCGACCCCATCGCATCCTGGGCTTTGAAGCCCGTGGCCATGCTCATCGGCGTCTTGCCGCTTAGCATTCTGATTCTCGCATTCCGCCAGTTCCGGCATCCGCTGCGCTGGACCCTCGTCGTCCTGAACCTATTCCTTTCCATTTTTCTGCTAGCCGTTCAGTATCGACCTGACATCGGCACAACGCTTGCCTTCGAGTCGGTGCTCTTCACCATCTACCTCGGCTGCGCCATCCATTTCTGGTACACATACCGGCGCACAACGGCTGGAGCCTTCATCACGATCGCGGGCTTCTTCGCCTGGGCCAGCGTCTTCGTAGCCGGACCGTGCACCATGTTTTTCTTTCCCAATCTTCACCTCGAGAATGAGGTGTGGAACCTGCCCAAATACGTTGTAGCCGTGGGCATGATCATGCTTCTGCTTGAGGATCAGCTCGAGCACAACAAGTATCTTGCTCTGCATGACGAACTCACCGGCCTGCCCAACCGGCGCCTCTTTCAGGATCGCCTCGATAGCGCCATTGAGCGCGCTCGCCGCACCGGCTCGCACGTGGCCTTGCTTCTAATCGACCTGGACAACTTCAAGCTGGTGAACGACACCGCGGGCCATCACGCCGGCGACGAACTCCTGAAGCATGTCGGCGACCTCTTCACGGGGCGAGTGCGCCGCTCAGACACCGTCGCCCGCACGGGGGGCGATGAGTTCTCGGTCATCCTCGAGGAGCCTATGACGCGCGCCGATGCCGCGCGCGTCGGCAAGACCCTCGCCAAGCTTCTTGACGAGCCGGTAACCTTCGGCGGCAAGGAACTGCGCGTCGGCGCCAGCGTCGGCCTCGCAGTCTTTCCCGACGACGCCGCCGATTCCGAAGCCCTCCGCATTGCGGCAGACCTTCGCATGTATGCGGGCAAGACCGCGACCAAAGAGAACGGTGCGGATGCGACACCCCAGCTGCCTAAGAAGGCGCCTGGAAGCATCAAGCCGGAGCCCGGCCTGCAAACCGCATCTGAATAGTCCGCTGCCCTCCCCTCCGCGCTCGAAGCTTCTGCAATAAACAGCGCCAGACGCAAAAAGACCCGGACATCAAGTCCGGGTCTTTTTTAGCTTACTGAAACGGAGTGTTGCTCATCCCTGTCCGCCGCCGGGTCTCCGTCCCCCGCGACGACGCCGGCGCCGATTGTTGTTGGCACCTGGGCCTCCCGGCCTGCTTCCGCCCGCGAACTGCGAGCCGCCAGCATGAACAACCGGAGCTCCATCTACGCGGTTGAAGTTGGGTTCGTTGGTCTCGTCGATTTCGACTCCGCCATCCTCATCGAAATCGTCTCCGCCCTCGATCAGAATCGTGCTCTGGTTTGAGCTCGGTTGGCGCTCGTCAAACTCATTACGCGGTGCGGAGATTCTCGGGCTCGGAGTCGGCGGCGCCGAATACGGCGGCGCGTATTCCCCCTCTTCAGCCTGCGTAGAAGCCGATTGCCCCAGCTTTGCCTTCTGCTCCTTGATGAGCGCCTTGCGGCTCAGTTTGATGCGATTGCCTTCGATGGCCAGCACCTTCACCATCACCTGGTCGCCCTCGCGCAACTCGTCCTTCACTTCCTTCACGCGATGCTCCGCGATCTCGGAGATGTGCAGCAGTCCGTCGGTGCCCGGGAACAGTTCGACAAACGCGCCAAACTCGGCCAGCCGCACCACCTTGCCAAGGTAGGTCTTTCCCACCTCGGGTACCGCGGTCAGGTTGCCGATGATGGCGAGGGCCTTCTGCAGACCCTCGGCATCGCTCGACGCTACGCTTACCTTGCCCGTGTCGTCGACATCGATCTTCGCGCCCGTCTGTTCCACGATGCCGCGAATCGTCGCTCCACCCTTGCCGATCAGGTCGCGAATCTTGTCCGTCGGAATCATCACGGTCTCAATGCGCGGCGCGTACTTCGAACGCTCCACGCGCGGCCCGTCCAACTCCGCATCCATCTTGTCCAGAAGGAAGAGCCGCCCGCGGCGCGCCTGCTCCATCGCCTGCTGAAGGATCTCGCGCGTCAGGCCACCGATCTTGATGTCCATCTGGAGAGCGGTAATTCCCTTGCGCGTCCCGGCTACTTTGAAGTCCATGTCGCCGTAATGGTCTTCCGCGCCGGCAATATCGGTCAGGATGGCGTAGTCGTCGCCCTCCTTCACCAGGCCCATCGCTACTCCGGCAACCGCGCCTTTCAGCGCAATGCCAGAATCGAACAGCGCCAGGCTGGCGCCACACACTGAAGCCATCGATGACGATCCATTCGACTCCAGAATGTCGCTCACGATGCGAATCGAATACGGAGACTCATCGGCGCTCGGCAAAACCGCGCTGATGGCGCGCTCCGCCAGAGCTCCGTGGCCCACTTCGCGCCGGCCCACGCCGGTCATACGTCCTGTTTCACCAACGCTGAATGGAGGAAAGTTATAGTGCAGCATGAAGTTCTTCCGCTGCTCGCCCTCGTAGCTCTCCAGCCTCTGCCCGTCGTCGGCTGTGCCCAGGGTCGCTGTCACCAGCGCCTGCGTCTCGCCACGCGTAAACAGCGCCGACCCGTGCGTCCGTGGCAGCACGCCGGTCTCGATTGTGATCGGTCGGATCTCGTCGAATGCGCGCCGGTCGGGCCGGATGCGCTCCTTCGTCACCTGCTCGCGGAAGATCCGCTCGCGCAGAAGCTCGTAGTAGTGCGCCAGCTTCTTTTTCCCGTCCGCGTCGTCGGCAGCCAGCCCCGCGGCCAGCTCCTTCTTGATTTCATCGATCAGTGCATAGCTCTCGATCTTGCCATGCGTTTTGGTGTCCAACGCATCCTTGAGCCGGTCGCCAACCTTCGCCTTCAGCTCGCCGTAATACGCCTCGTCGAACTCCGGCGCGGTAAATGCCCGCTTTGGCTTGCCCGCTTTCGATACCAGCTCGTCAATGGCGGAGACAATTTTCTTGATCTCTTCATGCGCAAATTCGATGGCCGCGAGGATTACCTCTTCGGTTTCTTCCTTAGCGCCGGATTCGATCATCACAATGCCGTCTTTGTGGCCGACGACCATGATGTTTACCGTCGTTGCCGCGCGCTCAGAGTACGTGGGGTTCACCACGAACTCGCCGTTCACGCGTCCCACGCGCACCGCGCCAACTGTCGCGCCAAAAGGAATGTCAGAGAGCGCCACCGCGGCGGCCGCTCCATTGATCGCGACCACGTCGGGATCGTTCTCCTTATCCGCGGAGAGCACCAGCGCGATCAACTGCGTTTCGTTGCGAAATCCATCAGGGAACAGCGGGCGCAGCGGCCGATCGATCTGACGGCAAGTCAGCACTTCTTTTTCGCTGGGGCGACCTTCGCGCTTGATGAATCCGCCGGGGATGCGTCCTCCGGCGTAGGTGTACTCGCGGTAGTCCACCGTGAGCGGAAAGAAATCGATCCCTTCCCTGGGATTAGGCGAAGCCACTGCAGTGGCCAGAACTACCGTTTCGCCCGTCGTCACCAGTGCGGCGCCGGAGGCCTGCTTGGCCATGCGGCCGGTCTCAAAGACCAGTCGCTTGCCGCCGGTTAGCTCGACAGCTACATCGTGTTTCGTAGACATATTGTCCTCGTTTCGTTTTGTTCGCTTGGGAAACTTGTGAGGGGAATACGCGACCCTGCGCGCAACAGACAACTCGGCGCAAGCTCAGGCGTCCTTCTCAGGCCGCCCGGCACGCCGTGGTCCGGTGTTCCATGCTGTATGGGGACCGTGACCAGTGTCCGGTCTGAATACTTCCGGTTCAATGTCGGCTTTCTTCTTATTACTTCCGGATCCCGAGTTTGCCGATTACGTCGCGATAGCGGTCCGTATCGTGCGTCTTCAGGTAATCCAGCAGGCGGCGTCGCTTGCTCACCAGCATCAACAATCCACGGCGGGATGCGTGATCCTTTTTGTGGGTCTTGAAATGCTCGGTAAGGTCGTTGATCCGCTCACTCAGAATCGCGATCTGGACTTCCGGCGATCCGGTGTCCGTTTCGTGGGTTCGGAAGCGTTTGATCAGGTCGGTCTTTTTTTCAATCGCCAGCACGGCGTAGGTAACTCCTCAATTTTTCTCGTGTCCACTCTTCAGTGTCTACTGAAAGATTAACATGAACTCCCTCAACCACAAAGCCCGCGACAAAGGCTTGAAGCGCCGGCGTCCTCACCCGCACCCGCGCCCGTTTTGAAAGGGCACGGCTTAACCCTCCTGGGGGACTTCCTTCGCAAACTGCTCCGCGACCGGGCGCTTCATTGGCCACCCCCTCATCCTATATAGTGTTTCTCTCGCGCGGGGTGACCGATTTCCCCGATCAAACGGAGCGTGTTCAACAAGACCACCGCTCAATCCCACAAGCAGTACAACAGCTGAAAGGAGAAGAATATGGCTGACTCATCTCCCATCGGAATCGCGAAACAATCTGTTGGCTGGGCCATCGCGTTGAGTATTCTATTGATCCTCGCAGGCATTCTGGCGATTGTCGTTCCGCCGGTCGCAGGGATTGGAGTGGCGATCCTTGTTGCCTGGTTGGTGCTGCTTGGCGGCGTCGCGCACCTGGCAATAGCCTGGAATATCCGTTCAACCGGCGGCCTCGTCTGGGAGCTTCTGGTTGGTCTGCTGTATCTCGCGATTGCGGTGTACATGCTGATTTGGCCGGTCGCCGGCCTCGCCTCACTTACGCTTCTTCTCGCGTGCTATCTCTGCGCTAAAGGCGTTCTGGTGTTGATTCTCGCTTTCCGCATCCGCCACCATGCAGGCTCCGGCTGGCTTTTCTTTGATGGCGTCATCGCCCTCATTCTCGGTGCGATGATCGGCCTGAGCTGGCCATGGAGCAGCGAATGGGCCATCGGGACCCTGATCGGCATCAGCATGCTCTTCGCAGGGATTACGCGGCTTCCCATGGCTATGGCAGCGCGCCGGCTGCTTGCGAAACCGGCCTAACCGGTCGCGCCGCGCCCTTTCCAACAGGGCCTGGCTCGGTCCCTGTCTTCCCGGCCCTCAGCCCCTCAAGCCCTTGATCCCTGGATCCTTGGGTCTATCGGTCCATGCCCTTCAATTCCCTATTGGCTGCTTCCTGCATCTCGCCAATAACTGGCCCTCGCCACAATTTTCGCCCCATAATCCTCGGCCGTCCGAACGCGAATCGTGTGCAGACCCGGCGTCGGGTCCGAAGGGCTGAAGCTAATCAGGTAACGGTTACGCGCATCCCGCGCCGCACGCATGATCTCCGCCTGGAACGTCTTGTCGCGGACGAACGTCGTGTACTCGCCGCCGCTCATCTCGGCGATCTCCTTGGTTGCGTTCTTTTTTGTCGCGTTGATCGCCATCACCAGCGGCGCCAGCAAATTCGCCGCAGCCGTCTGCTCCGGCAATCCCGGCGTCGGCGTATGGGCGGGCGTGGTCTGACCATAGTTCCTCTGGCCCATACCGCTGGCAAACTCCGCCAGCCCCGGCGAAAATGACACGCTCAACACCAGCACATCCGACTCGCCAATCCTCCGGATCAGTTGCACGGGCTTCGTATGCCGGCTGCCGTGGTCGCGCTCCTCGCTGATCAGGAGCAACACGCGCCGGTATTCTTTCGGCTGCGATTCAAGCAGCATCACCGCGTAGTTCACGGTATCCAGAATCGCCGCTCCGCCATTGCCCGGACTCAGCTCGGTCAGCTCTTTGTTTACCTGGTCGCTCGAATGCGTATAGTCCTGGATCAGGTGGGGCCGGGAGTCGAAACCCACCAGCGCCACCTGGCTGCGCGGATCAAACAGAAACACATCGAGCAATGGGCCCAGTTGCGCCAGCTTGCCGAATTCGAGGACACTTGACCCGCCCTCCTCCACGGCAACCACCAGCGCCACGGGTGCCGTGTCCATCTCCTCCTGCACTTTGATCTTCTGCGGAACGCCGTTGTCCTCCAAAATAAAATCGCTCTGCTTCAGTCCGTACAGAATGCCCCCACCCTTTTCCTCCACCAGCGTCGGCACCAGTACTTCCGTCGTGGTCACGCGCAGGCTCGGCGCACTGCCTGGCGCAACAGGCATCGGCTTCGGCGGCTCAATGGGCGGCAGCTGCTGCGCCCACGCAGCCGAGTTCGCCGCCAGGCCCGCACAAGCAAGAAACGCTGCTGTATAAAATCGCATGCTCATTCGTGCTTAGACTCGATCCTAAGCGATGCGGCTGCATGACCGTGCCGCTCTATTCATTGCCTTTAAATTGTTGTTTTCCGCCAGCTTGTTCCTTGTTATTCTGCCTCTTCGGAGGACCGCATGCCCGCGCAAAGTCGTAACCCAAAAGTCGACGCTTATATCCAGAAGTCGCGCCCCTTCGCGCAGCCCATCCTCGCCCATCTTCGCAAGGTCATCCACACCGGCTGCCCCCAGGTTGAAGAAACGATCAAGTGGAGCCGCCCTTTCTTTGAATTCCGTGGCGTGATCCTCTGCAACATGTCGGCATTCAAAGAGCATTGCAGCTTCGGCTTCTGGGGTCTTGAGATCTGCGCCGTCCTGCGCAAGGCGGGTGTGGTGCGCGATGGAGCCATGGGCTCGCTCGGCCGCATCACCAGCGTCGAAACGCTTCCGCCGGAGAAGAAAATCATCGAATGGGTCGCTCAGGCCGCAGCACTCATCGAAAGCGGCCAGGAAAGAAGCCCCATCGCGGCCCGCCCTCGCGTCGTCAAACCGGCAAAGGCCGCCCTCAAAACTCCGCCGGATTTTAATCGTGCCCTCGGCAAAAACAAAAAGGCCGCCGCGACCTTTGTCGCCTTCAGTCCCAGTTGCCGCCGGGAATATATTGAGTGGATCGTCGACGCCAAGCGTCCTGAGACACGCGCGCAACGCATCGCCACAACGATCGACTGGATCGCCGACGGCAAACAGCGCAACTGGAAATATCAGAAGTAGCCGCTCATTTTGCTCGATCGAACGTCGCCGCAAGCAACCTGACTCTGCTTTTCAATTTCCTATTTCCTATGGGCTGCTCCCTATTCCCTACTTTGTTCGCGCCTCGCGCTCCAGTTGTCCCGTCCACGCCAGAAATCGCAGCAGCTCCCAGCGCTCCGTCCACATGAAACCCAGCACTGTCTTCGCTGTCAATGTCTCAGCCTTTTTCCCGGAGTACGTCTCGACGCGCCAGCGCAAAAACTCGCTCCTCCACGGAGCCAGCCTGTGACCCCGCGTCGCATTCCACAAGAAACGCAGCGCAGCAAACAAGGAGAATCCCTCAGCCCCTCAGTATAGAGAAGGCGAGGTAGCCCGCGTCGGTCGCGGATTCATCCCTGCAGTTTGCTGAACAGGCTGCACGCCCGCCGCAACTGGTTGAGAGGAGGCCATCGCGCAAAGAACCCTGCAGCAACGGTTCCAGAGGATGATGAGAAAGATTGGAATGGCTTAAGAATTGCGTGCACTCCGCCTTCCAGCCCCGCGCAGCCATACGCGCCGCCTACCCTGCGCCCCATTCACTTCGCTGTTACACTTGAGGTTGGAAAGACTTTGCGGCCTTGTACCCCGCTCCGAGCGGAACCCGCCGCCTTCCGAGGTCGAAAACCATGCCTGAATCGACAGAAAACAACGGTTTCGCCGGCACCAGCCTGCGCCTCAAAATCGGACTCGCCGAGATGCTCAAGGGCGGCGTCATCATGGACGTCATGTCTGTCGAGCAGGCGCGGATCGCCGAAGAGTCCGGCGCAACATCCGTCATGGCTCTCGAGCGCGTTCCCGCCATGATCCGCGCTGAAGGCGGCGTGGCCCGCATGGCGCGCCCGAGCCTTATCAAGCAGATCATTCAGGCCGTTTCGATTCCCGTAATGGCGAAGGCCCGCATCGGCCACACGGCCGAGGCACAAATTCTTCAAGAATTGGGCGTTGATTATATTGACGAGAGCGAAGTGCTCACTCCCGCCGACGAAGCGCACCACATCGACAAGCACGCCTTCACTACGCCGTTCGTTTGCGGGGCGCGCAACCTGGGCGAAGCCCTGCGTCGCATCGCCGAAGGCGCGGCCATGATCCGCACCAAGGGTGAAGCGGGAACCGGCGACGTGGTTCACGCTGTCCAGCACATGCGCACGATCACGCGCGAAATGCGCACGCTCACTGTGCTTTCAGATCAAGAGCTCTACGCCGCCGCAAAAGACCTGCAGGCTCCCTACGAACTCGTCCGCATGGTCGCCAAAGCCGGCAAGCTTCCCGTGCCCAACTTTTCCGCCGGCGGCATCGCCACGCCGGCCGACGCGGCCCTCATGATGCAGCTCGGCGCCGAAGCCATCTTTGTCGGCTCGGGCATCTTCATGAAGGAGCGCGCCACTCCGCTCGACGTCGAAAACTCGCCCAAGGAGCGCGAAGAAGCCGTCTCACGCGCCAAGGCTATCGTCGTCGCCACTACACATTGGAACGACCCCAAGATTCTCGCCGAAGTCGCCGAGCAGGTCACCGGCACCATGAAGGGCCTTGCCGCCGCCGGCCTCGAAGAGTCGCAACTCCTCCAAACACGCGGCTGGTAACCACCGGCGGTGGGACAGCCGCTCGCAATTCGCTCGCACGAGCTTTGTTGCCTTCCATCTACGCGCCGAAGGCGTCTGCCGCTCCGCGGGTGCCTCGCTGTTCGCCTGCATTAGCTTTATTGCGGTCTGTTTACGACCAGAAGGCATCTGCTGCACCGCTTCCGTCGCAAACTTCGGAATTCAATCGGGATGCTCAATTCAGCAATCCAGGGGACCGAATTTTCTTTCCTTCCCCACAGGCACCGATTCCGATTTCCAGCGCGTCCAATCAAAAGTGAGGTAACCTCATCCTCACAGGGTCGCCCATGCCCTCCATCTTTACTCCCATCCCGTCCGACGTTGAGCGCAAAGCCCCCGGCACCGGCGGCAAGCCCCCGGTCGATCGCCGTCCCACCGGTGGTGGCGGCAGCGGTGGCGACGACGACTGGCGCAGTCCGCGCCGCGGCCCTCGCGAGATGCTCAATCGCACCCGCGCTTTCGTCTTCTGTGCCCTCGCCGGCGACATGATGTTCTTCGTCGCCCTGGTCGCCGTCTTTTACGCCCGCCAGATGTCCACGCACATGGACCCGCGCACCATGCAGCAGATCGGCGACTGGCATCCCATCCTGCTGCCGCGCATCCTCTACCTCAACACCGCGCTCCTCGCCCTCAGCACCCTCACCATGGAGCTCGCGCGCCGTCACATTTTTCGTGAATTTGACGTGCTCGAAGAGTGGCTCGGCCTCGGCCGTCCGGCTCTGCGCCGTACTCTGCCCTGGCTCGGCGCTACTCTTGCACTCGGGCTCGCGTTTCTTGCCGGACAGGTCATCGCCTGGCGTCAGCTCACCGCCGAGGGATTCGCCTTCGATCGCTGGGCCACCCCTGCCAGCTACTTCTTCTACCTCATCACTGGCCTCCACGCCGCCCACCTGGCTGTGGGTGTTGTCGCCCTCGTCTTCTGTCTCATCGCCCTCTCTCACCTCAAGCGCGTCGAGTCCCGTCAGATCGCGGTCGACGCCACCGCATGGTTCTGGCACACCATGGGCCTTGCCTGGCTTATTCTGTTTGCGGTCTTGATTTTCGGGCAGTAAGGCTGACCAAGGCAGATCCCTTCCTCTGATTTTCCAGCAATTAATCCTTGTTTGGATCTCTCCCGCTCGCTTAAGCTCACGCTAGTGGGGCGCATTCGGCTTCCCGCTCAGCCCACGCGATCCAACGGAGAACAAATCATGCCAGAACTTGAAGCTCAGATCTGGAAAGGCACGGCCTTCTGTATTGATCGTCTCCCGGGCAAGACTCCCGGCACTGTGATCTTCCGCTTCACCGGTCCCTTCACCGCGCGCGACATGTATGGATCCGTGGCCCCCACCGCCTTCCACCACATCTTCGATTGCGAAGTAACCCCGGGCGACGCCGCGCCTCTCACCACCATCTTCGATCTCACCGCAGTTCCCTATATGGACTCTTCGGGCATCGGCATGCTCGTCAGTCATTATGTCCGCTGCCGCGGAAAAGGCGTCCGGCTCATTGCCGTCGGAGCCAACCCGCGCATCGTTCAGCTCTTCAAGCTCACCAGGGTTGACACGTTCATCCCCATGGTCGCCACCCTCGCCGAAGCGGAAGCAATTTAATCACCGCCTCAACCTGCGCCACCGCTATCTTGAAATCGTGCCCGAAAGATGCAGGTCGATCGCGACATCATTCTCTGCCTTCCAGATCAAAAAGCTCGGATTCTTGAGTCCCCATTCGACGTAAGGCACCACGAAGTGCGCCTCGGCAGTCGCGCTGCCCGCCTCTAGGTGCACCAGCATCGGTACGGTGATTTCATGCGGCGTGCCCAGCAGAGTGAAGATTCCGGTTACCTTGATGTTCGAGTCGCCTGAAGGAGCAATGACCCCGGTACAGCTCTTCGGCTCAAATGAAACCGTTGCGTACTGTTCCACCTCCAGGATGTCCCTGTTCATTTTTTTGTCGCGACTGTCATTGCCGGTCTTGCCGCTGCCGGCAAGGACGACCACCGAACCCGACATCCTGGGAGCGCTGCGATCAAACTCAATCGATCCGGATTGGATGTGAAAGGTACCGTTGACGACCTCGCGGGATGTATTCAGCGTCATCTTGACCTCGCTGGCATCGGGATTCACGACAAAGGTCTGATGCTGCGCGAACGCAGCCGGACCGAGCATCGCAGCGAAGGCGAAGATTGCGAATGCTTTCATTGCATCTCTCCTGAAGGCTTACTCATTTAAATTGCGTAGATCTTCGCATCGACGGATTTAGCTGGCGGCAGCATGGGCAGCAACAGAGGCGTGCTGGGCAACGCGTGTCAACCTTGCCGTTACGCGCATCACACCGGGCCACACTCTTAGGCAAAACGGCAATACAGCCCGTGCGAGTGCGTTGTTCAAGCCGTCTGCGGCGAACTCGGCAAGGCGCATCTGGGCCAGCAATCCCGACCTCAATTTCGCCTGGAACAGCGGCGCCGCCTCCGAAGCAAGATAGGCAGCGACCGCACAGCGCGCGGTATGCAGCGCAATCGAAATGCCATCGCCCGTGAATGAGGGAATGACGGCTGCCTGATCGCCGATGCAGTAAAGCCCCTCCTCCGTCGTGCGGCGGATAAAGCCATAAGGGATATGCGTGACGGCGATCGGCTTGGCGAGCAACGGCTCCGCACCGTCCAGCCTCATCGCGAGATGCGGACAATCTTGCTGCATCTTTGCGAGCATGTTCTCCCATCGATGACCCACCCGCGCAAGGTGCCTCTGTTGGATCACCCAGCAAAGGTTCGCAATCCCGTCTTCAACCGGCTGGATGCCGCCATAGCCTCCGGGATAGAGCATGAGCTCAGAGGCGCGCGCCAGCTCAGCGGCCTGCGTGCGCGCCAGGCGGTAATACATCTTGAAGCCGACCCATCGCTCCGGGTCTTCTGGTCGCGTGTAACCCCGCAGATCGTGCTTGCCGGTCGCGAGACAGGCCGTTGGAGCCTGACAGGTGCTGCCGTCGTCGAGAGTCGCTTGCCACGCGCTATTTGTCGTGCGAACCAGCGTCTGCACGCCGCAACCGCGCAGTACGTGGACTCCCGACTCAATGGCTCCCGAGATCAGAGCTGTATCAAGCGCCTTGCGCGTGAGCGAGGCCGCGGGAAAAGGCAATGGAGCCTCCGCTGCGCGCCTCGCGGCAGCCAGGCGAACGGAATCGATGGGCACGGCGCCAAGCGAGGCGACGTCGATGCCAAGCGCATGCAGGTCCTCAAGCGCCTCACCGCTCAGGAACTCTCCGCAGACCTTATGCCGCGGTGTCGGCTCGCGTTCGATCAGAGTCACGCTCCGTCCACTGCGAGCCAGCGCGATGGACGCAGCACAGCCTGCCACACCCCCACCGATAATCAAAACTTCATTTTGAAAAGGGATTTTTAGATGAGTCGTTCTAACTGGAATCTCCTTTTTCAGATCCGATAGGTTCAAGTTGAACAGCTTTTTGGTTTGTTTTCCGCGACAGATGCTGCATTTCGGTAGTGGATCAAGAAGTCGCTCATACTGAAATCTTCGGGCCAGGTCTCACTGTTGGACTGGACGTAGGCATGGTTGGTGAGCGGCCGCGTCCATTGCCCGATCATTTGCATCGGCGAGAAGAAACGGTCCGTTATCCTGCCAAGAATAAAGGGTCACGTGCGGCGCGTCGTCAGCTCGCGCCAGCTGAGCCCGAGCTCCACGACAAGCAGCGAAACGAGTGTGAATGCGATCACGCCCACGGCGGAGAAGGCGTCGCCAAGATGGCTCCAGTAACGGGGCCAAAGGTTGAGCACGCGGCTCGACACAAAGGTGAACGTAACGGCGCATGAGCGGGCCATCCACTGGCGATGCTGTGTGATTTGGCGGTTGCGCGCGGTGATAAGTGCTGCGGTTGTGCAAACAATCCATGCGGTCGCCTGCATGAAGGTTCCTGGCAATCCGGGCCGGCCCGCGGCGAGGGCAATGCCAGTGAACGCGCCAACAAAAACGGAAGCAACGTAGGCGTGGCCGAGGATGCGATGCAGTTTCACGTGGCACAGCCGGAATCGCGAGGAGAACTGGATTGGGCCGCTCAACAAAGCGATGGTTCCGCAGAGCACATGCGGGATCAGCAGATCGCGGTCAGCGATGACCTGCAGGCGGTAGCGGTGATACATCGGGTAGTCCGCGACCAGAAACACTTCTGAAGTGATGAAGACAAAGAGCGTTGTGAGGCCAAGGAAGAGCCAGAGCCCGAATTTGAAAGTAGAGCGGGTGGGGCTGGGCGCAAGCGGCGTTACAGTCGCCATCATTTCCTTCTTTGCGGGATGGAAGCATCAAAAAATGCCGCAAGGACGAAAGACGCGATTGAATGCATATCGTTAGCGTCTCATAGCCGGCGAACAGCGTGCGCGACATGCGGACGGCTTCGAATGGACGGCAACCGCTACGCAAAACTGCGCTGCGAAATCTGCGCCGATAACTGGTCGTGAGTTGAAACGTGGCACGAAGGATTGGGTTAAGCGAGTAGACCGCGCTATTCCAGGCCCGTCAGCTTTTTGAATTCGGGTTCGTCATGCACGAAGTCGAGGTCCGGATCCTTGCGCATCCAGTCCAGGTTGCCGTATCCGGCGGCCATGGTACGCTTCAGCATTTCCAGCGTGTCGGTCTTCCGCTTCATCACGGCGTAGGTGCAAGCGGCGTTGTAGAGGATACCGGCCTCATTGGGCCGGAGAGCCACTGCCGTCTGCAGGTGGCGAACACTCTCTTCTTCGTTCCCTGAGAGCGCCAGCATCGCCCCCAGCAGAATCCGCGCGCGCACGTCCTCGGGGACGCGTTCCAACTGCTGCTGCAAGACTGCGATCAGTTTTTCGCGATACTGCGTTGCCTCCTTTTTGAGGCCTAATCGCTCGAGGGCATTGATGTACGGCATGTAGGTGTTGTAATCGTCACCGTTAGCGTCAATGGCTTGCTGCACCAGGGCAACGGCTTCCTGATGGCGGCCGGAGGCAAAGTAGGCGCGCCCGAGAATGTTCCATGAGCCTTCGCAGTCTTGCTTGCGCTCGATGGCGTGCCGGGCAAGCAGCGCCGCTTCCTCGTATTTTTTCTGGACGTAGGCGAGGCGGGCACGCGCGACCATGACTTCCGGCAAATCCGGCGACAGCGCGGTACCGCGGTCGCAGGCCGCCAGTCCGCGCTCGATCCAGCGGACATGCTGCTCGCGCAACTCGTAGATCATCGCGCAAACATGGCCGATCGCCGTGTGCGCCTGTGCGAAATTTGGGTCGAGCTGAATGGCCTGCTCAAACATCTGAAGAGCGTACTCCAGGTTCTCCCGCCGCAAGTAATTTCTGCCGCGCAAGTAAAAGTCGTACGCCTGCGGATCCTCAGTGGGGCGAAGCGCGATGGTCTTCTCCTCCTGCGGTGTCATGGTGATGCGCAGGGCCTGCGCGATGCTGCGCGCAATCTCCTCCTGGATGGCGAAGACGTCTTCCAACTGGCGGTCGTAGCGCTCGGCCCAAACGGAATGGCGCGTGGAAGCTTCTACCAGCTGCGCGGTGATGCGCACGCGATTGCCGGAGCGGCGGATCGAGCCTTCCAGAACGTAGGCGGCTCCCAGTTGCTGGCTCACCTGCTGCGCGGTGACAGGCTTGTCGCGGAAGGCAAGCATCTCGGAGCGCGGGAATATATCCAGCTGCCCGATTTTCGAAATCTCGGTGACGATGTCCTCGGTGATGCCGTCGCGGAAGTACTCGTCCTCCTTCGATCCGCTCTGGTTCTCGAAGTAGAGCACGGCGACGGATTTGTGTTTGACGGGTGCCGCAGTCGCAGTAGGTCCCGAGCTGCTTTTGGGCGCGGACGCGCTTTTTCCGGAGTCCAGATCGCGGGACAGGCGCTTCAAATCGGCGCGCAGCTCGGCCGCCGTCTGGCAGCGCAGATCGCGATCCTTTTCAAGGAGCTTGTCGAGGATCTTCTCGAAAGCCAGCGGCAACGCGGGATTGACCTCACTGGCCGGCCGCGGCGTGCCGTGGAGAATGCCGTCAAAGATGACCGCGGGGGTGGTGCCGGTGAAAGGAAGCTCGCCGGTGGCCATCTCGTAGAGCACAACGCCCAGCGAAAAAAGGTCGGAACGGTGATCGAGTTCTTCGCCACGCGCCTGCTCCAGGGACATATATGCGATAGTGCCCATGGCATTGCCGGGGCTGGTCAGCTCCAGCGCGGTGAGGACAGAACCCGCGCCGCCGCCGCCGGCGCCGACCGTCTCGGCAGTTTCGCGCATCACGGCGGTGAGCTTGGCAAGCCCGAAATCGAGGATTTTGGCCGGGCCGCGGTCAACCAGAAAAATATTGGCGGGCTTGATGTCGCGGTGGACGATGCCTTTGGCATGCGCCGCATCAAGGCCACTGGCAATCTGAATGCCGATCTCCAGCAATTCTGCCAACTCCATGCGGCGCTCGGCGATGCGGTGCTTGAGAGTCTTGCCCTCCAGCAGCTCCATGGCGATGAACGAACGGCCTTCAAATTCGCCGATGTCGTAAATCGTGCAGATGTTCGGGTGGTTGAGCGACGATGCGGAGCGCGCCTCGCGGTGGAAGCGCTCAATGGCCGCGGGATTGTTCGCCGTCTCCTCGGGGAGAAATTTGAGCGCCACACTGCGCCCCAGGCGTGTGTCGCGGGCGCGGTACACCACTCCCATTCCACCGCTGCCCAACGGTTCCAGGCTGCTGTAGTGGGAGACCGTACGTCCACTCATTGCGTCTGATTCAGGCATTGTGGGCCAAAATCCGAGCATACCACCGCGAAACAAACGCGAGCGAGTCGCCTCAGCGGAAAACTGTGCTCTGTCCCCCAAACGATCGCCTGGTACGTCGCTCTTGAGCAGCTGCGGCAAGCCTGATTCGCTCATTCAGCGGTATCGAGTGGTCTCCACTTTCGCGTGCCGGTAATCCGCACCAGTGAGGCTCTCCGTGCAGCACGGTCAATCTGAAAGGGACAAACATTCGGTTCGCGCTTGACAATTGAAGAGCGCTTTGCTTTCATCTTGAACAGCTAAAAGCGCAGTATATTGCTCTCCTTTTGACAAACGGTTGTCTTGGATATTTGTTGAGAATGCCTGCGCGTGAATGAATGGCTGTCGAACCGCCGAATTTATGAGGGAATCATGTTTCCGAAATGTCGTTTTCTTTGCTTATTGTCCGCAGTTGTCTGCCTGATTTCCATCCCTTCCTGGACACAAAACATACCTGACGCTCAAGTCTGGCTGACCACTGTCGACCGAGCTGCGTTGTTCGCGCGCCAAGCGGATCCGATGCATTTTTCCGAGGCAAAGAGCGATGCGCCTGCGGTCGTTGTAAACGACATGGAGCAATACCAGCCCATCGAGGGGCTGGGGTTCGCGTTGACGGGCGGGAGCGCGCAATTGCTGATGCAGATGACGCCGCAGCGGAGGGCGGCTTTGTTGAAGCGACTTTTTACAACTGAGGGAAAGGGGATTGGCGTGAGCTATCTGAGGGTGACCATCGGAGCCTCGGATATGAATGACCACGTGTACTCCTATGACGATATGGCGCCCGGCGCGGTGGATCCGAACGCGGTGGATCCGAACCTGACAAAGTTCAGCCTGGCCCCGGATGAGACGACGGTGATCCCGGTCCTCAAGGAGATTCTGGCGATCGACCCTCTTATCAAGATTCTCGGATCGCCGTGGTCGGCCCCGGCGTGGATGAAGACAAACGACATGGTGAAGGGCGGCAATCTCAAACCGGAGTTCTATGGCGCCTATGCAGAGTACCTGGTGAAGTACATCGAGGGAATGAAGGCCGAGGGCATTCCAATCACGGCGATCACAGTAGAGAACGAGCCGCTGAATCCAAAGAACACGCCAAGCATGGTGGTGTTTGCCCAGGAAGAGGACACATTTATTGGTAAGTACCTCGGACCGGCGTTTAAGAAAGCGGGAATCACGACAGAGATCCAGATTTACGATCACAATCCCGACGTCACTTCCTATCCTTTATCGATTCTTGCCGATCCCGTCGCGAGTAAATACGTAGCCGGAACTGCATTTCATTTGTATGGCGGCGACAGTAGCGCGCTAACAGTCGTGCACGGCGAATACCCGAACAAGAACCTATACCTGACGGAGCAGTCGGTGGGTGGCCGGCCGAGTGAAACAACGATCGACATTGCAGAGCCGGTGAGCCGCGTCCTGATCGGCGCGACGCGGAATTGGGCGCGCAATGTTCTGTTGTGGAACCTGGCGGCGGATTCTCACGCCGGCCCCCACACAAACGACGGTGGATGCACGGCCTGCTATGGCGCGATCACGCTCGACGGAGACAGCGCGAGTTTTAACGTGGCCTACTATGCGATGGCGCACTTCGCAAAGTTTGTTCGGCCTGGCTCGGTGCGTATTGGATCGACCGAACTGGAACAACTGCAGACCGCGGCGTTCGAGACGCCAAAGGGTGAGGTCGTGCTGGTTGTGGCGAACACGGGGAATTTTCCCAAAACATTTCAAATTCTTTACCACGGGCAAAGCATCACCACGACTTTGCACTCAGAGTCAGTCGCAACCTACGTTTGGTGAGGTTGGAGAGCGAGAACATGGTGCGGCGCGGAATAGAAGCCCGGCCTGTACGACCGGCGATCCGGCGCGCCACCTGGCGTTCGTGCTCTGGTGCGTGGCAGGAGACCAAATGTCGTCCTGAGCAGAGCGATTGAATCGTCAGGGGCTACCGGCGTGCGCTTCCAGCACTTGATTACGTGGCACTGGGCGACAAGGGAAAGATCTCTAATGTGTTCGATAGCATGGGAGGAGCGACCTCAATCCAACCGCGAGTCACTCCCAAGGTGAACGAGTTCCCTGCGAAAACCGCGCCGTAACTCCGGAACGCGGCTCATCATTGATCCACAAAAGGACGAAACGAGTGCGCTCGATCACACCTAAGGCGATTGCCAGGACAAGCCTTTGTCTTTTAGAGAGTTGCCCCAAATTCAAGGCGAGATAGGCAAAAGGGGAGATCGCACATTCTACGCGTGCGTGCAGGAACCTGGAAAATCGATTTAAACAAGCGATTGCATAAGGATTATTTGTTGTAAATCGCTTTTCTCAACCGAGTAACAAAGACGGCGGCGACGACCGAAGGAGTATGTCAATTGAAGACTAAATGTCAAATACAATCGTTTGTCTAGATCGAATTATTGACTTGACAGTCCATCTTTTGGTGTGGTCTAATCGCTCCCGCGTTCTGAACAACTGGCTTTATGTCATCAGACAACCGTTTGTCTTGTGGAATTGGACGGCTTTAGCCAATGGTTTCAGTTCGGCAATGGTAACGCGTGCGGAAGTTGAGATTGTGCATGTTCCATTGGGAAACAAATTGACCCTCTTCGTGCCAATATTCCGATGGACTTCACGCAGCCCCAGAGTCAGGGGGAAATCACCACTCAGCAGCATTAACTTTGAAAAGGAAGGTCAGATGAAAAACGCAAAACACGGGTTCTTTCTGTTGGCGTTGTTCCTTATCCTGTCCTGCGTGGGAGTGCGGGCCCAGGAGAACGCGGTGCTCACCGGAACCGTCACTGATCCGACCGGAGCGGTGGTGCCCACCGCAATGGTAACCATCATCAACACCCAGACCAGCGAAGCTCGTACAGACAAGGCCAACGGCGCAGGGCTGTATGAATTTCCGGATCTGAACAGTGGCACCTACACTCTCAAAGTGTCGGCTCCGGGCTTTAAGGTCTACGAGAAGACCGGGATCGTCATGAACGTGGCTGCGACGGTGCGAGAGGATGTGCAACTTGCGATTGGCACCAGCAGCCAGACGGTCACAGTCGCGGCGGACGCTCTGACCCTGCAGACCGAGACCAACGAGGTCAGCAACCTGATTACCGGCCAGCAGATCACCGAGCTGGCCACCAACGGCCGCAGTATCACTTCGCTCGAAACGCTGGGTACCGGCGTCTCGGGGACTCTGCCGGAATTCAATGGCACCTCGGCGCAGGGGAGCAGCTCCACCATCAGCTTTAACGGAATGCGTACGGGCCACAACGACTTTCTGATCGACGGCGGCGAAATCTATGACCGCGGGAGCGGCGGCAAATTGGGAGTGATGCCCTCGATGGATGCGGTGGCAGAATTCCAGACGCTATCCAGCAATTACGCGCCAGATTATGGAATCAGTTCGGGAGGCACGACGACCATCGTGCTGAAATCCGGCACCAATTCCTACCATGGCGGCTTATGGGAATTCAATCGTAACGACGACTTCGATGCTCTCAATTGGTTCACCAAACAGGCGGCCGCGCAGTCAGGCACCAAACCCGTCATACCGGAATTGCGCCTGAATATCTACGGCGGCGATTTCGGCGGCCAGGCGTTTATCCCCGGGATTTATCCCAAGGCAAAGAGCCATACCTACTTCTTCGTGACCGAGGAATGGCGCAGAATGATTCAGGGATCTCCTGCCAATTTGACGAATGCGCCGCTGGCCTCGGAGATTCCGACGACCGCGAATGAGACGAGCGGCTTCGCATATGTACCGCCGCCGGGCTTACCGGAATCGCCGGCCGCCGGCGTCTGCGCTGCCGGACAGTCAGCACCGTGCGTGCCAGCCACGACGGATCCAGCCAGGTTAGCGCTGTACACAGCGGATAATCTGACCATCGGCGAATCTTTTTCCAACGCGCCGGGGGGAAAGATTCCTGGGAACCTCCTCGACCCGAATGCGGTTCTGTTCATGGGGACGGGAGCAATCCCGAAGTCCAATTCGACGGGGCCCAACGGTCAGCCGGTGATAATTTTGTCGCCGAAGCAGCCGACGTACGTGCGCGAGGACGTGGTGCGCATCGATCATGACATCAGCCCGAGGATGCACCTGATGGGGCACTGGATCCACGACCGGATGTCGCAGACCTATTTCCCCAACCAGAATTGGGGCGATGGCGACAGTTATACGACCGCGGGCGATGTGTTCGGCAATCCTAGCTGGGGCACGGTGATCAAGCTGACGCAGACGATCTCGCCGTCAGTGCTGAACGAAACTTCGCTGAACGTGAACGGCAACTACATTAAGATCACGGCGGTTGCCTCGTCTGGCGCTTCCATTGCAGAGCCGTCGGGCTGGACGCAGAAAGGGTATTTCCCGGCTGCCAACAACATAGGCTCCCGCATGCCCGGGGTCCATATGGGGGCGCCCTTCGGCACGACCTGGTCGATTGGATACTGGCCGTGGGCTAACGCATACCTGAACTATCAGCCGCGCGACGATTTGTCGTGGACGAAGGGCCGGCATGCTTTCAAGTTCGGCTTTGCGTACATGCGCAACGACAAGAACCAGCAGCAGCAAGCGGATACCGAGGGTGATTATAACTTCGGCACCGATTTTTCCGGCGATTCCTATGTGAACTTCCTGCTGGGTGTCTCTGACAGCTTCTCGCAGTTGGAGTCCCTATCAATGTTCCACTGGATCAACAACACCTGGTCGTTCTACGGAATGGATAACTGGCGCATAACCCCCCGGCTGACCCTGAACCTGGGGCTGCGCTATGACGGTCTGCCGCACGTCTACAACAAAGAAAACATGGCGGGGAATTTTGTGCCCTCGGACTTCAGCACCACCAACGAGCAGGTGCCGAATGCAACCACAGGGCAGATGAATACCAGCGGTCCCGGATTCCAAACCGTCGGCGGCGTCCCGTTCTATCTGAATGGCATTGAACTTGCGGGCGTGAACGGCTTCCCGCGCGGCGTCGTCAAGAACGACTACTGGACGTGGCAGCCTCGTCTAGGCTTCGCCGAGGATCTGTTTGGCAACGGCAAAACGGTTCTGCGCGGCGGCATCGGAACTTTCTATGAGCGCGTGCAGGGCAACGACATCTACGGGACAGACACGAATCCTCCTTTCGCCTACCAGCCCACGGCGGACGACGTGTACTTCACCAATCCCGCTCAGAGCGACACCACCGGGGCGACTGCCTCGACGCCCACCTTTCCAGCGGGCATGGGAACCCTCGGCTACTACTACCCGAATCCGGGCACAGCGCAATTCAGCCTGGGGATTCAGCAACAGGTTGCGCCTTCAGTGATTGCGGCCGCTCAGTACGTCGGTTCCGCAGGCTGGGACCAGGACGTCAAGCGCGAGATCAATACGCTGCCGCTGAACAGTACCGAGCGCGAGGCGGTCGCCACCACGGGCGCCAACGCCAACCTCTACAGAAACTATCCTGGTTTCTCCGGCATTGACGAAGACGACAACTCGACCAACTCCAACTACAACTCTCTGCAGGTGGCTCTGGGCATGGAGAATAAACACGGTTTCACTTTGCACCTGGGTTATACCTGGGCGCATGAAATCGATATTCAAAGCGACGATCTGCAGGGCGACCTGTCCGACCCGTACAACATCAGGTACGACCGCGGCTCGGGAACCTTTGACCGGCGCCAAATTTTCACCGCCAACTACATCTACAATGTTCCGTTCTTCACGCACTCCGGCAGCTTGCTGCAACGCAGTTTGCTGGGAGGCTGGACCATCTCCGGCGTAACCACGTCGGAAAGCGGGCTCCCGGCGACCGTCGGCTGGGGTGGTGCGGACACGATCGGGCTCGGCGGCGGGACAAGCAATCGGCCGACCCAGACGGGGAAGGTGTCCTACCCCCACACTGTTAAGGCGTGGTTCAGCACAAGTGCGTTCTCTGCTCCCGTGGCTCCCTGGGCTGGAGGCACGACCAATGGTTGGGGCAATTCCGGCAAGGCCCAGATTAGGGAAAGTGATACTCAGGTCACGAATCTGAGCCTGTTCAAGTCATTTGCCCTGGCAAAGAGTGAGACGACGCGGCTCGAGCTTCGCTTTGAGTCGTTCGACACCTTCAACCACCCCTTGTGGAACGGCTATAACACAGGATATTCGAGTCCCACTAGTCCCACGAATATCACCAGCGCCGATGACCCGCGTGTATTGCAGTTCGCCGGCAAATTCGAGTTCTAAACGCTCTCACAACCGGGCGCGGCGGGCAACCCCCGCCGCGCCCTTTTCATTTGTGGCGGGCGCGAACGCGCGGCTTCAAATAATATGGGATAAGAAGCAAGAGTGGGACACGCAATGCGGCAGAGAATCTGCCTGACACTGACGATGACACTGGCGTTAGTCGCCGCGCACTGCGTGGGGCAGACGGCGACGGCGCCGGATCAGCAGCGGCAAACGGCGCTTGCCCTCGAGCAACAAGGCAACAATGTCGAAGCTGAGGCGGCATGGCGCTTGTACATGAAGGCTCGTCCTTCGGACGCAGAGCCTTATGCTCATCTGGGCCTCCTGGAAGCGCGCCAGGATCACTACAAGGAGGCCGTGCCCTTCTACCGCAGGGCCCTGGTGCTGAATCCGGCGATTCCCGGTCTGCGGCTGGATCTCGGTCTCGCGCTCTTCAAGGGCGGTGAAGCAAAGCAGGCCATTGTGGAATTCAAGATGCTGCTCAAGAACGAGCCTCCAGGATCACCCGAGGCGCAGCGCCTGACCATGCTCCTGGGGATGGCCCATTATGGACTGGAGGAATACGCCGCGGCAGTTCCTTATCTGAAACAGGCTGCTGCTGACGATCCGCAGAATCTCCCCTTACGCTTGGCCTTGGCGCATAGTTGTCTGTGGTCCAAGCAGTACCAGTGCGTTCTCGATACCTATCACGAGATCCTGATGCTGAACGCGGAATCGGCCGAAGCCGATATGCTGGCCGGCGAGACACAGGATGAGTTGTCGAACACTAGCGCAGCCGTCCAGGAATTCCGTGACGCGGAGAAGGCCAATCCGAGGGAGCCCGACGTGCACTTTGGCCTGGGCTACCTGCTGTGGCGTCTGAAGCGATACGATGAGGCGGCCCAGGAGTTCCAGGCTGAGTTGGCCAACAATCCGGAGCACGGCCAGGCCATGGCCTACCTGGGAGACACCGAGAGGATTTTGGGCCAGCCCGAGGCTGCACTTCCGCTGCTTGAGAAGGCCATCCGGATCGACCCCAGGAATGACCTGGCGCACCTTGATTTAGGTATCCTGTATGGCAACGCGGGCCGCCAGGACGAGGCCCTGCGGGAACTGAAGATTGCCGAAGCGCTAAACCCCAGCGACCGGTATGTGCACTGGAGGCTGGGGCGGTTTTACCAGAAAATAGGGAGGAAAGACGAGGCAAAGATCGAGTTCGACAAAACCCGCAGCCTGGTGAAAGCCACCGACGATTCGAGCTTCAAGAAGCTTCATCCAACGGCGGAAGCGCCCGGCGCTCCGGCTGCAAAGTAATCGCCGGAACGGAAGCCATTGCTTGACTTCGACCCTGGAACGGGGAGCGCGGAGAGATGCCGGTTCCAGAGCTTTCCCGCTCAGAACAGAAACGATTGGCAGCCGGGTTAGTGAACGTCTCCACCTTCCCGTCCGGCCAAAGGACTTCTGCCTTATCCCAGCCGTCCCGGTCAGTATCGATACGCACCGCATCGTCGCTCATCTAAACTGCATCCAGAATAGGTCAATCGATTGTTTGGATACATTGATCGATGTCTGAAGCATTGGAATGCTCCGAGAGGAAAGCAAGATGAATTTCGGGGTTCTACGAAGAGGCCCAAGGTTTGCTCTGCGGAACGCGGAAGGCGAGGAGTCCGCGGTCAATCCCGCCGCTTTGATAAACTCCTTGCCACTGCTGAATCGTGCATCAACCATAGTATTGAGCGTGGGATCGAGTTTGACCGGCGCAGGAACGGTGATGCTGGGGGTGATTCTGCCTGCCCTCTCGCAGCGATGGGGATTGCGCGACGATCAAGCGGGCTTTCTCATGTTCCTTCAGTTCTTTGCTTCAGGGCTGGGCGCGCTTGTTACAGGCATGAATCGCGTTCGCTCTATGGCAATCGGCTATGGCCTGCTGGTTGCCACTCTGTGTGCGCTTGTTGTTGGTGAACAGCAGTTCGCATATGCCAGCTTCTTTTTTTACGGCTTGGGCCTCGGCATGGCGATAACTTCAACCAGCCTCTTTTTTTCCGATCGCTGGGGAAATCTTCGCGCCACCAAGCTGGTTTGGTTGAGCTTCGCTTGGTCGGCCGGAGCGACTGCCGGTCCGGTTTGCTTCCTACCGCTCTTGCATCGCGGAGACTTTGCTTCAGTCTTCCTGTTGATGCTCATCTTGTTTCTCGCCATGTTTGTGTGGGTGATTCTGGTTGAGCGGCAGGGGCAGGCAGCTGCACTTGTGAAGAGAACCCGGAAACTGAACCGATCCGTTCAAACCGCCTTCTTCATCCTCCTGGTGCTGGCAATGAGTTTCGTGGGTGTGGAGGCGGTGCTGAGCGGTTGGCTGACAACTTATTCTCACCGCGCAGGAATTCGCGACCTGGCGGGGGCCGCTCTTGCGACCTCAATCTTCTGGCTTGGTGAAATGCTTAGCAGGCTCGCCTTCTCTACCCGATTGCTCACCAAGGTTGGGGGCCGGAAGGTGATGATGTTGGGCAGCGCTGGAGTGACTCTGTCAACGATCCTCTTGATTGCATTCCCTCATCCCTGGGTGATTTTTCTCGTTGCTGGCGCTGCGGGCGCATTTGTTGGTCCCCTCTACCCGCTTTCACTGTCCTATTTACTGGAGCTGTCGCCACAAGGATGGTTTTTTGCGATGGGTGGCATTGGGGCTGCGATTTTTCCTTGGATCACGGGGATGGTATCGGCGCACTATCATTCGCTGCGCTGTGGACTGGTGGTTCCGGTGGTCGCGGGACTGGGTATGATCATGTTGATTGTGCTGACTTTTCGGCGCCTGCAGCCAGTGGGAACACCCAATCCAGCTCTTGCTAAATCTTCATAAAATAATCAATCCTCCTATGAATTATGAAGATTTCGGCTCCTGCGATTTGTGAAGAAGCCGCTTTCGCTTGAGAGCCCGATCCTTGCCAGAATGTGCAAGCGCGCTTATGATCTATAAGGCAAGCGTTTGTCTATTCTCTAATCGCCTGACCCGAGGAGTCGGTAAGGCGCGCAGCCACGATGCCCGGAACGTTATAAGGCCGGCGAGATAATCACTTCAAGAGAAATCTGAAAGACGAGATGAAGGACTCCGCGAGCGGCAAGAAATCACAAGGCAGTACAAAGCCCCGGGTTCACCAGACAGCGAGCCTGAAGCAGGTTGCTGAGCATCTCGGGCTCAATCCAGCAACAGTATCGGTCGTCATGAATGACGTACCTGGTCGATCGATTCCCCAGGCGACGCGCGATCGCATCAAGGCGGCCGCCAAAAAGATGAACTACCAGCCGAATCTTCTGGCGCGTTCGCTGCGCAACCGCAGGACCTTGACGATTGGCATCCTGGTGCCGGGCTTGGGCGAGGGATATCACACAGAGGTGATGAGCGGCATCGGAGATCAGCTAATCCAGGCGGGGTATTTCTACTTCACGGCTCATCACCGGCACAACAAGAATTTGATTGAGGACTACACCCGGATACTGATTTCGCGCGGAGCGCAAGGGCTCATCGCGGTCGATACCCATCTCGAGCATCCTATCTCGATTCCGGTAGTGGCTGTGGCGGGCCACCGGCATATTGACGGCATCACCAACGTGGTGCTCGATCACGCGCGGGCCGCTGAACTCGCTCTGGGACATCTCTACGGCCTTGGTCATCGCAAAATCGCGTTTATGCGCGGCATGCCGTTCAGCTCTGACTCCGAAGAGCGCTGGAACCACTTGGTTGAAGTGGCGAAGCGAATGGGTATTGAGATTCAGCCGAAGCTGGTGGTGCACCTCGACCGCGACATGACCTCGCCGGAACTTGGGTTTAGCGTTGTGCAAAAGCTGCTGGCTTCCAAACAGCGGTTTACCGCGCTTGTCGCCTTCAACGATATATCGGCCATGGGAGCGATTCGCACCCTGAAGGACTTCAACCTGCGCGTGCCCGAGGACGTTTCGGTCATCGGTTTTGACGACATTAAGGCGGCTGCATTCACTTTGCCACGGTTGACAACCATCAACCAACCGCTCGAGGAGATCGGTCGGATTGCCACGCAGAGCCTGCTGAATCGCCTCCACAACACAGTTTCGCCACGCGACGAGATTGTCGTGGAACCGAAACTCGTCATTCGTGAATCGACGGGGCCAATCAGAAGCTGAAAAAGAGCTGCGTCTTAATGACGACTTAGCCCATCCGTATTCCGGGCGTATCATCGCCCAACCGGACCTTACCAGAAAGGTGCAATCTCCGGTTTGCCGCTCACTCACTCGCTTCGGCTCACCGAACCCCCAGGATATCGAGCCGGTTCTTCGAAGTCCTTCGGAATTTGCCTCAATAGATGAACTTGAGAGAAAACTGAATCTGCCGCGACGTCCCCGCCGTCTTGCTGATCAGCCCGAACCCCGAACCCTCAATCGTGTTCGCCGGCAGCCCCATGTTCACCACGTTGAACAGGGCGTAGTCGAAGTCGTAGTACGCCGGTCCCCAAAATGTGTTCCGCCCCAGCGCGCCGGGCCGGCCGGAGTTCGGTCCAGTCCCACCCGGGATGTTAATGGGGATCGAGAAGTAGGAAGCGTTGTCTGCGCCCATTCCGAAATAATCGTTCCGGAGCCGGGTCGAGCTGTGCGCAGTTGACAGGATCGGCCTTCCGATCTGATCCGACCGATCCGCGCCCACCGTGCCCGCGCCCGTCTGCTGAATTCCCGAATAGATTGTGAACGGCGATCCGCTGGTGATCGTCGAAATGCTCAGCAGTTCCCAGCCCTGGGTCACGATGCGGCTCCGTGCCGGCAAAAACCCGACATCCTGCAAATGCAGATCCTGCGCCGCGCTCACGGTGAACGCGTGCGTCACGTCGAAATTCGACGGCCCCTTCTCGGCGTGCGTGTCGAATGGATTCTGTGGGCTGAACACCACAACGGCTCCTGCCGATCCCGTCCCGCCCTGCAGGCCGCTCACATCGTCGAGCGATTTGCCCCACGTGTATCCCGCCTGCAACGAAGGGCCTCCGTGCCCGACCGTCCCCGCCAGCGAAGTTTGCAGCGCGTGGTAGGTGGAATGCGCAGTATCGGTAACCACCGACTCAAATCCAAACCCGCCCGTCACCGCGCCCGTGCTGTCGAAGTCCGTAAAGCGCGCAAATCCCGGTTCCGCTCCCGGATACGCGTTCGGATAAGAAACGCGCGGCAGCCGGAACGACGCTGTCCCCACATACGCCGCATCCGCCGTCAGTCCGCCGAATGACCGCTCCAGCCCCAGCGTCCACGTTTGCAGAAATCCATTGCCGAACCGCCGGTCGATTGCGCTCAGGTTCAGCAGCGATAGCTGATGTCCTGGCGCCAGCGCCGCCAGGTCCTCCTGATAGCGGTTCACATCCATCACCGTGTTGGCCGGCACCTTCTTCGTATCGCCGCTAGCGAAAACATTTGCGCCCTGCGGCGTATACGTCGCAGGCAGCTCGTCCGGCGTGATTTGGAACCCGTACGCAACTTCCCCGCTCTCAGACGCATTCACCCGCGGATACACAGCGAACGGCGTCGACCCCGTCAGAAAATTGTCCTGCCAAATGTTGGGCGGAATCACCGTGATCCCTCCGCCCGCGTGCACCCGCACCGCATGCGGCGCATTCCAGTCCACCTGCACCCGCGGCCCCCAGCCATTCCATTCCGTCTGATAGCCCGGCTGTGGATTGATCAAATACTCCTGCCCCACGCCCGCCGGCGGAAATGGGTCCAGAAAACTCGAGGTTCGATGCGCCCGCTCCGTGATCGGCGTGTATAGCTCATAGCGCAGACCGTAATCCAGCGCCCACCGCTCGTTGATCTTCCAGGTGTCCTGCACGTACGCGTTCACGTCGTTCCGATTGATCGCCGCCGGCCCAATGTGAGCGCCATTCGAGAAGTACGGCGGAGCCACCGCCACCGTGTAACCGTAGGGATAGCCCAGCAACAAGCTGCTCAGCGTGTCCGGCAGCGGATCGCCCGGCTCAACATTGTGCTGCCCGCTCTCCGACGCGATGAACACCGGCGAATACACCGTTCCGCCGCCAAAGTCGTACTCCCCATTAGGACTGATGCCGAAGTAAGTCGTGTCCCGATTCAGCCGGGCCTCCACCGCCCACTTGACCGCGTGGCGCCCGCTCGTCCAGGCGAAGTTCAGTTGCCCCTGGAACAGGTTGCCGAATGCCGACATCACCGAGCCCGCCGCGGAATTGAACGGCTCATAGAGGCCGTCCTCGAACTTCACCGCCGGATCGGTGTGGTTCGGTGTCGGAAACGAAGGCGTCGTCCGCGTAATGCTCAGCGAAGCCGACCACAGGAATCGCGGCGACGGCGTGCGCGTGTAAGTGAATACCACATTCCGCTGCCGATCAACATATTGCACACCGAAGCTCGGATCCAGAAGTGTCTGATCGGGATTGGTCGTCGGGCCGGTCAGGTTGTCGTAGTTGAACCGCCCTAAGAACTTCCCCTTCTCGCCCAACTTCTGATCGATCCGGATCGAAAACTGGTCCGCATCCGTGTTCACATTGGACGGCGCCGCATAGGTTCGCGCCCCGAATGCTCCCGTGGTGTTATTCGGCAACGGATAGCGCGCCAGCACTGCAGCGATCTGCGGATTCACCGGCACCTCCAGCGTGTCCGTGCTTCCGTCGGAGTAAGTCGCCGAGTCCTGGCCCGCGCGCTCCGCGGCCGTCGGCACCGCCAGCACCTGTGTCGTACCCAGCACCTGCCGGAAGCCTTGATACTGCAGGAAGTAGAACGTCCGCCCACTGCCGTCGTAGAGGTGCGGCAACACGACCGGGCCACCATTCGTGAACCCAAATTCGTTGCGCCGGAAGGGCGGAATCCGTCCTGGATCCGCAATCGAGGGATGGTCAAAGTAATTCCGTGCATCCAGCGCCGAGTTCCGCAGAAACTCGAAGAACGATCCGTGAAAACCGCTCTTGCCCGACCGCGTCACGATATTCGTGAAGCCCGCCGCGCCCCGCCCGATTTCGGCCGGCATCCACCCGGAGCTCGATTGCAGCTCCTGGATCGCGTCCACGTTGAAATTCGTGAACGTGCTCCCACCCATCTCCGGATCGCTTATGTCTGCCCCGTCCATCGCGAAGACCGCCTCTACGCCCCTCTGTCCGTTGATGGCGAACTGCTGCGTGAAGTTCGTCGCGCCGTTGACGTCGGTCATGGTGCCCGCGGCCAGCAGGAGCAGCGTGCTGAAATCGCGGCCATTGAGCGGCAGCTCGCTGACGGACTGGCTCGACAGCTTCTCGCCGCCGGTTGCGTCTGTCGCATTCGCGGCTGCACTTGGGTTGTTGGCATTCGGGGCCACGGCCGCTGGGGCCTGCGGCTCAGAGGCGATCGTCAGCATGTTCCGGTCTGAAACGATGAGGACGACTGAAGCTTGACCCACATTCGCCACAGACGGTGCGGTCGGCGCTCGCTCAGGGAGCTGCACCATGAAGCTGTATCGTCCTGGCTCAACGCCAGCGACCGCGAAGCGTCCGTCGACTCCGGTCACCGCGGTGTGAAGATCGTGGCGCGCCGCAGCCGCGACGGTCACCCTCGCACCGGCCACGGGTGTGCCCGCAGTCGTGCGAACTACGCCGGTTAGCGCTGCTCGAAGCTCAGGAGTCCGCTGCGCTGCCAGTGGCATCGCGGCCACGAGTCCGAGCAGAAACCAACCCGGCGTAAAGGGCCGGAACCTTTGAAGAAGCCATCCATTTGCGGCCCACAAGCCTCTCAGCGACACACATCCTCCATGGAGCTGGATCGCGGCGCTTCTTACCTTCAGTAGCAGAGCCTGCTACTCGGAAAAAGCTCGACGATCGATCCTTCGCGATTGTAGGTTTCACCGAAGTCGAACTCCCGCGAGACGGCGCAACGATTCAAGCTGCCCTCTTGGAGAAACCATGTGTGTCATTGGCGCAGGGGTAACCCTGGATGTCGGTGGGTTGATCCAGGTCCTTTTGCTCGGTTTCAGAAAAAGTAGTGGCAGGAAGAAAAAATGCACCGATCAGGAAAGCGAGCCGGACCAGGGTATTCATGCGAAACCTTTCTTCACTGACGCATTCTATCCGGGCCAGGACTGCTTGTCTGTGATAAGGCAATCAGGTGAAGATGCAACCATCCCGGATGGTCGCCTACCGGTCGGTTAATGTTTAAAGAACAGCCCCTTTACTGTGGATCCACGCCTTGCGGTCCGCTCCAGATTCCTTTTCCCTGCACCGAAAATCGCCCGTTTTCATCCCTGTACCTTAAATCCTTCCCCGTGAACGCGGATAACTCCACCCGTGCACACCTCGTCCCGGTGATCTAGGTCACATCCTGAAGAGAAAATCTCAGGGTACAGTTGTCTCACGCGCGCCACCTGACTTCGCCAAGGCAGGATAAAACCGGATAAGTTTGCCGGGGTCGGCGCGCATTATTCTGCGGTATCGGTAGAGAGATCATGGGCCCTATAGTCCACGCGTTGCGTGTTGAGAATCTTGAGACGAGGATCGGCCTCCAGCAATTTGTATGCACATCCCTGGAACTGGAACTCGAATTTGCCCAAACCGTCGAGGAAAAACGGATCCTGGCTCTCCGGCGAACTCAGGCATTGAAAGAATGGAATGTCTCCCAGTTTGCGCTGGAGCTTCTGAAGAGAGGAGCGGAATAGAAGCCGTGGAATCCGCAATCCAGAAAATGAAGATCCAATCTCTCCAGGCCCAACTGCTGCTGAGCCGCAAGACCTGTTCCTTCCTGGCCAACCAGCTCAAGGCTTCGACGTTGGCCGATGGCCAGAGGGCTGCAATCGCTCAACTTTGGTACAAGGCGCTGAAAGACTGCCACAACTTGCAGTTTGTGATTGAACTGCTGGAGCGGCAGAACAAAGATTCTGAAGCCAGCCCCGCTTAGGCAGTTCCCCGCAGTACCGGCTCCGGTTGCTCTTCGCGAACTTCGCCCATCACAAGAAATGGCGTGCCACGCCCCAGCCCCACTAGGGCCGGATGCGGCCTTCAAGCCCGGCTTGTCGGACCTCAATTCTCCGCTTGACCTTGACCCTGCGTCAGGCCCCACTATGATCCAAGACCTATGAGCACGAGCTACCGGATTGGCGAATTCGCGAAATTGGCGGGCGTAACCGTTCGAGCCTTGCACCACTACGATCGCATCGGTTTGCTCAGGCCCCAGCGCGGAACCTCCGGGTTTCGCCTTTACCGCATGGAAGACCTGGAACGCCTTGAACAGATTGCCGCACTCAAGTTCCTGGGCATCCCGCTTCAGGAGATCAGGCTGCTCCTTAAGCACGGGCCGCTCACGCTCGCCGACTCCTTGCACATGCAACGCGAAGCGTTAGCCGAAAAACGCAGGTTGATCGATCGCGCCTTTGTGGCCATTGAAGCAGCGGAAAAGGTTATCAAGTTCGGGCAAACCACCGACTCGTCCATCTTGCGAAAAATCATCGAGGTGATCGACATGCAGCCACAAGAGAATTTCATGCGGAAGTATTACACCGAGCAGGCCTGGCTCGATAAGGAACGCATCGCCCGCGAAAGGCCTCCGGAAGAACTCAAGAAGAATGTGACGGCGCTGCGGAAGGTCTTCCGCGAGATCGAGGCGGAGATCGACCTGGACCCGGCAAGCGAACGCGCACAGGACCTCACAAAGCATTGGCTGCAGCTGGCCGAATATGCGCATGGAGGCAACGAGGCGGTGAGAGAGGGCAATATCCAGGCATGGAACGACTACCAGAATTGGCCGCCCGAGAACCAGGACGGCCTTCTCGCCGCCTTCGATCTCGATCCCAAAACGAGGGCTGCCTCTTTGCTGCGCTTCGATGCCGTAACAAAGTTTCTGGGACGGGCCGTGAGCCACAAGATGCGATCCCATATGCCAAGCGTCCGCACACTCTACGGACTCGATCAGCTTTAACCGGAATTTACTCCAGTGCCCGACATCACCGAACCTTGAGCGCAGTACCTCGTACAATCTCGCCTCGATCCCGCTCTTCGCCGGTCCGGGGTGAGGAATGCAGCGATCCATTCCAAATGAGCCGAATGAGATTCGGAACGAGGAGGGTCTATGACGCGCGTTCTGATTTCGCTGCTACTCCTGCTCGGCGCGGCCCAGGCGCAAGATACCGGGTTGAGCTTTGACAAGCTGGTCGAACTGAACGCGCAGAAGGCCCACCAACTCTATCAGCAAAAGGATTACGCCGGAGCAGCGGCCCTGCTCGAAGAGCTGCACCACAATCCTCAGTTGTTATGGCTAGAGGAAAACGAGCGAATCAACGTGCTCTACAACCTGGCCTGCTATTACTCTCTCTCCGGCGACAAGGGAAAGGCTCTCGAGGCGCTTGAAGAGGCGGTTGACGCGGGCCTGTGGCAGGCCGACCTCGTGAACAAGGACGCTGACTTAAACAACATAAGAGCGGAAGTCAGGTACAAAGAGCTTCTCGCACAGATCGAAGCCCGCAACAAAGCTCAGGACGCTCTGTGGAAGAGCCCTGCGCTCCACACCGAGTATCGCCCGGACTTGACAGAGGAAGAAAAGATTGCGGGTCTTTCTCTTTTATGGTCAGAGGCCAAATACAACTTTGCGTACTTTGACAGGCTGCCGGCTCTGGATTGGGACGCCACGTACCTTGCGTTTCTGCCCAAGGTGCGCGCCACGAAGAGCACGTTCGAATACTACAAGGTCTTACAGGAGTTCTATGCGCAACTGCACGACGGCCATACTTATGTCGGTTATCCGAGCCAGTTATATGACCTCCTAGGCTCGCCGCCCATCACCACGCGGTTGATCGAAGACAAAGTGCTCATCGAGAATGTGTGGGATCCAAGCCTCAAGGAGAAAGGAATCCTCGCCGGTGTGGAGATCGTTGCGGTCGATGGTATTCCGGTAAAGGATTACGCAAAAATGTATACAACACCACTCACCAGCGCTTCCTCGCCGCAGGATCTGGCCCATCGAGTTTTTGAAAGCTACCTGCTGAGTGGTCTCAAAGACTCGCCCGTGGAATTGACACTCCGGGACGCGGCGGGCAATACGCAAAAGGCCACGCTGCGCCGGCTGACAGCGAGCGAGACGCAAAAGCTGTCGCCTGACCCGGTGAGCCGTTTCGCCTTCAAGATGCTACCCGGAGGCATCGCCTACGTTGCGCTCAACACCTTCCTGGACGAAGGAGTTGGCAAGGACTTCGAAGCCGCCTTTCCGGAGATCGAGAAATCCAACGCGCTGATCGTAGATCTGCGAAAGAACGGCGGGGGAGACAGCAACATAGGCTTCACAATTCTGAGCTATATGACGGATAAGCCTTTTTTGACTTTCGCGTGGAGCACGAGAGACTATCGCCCTCCCTATCGTGCCTCGGGATTGGTTGAGAATACATACCGCGGCGCGGCGCAGTCCGTGCAGCCTCACGGCGGGGCGGCCTATACACGGCCGGTGGTGGTCCTGACCAGCGGTGGGACTTACTCGGCCGCCGAAGCCTTTGTCGTAGCGTTTGACAGCATGGGGCGCGGGACGATCATCGGGGAACCAACCGGCGGACTCGCAGGGGGTCCGCTATCGTTTTCCCTCCCCGGCGGGGGTTCCGCCGGAGTTTGTTCGACCGTCACTCGTTATCCCAACGGTAAGGAATACGAAGGCGTCGGAATCCAGCCAAATATTCTGGTACATCCCACGGTTTCAGATTTCCGCGCAGGCCGCGACACGGTTCTTGCCGCGGCTTTGGACTTCCTGACGCGCAAGAAGTGAAGTTGGCCAAACAGCATTCGTGCGCCTGTTGTGGCGTTGGCGTCCGCATCCCCAGCCTCAGCGGCGGCCGGATTTTCGGTCAACGAAGTGACAGCGCAAGTGAGTCTCTTTTTTCGGGGAAAGAATGCACGGACACGCCAATCCGTCGGCAGCCGCACAATTGAGCTAGTACCTAAAGGCTAATGGCTAACAGCTGTTCTTCCGCGCAGCATCGCGCGCCAGCGTTCGGCCACGCCGGGAATTTCGGGACAAGCGAAGTAAATCTGCCGGTTGGCTGCCATCAGCAATTGAACCGCTTCAACCTGCGCGTTGTGTGCGCTTAAAGACCCACCTGCGTGCGCGAATTCATCGCTCAGGTACTCGATGGCGTGACCCAGAATCTCAAGAGCGTGGCCCGCCTGTGGCGCAATGCGCCTGCGGTGTGTGCGTCTCTGGTTAACGAGCGGGACGGGAATCGCAGCGGAAACGGGGAAACTACTCAACGTTGAACAAGAGCCCATGGATCAATCCTCAACCCGGTTCTTCGGCCCTGCCGATTGGATGGGACAGAGTACAGAAGTGTTGTCCCAAAATGGTGCACACATAGTTATGCGGGTTCGTTGCGGGAAATCAAGTGACGGCGCTCACACTGCCTTCGAAATCAATTCCTTAGGTAACCTGCCTCACCAATAAACTCCCCATTCCTTGGCGCCAATAAACACTTCTTCGCCCCGCACCTCCGCTCACCTTGACTCAAGAAGCCCGAAAACCTAAGCTCAAGCTAGGTTTTCTTTTCTGCCAAAGCGTTTATTGGCAATTGAATCGGTTTTCTACCAATTTATTCAGGCTGGGCGATGAATCCAACCCCGTATTTCTGGCAGTACCTCCCTCTGCTGATGCAGATTCTTGCCGCGGTTGTCCTTGGCGTTGGAATGGTTACGGCCTCATGGTTCGTCGGCCGCCATCGCAACACCAAGGTCAAGCTCGACGCCTACGAGTGCGGCATTCAGGCCGTCGGTGACGCGCGGGGCCGCTTCAGCGTGCGCTTCTACCTTGTTGCCGTTCTGTTCATCCTCTTTGACGTTGAAATGGTTTTCATGATGCCCTGGGCCGTCATCTACCGCCAGCTTCCACACATCACCGGCTCCCGTCTCTTTGGCTTTTGGGAGATGCTGGTCTACCTCGGCTTCGTGGCTGTTGGCCTCTATTACATAGCGCGAAAAGGCATCTTGAACTGGAGCCGCGACAAAGCGGATCTGTAAAACAGAGACTTGTGGAACAGAGATCAGTTTCACTAGGTACTTCAAAGACCTTGCGCGTCGGCATCATCTTGTAAAGCAGAAAGGCCGGACCTGAGAGCGAGAGAATGACGAGTCAAACCCCCACACTCGCCGGCAAGCAAGCGGTCATGGAAGGACTGCCGGACCATCCCGCCATCAAGGCTCTGGAAGCCTGGAACCCGCAGGCCTTCACCGATGCGCGCTTCGACTTTGGCGAGCTTACGCTAACTGTTGCCTCCTCCGAGATTTGCGGAGCCTGCGCAGCTGTTCAAAAAGCCGGCTACAACTTCTTTGAGGACATGACTGCGGTCGACTGGTTCCCTGCTTCGCCGCGCTTCCAACTGAGCTACCACATCCTGTCGCACGCATTGAAGGAGCGCATCCGCCTGCGCGCGATGATCGACGAGCCCGATCCCACGATCGATTCCATTACCCCGGTCTGGCCTGGCGCAAACTACTACGAACGCGAGGTCTTTGATCTCTTTGGGATTCGTTTTGCCGGCCACCCCGATCTGCGCCGCATTATGATGCCCGACGACTGGAAGGGCCACCCGCTGCGCAAGGACTACCCGGTGGAGGGCTACCGCTGATGAGCTCGAACCCCGGCGCCCCCGTCATCGATCTGCCCGCCTCAGAAAGCGCGGGCGAGCGCCGCATGGTGCTGAACATGGGTCCGCAACACCCGGCCACGCATGGCGTGCTGCGCCTGGTGGTCGAACTTGACGGTGAAGTCATCGTCAGCGTCCGGCCTGAGATCGGTTACCTGCATACCGGGATCGAGAAAACCTGCGAGGCGAAGTTTTACCAGCAGGTCGTCCCGCTCACCGATCGCATCAACTACCTCGATCCGCTTTCAAACAATCTCTGTTACTGCCTGGCTGTCGAGAAACTTCTTGGCCTCGAAATTCCCGAGCGTGCGCAGTGGATTCGCGTTCTGCTCACCGAACTCAGCCGCCTCAACTCGCACCTCATCTGGCTCGGCACGCACGCCATGGACATTGGCGCCCTCACCGTCTTCCTCTATACCTTCCGCGAGCGCGAGGAAATCCTCCGGCTCTTTGAGGCCGTAGCAGGCCAGCGCATGATGACCAGCTACTTCCGCATCGGCGGCCTCTCCATGGAGCCGCCCCTGGACTGGCTTGACCGCGTGCAGCATTTCATCACCATGTTTCCCGAGAAAATCGACGAATATTCGAACCTGCTGACGGGCAATCCAATCTTCATGAATCGCTTGAAGGGTGTGGGCTATCTCTCTCCAGAAGATGCAATTGCGCTCGGCGTTACCGGGCCTCCTTTGCGCGCCTCTGGCGTCGATATCGACCTGCGCCGCGACATGCCTTACTCCAGCTACGAAAAGTTCCACTTCAAGGTCCCCATCTCGACAGTCGGCGATACGTGGGCGCGGTATGAAGTGCGCCTCGTGGAGATGCGCGAGAGCACAAAGATCGTTCAGCAGGCCCTTGATGGCATGCCGGGCGGACCCGTAAAGGCTAATGCGCCGAAAGTTGTTCTTCCCGACCGCGAAAAGATGAAAACCGAAATGGAAGCCCTCATCCATCACTTCAAAATCGTGACCGAGGGCTTCAATGTTCCGGCCGGCGAGGTGTATCAAGGCATGGAATGCGGCCACGGCCAGATGGGCTATTACGTGGTTTCAGACGGCACCGCCAAGCCGTACCGCGTGCACATGCGCTACCCATCGTTTGCCACGCTGCAGGCCGTCGAAACCATGTGCAAGGGCCGTTTGATCGCCGACCTCGTCGCTGTCGTCGGCTCTATCGATATCGTTTTGGGAGAAATAGACCGGTAAGTCAGGGGCTCACGTGACGGACTACGATGCATTAGCAAGAAAACTGAAAGGAAAGCCGAAGGCCGGCGAGCCGCGCGGCGAGAAACAAGCGAACTATGGCTTCGCGCCAGCTACTTTTTACCAATACGTCAAGCAACAAATTGAAGAGGAAGTCGACAAGGCCAACGGCGAGCTTCGCAAGCGGGACCTGCCGATCGTTGAGCGAGTTTTCGTGCCCAGTTTCGAGGGCAAAATCTCTCTCACATTTGCCACCGGGTTTCTCTGCACGGTGGAACTGAACGAACAACGAGGACGAATCAGGGCGGTGATCTTCGGGCCGCCGAATCGCGACGAGATTGCCAGAAAGGACTATTTCTTGAGTCCGGACGGATTCAGTCCTCATCGGATTGCAGCGGAAATTGTCTCCGGGCTCCTGGAAGGAGAATTCGTGTGACTCGCAAACCTTGCACAGCCATCGCCACGCTGCAGGCCGTCGAAACCATGTGCAAAGGCCGTTTGATCGCCGGCCTCGTCGCTGTCGTCGGCTCTATCGATATTGTTCTAGGAGAAATCGACCGGTAAATGGCGGAGAGATTCCATGGTAGATTACGCCAAACTGATTCAGGAAGAGACCGCTCGAAAAGGCTCGGCCATTGCGGCGGCCGAGGCGCAATGGAAGTTGGAAATCGATCTGATCGCATTTTTCCGCAGCGTTGAGATCGCCTTGGGAGAAGAGATGGCCAAAGCCAACGTGGAGCTAAAAAGGCGCGGCGCGCCAACCATCTCCGGCCCGTTCCGGCCCATGAAAAATGACGAGAAAATCGAGCTTGCATTTGGGACGCGGAGACCCTGCTGCCGATTAACCTTGCAAGGTACGGTGCTTAGCACAAAACAGTCGGCGATTGTTGTCGAGTTATTTGATGACCACGGCCAACAAATGGGCAAAACCAAGTACGTGATCGAAGCAGGGCCCTCCGACGTCAAAGCCTTTCGAACTCTTGTGGAAGGATTCCCGGACCGTGCTGCCGAGGTGACGAGCACTGAAATCGCACAGGAGATTGTCTCAGGGATCATTCGTGGACGCTTTGTATGATCAGAATTCCGCCGTCTTTGCCGAGCTTTGGGTCTCCCTCGCTTCCCTCCTCCGCAGCTACACCGCGGCGCATGGATTGCACCTGAAACGCGAAGCGGCGGTCGAAATGACCGAGGAAACAATCATGGTCCGCCACGGCGAAAAATGGCTGCGTCTTAGCCGTAATCACGCAATTCTCACCTGGACGCGAGAAAATGGAAGTATGGGGACGTTGGAACTGACCGAATCCGGAACTTTGCGCAGCAGCACGCATGAGGAAGCCATGGACCTGGCTGCGGAGCATTGGGCGCGGGAGATCATGCGATGAGCCCGAAAAAGGCCAAGTCTGAACCAGCTTCCGTCTTTTCGCCCGCGTTGGTCGCACGATTTGACGCGCTCGTCGAGAAGTATCCCGTCCGTCGCTCCGCGCTCATCCCCATGTTGCTCTACGCGCAGGACGAAGTTGGCTATCTCTCGGATGCCGTCGTAGCCGAAATTGCCCGCCGCATCGGCATTACCGACCTCGAAGTGCGCAACGTCGCCACCTATTACTCCATGCTTCGCTTCAAACCAGCCGGGGAGTTTAACATTCAGGTCTGCACCAATATCAGTTGCATGCTTCGTGGAGCTTACGAAGTCTACGAGCGTTTTCGCGAAGAGCTCGGCGTTGGACCCGATGGCGTTACCGCCGACGGTCTCTTCTCTCTTGAAGAGGTGGAATGCATCGGCGCCTGCTGCTGGGCTCCGGCCATCCAGGTGAATTACGACTTCCACGACGAGGTCAAGCCCGATCTCGTGCCAGGCATCGTGAACGCTTACCGGAATCGAGTCCAAAACAAGGAAAAAGATGCCTAGGCTCGTCTCCCATCCCGATGAGGTCAAGATCATCTCGCGCCGCTTCGGCATGGGAGCCACCAACATTGATCGCTACATCGAGCTGGGTGGCTATCAGGCTGTCAGAAAATGCATCGAAAAGGGCCCAGACTGGATCGTCGATGAAATGAAGGCAAGCGGCTTGCGCGGCCGCGGTGGCGCGGGCTTCTCGGCAGGCATGAAGTGGTCCTTCGTTCCCAAGCAGGCCGCCAAGCCCAAATACATCCTCGTCAACGGAGACGAAAGCGAGCCGGGTACCTGCAAGGATCACCTGATCTTCCTGCACGATCCGCACGCCGTCATTGAAGGCACCATCATTGCCGGCCTCGCCGTGGGCTCGAAGATGGGTTTCATCTATCTGCGCGGCGAGTACCGCTATCTCCTCGAGATCATGGAGCGCGCCGTTGCTGACGCCTACGATCGCGGATTCCTCGGGAAGAACATTTTCGGAACCGAAAACGAATTCCAGATCATCACGCAGACCGGCGCGGGAGCCTATGAAGTCGGCGAGGAATCCGCGCTCATGGAGTCGCTCGAAGGCAAGCGCGGCATTCCCCGCATCAAGCCGCCCTTCCCGGCTGTCGTCGGCCTTTACGGCGGTCCTACGGTCATTAACAACGCCGAAACCATCGCCACGGTGCCTCACGTCATCCAGATGGGCGCCGCAGCGTACGCGGGCCTCGGCACTCCGCGCAACGGCGGCACGCGCCTCTTCAGTATCAGCGGCCACGTCGAGCGCCCCGGCGTCTACGAATTGCCTATGGGATACAGCCTCAAAAAGATGATCTACGACGTTGCCGGCGGCATTCGCGGCGGACGCAAATTGAAGGCCGTCGTTCCCGGCGGATCGTCCACGCCCGTCCTGCTCCCCGAAGAAATCGACATTGGCATGGACTTCGACCAAGTCGGCAAAGCGGGCTCCATGCTCGGGTCAGGCGGCGTGGTTGTGATCGACGATCAGACCTGCATGGTTGAATTCGCCCTGCGCACCATCAGCTTTTACGCACACGAAAGCTGCGGCTGGTGCATTCCCTGCCGTGAGGGCACTGACTGGCTCAAGAAGTCCCTCACCCGCTTCCACGCCGGCTTCGGCAATAAGAGCGACATCGACAACATTCAGTACCTCGCCGAAAACATGCTTGGCCGAACTTTCTGCCCGCTCGGCGACGCAGCGGCGATGCCGACCATCGCCTTCGTCAAGAAGTTTCGCAAGGAGTTTGAAGATCATTTGAACGGCATGCCGTGCCCTTACGCAAGAGAAGGCGTGCCGCAACTCACCGTCGTATAACAAGCACCGAGTTTCCGAGGATCTGCTCCAAGACCAGAAAAAGATGCCCGACGTAACCTTCACTGTCGACGGAAGAAAACTCACCGCACCCGCGGGAACGCTGCTCATTGACGCCTGCCGCAAGGCCGGCATCGAGATTCCGGCATTCTGCTATTACCCCGGCCTCTCGCTTCAGGCTGCGTGCCGCATGTGCGTTGTGCGCCAGGAAAAGGTTCCCAAGCTGCAAACTGCCTGCACCACCACCGTCGCCGAAGGCCAGGTCTTCATCACCGAGTCGCCTGAAATCGCGCAGGCGCGCAAGGCCACCATTGAATTGCTCCTCGGCAATCACCCGCTCGACTGCCCTGTTTGCGACGCTGGAGGCGAGTGCGAGCTGCAGGACATGACCTTCAAATACGGCGCAGGCGAAAGCCAGTTCGTCGAAGTCAAGCACCATCGCGACGAGCAACAATGGTCACCGGCCGTCTTCTACGACCGCCCGCGCTGCATCCTCTGTTACCGCTGCATCCGCATGTGCGGCGAAGGCATGGACGTCTGGGCGCTTGGCATCCACAATCGCGGCGCAGACTCCGTTATCGTTCCCAATGACAGCAACCAGCTCGATTGCGAGCAGTGCGGCATGTGCATTGACGTTTGCCCGGTCGGCGCGCTGACCAGCGGCAGCTATCGCTACAAGACGCGGCCCTGGGAGATGAACCACGTTTCTACCGTCTGCACACATTGCTCCGACGGCTGCAAGGTCACTCTCGGCGTGCGCCAATCGAATGACGGCTCGGAAATCGTTCGCGCAGACAACCGCGACAAGAGCGGCATTAACGGCGACTTCCTCTGCGCAAAGGGCCGTTTTGGCTTCGATTTTGTCGAGAGCCCCGATCGCCTTACGCAGCCCCTCGTTCGCAACGCGCAAGGCAAGCTCGAGCCTGCAACATGGGAGCACGCCATCCGCGTGGCCGCCGGCAAACTGAAAGAGATTCGCGACACGCGCGGCGGTTCGGCCATCGGCGTCATCGGCTCCAACCGAACGACCAACGAGGAGAACTATCTGCTGCAGAAATTTGCGCGCGCGGTTCTCGGCACCAACAACATCGACCACGAGCGGACCACCGATTACGCGTCGTTCGCGCGTGCGCTCAGCGGCCATCCCGGCAAGACAGCCAGCCTGCGCGACATCGCCCAAGCCTGCGCAGTCCTTCTCGTTGGCGGCAATCCCACCGACGAGCATCCACTGCTCGCCTGGCTGCTCCGCACCAACGTGCGCCTCAACCGCGCGCGCCTCTACGTCGCAAATTCGAAAACCATCAAGCTTGCGAGGCAGGCCAAAGCCACGCGCGAGCTTCGTCCCGGCGACTATGCCAAACTCGCGACTTCTCTCGACTCCGGACGAACGGAATTCAGCAAGGCGATCCTCGGCGAGGAATCGTTGATCGTAATCTTCGGTGAAGAATTTCGCGGCGAAGCGGTCGAAAATCTCATCGCGTGGGGCCTGAAGCGCGGTAACGTCCGTTTCGCCTATCTTGGCGACCACTCAAATTCGCGTGGCGCGGCCGATATGGGTCTCTTCCCCGATCTGTTGCCAGGCTATATTCCGGTCGGCTCCCCCGGCGCGTTCGCCGAATACGCCAACCTCCCAGCCGTGCCCGGCAATTCACTCCCGCAAATGCTCGGCGCTGCGGCCGCGGGCGACCTGGGCGCGCTTCTTGTGGTCGGCGCAAATCCTGTTTCGCATGCCAAACTCGATCCCACGGTCGTCCAGCACACATTCCTCATCGTGCAGGATCTTTTCCTCACCGAGACCGCGGCGCTCGCCGATGTTGTTTTTCCCGCTGCCAGCCTCTACGAAAAATCCGGCACGGTCACCAATACATTCGGCGACATCCAGATCGTGCGTAAGGCAGCCGATCGCGCAGGCGTCAAACCGGACTTTGAAATCCTCGTTCGGCTCGCTGGAGGCATGGGTGTCGATGTCAGCACGCTCGTTCCGTTCGGCAAGCGCGGCACCACTGGCGATCTCGGCCAGTCGCGCGGCGTGCAAGCCGGCGAGGCCGACCGGCACGCCGTCTGGCTTGAAGCCAACGGGCTCGAACCGCGGCTCAGCCCCTTCGATCCTCTCGCTGTCCTCGACGAAATCGAACGGCTCGTTCCGGGATACAGCCTTGATCGCATCAATCTCTTCGCAGGCAACGACGTGCACACCGAGCCGGCCTCACCTGTTCTTGCGCCCGGCCTTGTTCCGGTCTCAGCGCTGGCCGCACCAGAGCTCATCGCTCCCGTGCACGATACTCTTTTCACCTCAGGCACGCTGGGCCGTTACAGTTCGGCTCTCGGACAGCTCGAAGCACATCAATCGAAGGAACTCGCAAAATCCGCAGCCGATTAACCGAAGTACTTTTCAAACGCACGAAGTGTCAGGGCACGACATTAGTCGTGCCGTAGATGGCTAAAAAATGAACTGGGGGCTTCAGCCCCTGAGCGACAGACAGAAGGCCAAACGCACGTGACGATCTTCGCATTTTTTCTCTGGAGCCTTGCCAAAGTCGCCGTGGTCACGGTGGTGATGCTGATGGGCATCGCCTACACCGTTCTCCTTGAGCGCAAGCTCGTCGGCCGCATCCAGAATCGCTGGGGCCCCAGCCGTGTCGGCCCCTTCGGCCTCCTGCAACCGCTCGTTGATGGCGCCAAGTCCTTCCTCAAGGAAGACCTCATACCCACTGCGGTCTATCGTCCCATCTATCTTCTCGCGCCCATCATCTCGCTCGGATGCGCGCTCATCGCCATTGCCGTGGTTCCGTTCGGCGCGAATATGGGCCCTCACGGCATCGATCTCTTTCAAATCTCCAACATCAACGTCGGCCTGCTCGTCATTCTGGGCGTCACGTCCATCGGCGTCTATGGGATCGCTCTCGCGGGCTGGTCCTCGAACAACAAATATTCCCTGCTCGGCTCGCTGCGCTCCTCAGCGCAGCTCATCAGTTACGAGCTTGCCCTCGGTCTCTCGCTCGTCGGCGTAGTTCTCCGTGCCGGATCGCTCAATCTTCGTGTCATCGTTGAGCAGCAAGCCACTCTCGGCGCCGCAACTTGGAACATCCTTGGTGGCGGGCAGATTGTGGCCTTCTTCATTTATCTGATGGCCGCATTCGCCGAGACCAACCGCTCGCCCTTCGATTTGCCTGAAGCGGAAAGCGAGCTGACCGGCGGCTATCACACCGAGTACAGTTCCATGAAATTCGCCATGTTCTTTATGGCCGAATACGGCAATATGATCAACGTTGGCTGTGTGGCAACGCTGCTGTTTCTTGGCGGCTGGACCAGCCCCCTCGGCGACCTGATGCCGGCCTTCCAGAGCACGCTGATTAATGCGCTCCTCCCCCTCTTCTGGTTTGTGACAAAAGTTTTCGCTTTCCTTTGTCTCTATGTGTGGGTGCGCGGCACGTTGCCTCGCTTCCGCTACGACCAACTGATGAACTTCGGATGGCGCTTTCTGCTTCCGCTCGCCATCCTCAACATTGTGGGTACAAGCCTCTGGCTTGCGTACCGCTGAGTGCAGGCATCCGGACACGTGGGTGCCCCCGGCCCCTCGCATTTGGGGACCGGGGAAATGAATTCGATCGGGAACAACACCATCAAATGAGCCGCATGAGGCTCATTTACAATCGGGAAGGATTTCCTCGAACGACGATGCACCTGATTCTGTTCTTCCTGTTTGCCGGATTCTGTCTGGCGGGAGCCATCAATCTCCTGTTGCAGACCCATCCCATTAACAGCGCGCTTTCGCTCATCGTCGTCATGACCTCGCTCGCCGTCCTCTACTTGCTTCTCGGCGCGGAGTTCCTCGCCATCGCGCAGATCATCGTCTACTCCGGCGCAGTTATGGTCCTCTTCACCTTTGTCGTCATGCTTTTGAACGCCGGCCGCGAAGAACGCACCCTCGGCAGCCGCGCCGCGGCGCGTGTTGGTTTTCCTTCCGTCGTCGCGCTGTGCGCCGTCCTTGCCACCATCTTCCTTCATGCACAGGGCCTTGGCGCCGCGCATCTCGGTGAAGGGCTCTCCAACGCGCCCGGCCAATCGAATCTTACCCTTCTCAGCCAGGTGCTCTTCCACGAACTCCTGCTGCCCTTTGAAGTCACCTCAGTGCTCATACTCATCGCCATCCTCGGCGCCGTCGCCATCGCCCACGTCGAAGGTTCGAAGGTGAGCAGCTCGGAAAGGGTGGCCGAAAAATGAGCTTCCTTCATCAAGACGTTTCGCTCTCCTGGTATTTGCTGCTCAGCGCCATTCTCTTTTCGCTCGGCGTCGTTGGCTTTCTCATCAAGCGCAATCTCATCACCGTTTTTATGTCCATTGAGCTCATGCTCAACGCCGTCAATCTTTCCTTTGTCACCTTCGCCTGTCAGTGGCACGAAGTGCGCGGTCAAATCTTCGTCTTTTTTGTCATGATGGTCGCCGCTGCTGAAGCCGCAGTCGGCCTTGCCATCATCATCGCTGTATTACGCGCTCGATCCACTCTCTCTGTCGATCGAATCGATCTGATGAAACTATGAACGAGTCCGCACATCTTTGGTTGATCCCGCTGTTTCCGTTCTTGGGCTTTCTGCTCAACGGAATCCTCGGCTCTCGGTTGCCGCGGAGGCTCGTCTCGGCCATTGGCGTCCTCGCGCCCCTGGCGTCGTTTGTCGTGGTTCTTGGTGACTTTGGAGCCACCATCATTACCGCGGCATCCAGCTGTCCAAACTGCGGCTCAATCGCCGCGCTCGCATTGCCCGCCTCCGAAACACTCTCTTATCCGTGGCTCGCCATCGGCGCGCTCCAAGTCGACTTCACATTTGTTCTCGACCAGCTTTCCGCGGTGATGCTGCTGGTCGTTACGGGTGTCGGCTTTCTCATCCACATTTATTCCGTCGGCTACATGAAGGATGAACCCGGCTACGCGCGCTACTTCAGCTTCCTCAATCTCTTTCTCTTCTTCATGAGCGTCCTGGTCCTGGCGGGCAACTTCCTCCTTATGTTTGTGGGCTGGGAGGGCGTCGGCCTGGCTTCCTATCTGCTCATCGGCTTCTACTTCCAGCGCACCTCCGCTGCCGATGCCGGCAAGAAAGCGTTCATCGTCAACCGCATCGGCGACTTCGGATTCCTCATCGGCATCTTCCTGGTGCTGACCACTTTCAGCACGCTCAGTTTCAATCAAATTGCGGTCAGGCTGGCTCTCTCGCCTGATTGGCACGGAACCGTCCTCACGGTCATTTGTCTCTGCCTGTTATTCGGTGCTGCCGGCAAAAGCGCGCAGCTCCCGCTCTACGTCTGGCTGCCCGACGCCATGGAAGGCCCCACGCCCGTCTCTGCCCTCATCCATGCCGCCACCATGGTCACCGCTGGCGTCTACATGATCGCGCGCACGCATCTACTCTTTGATCGCGCGCCAGTTGCGCTCTGGACGGTGGCCATCGTTGGCGCGGCGACCGCTCTCTTCGCCGCCACCATCGGTCTCGTCCAGAACGACATCAAGCGCGTGCTCGCTTACTCCACCATCTCGCAGCTCGGCTACATGTTCATGGCCTGCGGCGTCGCCGCCTACTCCGCGGCCATCTTCCATCTCGTCATGCATGCGTTCTTCAAGGCGCTGCTCTTCCTCGCCGCAGGTTCCGTCATCCATGCCATGGGTGGTGAGCAGGATCTGCGCAAGATGGGCGGCTTGCGCACCAAAATGCCGGTCACGTTCTGGACCATGACCGCGGCCGTCCTCGCCATCGCCGGGTTTCCGCCGTTCGCAGGCTTCTTCTCCAAAGACCCCATTCTCTACGCCGCATTTCTTCAGGGAACCGGCGGAAAGTTCCTGTGGTTGGTCGGCATTGTCACCGCGCTGCTCACGTCGCTCTACATGTTTCGACTTTGGTACATGGCCTTTATGGGCGAGGCGCGCAGCGAAGCCAAGCACCATCACGCCACTCCTCTATCCATGCTCGTCCCGCTCGTGATTCTGGGCATCCTTTCTGTCTGCGGCGGCTGGATCGGCATCGAGCGCTTCAGCGCATACCTCGCTCCTGCGGCAGCCGCGCATCGCCCGATGCCCACCGGTAATCCTGCCCTCGAACTTCTCCTCGGCATCGCTGCCGTCCTCGTCGCCCTTGAAGGCTGGTTGATCGCCGACAAATACTACCGCCGCAAGACGGAACGTCCCGCGGAGATTGCCGCCGCGCTTCCAACCGGCTACAAGCTGCTCTTGAACAAGTATTATGTCGACGAGATTTACGGAGCGGTCATCGTCAAGCCGCTGCTGGCCTTCTCTAAATACGTTTTGGGCGGCATGGACCTTCTGCTCGCGGGCATCGCATGGCTTCTCGCCGGTATTGCCAGCATCTCCGGAATGATCCTCCAGCGCTGGCAGTCCGGCAATTTGCGCTCCTACGCCGCTTGGCTGGCCGCCGGGGCTGCTGCCGTTCTCCTGTTCTTGCTGCTCACGAGCTCGCCCCACGCGTGGAGTCTTCCCTTCTTTCATTCCGAAACCATCTTCAAAGTAAGTCACATCACTGTGATCCAAACAGGACAGGCGGGACACTGAGAATGACGAGTATCGACCAATCCATTCTCACCCTCATCCTGCTGGTCCCCCTTGCAGGCGCGGTCCTCGTCGTGCTCCTGCCTGATCGCCTTAAGTTGCCCAACTGGATTACTCTCGCGA
>Ga0326728_10003652_pt1 | contig 47127 bp, 34 predicted proteins | sample MB3enrmetagenome_FD_207602 | JGI IMG/M metagenome (GOLD analysis project Ga0326728, IMG submission 207602) | Lab enriched peat soil microbial communities from McLean, Ithaca, NY, United States - MB31MN | ecosystem: Environmental > Terrestrial > Soil > Wetlands > Peat | place: USA: New York...
CGGAGGGACATGCGTAAAATCTGGCTGGTCTTCAAACGCGAATACCTGACGCGCGTCCGCAGCAAGGGGTTTATCCTGAGCACCGTCGGGCTGCCTCTCTTCAGCGTCGGGATTTTCGCCGTCACCTTGGCCTTGGCGACGCGCAAGACGGATCACACTCTGAAGATTTCCCTTCTGGACAATCTCGGTGACCTCGCTCCGCAAATTGCGGCGGAGATGAAAGAGAAGTTGCCGAATGGGCAACCGTCTTACGAAATCGTGCGTGTCTGGGACCGCCCCGCGTCTGAGGAGAAGGCTCGCCAGGACCTGAACGAGGAGATTCGGCAGGGCCGGCTCGATGGCTTTCTCGAGGTGCCGAAGGATATTCTGGAGGGCAAAGCCGCGGCGTTTCACACGCGGAACCCGGGCGATTTTCAAACCACTGCGGCACTGAGCCGCGCCGTCGACAATGCGGTGGTCGAGCGCCGCCTTAGCGATCGCGGCATTCACGTCGATAGCCTGAGCAAGCTCGTGCGTGGCGTGGGGATATCGACGGTAAAAGTCACCCAGACAGGAGAATCCGAAGAAAAGGGCCAGACCTTTATCGTGGGACTCGCCGTCGTAATGATTCTCTACATCACGCTTGTGGTTTATGGGGTCGCCACGATGCGCTCGGTGGTGGAGGAAAAGACCACCCGCATCGTCGAAATCCTGGCCTCCTCGGTCAAGCCCTCTCATCTGTTGACGGGGAAAATTCTGGGTGTTGCCGCGGTGGGATTTACCCAGTACCTGATCTGGGGGCTCAGCGCGATCTTGTTCACCGGTTACGGAGCGTCGATGGCCTCAGCGATGGCGCCGGGGGCGTCGATGCCGAATCTGCATTTGCCGCCATCGTTACTGGTTTATGCGGCCCTTTTTTTCCTCGTCAGTTACCTTCTCTATGCGTCCATGTATGCGGCCCTGGGCGCCATGGTTTCAAGTGACGAAGAATTGCAGCAAGTTCAACTGCCGGTCACTCTAATGCTCGTCGTCTCCTTTCTTATCTATCCCGTTATCATGCGCGACCCGAGCTCAGGGACTTCAGTGCTGCTCTCAATGATTCCTTTCTTCGCTCCCGTCCTCATGGTCTTGCGCATCGCTATACAGACGCCACCCTTCTGGCAAATCGCTCTCTCTCTTCTCCTCAGCCTACTGACCACGGCGGGCATCGTGCAAGTCTCGGCAAAAATCTATCGCGTGGGCATCCTGATGTACGGGAAACGGCCGTCGCTGGTGGAGTTAATGCGTTGGTTGCGTTATACGTAGAGAGAGATTATCTCTTTACCTCAGCCGGCTCTACTGCGGGTCAAGAGGTGTGACCGTGCAATGGCGAAAGGGCACGTCCTGCTCCTGCCCGCATTCGGGATTCTCACAGGTCAGCTCAAACTTGTTCGGCCAGCCATAGTCTTCATTGACGCTGTGCCGAAATGAGTGAATCTGCCCGCAACTCCCGCACTCCCATTCGACGAGAAAAACCCGCATCGTTGTTTCCCTTCAGGCGTTATCCCTGAGTGCGCCGAGCTTCAGGCGGCATGGTATTGCCACAGGGCGCGATAATAGTGCATGAAGCGGACGGGCTCGCAGCTTTCCGGAACCTCCGCATAGGTGAAACGGTCGAACCCCATGCTGCGCAACAGGGTGAAAAGTTCACGCCAGGGATACGGCTTCAGCCATTGCGGGAAGCCGGGTTTGGCCGTCGGCGCGATCATGACCCCGCTGCCCCAGGGCGACAGCGTCCGGCACAGCTCGTTGATGTGGCAGCTCCGGACCCAGGGTTTCAGCAGGTCGAATGATGATTTCACGGAGCCATCCACCACGTCGGTGTCGTTGGAATTCCAGCACGCCCCCACGGCAGGATGATTCGCCACGCTGAGAATATGATGAGTGTTGGGCGGAAGCATGGTGCCCGGGCCGTGGACCTCCAGCCAGATTTCCACGCCGTGGTCGCGAGCAATGTCTCCGCAACGGGCGAGGGCGTGGCCAATTTGATTGAGAGTCTTGTCCTCGGGAACATCTTTGGGGAATCCATTGGGGCGCACCTTCACGCCCACACAGCCGAGGTCCTGCGCCAGCTCGCACCAGCGCCGCGTCTCCTCGATGTTTTTCTCCACTACGGCGGGGTCGGGAGACTCATATTCACAAGTGGTACCCAGACTCATCAAGCGCACACGGGAAGCGGCAAAGCGTTGCTTCACCTCCGCCCGCTGGCCCTTGTCGAGGGAAATTTCCACGCCGTGTTTATGCGTGGTGCGCAGCTCGACGCCTTCGAACCCTGTCTCCTCGCAGTTCTTGATGATGGTGTCGATGTCCCAGTCCTTCGCCAGGTTGTAGGTCACCAGCCCCAGTTTGAAAGGCGGCGGCGAAGGCGCGGCGTCTAGCGGCGGAACTTGCTCACCCTTGACCAGAAGACCGGCGCCCTCCGCTGTCCCCAGCGTGCCCAAACTCGCGGCGGAGAGAACCCCGGCTTGAAGAAAAGCCCTGCGTCCAGATTTAAGCATATTTACTCCCCTCGGGCGCGGCCCTGCGCGGCTCGTGCCTTCGCGCAAAAACGCTTTGAGGCTGGCGGACATTTTACTCCCTTCGAATCTTTCGATGATAGGGGTGAAATATGCAGGATTCAGGATTCGGAGGGCGGGGGATGAGCGCCAGAACGAGAATCGTTCCTGGGCCGCCTACGGATAACCAGCTTGGTGCTTGCCGACGATGAGAAGGACACCGACTGTAGTGCAGAGCCGATGGACCCGCTCTGTCTGAATAACCTGCGGATCGTTCTACCGGCGCAGCCGCACGCCCAGGTATCAGAGAGAGCAACGCTTCATCTTCGGTAATGGGTTCCCTACCCGTCCGCGGTAGCGGTGGGATTCCAATCTCGCGATTACTGGAATTTACGTGCCCCGTCGTCGATGCCCTGCCTGGGGCACGCCATTAAGCTGGCAGAAATGCGAGCCTGAAAAGGTTGGTTCAGTGTTGGGTCGACTTGGCGGACGTGCTAGCCGCTACCGGTCTTGATGCAGCCCTCCCCTCGGGCGGAATAAAGAGGGGTACCACCAACGCGGACAGAATCATCAAGACAGCCATACCAACGAAAACATCAACCAGGGTCACATGCCAATCCCTCTTTGGGTTTTTCATTAGAGCTTTCCTTTCCCTCCCGCGTCAGGTTGCTGCAATTCAATTTCCAGATTGCGAGAACAATTCCTCTGCGGGGAATGTCACAACCACATAAGAATCAATGTGTTGGGAACATTTCAAAGGGAGCCCGCTTGTGGAAAAACTTTCCCTTGGCAAAGTGACGGAATTCGGCGGTCCTTCAGTGACACTCTACGGCTATAGTGGGAGTTGGCCCGCCCACGTCCCGGGAAGCTTAGCTTTGCTCCGGAAAATGCAACCAGATCGTCGTCAGCCTACGCTCCGTCATGGGTTACACGAACGAGCGTTTTCTCCTATAATGATTTGGAGGGTTTCTATCGAAGGGCGTTCTCATGATTTTGGTCATCGATAACTACGATTCCTTTACCTACAACCTTGTCCAGTATTTGGGAGAGCTGGGCGCGGATCTCCAGGTCGTTCGGAATGACCAAACCACGGTCGAGGCGATTGCAAAGCAGGCTCCGGAGCGAATCGTGATCTCGCCAGGCCCGAAGACTCCTTCCGAAGCCGGAATCTGCCTCGATGTCATCACTGCTTTCTCCGGGCGGATACCGATCCTGGGGGTTTGCCTCGGCCATCAGGCTATCGGACAGGCTTTCGGGGGGCAGGTAATCCGCGCGCCGGAATTGGTGCACGGCAAGACCAGCCAAATCGAGCACGACGGCAAGACCATTTTCGAGGGGCTGCCCAATCCCTTTCCAGCCACTCGTTATCACTCGCTGATCGTGGCGCGCGAGACCCTTCCCGATTGCCTGGAAGTCTCCGCTTGCACTTCTGACGGGCTCATCATGGGGCTCCGCCACCGGAAAATGAAAGTGGAAGGCGTGCAATTTCACCCTGAGTCAATCCTGACCAACGCGGGCAAGCAACTTCTGGGAAATTTCCTGCGCCTGTAGTGATTGACGATTTTCGATTGACGATTGTCCATTGAAAGTCGTCAATGATCAGTCATTAGTATTCAGTAAGAGGCTTTACTGTGGACTGAGAACGCAAGAGGGAAAACTTCCTTTGGTTCAATCGACAATCGTCAATCGAAAATCGACAATTCAGCCCCGGTAGCGTTGCGTGAATTCCACGAGAGATCGAAGCTTTGCGCGTGCGGCGCCGGAATCCAGCACCTCTGCCGCTCGCTCAGCGCCTTCCGCAAAGTCTTGCGCCTTTCCCGCCAGGGTGAATGCCGCCGCGGCATTTGCCAGCACCACATCGCGATAAGAGCTGAGCTCACCTTCCAACACACTCAGAAGCAAGTGCGCATTGGTCGCGGCGTCGCCGCCGTGGAGCTGTTCAATTGAGGCGCGCGGCAGGCGAAACTCTTCGGGGTGCACGTCGCGCGTCTCGACCCCGTTGCCGGTGCTGGAAGACAGCCGCGTCGGACCCGTGGTGGTGATCTCATCAATGCCGTCGGAGCCCGCCACCACGTACACCTGCTGGGTTCCTACCGCCCGCAGCGTCTCCGCCATCATTTCCGTGCGCGCCGCATCAAAAACGCCTACCAACTGCACCGTCGCGGCCAAGGGGTTGGTGAGCGGACCGAGGAGATTAAATACCGATTTGGTTTTGAGCGCCCGCCGCGCGTTCATCACGTGCTTCATAGCAAGGTGCAATCGTGGAGCAAATAGAAAGACCATGCCGACTTCTTCGAGACAGGCAGGAATCCGTTCCAGGGGCAGGTCGATTGCGACCCCTAAGGCCTCGAGCACATCGGCGCTTCCGCAGCGGCTCGAAATTGAGCGGTTGCCATGCTTCGCCACGCGCACTCCCGCCGCCGCCGCAACCAGCGCCGCCGCCGTCGAAACATTGAACGTCCCGCGGCCGTCGCCCCCTGTGCCGCAGGTGTCGAGCAAGGGCTCTCGGTACGAAATGCTTTCAAGTTTTACTCCGGCCGCGCGTAATGTGTCGGTGGCGTGGGCGCGCATCTCCTCCGCAAATCCCACCAGCTCATCGGCCTGCTCGCCCTTGTCGCGCAGCGCAGCGAGGAACGCCACGATTTCTTCGTCCGGCACGCAGCCCGACAGGAGTTGCTGCATCACGGTGCGAGCTTCCTCGCGCGCGAGGTGCGTCTGCGCTTTGATGGTTTCGATGGACTCCCGAATCGTCATGGTATTCTGTTACTCCCGCCGCGCCGTCACGGGATCACATCATGTTTTCCCGCATCCCTTTCATTGCAATTCTCGCGTGGATTTCCTATACTTCTTGGTTTCGGGGTAAGCGAGCTGAACATTCTAGTGTATGCCGCTTCGTCAGCTTTGCCAAAGTTTGATTTCACATCCAGTTGATCCTTGCCAGTCCCGCTTCCGCCTCTTACAACTGACGAAGGACAACTGACAACAGGCGACTAACAGCTTTCAAAATGAAAATCCACGAATATCAGGCAAAACAGATTCTTGCAAAATTTGGAGTCACCGTGCCGCACGGCGAAGTGATCGCCAAGCCCGAGGACGCTCGCGCCGTGGCGGAAAAACTGGGCGGCGGCACGGTGGTGGTCAAGGCCCAAATTCACGCTGGTGGCCGCGGCAAAGGCGGCGGGGTAAAACTGGCTCACAGTCCCGCAGAAGCGGAGGCCCAGGCGGGCCAGATTTTGGGCATGACCCTTGTCACTCACCAGACGGGGCCCGAGGGCCGTGTCGTCAAACGCGCGCTTATTGAGGAGGGCTTGGACGTGGCGCGCGAACTCTACCTCGGCATCGTCATTGACCGCGCCTCCGGCCAACCTGTGTTCATGGCCTCGAGCGAAGGGGGCGTGGAAATCGAAGTGGTGGCCGCCGAGCATCCCGAAAAAATCCTGAAAGAATTCACCGACCCAAGCGTGGGCTTCCAGGCCTTTCAGGCACGCAAGCTGGCCTTCGGCTTGGGACTTGAGGGCAAGGTGGTGAACGAGGCAGCGCGCCTCTTCCAGAACCTCTATCGCGCCTTTGAGGCCACGGACGCCTCACTGGTGGAGATAAATCCTTTCGTCATTACGCGCGACGGCCGTGCTCTCGCGCTCGACGCCAAAATGAACTTTGACGATAATGCCCTCTTTCGCCACCCGGACATCCGCGAACTGCGCGACCTGGACGAAGAAGACCCACTGGAAGTGAAAGCCTCAAACTACGGCCTCAACTACATCCGCCTGGATGGCAACGTAGGCTGCATGGTGAACGGCGCGGGCCTCGCCATGGCCACCATGGACATCATCCAGTACGCGGGCAGCCGCCCGGCGAATTTTCTTGATGTGGGCGGCGGCGCCAACGAAGAGCAGGTGCGCCATGGATTCGAGATCATCCTGAGCGACGCCAACGTGCGCGCCGTGCTCATTAATATTTTCGGTGGAATCATGCGCTGCGATATCGTCGCGAGCGGCGTGGTCGCCGCGGCCAAGACACTCGGCATCAAAGTGCCCATCGTTGTGCGGCTGAAAGGCACCAATGTCGAGCTCGGTCAGAAGATTTTGCAGGAGTCGGGGCTGAACTTCGAGGTCGCCAACAATATGAAAGAGGCGGCGGAAAAAGTCGTCGCAGCTGCAAACCGATCGTAGAACGTATAACGGTAATAGGAATTCTCCATGTCGATCTTAGTTGATGAAAACACTCGCTTAGTCGTACAAGGCATCACTGGCCGCGAGGGAATGTTCCACACCCAGCAGGCAGTTGCATACGGCACCAAGGTTGTCGCGGGTATGACGCCGGGCAAGGGCGGTACCAGCGTCGACGGCATTCCGGTATTCAACACCGTGCAGGAAGCCGTGGATAGGACGGGCGCTAACGCCTCCGTTATCTTCGTTCCGCCCGCTTTCGCCGCGGACGCCATCATGGAAGCCGCTGACGCCGGGCTTCCCCTTGTTGTCGCCATCACCGAAGGCATTCCCACGCTTGACATGGTGCGCGCCGCACGCTTTCTGGACGGCAAGCCGACGCGCCTGATCGGCCCCAATTGCCCAGGCATTATTTCTCCGGGCAAATGCAAGATTGGCATCATGCCCGGGCAAATTCATTTGCCAGGGCACGTGGGAGTGGTTTCGCGGAGCGGGACCTTGACCTACGAAGCGGTGGGCCAGCTCACCGCGCTGGGTATCGGGCAATCGACTTGCATCGGGATCGGCGGCGACCCCATCATTGGCACAACCTTCGTTGACGCCCTGCGGCTTTTCAATGACGACCCTGACACCCACGGCATCGTGCTGATTGGAGAAATCGGCGGGCTGGCAGAAGAAGAGGCCGCGGCCTTTGTCCAAGCGCACGTCAAGAAGCCGGTGGTGGGATTTATCGCGGGCCGCACAGCGCCGCCCGGCCGTCGCATGGGCCATGCCGGAGCGATTATTTCCGGGGGAAAGGGAACCGCGGCGGATAAGATCGCAGCGCTTCAGGCCGCCGGCATCGCCGTTGCCGAAAGCCCCGCGCTGATCGGGGATACCATGGCACGGGCGCTGGCGCACTAACAGACGAAATTCGAAAATCGAAATTCGAAATTCTGCGATCCGCGCCCTTGGCGGACGAATTTCGATTTTCGAGTTTCGTTTTTTCGGCTGAAAGCTGACCTAAGGAGACTCATGGCACTGGAACGAACCCTGACTATCATTAAGCCCGACGCCGTCGCGGCGGGGCATATCGGCGATATCATCAAAATCTTCGAGGCCCATCAACTTAAGATTGTGGCGGCCCGGCTGGTGAAGCTCAGCAAAAAGGAAGCCGAGGGCTTCTATGCCGTTCACCGGAGCAAGGGCTTCTTTGAAAGCCTGACGAAATTCATGAGCTCAGGCAGCGCGCTGGTGATGGTCTTGGAAGGCGAAAACGCCATCCTCCGCCTGCGCGAAGTGATGGGCGCCACCAACCCCGCCCACGCCGCGCCCGGCACTATTCGCAAGCTCTATGCGGCGAGCATCGAGAGCAACGCCGTGCATGGCTCCGACGCCCCGGAAACGGCCGCCTACGAAATAGGTTACTTCTTTCCCGGCATCGCGTTAGTTTAGCTTCGCCCATCTAGGTACCATCAATACTATTACGCACCCACAGTGGGTACGCTTTGGCGCTCCATTAAAGGACATTTTGTCCTGCTTTTTGGGGGTTCCTACAGGTTTTAGTAAGTGACTTTATTTTCAGTATGTTCTCAGCTTCGTTTTCGGAAAAAGCCGTTTTCAGACCCTTTGTTTTCAAGATGTTCTCAACTTCGTACTTTTTGTCGACGGGCGGACACGAAGTCCCCATGCAATTCTGGGGTGGTTGGGGGCTTCGAAGGCTGCATCATAAATTCCTTCTTGCTCCGCACCACGGGCGTGCTTTCCTTCTCGACCACCGGAGAGATGAGTCGGCTCCAACGGTCACCCACACATTCTAGTCTATGTTCTGCCGTTTGTCAAGGGAAATCGGTAACAGAATCTCCGGAAGGAAAACTCTGACCCATCGCAGAACCCAACGGAGGAGCGCGGGCTTGACATTCACGCGCCCCGCAGCGACGATGGACGGAGATGAGCAGCTCAATTCATTTTCGACTGGGACGTTTTTTGGTCATCCTCGGCATTGTCCTTGTGGTATTGGGGCTGATCGCGATGGCCGGATCGAAATTTTCCTTTTTTGGCCTCGGGCGGCTTCCCGGCGATATTTCGTATAAGGGCAAAAACTTCCAGTTCTACTTTCCGATTACATCTTGCTTGGTGCTAAGTGCGGTAGTATCGCTGATCTTCTGGGTGATTTCGCTTTTGACAAAGAAATAGTGCATCCGTTCCCAGTTGTCCGTCGTCCGTCGCAACTGACGGTCTTCCCATGACCCAACCCTCCCTCAATTTCGGGCCGGTGCGTAAGATCTACAGCCTGGCTGAGCTGAGCCTGGAGATCCGCAACCTTCTGGAAAGGCAGTTTCCGGACGTTTGGGTGACGGGGGAAGTTTCCAACCTCCGCTCGGCCGGTTCCGGCCACCTCTATTTCACCCTCAAAGATGAAACGGCGCAGCTTCGGGCCGTGTGCTTTCGCAACCAGGCGCGCTACTTGAAATTCAAGCCCCAGGACGGGCTGGCGGTGATTGCCCGCGGGCGCCTGAGCGTCTATGAAGCGCGCGGGGAATATCAGCTTTACGTGGAGTTCCTGGAACCGGCGGGGCTGGGCGCGCTGCAACTCGCTTTCGAGCAACTGAAACAGAAACTTGCGGCCGAAGGTCTGTTTGACGCGGCCCGCAAAAAGCCGCTGCCCATGCTGCCGCGCGTCATCGGCGTGGTGACTTCGCCCACAGGCGCGGTGATCCGCGATATCCTCCGAATTCTGCGGCGGCGTTTCCGCAACATCAACGTGCTCCTCTATCCGGTGAAAGTCCAGGGCGAGGGTGCGGCGCAGGAGATTGCTCAGGGCATCGAGTATTTCAACCGCAAAGCCCCCGTGAACGTGATGATTGTGGCCCGCGGGGGAGGCTCGCTGGAAGACCTATGGGCATTCAACGAGGAGGTGGTGGCGCGGGCCATCGCCGTGTCGAAGATTCCGGTAATTTCCGCCGTCGGCCACGAAACGGATTTCACCATTGCGGATTTTGTCGCTGACTTGCGCGCGCCCACGCCGTCGGCGGCGGCGGAATTGGTGGTGCGCCGCAAACAGGATTTGGCGACCGAACTCCACGACCGTGCACGGCACATGGCGCAGATGATTCGACTGAAGATTTCCGAAGCCCGGCAGGCGCTGACGGAACTTCGCATGCACCAGGTTTTCCAGACGCTCGCCACGCGCATCGCTGAACGCGCGCAGCGCGTGGATGAATGCGTGGGCGCGCTCGAACGGTTGATGCGCTCGCGCCTGCACACGGCCCGGCAGGATTGGCTGCGCGCATCGGCGGGGGTAGTACGCTACGATTTCACGCGGCACCTTATGCTGAGACGAGCCGCCCTGGAAGAGCGGGAGCAGAGGTTTCAGAACGACTTCGGCCGCCTTCTCGCGGAGCGGCACAATCGTTTGGCGCAACTGGAAGCGGTGTTGAAGGAGCGCAGTCCGCGCACGATTCTGGAACGCGGTTATTCCATCACGCGGGACGCAGAGGGGAAGATCATCCGTGACGTTGCGCAGGTGGCGATTGGCTCGGATGTGTCCGTCTACCTCTCGCGGGGAGTGCTGGAAGCAGTCATCAAGAATCGGAAGATCTGAGGCGGGGTCCCCCACTGAATCTCGTACGCCCACCTACTTCTTCTGCAAAAGGGCCAACTGCATGAGCACGCGGTGAGCGTCGGCAAAACGCGTAAGCTTTCCATTGGCATCCAGAAAGATCATGATCAGCGAGCGGCCCTCTGCATTCACCCGCATCACCACACAATCGCCCGCTTCATTGGTAAATCCAGTCTTTTGCACTTCGATGTTCCAATCGGGCCGGCCCACCAGACGGTTCGTGTTGATATAGGGAAGAATATACCGGCCGATCCGCACGTCGTATCGGGGGTCCGTGGTGAATTCGCGAATCAGCGGATACTGATCGGCAACTCGGACGAGTTTGGCCAGATCGAAAGCAGTCGAGACGTTTTCATTGGTCAAGCCATTGGGATTAACAAAGTGCGTTTGAGTCATACCCAATTCCGTTGCCTTCGCATTCATGGCTTGGATGAAAGCCGGGCGCCCACCGGGGTAATAGCGGCTGAGCGCAGCGGCAGCCCGGTTTTCCGAAGACATCAAGGCCAGGTGCAACATGTCTTCCCGGCTCAGCGCCCAACCGACTCGCAGCCGGGAGATTGTCCCCATTACCAGATCCCGATCATCATTGCTGATCTTGAGCATCTCGCCCAACGGCAGTTTGGCATCGAGGACGACCATGGCAGTCATCAATTTGGTGATGGAGGCGATGGGTACAACCTGGTCCGCATTCTTCACCAGCAGCTCTTCGGAGGTATTTGCATCTACCACCAGAGCGATCTTCGATTTCACGTTCAGCCGGGGTCGTGAATCCTGGGTTTCGGAAGGTTTTGTTGGTGCCTGCTTTGAAGATGGCGTGCGAGTGGGAGGGGACGTCCGCGTAGGTGGGGGAGCGGCATCGCCACTTTGCGCGCCGAAAACCATTCCAAGAACGCCGGCGCGGCTGGAGAAAAAGGAAGGGTTGAGAGCTGCCAGAGCAAGGGCGGCAACAGCGATACATCGGCAAATGCGGCAGTCCCAAGGCGTGCGTGGTGAAGGAGAAGTCATTCCAATTTGCGAAGCCACTTGCCGGTTTCGGATCCGGAAAGTTCTGCAATGATCTCAGGGGTTTTGACCCTGAAAATCCTCCGTCTATAATTTGTACCCGATTTTCCGCAGGAATTCCTTGCGAAATTGAATGTCGGCATCGGTCTCGATGCCGCGAGCCTTCACGCCGTCAATGACGCCCAGGATGCCCTGGCCTTGTTCGGATTCCGCCACAATCACCTCCACTTGATTCGCGGTAGCGCAGAAGACCTGGCAGACCTCCGGGACGCTCTTCACGGTGTTCAGAATGTTGATGGGGAACCCGCCTTCCATGAAGATGATGAAGGCATGACCGCAGGAGAGAGCCAGAGCGTTCTTCTGCGCGAGGTCGATGAGCTTGGGATCATTCCCCGCAAAGCGCACCAGCGCCGGACCAGATGATTCGCAGAAACCAACGCCGAACTTCATCTGGGGCGCGGTTTGCACAATAGCTTCGTAGAGGTCTTCCACCGTCTTGATAAAGTGCGACTGGCCGAGGATGAAGTTCATCTCCGCGGGCTTTTCGATCGTGACGGTTTTGAGTTCCATACGTGGCTCCCTGGATGATGTCGCGACGATTCTATCGCGAGTAAGTACTGGAGGGTAGTGGTTCACGTGCATACGGCTGGGACAGATTCTCCACTACTCCGAAACCTTAAGAACGGCAAGAAACGCTTCCTGGGGAATATCGACACGGCCCACGCGTTTCATGCGCTTTTTCCCTTCCTTCTGTTTTTCCAGCAGCTTGCGTTTGCGCGAGACGTCACCGCCGTAACACTTGGCGAGCACATTCTTGCGAATGGCCGCGACATTCTCTCGGGCAATGACGCGCGAGCCGATGGAGGCTTGCAGGGCGACCTCGAACATCTGGCGGGGAATCAGTTTGCGCATGCGGGTGCAGAGGGAGCGGCCACGCGCGAAGGCGGCGTCGCGATGGCAAATAAAGCTGAGCGCGTCCACGGGTTCACCCGCGACCAGGAAATCCACCTTGACCAAATCCGAAACCCAATAGCCCGCAAAGTGATAATCGAGCGACGCGTACCCGCGCGAGACTGACTTGAGCCGGTCATAGAAGTCGAGGACGATTTCGTTCAGCGGTAACTCGTAAGTCAGCAGCACGCGTTTGCCGGAGACGTATTCAAAACCCTTCTGTACGCCGCGCTTCTCCTCGAGCAGCGCCAGGATTCCCCCCAAGTATTCATCCTGGGTGAAGATCTGGGCGCGAATGATGGGCTCCTCCACCTTCTCGATATCGCCGGCCGCCGGAAACTTGGTGGGGGTGTGAACTTCCAGAACTTCTCCCGTCTTGGTGGTGATGCGATAACGGACGCTGGGTGCGGTGGTGATAAGGTCAATGTCGAATTCCCGTTCCAAGCGCTCCTGCACGATCTCCATGTGGAGCAACCCGAGGAAGCCGCAGCGAAATCCGAAGCCGAGAGCTTCGGAATTTTCCGGCTCGTGCATAAGCGAAGCGTCGTTGAGGCGGAGCTTATCAATGGCGTCGCGCAGATTCTCATAGGCGCTGGAATCAACCGGATAGAGACCTGCAAAGACCATGGATTTAATTTCTTCGAAGCCGGGCAAGGGACCGGGAGCGGGGCGCGCGTCATCGGTGATCGTATCGCCAATGCGCGATTCCGAAATGCGCTTGATGTTAGCGATAACGAATCCGACTTCGCCGGCCCCCAGTTGCTCAACGCGAACGGGTTTGGGAGTTAGCACACCCAACTCCTCGACGTTGTACACCTGATTGTTCGACCAGAGCTTGATGCGCATACCGGTAGTGAGCCTGCCCTGGACGACGCGCGCCAGAACCACGACGCCGCGGTAGGGATCGAACCAGGAATCGAAAATCAGCGCCTGGAGCGGCGCCTCAGGAGATCCCGCGGGCGGAGGGATACGCGCGACGATGGCTTCCAGTACGTCTTCAACCCCGGAGCCGGCTTTCGCGCTGATGAGCAGCGCTTCCTTGGGGTCAAGAGCCAGGGCGTGCTCGATTTGCTGCTTGGTGGATTCGATGTCGGCGCCCGGAAGATCGATTTTGTTGATCACGGGCACGATGGTGAGACGATTGTTCATGGCCAGTTGCGCGTTGGCAAGCGTCTGGGCTTCCACCCCTTGCGAGGCATCGATCACCAGCACGGCGCCTTCGCAAGCGGAGAGGCTGCGCGAGACTTCGTAGGAAAAATCCACGTGGCCGGGCGTGTCAATGATATTGAGCTGGTATTCGTTGCCGTCGCGGGCCAGGTATTGCAGGCGGACGGCGTGGGCCTTGATGGTGATGCCGCGCTCGCGTTCCAGGTCCATGGAGTCGAGGACCTGCTCCGACATTTCGCGTTTGGAAAGCGCTCCGGTGAGCTCAAGCAGGCGGTCCGCCAGCGTGGACTTGCCATGATCGATGTGGGCGACAATCGAAAAGTTGCGAATGAAGCGAGCCTCGGTCATGAAACCTTCGTTATGCCGGTTCGGCGCAGAATGCAATCCAAGGAGAGTGTCACCGCGTGGTGCGAGTGGTGGGAGCAGGCCCTTGCCAACCCCGAGACTATTTTCTAACCCTTTGAAAATCTAGCATTCCGAAATGTTCGAAGTCAATGATTTTGCGGCACGGTTGGCGACCCTGAGTTACTGAAAAGCACGTTCGGAACGCGAAGCGGCTCGCCCAGAGCGCCGTCGTTTGCCTCTTTCAAAAGCTATCGGGTCCGCCTGCTGCCCCGGTCGCCCCAAGAGCCACCGAAAGCGCAAGCCCGTTACCCCTTTTGCCTATTTGTGCCTACGACGGAACGGGGCAAAGTCTGCAAGTGATTGATTTGAAAGTGGCGTCCCCGACGGGATTTGAACCCGTGTTACCGCCGTGAAAGGGCGATGTCCTAGGCCGGGCTAGACGACGGGGACGTGGCGGGTGACTTTTCCATCAACTTAACGAATGCGCGGTGCTTTCTTGGAGCGGGCTTCGGCGAGACTCGCTCAGCAGGACCCCTGCGGCAAGGCGCAACCTCTCCATGCTAGCAGCGGCACTTTCCAACTGTCAAATACTCTTCTCAGGTGAAGTTCTTTTCAGGCGAAGATGCGAAAGTTGAGGCTCGGAACCGTGGCCTCGGAATTTGGCGCCGCCCGCGGGTGCTCTTCCGGTTTAATTGCGGCAAGTCGCGTTGGCTCTATGCTCAACTTGCCTCTACTCCCCCGCCGAGAGTGTCCCAAACTCCAAGTCACTTTGTTTCGGTTCGGAAGGCGCAGTCTGCGGCAGCGCGATCTCGGCCAGTTGCGGGTAATGCTCACGCAGACTTTCCGGCACGGGCACACGTGTGCCGCGCAGGATGCTGATCAGTTGCAGAGCGTTGGTAATAGCTTTTCCTTGATAGTGATTGTTGGTGATAACGAAGACGACCTCGGCGGTGCGCGCGATGTTGGCCACCCGCTCGGCCCAGGGCTTCAGCTCCTCGATGCTGTAAAGGTAGTTGTAACGCTCTTCGGGATGCTCATTGGAGGTGAACCAGTGGTCGTAATTGCGCCCGTGCAGCCGCACGTAGCCCACGGGCATGGTGACGTGTTCGCTCGGCGCAAGGGAGCGGCCAATGACCGGCTGGTCGATATTGCAAAAGCCCACGCCCTGCGCGCGCAGCCAGTCAAAAATCTCCGGCTGATTCCACGAACTGTGCCGCACCTCGACCACCAGCGGGTATTCCATGAACTGCATGAAAAGCCCGCTCATGTATTCATGATTCTCCCGCGTATTCTTAAACGACCATGGAAACTGCAAGAGCAGAGCCCCCAGCCGGCCGGCGGCCGCCAGCGGCTCAAACCCTTGCTTGCACGCTTTCTCATCCTGAAGGCTGGCGCTGCGCTCGTGGGTGAAACGCTTCCACAGCTTGGCGGTGAATTGAAACGACGGGTTGTGCTGAACCTTCTCCACCCATGACTCGGCCACTTCTGCGCGCAGAGGGTTGTAAAAGGACGTGTTAATTTCAATGGTGTCAAAATACTGCGCCAGGTAGGCCGCGTCATGGAATCCGCGCGGCTTGCTGCGGGGATAGACAATGCCCTCCCAGTCGGCATAGGACCAACCCGCAGGGCCCACCAGGATTGTGCCGGTAGAAGGCTTTCGCATTATCTTCGCCTTTTGTTCGCCCTTAGAATATCTCGCCGCCATGCCGTTGTCAAGCAGAGTTTCAGCCTCAGTCCATGCCACCTCACATGGTAGCCCGAGGCAGTGGTCGGTCCATTGTACCGTGCCGCCATCTCTTCAGAAGTGAACGACCCACTGTTCTTCCTTCAACACGTTCTTCATCGGATAATTGCGCTCTCCCCGGTGTGGGGTTAGAATCGCGGTCCGCGTTCAATTCTCATTCGAGGTAGGGTTTCATGACGGAGTGGAGTGGTCCCCTGAAGATTCGTCCCGCGCGCATTGATGACGCCAAGGAAATTGCCCGTATTTACAACCAGGGCGTCCAAGACCGTGCGGCGACCTTTGAAAATGCCTTCGTATCGCCGGAAGAGCGTTACATGTGGCTCGCGGCGCGCCCCGACAAATTCCCCGTGCTGGTGGCGGAGGTCAAGCACACGCTGATGGGTTGGTCGGCGCTCTACCCTTATAGCCCGCGCCACTGCTATGACGGGATCGCGGAGCTCTCCATCTACATCGAGCGCAGCCTGCGCGGCCACGGTGTGGCACAGGAATTGATGAAGGCCATGCAGAGCGTCGCTCGCGAGAAGGGTTTCTACAAAATCATCGGGCGCATCATGGCCGTGAACGAGGGCGCGCGCAAACTTTGCCAAATGACCGGCTGGAAAGAAGTGGGGGTGCACGAAAAGCACGGCAAGCTGGGCGGTGAGTGGCACGACCTCGTGCTGGTAGAATTTATGATTCCCGACAATCTCAAGTAGATCCCCCTGGTGAGCCTGCGGGGACCGTTCAAAGGTCGAGAAGAGGCTGCCTTCACCGTCGAGACGCAGAGCAAGAGCCCGTTGTTTTGAACCCTGCCGCGCGGATGTTTCAGCCGCAAGCGATGTAGCGAAGAGTTATGTACAATTGAGAACGGACGGGAATTCGAACCTCCGGATGAGGGGCATGAAGCAGTGGCTGCGCATGGGCTTTCTGGCCGTGATGGTGGTAGGGGGTTGGTATGTCTTGAGCCCGCTAACGCCTCCGCAGGATGGCGAGCCAGCGCAGACACCTTCAACGAAAACCACTGCTGCGCCGAACGCGCCGGAAAGACGCGAGTACACGCTGCTGTTCACCGGCGACGTCATGCTTTCACGCGCGGTGGGCTTGCGCATGGCAGCCCAAAAGGACTGGTCGCTTCCCTTCCATCTCATTGCGGATATGCTGCGCAGCGCCGACCTGCGCTACTGCAATTTGGAGTGTCCGGTCTCAGACCGCGGCCGCAATCTGCATCACCTGTATTCTTTTCGCGCCGACCCCCGGGCGATCGAGGGGCTGAAGGCCACGGGTTTCAACGTGGTTTCGCAGGCCAATAATCACGCCTACGACTGGGGCCCGGAGGCGTTGCTCGATACTTTAGATCGACTGCGCGCGGCGGGTATTCGTCCCGTGGGCGCGGGGCAAAACAATTTGGCGGCGCATTACCCGCTGCTGGTACATGTGGGCGGCCTGCGCACCGCCTTCCTCGCCTACGTGGACATTCACCCCAAGGAAGCGGCGGCGGGGGTGGATCGCCCGGGCGTGGCGTGGCTGGACCCCGCGCAGGCGCTGGCGGACATCCGCTTTGCGCGGCTCCTTGCTGACTTGGTGATCGTGTGCCCACATTGGGGCGAGGAATACGCATTGAAGCCGACGCGCGACCAGGTGGAGCTTGCCCACCAGATGGTCGATGCGGGCGCGGACCTGATTGTGGGCAGCCACCCGCACGTGGTGCAACCGCTCGAAAACTACCACGACCATTGGATTGCTTACAGCCTCGGCAATTTTGTTTTCGACCAGCACGATCCCGCCACGCACCACGGCCTGATGCTGCGGGTCACGGTGCGAGATGAGCAGATCACCAAGGTTCTTCCCCTCGCCATCAAAATCAATTCCAGCTTTCAAGCCGCACTCGCACCGGTGGATGAACGTTCTCCCCGGCCGATTCTGGTTGAACGGAGTGCTGGCTCGTTCCATGCGAGTAAATAGGCGGGTTTCGTGTGAGGTCTCCCATGTCCTCTCGTTCTGCTGGACCGATTCTCAAAACCCTTGTGTTTATCATTTTTGTGCCCGGAACCGTACTCCTATGGGTTCCCTACCTGCTGCTGCGAAGGGAGGTGCCTTGGCCCGCAAGTCGGATGAACTGGCTGGCGCTCGCGCCATGCGGGTTGGGCGCAGCGATCCTTTTGAAGTGCGCGTGGGACTTTGCAGTGGTGGGACTCGGAACTCCCGCCCCCATCGATCCGCCAAAATCCCTGGTGGTGAGCGGGCTTTACCGCTTCGTCCGCAACCCGATGTATGTCGGAGTTGCCTTGGTGCTCTTCAGTGAGGCGCTGCTTTTCAGTTCCCCACGGCTTCTGGATTATGCGCTCCTGGTCGGGACCGGCTTTTTCCTGTTTGTGATCGCCTACGAAGAGCCCACGCTAAGAAAGAAGTTTGGCGCTTCCTATCAGACATATTGCCGTGCCGTGCCTCGCTGGATCCCTCGACTCACCCCCTGGTCGCCGGAGAAGCGATGACTCGCATCAAAGGATTCGTGCAAAGGCCGGCCCTTGCGAATTCTGCGATTGCTTCATTACGCCGCCTTCGGGGATCAAAAGTGCCACTCAAGCGGCCGGCGAATCTCCCGAGAAATCCCTATGAGATTCCAACTCTCCGTAGTCAGCAGCCGTCGCCTTGTCAGGCGCTCGCCACGCGGCGCCGGAAATACTCCGAAGGGGGCAAAATCAGGAGCCATAGATGCGCCGAGCAAAATACGGCCCGAAATGCTGTTTGTCGCCGGTCAGCAGATGCGTTGCTCCTGCCTGTATAGATGCCAGGAGGATTGGCCGGTCCTTTTCCGGGAGTTCCATTTCCAGGGGCGATACTACTTGCGGGATTCGAGTGAGCACCTGCACGGACTGCAAGAGAAGCCACAGCCTCTTCCTGGATGTCTCCCCGGAAAGGTTCCGCCTTGCTTCTGCCGCAGCATACTCGAAGGTGATCAGTTCCACATCCTCTATTTGCCATAAGCGGTGTAGACCCCGCTTGCGGGCGGCAGGCTGCGGAGAAGAGTACATTGGCATCCAGAAAGATTTTGTCCACGGGCTAACTCAGGAGCGTTTGGCGCGGCGTCAAGCCGGTTGGTGATGGGCCATCTTGGAGGGGTCCACTCCCATTTCTAAGTGATGGATGGTCCATAAAGAAAGGAATCCTCTGCTGATGAAAAAGGTGAGTGCAATCAAGTCGACGCCCGCTACCGCTTACCGACTTTTTCCAGCTCCGCGCCGGTCGTAGCCGCAACTTCTGCGTGCAGCGAATTGCCGTGTGCGTCCATCGTGACGATGGCGGGGAAGTTGCGCGCTTCGTAGACCCACATGGCCTCGGGGACGCCGAGTTCCTCCAGCAAATAGACGCCGTGAACCTTGGGCAGGCAGCGCGCATAAAATTGCGCCGCGCCGCCGATGGCATGGAGGTACACCGCGCCGTATTCCTTCAGCGCCGCACCCGTCTTGGGCCCCATTCCACCTTTGCCCATCACCGCCCGCAAACCAAAACGGCGAATGATGTCGGCTTCATAAGGTTCCTCCCGGATGCTGGTGGTAGGGCCGGCGGCCATGGTTCGCCACCGGTTATTCTCCTTGAGCATCACCGGGCCGCAATGATAGAGGATCGCCCCGTGCATGTCGTAGGGGGTATTGTGGTGCAGCAGGTAGTGATGCGCGGCGTCGCGGCCGGTGACCATGGGGCCATTGATCAGCACCACGTCACCCACTTTCAGGGCGCGGACTTTTTCCTCGCTCAGCGGGGGTTCAAGGCGCACTTCGCGGCCCGTCAACTGGAAGCCCGTACCGGTCGAGATGAGGCGTTCGACGGGGCGGTTGGGGTCGCGATACAGCCACTGGGTGATGGCGCCGCTTTCAGCATCGAGCAAAACTCCCAGCCGGCGGAACGCCCAGCAATCGTAGGCCACGGTTACAAAAAAACTGGCGGGAAGCCGGTTTGCCGCCGTGATTTTGCAGCCAATCAGGGAGTTCGAGCCGCCGAAGCCCATGGCTCCGACCCCTAACTGGTTGGCTTGCTCCATAATTTCCTGCTCGAGCTTCGCCAGCGCCGGGTCGGGGTTCGTGTCGTCCAATGTCCGAAAGAGTTGTTGCTTGGCAAGATGATAACCATTCGCGCGGTCACTGCCAATGCAGACGCCGATGGCCCCCGGCGCGCAACCCTGGCCTTGCGCCTGCCACACGGCGTGGAGCAGGCATTTCCTGACGCCTTCGAGATCACGGTCGGCGCGGCCCAAATGCTCAAGCTGGCAGGGAACGGAGTACTGGATGTTCTTGTTTTCGCACCCCCCGCCTTTGAGGATGAGACGCACCTCCACCTCGGGCTTTTCCCACTGCTCGAAATGGAAGATGGGTGTGCCGGGGCCCAGATTGTCGCCGCTGTTCTTGCCGCTGATCGAGTCCACGGAGTTGGGCCGCAACTTGCCGCGCTTGGTGGCCTCCGCGACGGCTTCCAGAGTCTGTTTGCGGATGGCGATCTGGTTCACTGCGATGGGAGTTTTGATCTCGAAAGTGAGCATGCCCGTGTCCTGGCAAATCGCGCCCTCGTCCTGGAAGGCCATGTCAATGTTCTCGCCGATGATGGCCAGCGCTTGCCCCGCCTGCGTTTGAGGATTTTCGGTGCGCAGCGCCCAGGCCATAGCTTTGCGCACATCCGGCGGCAGGTTCGTGGAAGTTTGGATGATCAGTTCGAGCATGCTTTCCTTGAGAAATTGCATAAACACCTCCGGAAACGAACCGCCGCAACCCTCTCCGCCCTCTGAAATTATAACGCTTTAACACCTAGACGAAAGGATGTTTGATGGCCTGCCGTTCGCCCAGGCGAGGCCCTAATTCATTCTTCAGAATCTCAAAAGCGCGCGAGGGAGAATCGACAAAGCGGATCAATTTCAAATCGCCTTCGCTCATAACTCCCGTCTGAAGGAGCCAACCGAAGTTGATGGCGCGCTTCCAGAACTTCGAGCCGTAGAGGAGGATCGTCACCCGGTGCCCCATCTTATGGGTCTGGATCAAAGTGAGGAACTCCCACATTTCATCCATCGTTCCAAAACCGCCGGGAAAAACAATCAGGGCTTGAGCCGGCTGCGCAAACCAGAGTTTGCGCATGAAGAAGTAGCGGAACAGCATGTTCAGTTGCGGGGAGATGTAAGAGTTGGGTTTTTGTTCCATCGGCAACTGGATGTTGAGGCCCATGGATTTGCCACCCGCTTCGCTTGCCCCCCGGTTGGCAGCTTCCATGATGCCGGGACCTCCTCCCGAACAGACCACGAGAAAGTGGGGGTTGTTGTGAAGAGTCGCCGCCCATCGCGTGACCAGGCCTGCTAACTGGCGCGCGTCCTCGTAATAGCGTGACATGTGGACGTCCATGCGGGCTTGCTTGAGATCAGCGAGCAACGCGGGGGTGGGTTCTTCCTTGCCGCGAACTTCCAGTTCCCGCAATTTCTGAATGGCCACGTCGCGAGGCTGGATGCGCGCCGATCCGAACATGACCACGGTGTGTTGGATTCCCGCCCTTCGCATGCGGGCCAGCGGTTCAAAGTATTCGGAAACGATGCGCAGCGCGCGCGCGTCAGCGCTTTCCAGGAAGCGGAGGTTTTTGTAGGCAAGTTGCGGCATCTGCGCGCCGGGCTTGTTTTCATTCGCCATGGATTCCTCACCTTGATAGAGTCAACGCCTGGGTGGCTGCCGAAAAAACTTTGCCAGGGAAGTTCGCTGCGATCTGGTATTGCCACAATCCCGGTGGTTTCAGTACCGGCATGGCGGCGTCCCGGTCAAATCAGGGAGGGCCCTCGAGCCGCTACCGGCATTTCAGCAACCTGCTAGAGAATACCAGACCGGATATCACTCCCACCGCAAAATCCAGTTAAGTGGGAGAACCCCGGAAAATTCCGGTTGACCTGAGGGCGCTGACGGGATATGAATTATGAGTTGGTCTGACCTCGCCAGGTAGACCAAGCAAGTTAGGACGCCCGCCATCTTACTAATCCGCATGGAGGAAAGATCCAATGTCAGCATTTTCCAGACGTGAATTTATGCGCCGGGGCACGGTAGGAGCAGCGGGCTTGGGCTTGCTGCTGAACGGGAAGTGGGTTCCCTTGGAGGCAACTCCCCTGCCCCCGCCGGCAGGCCCGAACGACCGCGTCAACCTGGGTTTTATCGGATTTGGCATTCGCGGGAACATCCTGATGGAAGCCATCAAGAAAACCGGGCAAGCCAATCTGGTGGCCGTCAGTGATTGTTACCAGGGGCATCTGACGCGTGCCAAGGAACGCACCGAAGGCAAGATCGACACCCATTTTGCGCAGTACAAATCCCTGCTCGAGCGCCAGGACATCGACGCGGTCATCCTTGCGCCTCCCGATCACCAGCATTTGCCGATGGTTTTGGATGCGCTCGCCGCGGGCAAGGACGTCTACATCGAGAAGCCCATGACGCACCGGGTTGAAGACGGACCCAAAATGATCGAGGCGGTGCGGCGGTACAACCGCGTCCTGCAAGTGGGCAGTCAAGGGCGCTCCTCGTTCCTGCAAAAGAAGGCGCATGAAATCGTGGCTTCCGGGCAACTCGGGAAGGTTTCCAAGGTCATTGCCTCTTACAATCGCAATAGTTCCAACGGAGCCTGGAACTATCCCATCCCCCCAGACCTGAAAGAAGGCGTGAACTTCAACTGGAAGGAATGGCTGGGGAATGCGCCGCAGTGCGCTTATGACCCCGAACGCGTGTTCCGCTATCGCAAGTATTGGGATTATTCCGGCGGCATTTCCACCGACCTGTTTGTCCACCTGATTACGTCCATACACTTCATCATGGACGCAAAGGTTCCGTCGAGCGTCATGGCGGCGGGCGGAATCCTGGTGCGGAAAGATGGCCGGGAAGTGCCCGACACGCTCGACGCCCTCTTTGTTTACCCGGAGGATTTCAACGTTAATATGGGGGCAACATTTAACAATGCGAGTGTACCCGACCAGGGTATGGCGTTCCTGGGAACCAAGGGATCACTCACGCTGCTCGGAAGCAGCTTTACCGTCGCGGCGGAAAATCCCAAAGAAGGATACGGGTATGCCATCGATTCCTGGCCGAAGAGCCTCCAGGAAGAGTTCATGAACATGGGCAACCATCGCGAGGAGGCGAACCCGCCGATCGTCGAGGACGGAACCGTCACCTACAAGGACCAGGGCACGGACTCGGTGGTGCTCCACACGCTGGAATTTTTGGACTGTGTGCGCTCGCGCAAAGAATGCAGCGAAAACGCCGTGGTCGGCCACCATGCCGCCGCCGCGGGGCACATGGTCAATCTCTCCTATCTTTCCGGCAAGAAGATGGTGTGGGACGTGGCCACCGACACCGCCCGGGAAGCGTAAGAAAGCTGGAGGCAGAAGGCAGTAGGCAGGGACCCCGGATTAGTTCCCGTCCGGGAGGGCCGTTGGCCTGGGCGGTGATAGTTCGCCCTGTCAGGGCTTGAAAGCGAGTAGCAGAGCGCGAGTGTGCCAGCCCCCGAAGCGGGCTTGAAGTTGGGGCTTAGAACGACGGGCCCCCCTCTCACAAAGGAGGGCGCTGCCAGCCACCGAGCGCCTCCTGCAAAGCCTGCGCAACGGCCAACGCCACATCTTCACGCCATGGTCGCGCCACAATCTGAACGCCAATAGGCAAGCCCTCCTGGGTCGAGCCGCCGCGAACTACTGCCGCAGGCCAGCCGGTCAGGTTGGAAGTCATGGTGTAGCTGAAGCAGGAAAGCCGATCGTAGGTTGCGCCGTGCGCCATCCCGGCAAAAGAGCAAACCGGGCAGAGCAAGGCATCGTAATTTGACATAAAGGAGAGCATTTCACGCCGGAAAGCATCCCAACGACCGACCAGCGCGGCGAGTTCCGCGACGGACTTGGCGCCTTGGTGCTGCAATTCCAGCACGCGCTGCATGAGCGGATGGACGCGGTGCGTTCCTGCCTCTTTCAGCACGGATTCGATGCCCGCGCCTCCGTCGGCGGTAAAGAGGCCGAGATAGATTTCGTAAGTCTGCTCGATTGCCGGAGGCCGAACCTCCTCAACGAAGACTCCGTCCTCGGCCAATGCCCCCGCGGCTTTCTTCACGACCGCGCCGAATTCAGCCGATGGCGCCACAATTCCGTTGTCGGCGTGGAAGGCGACGCGCAATCGCCGCAGATCGATTGCCCGGGGGTCGCCGATTGACATGGGCACGATGGCAGTGTCTTGCCCATCGACACCGGAAATCAGCGGAAGCACCAGCGCCAAGTCTTCTACGTATCTCGCCAGCGGCCCGATCTGCCAGAGCGCGTCGAGCAAACCTCCCGGTCCGGGGAAGTGCCCCGTGCGTGGAACTCGCCCTGAGGTCGGCTTGATGCTGGCGATCCCCGTGCAATGCGCGGGGAAACGGACGCTTCCCCCGGCATCACTCCCCAACCCACATGGCGAACCTCCCGCCGCGATAATGGCGGACTCGCCGCCGCTGCTTCCTCCCGGGGACAGAGTCAGGTCATAGGGATTGTTCGTGCGGCCGTAAATCAGGTTGTCGGCCTCCCACGCCCATCCCAATTCCGGGCAATTGGTTTTTCCCAGCAGAATGGCTCCAGCCTCTCGCAAGCGCTTCACCACCACTGCGTCTTGGTTGGGAATGTAATGCGAGCGCCCCTCGGTTCCGCCGGTGCAGATCACTCCCTTCGTCTCGATGGCGTCTTTCAGCGTGAATGGCACGCCGTGCAAGGGGCCGATCACATGTCCCTGTGCGAGCGCTTGGTCGGCATCGCGCGCTTCCTTGAGGGCCTGCTCGGCAGCTACCTGCACGACGGCATTCAGGCGGGGATTCACCTCCTCGATTCGTCCCAGGGAGGCGCGCACAAGCTCCTGCGCGGAAATTTCTTTCTTTCGAATCGCTGCCGCCATGGAAGCGGCGGACTCATATATCCATTCACGCATCGGCACCACTTCCTTTGATGAACATTCCGCGGAGATGAGTTTTCATGAAAGGCGCGGGCTTTTGAGATTAGCATTCTGCACCAACAGTGACAACCGGCGGGAAAAAGCGTGGTGAGCCGGCTGGGATTCGAACCCAGAACCCCTGCCTTAAAAGGGCAGTGCTCTACCATTGAGCTACCGGCCCGGCTATCCGTAACACGCGGGTACTGACTCCGCAGCCTGTCGAAGCGACGTGGCTTTCAGGCCAAAAGAAAATCTTGCGGAGTCTATCCTTACAAAATTACCTCACTCTGCCCCTATTCGTAAACCCCCAAACATGGATGGCAGTGGGCCAGCTTGCTGTAGCGGCGAGTTTACCTCGCCAAATGGCGGCGTAAAGGGGCCGCTACATCAAGTTGACCCGCCAGCGGCCCTCTACCCCAGTTTAGCGACCAACTTTTCCAGGTATAATTTTTCCATCTTGATGTCTTCCATCTGCTGAGGGCCGGAAATCTCCCGCTCGATGGTAAGCGGCCCGGGGTATCCCAATTCCTTCAGGCGCGGAATCAGTTTGGGGAAATTCGCTTTCCCTTCCCCGATGGGCACCTCTTTGCCGAGCTTCCGGGGATTGGTCGGGAAGAGTCCGTCTTTGGCGTGTGTACCCCGCACCAAGTGGCCGATCACATCCAGCGCGTCCAGAGGATTGCCCTTGCCATAAAGAATCAGGTTAGCGCAATCGAGGTTTACAAATAGGTTATCAACGCCGGCGTCGTCAATGGCGCGCAGCATGGTGATGGGCGTTTCCTGCCCGGTCTCCATCAGTACGATTTGGCCATTGCCCTTGACGTGCGTGGCCACGTCGCGAAGCGCGCCGACGACCCCTTCATAATCGGGGTCATTCGGATTTTCCGGGATAAATCCAAAATGCGAGTGGATGGCCGGCACGCCCAGCCGCTGGGCGAAATCGGAGGCGCGCTTGTAATTATCAATCCGTTGTTGGCGATACTTTGGAGGAACCACGCCGATAGTCAGCGGGCCTTCGTAAAATGTGTACTCATTGGGGGGGCCGCCGATAGTAGCGATGGCCGTGACCTCAATGCTGTACTTTTCCATGGCCACCTCGAGGCCGTTGTAGACCCGGTCCGAAAAGTCATCCGTCATGGCTTGGCACGTCGGAACCCCAAAATCGTGAACACGTTTGAGGGCTGCTTCCGGGTCTTCATCTACATCGATGATGATTCCCATCCGGAAGGGCTTGCCGGCGGGTATGGCAGGCGCTGCCGGAACGCTCGACATCAGTCCCGCCGCGGCCGCTGAAACTTGCAGAAAACGTCGACGATTAAGATTTCCCATTATCGGTCTCCTTTTGCCAGCGGTCCGTTGTCCGTGGTCATTTGTCCGTTGTCCGTTGCGACTGACGACGGACTGCGGACCACGGGCAACTGACGACTTCTTCAACTCATTGACAACCTTTTACCGTAAAGCATAGTATCCAATTCCCGGCAGAATTTCCTGTCGAGAATTGGGGAGGGAGTGGAGAGCACGACTGAAGCCGTGCGGCGGAGCCTGCAGACTGGGCGGGTTGTGGCTTTCACGGGGGCAGGTATTTCGGCGGAGAGTCATGTTCCGACCTTTCGCGGGGCGGATGGTCTGTGGAGGAACTATTCTCCGGAAAGGCTGGCCACCGCCGAGGCCTTTTCGAGCGATCCACGGCTGGTTTGGGAATGGTATGACTGGCGGCGCGGCCTCATCCGGGAGGCGCAACCAAACCCTGGGCACTTCGCCTTGACCGAAATGCAGCGAAGAGCCCGGGGAAGGTTCACCTTGGTAACGCAGAACACGGATGGCCTTCATGAAAGGGCGGGCAGCCAGGACGTGGTGAAGTTGCACGGTGACATCTGGCTGCTGCGATGCACCCAGTGTGGGCGGGAAGACCGGAACGAGCAAGTTCCCATAGATCCCTTGCCCCCACTATGCCGCTGTGGAGCGATCCTGCGCCCGGGGGTTGTCTGGTTCGGCGAGATGCTCCCTATAGATCAGTGGGAGCGCGCCATGAATGCAGCGCGAAGGGCGGATGTTTTTATGGCCATTGGGACCTCCGCCCTGGTTTACCCATCGGCCGGGCTGGTGCAGTTGGCCCGCCAATCGGGCGCTCGGGTAGTGATTGTGAATCCTGACCCCACTCCTGCCGATGAGCTCGCCGAATGGATTCTGCGTGGCCCGGCCGGAGAAATTCTACCGAGGTTACTATGAAACAAGCTTATCTGGATTGCTCTTCTGGCATCAGCGGCGACATGTTTTTGGCGGTGCTCATCGACGCGGGAGTTGCGGTGGACCGGCTGTTCGGCGAACTGAAAAAGCTCCCGCTGGGTTTCTATGAATTCAAACGGACGCGCGCCCTGCGCGGCGGTTTAGTGGGAACGCGCATCGACATTCGTGTTCCGGGCGAGCAACCTCACCGCAAGCTTGCGGATATCCAATCCTTGCTGGAAAATGCGTCCCTGCCGGAAAAGGCCGCGGGCCAGGCGCTGAAGGTTTTTAGCCATCTCGCCGAGGTGGAAGGAAAACTTCACAATGTTCCTGCAGGTGAAGTCCACTTCCATGAGATCGGCGCGGTGGACGCGATGATTGACATCGTGGGCACGTGTATTGGCCTGGAAGTGCTGGAGATTTCCGAGCTCATCTGTTCGCCCTTAAACCTTGGCAGCGGGCGAGTGAACGCGGAGCATGGAAGTTTGCCCGTACCCGCTCCCGCCACCGCGGAACTGCTGAAGGACATTCCGGTTTATTCCTCGGGCTTGGAAGGCGAACTGGTGACGCCCACGGGCGCCGCCCTGGTCACCACCCTGGCTTCCGGATTCGGCCCCTTGCCGTCGATGAAGATCGCGAAAATCGGCTATGGCGCGGGAGAAAAGGATTTCTCCGATCACCCCAACATCGCCCGCCTCTTCCTCGGCGAGCTGACCGAGGCTGTCGCCGGCCAGACGGCCCTCCCCGGCGACGAGATCGTTTCCGTGATCGAAGCCAACCTCCATGATATGAGTCCGCAACTTTACGGGACCTTCCTGGAACAGGCTCTGGCCGCAGGCGCGCTGGACGTCACGTGCAGCTCGGCGCGGATGGAAAAGAATCGGCCCGGCCTCGCCATCAGCATTCTTTGCGAACCTGGCAAGAGTGACGCGCTTTCCCAGTTGCTCTTCCAACAGACCACCCCCTCGGGCGTGCGCATTTCTGAGGCGCGGCGGAAAGTGCCGGAGCGCGAGCAGGTGAAGGTGGAAACCCCTTACGGCGACGAGATCGTTTCCGTGATCGAAGCCAACGTCCATGATATGAGTCCGCAACTTTACGGGAACTTCCTGGAACAGGCCCTGGCCGCAGGCGCGCTTGAGGTCACGCGCGGCTCGGCGCGGATGGAAAAGAACCGGCCCGGCCTCGCCATCAGCATTCTCTGCGAACCCGGCAAGAGTGACGCGCTTTCCCAGTTGCTCTTCCAACAGACCACCCCCTCGGGCGTGCGCATCTCTGAGGCGCGGCGGAAAGTGCCGGAGCGCGAGCAGGTGAAGGTGGAAACCCCTTACGGCGACGAGATCGTTTCCGTGATCGAAGCCAACGTCGATGATATGAGTCCGCAGCTTTACGGGTACTTCCTGGAACAGGCCCTGGCCGCGGGCGCGCTCGACGTTACATGCAGCTCGGCGCAGATGAAAAAGAATCGGCCCGGGCTGACTATCAGCATTCTCTGCGAACCCGACAAGAGTGACGCGCTTTGCCAGTTGCTCTTCGAACAAACCACCACCATTGGCGTGCGCACGTATGAGGCGCAGCGCAAAGTGCTGGAGCGCGAACAGGTGACAGTGGAAACTCCTTACGGTGCGGTGCAGGTGAAAGTGGCGCGGCGCGAGGGGAAGGTACTCAACGCGGCCCCTGAATTCGACGATTGCCAGCGCCTGGCAACGGAGAAATCTGTCCCGCTCAAGCAGGTGATCGCCGCCGCCGAAGCCGCTTACTTGCAATTGAGTGAAAAGGCGCCCGGCGCATGAAACCGACGTTTTTCCTTACCACTCCCATCTACTACCCCAACGCCCGTCCGCATGTTGGGTCCGCGTACACTACGATTGTTTGCGATGTGCTGGCGCGCTATAAGCGCATGTGCGGCTACGACGTGGCTTTTCTCACCGGCACGGATGAGCATGGAGAAAAGCTTGAGCGCGCCGCAGCCGCCGCGGGACAGTCGCCGCACGAGTTCGTTGCGGAAAAGCGCAAGTTGTTTGTCGCACTCTGGGAGAAACTCGGCATCCCGGTAAAGGTCTATCCGGACTCCGACTGGAATTCTCTACGCTTCATCTATACGGACCATCCGGACCACGTGACCTCCGTTCAGCGTTTACTGATTCGCGCCCGAGAAAATGGCTATATCTACACGCATCGCTACGAAGGCCGTTACTGTGTCTCCGATGAGCGGTATGTTTCCGACAACACGGACCCCGTGAACTGCGACATCTGTGGACGCCCGGCGGAATTGATCAGCGAAGATAATTACTTCTTCAAGCTCTCGGCATTTGAGAAGCCCCTCCTCGAACTTTATGAGACCCATCCTGAGTTTGTGAAGCCCGATTACCGCATGAATGAGGTCAAGAGCTTTGTGAAAAGCGGGTTGCGCGATATTTCCGTCAGCCGCAGCCGCCTCAAGTGGGGCATTCCCTGGCCGGATGATCCCCACCAGGTGTTTTACGTGTGGTATGACGCGCTCACCAGCTACATGACGGGGATTGGTTACGCGCAAGGTGAAAACGGCAGCCCCGAATTCCAAAAATATTGGTGCAATAGGCCGGGTGAGTCAGAGATCGTCCACATGATCGGCAAGGACATCCTGCGCTTCCACGCCGTCTATTGGCCGGCGTTCATCATGGCCGCTTATCCTAATCAGCCGGAGATGCTGCCGACGACCGTCTTCGCGCACGGATGGATTTATTACGAGCACGATAAGATGTCGAAGTCGAAAGGCAACGTGGTCTACCCGGAGCCCATCGTCGATGCGCTAGATTCCTTCGGCGCGCCCGGCAACGACGCCCTGCGCTACTACCTGCTTCGCGAAGCGCCGTTTGGACAGGACACCAGCTTCTCGTATGAGGGCCTCATCCAGAGGTACAACGCGGATCTCGCGAACGATTTGGGAAATCTGGCGAACCGGACTGTGAATATGATCAACCGGTACTCCAACGCGGAGATTCCCAGCCCTCCGGTTGCCTGGGAGATTATCCACGCTGCGATCAACGGTGAAGGGCAAGCCCAGGCGATACTTGGAGCGAATCGTTTTGCCATTGACTCCGGAAGCGTGGAAATCGTCGAAAAATCAGCAAGACTCCACGCGGCCATCCTGGAACGGTTCAGAGGGTACGACTTGTCGTTTGCGCTCGCCAATGCTTGGGCTTTCGTCGGCGACGTCAATAAGTATCTTGTCGAGAACGCCCCCTGGACGCTTGCGGACCAGGACCGTCAGGGTAATCAGAATCGAATCGCCACGATCCTTTGTACTGCCGCTGAGGCTCTGCGCTTCGCGGCAGTGTTACTTGCTCCGGTCCTGCCCGAAGGCACACAGCGAATCTGGACGCAATTGGGCTGCGAAGGCAAGGTAACAGACCAGCGGTTGGAGAAACTCAAGTGGGACCAGTTGAAGCCCGGCACCAAGGTTGGCAAGGCAGAACCCATCTTCCCGCGGCTCGACAAGGCCGCCACGCTCGCCAAACTTGAGGAACTGGCCGAGGCTGACCGCAATCGCGACAAACCCAAGGAGGTATTGAAATCCGTGCAAACCGAAAAAACACCGGAAGCGGCGCCCCAGTCGCAAGCCCCGAGCCTCGAACCCCCAGCCCCAAGCCCCCAGCACCCGGCACCTAGCTCCACTCCGGCCGTTGAGTCGCCGAAAATCTCGATCGAGGACTTCGCCAAGGTGGAAATGCGCACGGGCGAAATCAAGACCGCGGAGCCCATCCCCGGGGCAAAGAAGCTGCTGAAGCTGACGGTGGATATTGGTACGGAAGTACGCCAGGTCTGCGCGGGCATTGCCGAGTTCTACCAGCCAGAGAAATTGATCGGCATGAAAGTGGTGCTGGTAACGAACCTCCAACCGCGTAAACTGCGCGGCGTGGAATCCAACGGCATGATCGTCGCGGCCTCCATTGGCGACCAAGGCCGGCCCGTGCTGGTCACCTTTGCCGAGGATGTGCCGAATGGAGCGAGGCTGAGATAATCGGGTGATCCGATGATCGGGTGATCGGGTGAACAAAGGCATCGGGTGATCCGATGATCCGGTGATCAGGTGAACAAAGAGCGGGTGATTGGGTGGACAAGAACCAATCCGGTAGTTCAGCGGACTTTCCGATGGCGGGGTTTTCAGATCACCCGATCACCAGATCACCCGATTTTTCTCGATTCTCATGCCCACTTGGATGATTCCGACTTCGACCCTGACCGCGCGGCGGTGATCGAACGCGCCCGCGCCGCCGGCCTTCGTTACATCCTGGTGGCGGGCGGGGGCACGGGCCCCGATCACCTGGACTCGCCGCTGGCCATCGCCGAAAGTTACGATTGGATTTATGCCTCGGTGGGGATGCACCCGCACGAAGCCCGGCACTTCACGGATTCCCACGCGGAGAGAATCCTCCAACTCGCCCAGCATCCCAAAGTGGTAGCGGTGGGCGAGATCGGCCTCGATTACTACTACGACCACTCGCCGCGCGACGTGCAGAAACAAGTCCTGATCCGGCAAATGGAGCTGGCCCGCGAGCTCAGGCGCCCCATCATCATCCATTGCCGCGACGCATGGGCAGACCTGCGCGAGATTGCGGCGGCACATTGGAAGCCGGCGGGGCTGGGCGGAATCCTTCACTGTTTTACGGGAAGCCATGAGGACGCCCATACGTTCTTGGATTGGGGTTTCCTGATTTCCTTCGCGGGAAATCTGACGTTCAAGAAAGCCGAGGATCTGCGGGAGGTCGCGCGAGTGATTCCCCTGGATCGTCTGCTGACGGAAACGGATGCTCCCTACCTGGCACCCGTGCCCTATCGCGGCAAGCGCAATGAGCCTGCCTACGTGCGCGGAGTCACCCAGGAACTCGCCCGCCTTCGCCATTTGACCGAAGAAGAACTCGCCCGCCAAGTGCTCGAGAATTTCGAGAGATTCCTATTGTCTTGATTGGACCGGCGCAAGCCCGGATTTCTCACCCGAACCCGAGGCCGTTAGCAGATCGCCGGGGGACCCTTGGCACAACCGTCCACCCACCGTACAAACGCCCAAAGCTGAGAACATCTTGAAAACAAAGGGTAAGAAGAGGGCTTTTTCTCAAAACGAAGCTGAGAACATACTGTAAACAAGCCAGTTACAAGAAACCGTGGGAACCCTCAAAAAGCATGACAAAATGACCGCTGGAGGAGACCCCCAGGGTGGCAGGTGGCGGAACAGGGCTGATTTGGTTATATATCTAGGCTATCAAAGCCTGAGGTCAGGCCGGAGTTCGAAGCGGCGGGGCGAGGGGCAAACCGGCCTCATCATTTCCAGAAGGCTTGTGCGCCCATTCTTCCAGTGCGCCCTGGAGCCGCCGGATTTCATATTCGAGAGCGTCCACCGCTTGCGGAACCTGCTTAGAATCCCCCTGGCGGGCGATTTTTTCCAGCCGGAAGGCGGCCTCGAAGGCAGGCTTTGCCGCGAAGTTTCCCACCGAGCCTTTCAATCGGTGGGCGAGGCGCTCCAAGTCATGATTCTGCGCCTTGTCGACGGCGCGGTGAATGGCCTCCATTTGCTGGGGAAGGTCGTCCAAAAACAAAAGTGCTAACTCACTCAGCAGGTCACGATCACCTTCCAAGTTTGCCCAAGCCGCCTGCCAGTCGATGCAGTCATTCCCGGTGGGGGGCGGCGGCTTTTGCGGGGTTGGCTCCGGGCGCCGGGTGAACCGTTCGATTTCCGCAAACAATTCCGCCGGGCTGATCGGTTTGGCGATGTATCCATCCATTCCCACCGCCAAGCATCGTTCCCGGTCACCCTTCATGGCGTGAGCCGTCATGGCGAGGATCGGAATATGCTTATGGGTGGTGGCCTCCTTTTCGCGGATGGCACGGGTGGCTTCAAAACCGTCCATTTCCGGCATCTGCACATCCATCAACACCAAACCAAATTCCTGTTCCGCCGACATCTGGACGGCATCGTGCCCATTCGCCACCACCATTACGGTGTGTCCCATCTTTTCCAGCAGGCGGACCGCCACCGTCTGGTTCACGGGGTTATCCTCCGCCAGCAGAATACGCACGTGCCGCCGATCCTCGCGCAGCGAGTGGCGTGTGACCAGGGTGGGCCGCTGATCAGGGGGTTCCGGCTTGTGCCCCAGAACCGTGAGGATGGCTTCCAGCAGTTCGGTTTGCTGGAGAGGTTTGACCAGATAAGCGGAAATCCGCAGCTCACGGCAACGCAAAGCGTCGCCCCGCTGGCCTCCGGACGTCAGCATCATGATGATGGCGCCTTTAAAGCGTGGGTCGCTTTTGACATGCCTGGCAAAAGTGAAGCCATCCATGTCCGGCATGTGACTATCAAGGAGAATCAGGGGGAAGGCCGCGCCGGCGGCGCTGGACTGTTCGAGAATTTCCATCCCGCGCTTTCCACTCTCGGCCAAGGTCGGTTTCATTCCCCAATGATTGAGCAGTTCGTTGAGCATCTGGCGGTTGCTGGAATTATCATCGACCACAAGGACGGCAACGCCCTGGAGGACGGCAGACGTTAGCACCGCACCCGCGGTGGCAGCCTTATTTCCCCGCAGGAGCTTTAGCGTAAAGTGGAAGGTGCTTCCCTGCCCCACTTCGCTTTCCACCCACATCCGCCCTCCCATCAATGCCACCAGCCTTGATGAGATCGTCAAGCCCAGCCCCGTCCCGCCATAACGGCGGCTGGTGGAGTTATCAGCTTGCGCGAAGGCTTCAAAGATGACCCTCCTTTTCTCTGGCGGGATGCCGATGCCGGTGTCAGTGACGGCAAAGTGTAGTGTGGCCCCGTCAGCGGCGCACGATTCGATGCTGACCTGAACCGTGACTTCTCCCTTGTCGGTAAACTTGATGGAATTCCCCACCAGATTGATGACGATCTGCCGCAGGCGAGTAGGATCGCCGAGGAGGTTGTCTGGAACCTCCGGGTGCACACGGAGGGCGAGTTCGAGATCCTTTTCGTGGGCGGGCAAGGAGAGAGTCTTCAGGGCTTCCCCCAGGCAGTCGCGCAGGCTGAACTCTGCCTGGTCGATATCCAACTTGCCCGCCGCGATTTTGGAGACATCCAAAATATCGTTGATAATGGTCAGAAGCGACTCTGCGGAAGACTTCCCTAACCCGAGGTATTCCCGGCGGGTAGGATCAAGATCGCTGTCGAGCGCGAGTTCAGTCATTCCCATGATGGCATTCATGGGCGTGCGGATTTCGTGGCTCATGTTGGCTAGGAACTCGCTTTGGGCGCGGCAGGCTCGTTCCGCCTCCGCCTTCGCCAGGGTGAGCTGAGTGTTCTGGGCCTGCAATTCCGCGGTGCGGGCGGCGATCTCCAAATCCGAATCCTCCTGGAGTTTCCGCAGTTGATCGTTGCGCTCTTCGAGCTGAGAGAGCAGTTTTTTGATGTCGTCCCCTAAAAGACCCAGTTCGTCCTTGCCCGTCTCGGGCGCAAAGGCGGAGCAATTCCAATGCCCCATCGCTGCTTGGGAAATCTGGCCCAAGCCCACAATCGGGTCGGAAATAAGGTCTTGCAATCGACGGAAAAGGAGCAAGACCAGCCCGGCTGAGGCTAGTATCGCGATCAACGCAATCAGCGCATTGCGCCACAGCCGGTCGCTCCATTCCTTCGAATCGGATTCCAGATAGATGTCTCCCACCACGCCCCCGTTGCGGATGATTGGGTGGAACAGGGCCAGCCGGTGGAGAGAGGAGATTCCTTCCTCCCCCCGCAACGCTTTGGGGGGCAATGGGATGGAGACATTGGCGCGGTAATACTCCGCCAAAAGCTTGCCCTCCTGCGAGTACACACCAGCGGCCATAATGTCGGGTTTGGCACGCAGCCCGGAGAGGGATTGAGAGGCGGCGTTCCTGTCGCCCGAAGCCAAGGCCGAGGCGCTATTTTGGCCGACGATTTCGGCCAAGGCCTCGAGATCGCGCACCATGCCAAGGCGAACGGTGAGCGGATCGTAGATGCCAAATGCCATGAATGCCACCACCAAGGCCGCACTGCCGGTGAGCATAAGGATCCGGATCAATTTGCAGCGGATGGTCGATTCACGAAAGGCCTGCACTCAGATCCTCTCCTTTTCTCTGCTCTCGAACCCCCTGGACGAACCCGTGGGTCCCTGTCGCAACCGCCGAAGCTGAAGTCGTATGTTGCTCCTTCGCAGGGTGTTACGGCAGGGACCTCCGCGACCCCCACGAATAGGTGGCACGGATCCAAGCCGGAAGGGACGCACACGCCCGACCCGAATTCAGTACCTCACCCTTATCTTCGGCGGAGATGGAGATTAACTTGAGTCAAAAGCAGCAGGCGCGGGGACGCGTGGCGGTCTTTCCTGCCTGGCTTCGTTGGACGAACGGTTATAATATGGTAAATAACCATACGCGACCTCTCCTGGATGGTTAAAAATGACCGTCCGTTTCTATTGGATTAATCTTCTCCCAGGGACAACGTGGCAGACAATCCTCTGGGGAGGGCTGAGGGGGGGGCCGCGTTCGGCCAAGTCATTAATCCTGAAAAGGATCGCGCCCTGCTTGTATCAAAATGAGTCACCATCGAGCGATTTCGCTCCTCGCCCTTCCCCCCCAACTGCGGTATCATCCGGCGCACCATGATCTTCATCCCCTTCCTTGAGGTAATCTCATGAAAACCCGCTATGCAATCATTCTTGTGCTGGGTGCCATGGCGCTGGCCGCCAGGAGCGTCCGGCCTGCCACCCCCGTCATGGTGCACGAGCAAGGCGCCACGCTTACGCTCGCCAACGATTACCTTGAGCGCACCCTGGAAGTCGCGGACGGGTCCGTCCACACGGTGCGTCTGGCGAACAAGCTCTCCGGCCGCACGCATGAAGTGCGCGGCGATGAATTCGAGGTGAAGCTCATCTACGAGCGCGTCGGCTACAACTTCGGCGGCGAGAACCCCCTGGTGCTGACCTCCCGCGACTTGCAGGTGAAGGGTCATGAAGTGCAGGACGCGCCCGGCGGTGGCAAGCGCGCCGTGTATCATTTGCTGCTCCCGAACAGTCCGCAAGAAAAGACCGGCCTCGAAGCCACGCTTACTTACGAACTGAGGCCCGACGACTACTACACGCGCCAGTGGATTGAACTGAAGACCACCGGCACAGGAACCTTCTTCATCGACTCGGTCGCCCCGGGCAAGAACGATTGGCCGGCAGGCGACTTTCGCCTGGGCGGGTTCGGCCAGCCGCTTTTTTCTGACGATCTCTTCATGGGGCTCGAATATCCCACCGGCATCAACACTGCGCACCATTCATCCATTTCCCTGGGCGGCATCGTGGGCCTCAATATTCCGCCGGAAGGCTACACGAGCGAGCCCGCCGTTGTGGGGGTTGCGGCCAGCGGGCACGTTCATCAGGCTTTCATGGACTACGTCCGCCGCATCCGCGCCGTGCCGGTACGCCCGTTCATCACTTACAACACCTGGTATGACCTCCAGCTCACGACCATGACCAACAACCTGCTGCTGGAGCGCGTCAAGCAGTTCGAGGATCTGCTGGTCAAGAAATACGGCATCCCCCTGCAATCCTTCCTCCTCGACGACGCTTGGGATGACGACCAGAACAACCTCTGGGTTCCTGATCCGCGTCGCTTTCCCACCAGCTTCCGCGACCTCGCCGCCGCACTCCAGAACATCGACAGCCATCTGGGCCTATGGGTCGGCCCCATCGGTGGTTACGATCTGCGCCACTTCCGTGTGGATGCCGGTCGCAAGATGGGTATGGAGATCACCTCCAACGGCGAGTTCCTGTGCCTGGCCGGGCACAATTACAGCCGTTACTTCCGTGAGAGCCTGGTGGGCCTGGTGCGCAATTTCAGTGTCAACGAATTCAAGCTGGATGGCCTGCCCTTCGGCTGCAACGAGCCCAACCACGGTCACCCCGTGGGCATCTATTCGCGCGAAGCCGACCTGCGTTCTTTTCTGGGAACACTCGAAGCTCTGCGCGCTGAAAACCACGAGATTTTCCTCGGCGTCACTACCAGCACGTGGCTCAGCCCCTGGTGGCTGCGCTGGGCCGACATGGTCTGGATGGGCGGCGAGGATTACGGATACCTGGAAACCGTCCCCACCCTCAGCGAGCGCCAGAGTTCCATGAACTATCGCGACCTCGTCCTCTACAACGATTTCATTCGCCACCAAGTGCAGCTCCCCATGTCGTCACTGTGGACGCAAAGCGTCGTGAAGGGCACTTACCTCGAACTCGGCGGCAAGAATGAATCCCTGGAGGATTGGAAGGACCACCTCGTGAACTTCCTGGGGGTAGGCAGCCAGTTGAGCGAACTCTACATCACGCCCTCCCTCTTGAAGCCCGCGGAGTGGGACGCGCTGGGCAGTTCGCTCCAGTGGGCCGTGGCCAACGCGCACCCGTTGCTCGATAATGGCACCTGGGTGCTGGGCGATCCCGCCAAACGCGAGCCTTACGGCTACCTGCACTACTCGCCGGAGAAAACCATCCTGATGCTGCGCAATCCCTTTGTGCGGCCAGTGGTGGCGAGTGTGCAGCTAAAGGAAGGCGCCGGATTTGAACCGAGCGGCCGGACATTTCAAGCGGAGGTCACCTATCCCTATCGCCGAGTCCTGCCCGGCGGGTTGCGCTACGGCGACACGCTGCGCGTGAACCTGGAGGGCTACGATCACCAGGTTATTGAACTGCGTCCTCTCCCTGCGGGCGAAGCCCGCCTCGCCGGCGTGCGGTACTCTGTGGAGGCGTCAACCCCGGGCGTAGTCGGTTTCAAGGTCTACGCGCCGGAGGGGGCGAACGTTGTAGCGGAGCTTTCTAAGCCTTCCGCTTATGAGGGGGCGAGCGTAGATGGTGAAAAGGTGGAAGTAAAGGCGGACGGCGAAGCCGCCATGCTGGCCATACATTTCGGCAAGAAGAATGCGCGCGAAAGCCAGCCCACCTTTTCCGTCCCCACGATCCGCGCGACCGCCGATGGCACGGTGAAGGTCGCGATCAGCGTGCAAGTCCCCGCCGACTTCCGCGAAAGCAAGGCTTCGCTGCTGCTCGAATCCGCCGCTCCCGAACTCGAGGTGAAAGCCGAAGCGCATGACAACTCGAAGCCCGTTTCCATCGCCATGGTGACGACCCCAAAAGGTGCATGGCACTGGATCACGGCGGACCTCGCGCCGGGCAGCCACGCGTTGGAGTTCGACCTGCACCTCCCTGCGGCCGCGCTAAAAGGGACACAGCTCTCGGGCTGGCTGCGCTCAAAGCGCGCGTTGATGGCGGAGGATTTGCGCCTAACGCTTAGGTCCGGCGAGAAATTGGCCGCGCCGCCTGCCAACCTGCTACCAGCCTCGACAGAGATCGAGAAATTAACCTACTCACTGTTCCAGGAAACGGCGTTGTAGCGGATGATCGTATAACTCAAAGCTCTCCGGAACGCGGAAAGCCGGTTTAAAATCTAATCTGGAGCAGCGCCGGGACCCTTCGATGAGATGGCGGCGATGCCCATCCAGCCCCACGTCAAGACCGTGTAGACAATGAGCATCAACAAGGGCACGCAGAACCGGTGGTTATCTCCGAACTCTGTGAACGCCGCGAATATAGAAATCCATAAGGCCATCGCGAAAGTAAGATATTCAAGTCTTGTAAATGCCTTCGGACGAAAGAAAGCACAAGGGACAGAGAGCAAGGCCAGAACCAGAAAGACGGCCTTGACTTCGCGAACCAGGAATTTTGCCATCGGCGCCACAAGCTCGGTCAGTCCTATCTTGCCGCCCCGCGGCCACTCAACTTCATTCGGGCTGGGCTCCCCCCAGAACTGCATCCAGCCTTGTTCGGCGCGCCGGAGGCAAATAAGGGGATGATGGATTTCCAGGTAAAGGGCGAGAGAAGTGAGTTCATGGTTCACCTGGATCTCTGTCTCCCCCGTTCGCTTTTCCATTTCCGGCAGCGCGCCGTCATAGACATCTTCACGGCTGCGGTTAGGGTAGTCGTTGATTTGCTGGCGAGACTGTAGCCAGGCGTCCCGCAGCACGGCAAATCGGTCAGGAGCCAAGTCAACGTAGGGATCAACCTGGTCCATCAATTGTTGACCGGAGCGAGTTGAGGGGGTGAAGAAACCGTTATTCAAATAGTTAATTCCGCACCAACCCAAAACGGAAACGATCACCGGGAGCGCAAAAAAGAGTGTTTTCTTGATGTTCTCGCGTCTCCAGATTTGCGCGGGGGGCCAGAGAGGAACCAGGAAACAGTAGTACACGGGCGCCAAGCAGATCATCAATGGGCGAGTCAATCCCGCCAAAGCCAAGATCGACCCCAGCCCCAACAGGTATCGGCTATTGCTCTCCCCAGCCCCGTCGCAGCGGGTGATGAGCCAGAGCGAGGTCACGAGGAGGAAGTTCGTCAGTACTTCTGCCGATACCCAGGATTCATAGACGAGAACCTCCGGAATAAGGCTGCTGCCAAGTCCGATAAGAAATGAGCCAAGGGCATGACGGGTGCGGCGGAAGGACATCTCGAAGATCATTAAACTCGCCGCAACTCCGAGGACCGATTGTGCAACCCATACCACCCGAGGCTTGAGGCCGCAGAGGGCTACCAACATCGGGTAAACGGGGACGCGATCACCCAAGGCATGGATATTGATTCGGAGAATGTCCTGGGCCGCCTGGATATACGACCAGTCGATCTGGGGGACACTCAAGAAGGAGCGCAGCAAAGTCATCAGAAGTAATCTTCCCAGAGCGCCTATGACCAGCAGCACGAGCGCGTACCTGGCAGATTTGTCCTGCTGCTGCGGCATTGCCATCTCCCTGGCAAATAACTATCCCCACCTGTAATCCGACACGGAGCCGGAGAGAAATTCGCAACTCCCTCAGGCGGTTGCGGCATTATAGCCCCGCCCACCCCGGCTGGGCAGACCACCGCGGTTTGCACTCCCATTCCACAGTGGGATTTGCGATCTGGACTTGCTGCCCGGCCCGCTGCGCGCGGGCGCATGAGGAAGCAAGGCCTCCCCTTGTAGCCCAAGGCAGCTCTGCGCGCCGCCTTACTCCACGGTCACGCTCTTGGCGAGATTGCGGGGCTTATCGACGTCGCGGCCGAGGAGCACCCCGCAGTAATAGGCAAAGAGTTGCAGGGGCACGACGGTCAACAGCGGGGCCACGGCTTCGTGCGTTCGCGGAATGTAAATGACGTCATCCACTAGATGGCCGAGCTTGGTATTGCCTTCGGTAGTGAGGGCAATGATCTTGCCTTCGCGGGCGCGAATCTCCTGCATGTTGGAAACCACGCGCTCATAGGAGCCGTCTTTGAGCGCCAGGGCCAGGGTGGGAAACTTGGGATCGATCAGCGCGATGGGCCCGTGCTTCATTTCCCCTGCGGCATATCCCTCGGAGTGAATGTAAGCAATTTCCTTGAGCTTCAGCGCGCCTTCCAAGGCAATGGGGTACTGAAATTTGCGCCCGACGAAAAGGAAATGGTCCGCGTGGCAATACTTCTCCGCGAGCTCACGGATTTTCCCCGCTTGCTTCAGAATTTCGCGGATCTGCTCCGGCACCTTTTCCAGCGCACGGATGATTTCATGGCCTTCTTCGTAGGAAAGATCGCGGCTGCGTCCGATGAGCAGCGCCATGAGGGTGAGGATGGTGAGCTGCGAGGTGAAGGATTTGGTGGAGGCAACACCCACCTCGATGCCCGCGTGGGAATAAATCCCGGCATGGGTTTCGCGGGCGATGGTGCTTCCCACCACGTTCACCAACCCCAGCACCAGCGCGCCTTTGCGTTTGGCCTCGCGCAGGGCCGCGAGCGTGTCCGCTGTTTCCCCCGACTGGCTGATGGCCAGCACCACCGTCCCCTGCCGGATGTTCAGCTTGCGGTAGCGGAACTCCGAGGCCAATTCGGTTTCCACGGTCAGGTCCGCCAGAGTCTCGATGATATAGCGCCCGAACAGGCCTGCGTAGAAGCTGGTGCCGCAGCTCACGATAATCAAGTGGCGGGCTTGCAGCAGGCGCTCCTGCACGGATTCCAAACCGCCCAGTTTGGCGACGGCTTCCGCGTGATTCACCCGGCCGCGCAGAGCGTTCTCCACGGCTTCCGGCTGCTCGAAAATCTCCTTCAACATGTAATGCGGGAATGAGCCGCGGTCCATGGATTCGATATTCCAATCCAGGTTGGTGGTGCCGCGGCTTACGGAGCGGTTGTCGAGGGTTGTGATGGAGAATTTCCCGGGCTCCAGGAACGCGACCTCATTGTCCTCGAGAAAAACCACCTGGTCGGTGTGCTGGGCCAGGGCGGAGGCGTCCGACGCCGCCAGCGAGGCCTTCTCGCCGATGCCGAGAATGATCGGGCTGCCCCGGCGCGCCACCACAATGGAGTCCGGGTGGTCGAGGTGCATCACGGCGATGCCGAACGTGCCCTGCACTTGCAACAGGGCCTTCTGCACGGCAGCTGGAAGGTTGCCCTGGTAACTGGCCTCAATGAGATGGGCGAGCACTTCCGTGTCGGTCTCGGACTTGAATTGGTGGCCCGCTTCCACCAGTCGCTTTTTCAGCAGGAGGTAGTTTTCTATAATGCCGTTGTGGACCAGGTAGAGCTTGCCGCCGCAATCGGCGTGCGGGTGAGCATTCGCCACGCTGGGCTTGCCGTGCGTGGCCCAGCGCGTGTGGGCGATTCCCGCTGCTCCGTCGGGGGCGGAATTCCAGACTTGGCGTTCGAGTTCGGCGACCTTGCCGACGGCCCGGGCCAGGTAGGGCGGGGAGTTCGCAATGAAAATGCCGCTGGAATCGTAGCCGCGGTACTCCAGCCGCTTCAGTCCCTCAATCAGGATTTCCATGGCCGGTCGATCTCCTGTGTACGCCACAATCCCACACATCGGCCGCTCCTTCCGACTAACACCCCAAGCACCCAAGATTCGGTAATGGGAGTGCCTTAAGCTGAATTATTTGACCGTGTCGTGCCGTGTTTCCTAAACAACCATTCTACCCGCAAAAATGCGTAACCAGGCAAGTCTCAAAAATACCCGGGGTGATTTGCCCAGATTTACACAATTTCCCTGTGAAGCGCGCTTCCGGGTGAGAGGCAAATTCGTAAAGAGGAGGCAGGGTTCCGCGAGGGCGGTTTGGGTGGTGGGCCGCTTCAGCCAGCCTGACGAATCAGGGGGTGATCATGGGGTCCCGCCCATCGTGACGTCAACGGGATCTTTGAGGGTGAAATCAAGTTTCGTCTCCGCGGGGACTTTGACCTGCTGGCCTTTGGTGGAGACCTGCACGGCGGTGCCGGCGCCCGCGCCCGCGACCGACCCGATTGCCGCGCCCTTACCGTGCCCGAGAATGCCGCCCAGCAAAGCTCCCAGCACTGCGCCTCCGCCTACGGTTTCGGCCGTCCGCGTCCCGCGCGAGCCCCCGTGCTGCTGGTAGTAACCGCTTTTGGTTGCATAGGGGACGCCATTAATCGTGACGTTGATAAGTTCAAGTTCCAACTCGGACTGGCCCTCGACGTGCCCCGCGGACTTGGCATCGACCAGGCGCACGCGAGCGTCCACGCCGCGGGAAGCCACCACACGGTCACCCACGACGATGGGTGAATCAAGGCTCGCCACGAACTCTTCGCCGGGCCGGTTGCGGCTGGAATCGATGTTATCAATCATGCGGATGGTTACAACTGTGCCCGCAGGAATTTCAATATGCTGCTGCGGCTTGGGAGCGGGCGGCGGCGCCGGAGGAGGCGGCGCAGGCGCGGCAGGCGCTGTGGCCACTTGGGGCGGGGCAGCCGCTGCGGGCGCGGCGACAGCAGGAGTCGGAGAGGGAGCCGGTGCGGGAGCCGGTGCGGCATCCGGGTTGGCGGTTGCGTCGGGAGTGACGGAGTTCGTGTAAGCCTGCAATTCCGCAGAGGCCTTATCTTCATTGCTCACCGCCCGGGCATGGTGAGCGCGTCGCGGCTTTTCCGGCGCCGGTTGCTCCGGCGGCGCGGCACGAGGCGCAACTGGTTGGGGAAGGGGCGCGCTCTCCGCTGTCTGTGCGTCCTCGGAGACGGGAGCGGCGGACTGAGAGGTCACGCTGAGCATGTTCACGACATTCTTAACCCCATCTTCCTGCTTGGCAATCCGTTCCACCGCTGCCCTCTCCAGATCCGTGCCCACGGTTCCCGAGAGCGTGACGATGCCATCCCGCGAATCGACACGAATGTCACGCGTCTTTAAGACGGGATCGCTGAAAAGCTTCGATTGGATGTTGGTGGTGATCGCCTTGTCATCGGTCGATTGGAACAGTTTGAAACTGTTACAAGCTCCGAGAAGAAGCAATCCCATGATCATCAAGATCGCTAGTCGGAGTTGTGACCTATGCATAATCCCTCTCCCTGGTGGGATATCCGCTCCATCATGCTGTTTTGATTCAGTCCCATGCAGTTAGGATGCACGTAGGGTTCCACTCTCGCGTGAATATCCCGCCCGCAGAAGAGGGGTTCGGCGGAAGGGCGGGGCTTCACCTCCGTCCTTCCGCACCCGTTGTGAGAAATCCGCGTTAGCCGCCCCGGGAAATTCCCGGTCCGGCGCGGCAAGCGTGTTAAAATTACCTCGAATCGGCGGGAATTACCGACCCCCCCAGAGGGCGGCCGATTTGTCGCCCCCTTCCGTGCGGTGCAGCGAACCCCGATAGCTCGCCGGTGGGGGGAAGGCGCCGGCAAGGTTGCCCATCCAGAGGAGGCAAGTGGAAAGCGATTCGCTCAGCGTTGTCGTTCCCGTTTACAACGAGGAGGAGAATATCGCGCCTCTCCTTGAGCAGCTACAGGCCGCGCTGAGGGACTGGCCTGGCGAGGTGGAATTCCTCTTCGTCGATGACGGCAGCACCGACGCGACGTTGGAACTTCTGAAGCGCTCCCAGTCGAGCGATCCACGAATTCGCATCGCGCACTTCCGCCGCAATCTGGGTCAAACCGCCGCCATGGAGGCGGGCTTTCATTTGGCCAGGGGCCGCGCCGTGGTGACTCTGGACGGCGACCTGCAAAATGATCCGGCGGAGATTCCCCGCCTCGCCCGGATGCTCTCCAATTGGGATGTCGTCTGCGGCATGCGGGCCCACCGGCAGGACACTTGGTGGAAGCGCCGGTCGTCGCGCATCGCGAATGGTTTTCGCAATTGGGTGACGGGTGACGATATTGTGGATACTGGCTGCACCCTGAAGGCTTATCGCCGCGAATGCGTCCAGCGCCTGGAACTTTACAACGGCATGCACCGGTTCCTTCCCACCCTCCTGAAAATGCGCGGGTACCGCGTAACGCAGGTGCCGGTGAGTCATCACCCCCGCCGGGCCGGAAAAACCAAGTATGATACTTGGCGGAGATTGAGGAAGGGTCTGGCGGACGTCTGGGCCGTGCGCTGGATGAAGAAGAATTGGATCGCTTACGAGGGCGTTTTGGAAGTCGTGGAAACGCCCGCTACGAGCAACTTCAAAAGACAGGAGGTTGGTAAAGTCTGATGATCGGGTGATAGGGTGATCGGGTGACCACCAAAGCGACCGATCACCCGGTTACCGGATCATCGGATCACCCGATTGCCGTGACGCCCACGGAATCCCATCCTAACTCCAGGACCACTCTCGCCCTCTCGCTGGGCCTGCTGCTTTTCACGGCGGCCGTGCTCTTCTTCGCGGGTTTGGGACGGCTTCCCTTGATTGAACCCGATGAAGGCCGAAACGCCGAGGTGGGGCGCGAAATGCTGGCTTCGGGGGATTGGATAACACCGCACTTCAACGGCTTTGCCGTCCTTGATAAGCCCGCCGTTTACTTTTGGATGGTGGCGGCATCTCTCGCAACCTTTGGCGTTTCCGAAGGCGCCGCGCGCTTGCCGTCGGCGTTGATGGGCGTGGCAACGATGCTGCTGGTATGGTTCCTGGGACGCCGCATGTTCGGGAATTCCGCGGGGCTGCGGGCAGGGTTGGTTTTTGCCGCATGCCCTCTCGCCCTGGTGCTCGCTCGCGAAGTCATCTTTGACATGACGCTGACCTTCTTTGTCACTGTTGCGATGGTGGCATTCTGGCTCCTAGAGGAGAGAGACTTCCTCGTGCCGTGGTTCGACGCATTGATGTTCGCGGCGATGGGGGTGGCGGTTATCACCAAAGGGTTCGTCGGAATTCTCATCCCCTTGATTTCGGTATTGAATTACGAGGCGGCGCGCGGCCGCTGGCGGGAGTGGCTGCGCCTGCGATGGGGATGGGGCCTTTTGGTTTTCCTCGCCGTGGCCCTGCCCTGGTTCATTGCTGTCTCGATGCGCAATCCGGATTTCCCCCGCTACGCCTTTTGGAACGAAAGCCTGAAGCGTTTCGCCACCGGCGCCGCGCGCCGCGGAGGGGGGATCGTCTACTACCTTCCCGTATTCCTCGGCGGCGTCTTCCCGTGGAGCCTCTTCCTGCTCCTGGCCGGTTGGAATCGCCTGCGGCACTGGCGGGAATTGAAGCAAGAAGCAGGCCGGCCCATCCTGTTTCTGCTTTGTTGGGCAGCGTGGGTGTTCGTCCTCTTCTCTCTTTCGCATTCCAAGCTTCCCACTTATTTTCTGCCCGCGGTCGTTCCGCTGAGCATCCTCATGGGGCGGGTCTGGCAGGATGTGGGCAAGGAACCGCAAGCGCGCGCGCCGGACTGGCTGACGGCAGGATTTGCGCTGCTGCTGGGATTGGGAGTGGTGGTGGCCGCGGCGTCGCATTCCTGGCTCTACGCCACCCTTCAGGTACGACTGGCCAAGAAATTCCACCCCAATGTGTTGGGGCTCATCCAGCCGTCGCTGCTCTACACGGGCCTGATCCTTGCGGCGCTGGGATTTCTCGGCCGGAGACTGGCGGCGCAGACGCGCGGGCGAACGGCGGCGATCACCACATTTGCGCTGGCGGCGGCGATTGTCCCCACGCTCGTGCTGCGCTGGTATGCACCGTGGAAATTGCTCGCCGAAACCGATTCCAGCCGCCGCCTGGCTGCGACCATCCTTGCCAGCCCGCAGCGGGATGCACCGATTTTCGGCTACTATTATTTTCGTAACAGCCTGCCTTTCTATTTGCGGCGCCCGGTGGGATTGCTCTCCATTGAATGGGGGGAGATGACCAGCAACTACCAAGTGGCGCATCAGGCGGAGGCTCGGCGTGCGGCAGGCGGCACCCCGGGCAAGGGAGTGCTGGTCACGCTCCCCGAATTTCGCGCCCTCACGAAGTCAAACGCGCAGCCCATTCTGGTGATGACCCCCAACACCTTGGTCGAAGACCTTTGGGGGAACGTGGGGCGCATCGACCCGCTGTGGAATGAATCGGACTTTTCCGTTTGGGAGGTTCCGCCGGCCAAGGCCGGGCGGCCGGAAAGCAGGCCGACACACATGGTCACGCCTTTTCAGCCGTGAAGATTCATTCGAATCGTACCCCGGATTGGGAGTGGATTTCTGCTGTCCGTTCCCTGTAACCTGTTCCCTGACCCCCTATGTGTGGAATTTGCGGAATCTTCAATTTGCAGTTTCAACCGTTGGCGCACGCTGAGCACATCGACGCGATGGCGGCTCGCATCTTCCATCGCGGGCCTGACAGCGGCGGCAAATTTCAATTGCCCCACATCGCGCTGGCCATCCGGCGGCTGAGTATCATTGATCTTGAAACCGGCAACCAGCCGCTCTCCAACGAAACCGGGGACATTACGCTGGTTTTCAACGGCGAGATCTATAACTACCGCGAGCTGTGCCAAGGGTTGCTGGAACGCGGCCATCATTTCAAGACGCATTCCGACGGCGAAGCCATCATCCACCTGTACGAGGAGCAGGGCCCGGACTGCCTGCGCGAATTGAACGGCATGTTCGCCATCGCCCTGTGGGACAACCGGGCCAAGCGGTTGCTTTTGGCGCGCGACCGCGCGGGCGAGAAACCCCTTTATTACTGGCGCGACGGCCAAACGCTGGTATTCGGGTCGGAGATCAAGTCGCTGCTCGAGTATCCGGGGATCGGCCGCGCGATGGATCCCACCGCGCTCACCCACTATTTCTTCTACGGCCACTTCCCCAGCCCGCGCAGCGTTTATGCCGAGATCAAGAAGCTTCCGGCGGCACATCGCATGATGGTGGAAGGCGGCAACATCCACATCGACGCTTACTGGCGCCCGCAGGACTATCTGCGTTCGCCGGAGCAGGCGCCGGTGACGCCCCGCCAGGAGCGCGATTTGGTGGAGGAACTCGCTGTGCATCTGCGGCAGGCGGCGGAGTCGCGCCTGGTGAGCGACGTTCCCCTGGGCGTCTTCCTGAGCGGCGGCGTGGATTCCTCCACCATCGTCGCCATCATGAGCGAACTGAGCCCGGGAAACGTCAATTCGTTTTCCGTGAACTTTCCGGAGAAGACCTTCAACGAGGAGCCCTACTCGACGTTGGTGGCGAAACGTTTCCGTACCCACCATCACGTTTTGAACGCTGACAAGCAGCGCATGTACCAGGCATTGATGATGCTGGCCGAATATCTGGACGAGCCCATGGCCGATCCGGCGGTCATCCCCACTTACATGATTTCGCGCTTCGC